>Ga0307372_10000047_pt1 | contig 178913 bp, 152 predicted proteins | sample OX1MG_FD_202533 | JGI IMG/M metagenome (GOLD analysis project Ga0307372, IMG submission 202533) | Soil microbial communities from Risofladan, Vaasa, Finland - OX-1 | ecosystem: Environmental > Terrestrial > Soil > Coastal area > Acid sulfate soil | place: Finland: Risofladan, Vaasa...
GCCGACGGGAGAACCCGCAAAAGATCGTAAGTGAGCAATGCGGGTTGCCTCCAGGATCATAAATCGATCTCGCACACGATACAGATGGTGAAGCATCAGCGAAAAATCAAGTTCGCACACAGACTCTAAAGCCGCACCCTATTGAGGCCGGTTACGGCACGGATGAATCCGTGCCCTTTCGCAAGAGCGTACCCCCCTTTCCTCGGAGAGGGCAATCTTTCTGTTAGTTTGTTGGTAGCCACGACATTGTTTTTATGGCGTGGCTTTCCGCTCTAGTCGTCACTTCACAGCTGCTTTCCGAGTTCCCGCTCAAACAGTGCTTGCGAAAATGTACTTTTTATGGTACATGTACCTTATAAGATACGCGATGGCAGATGCTCCGCAGCCTCAGAAAATCCCGCTCATTTTCTTCCGCTCCGGGACGGGAGGCGAGCCGGTGCGGGAGTGGCTGAAAGATTTGCCGGAAGCGGAGCGCCGGGCGGTTGGGAAAGACCTATTGCGAGCGCAATGGCGCTGGCCGGTGGGCATGCCGCTCTGCCGTCCGCTCGGTAGCGGCCTATGGGAGGTTCGAACGGACCTACCCACCAGAAGGGCAGCGCGGGTCCTGCTCTGTCTTTACCGAGGGCACCTCGTGGCGTTGCACGGCTTTATCAAGAAGACCCGAACAGCGCCAGAAGAGGATTTGGCATTAGCCCGCAAGCGTCAGAAGGAGTTGCAGCGATGAGCAAGAAACATATGGGTTCGAGCATTGATGATTTCCTGAAAGAGGAGGGCATCTTTGAGGAATCGCAGGCGCAGGCGATCAAAGAGGTCATCGCCTGGCAGCTTGCGCAGGCCATGAAGAAAAAGAAAATATCCAAGGCGCGGATGGCGAAGTTGCTGAAGACGAGCCGCAGCCAGGTTGACCGCATTCTCGATGCGAAAGACGATATCACTCTGTCAAGCCTGCAGCGCGCGGCAGGGATAGTCGGGCGGCGTGTCGTGATCGAACTGGTCTAGATCTTGCCAAAAAAACGAGTGTTTTCGGAAGTTGGCGAAAACACCCCTCACCCGTCCCGCGCTGCGGGGCACCCTCTCCCCTCGGCGAGGGCAATCATTTCTTCTTTCGAGTGCCGGGCTGTGGTGGCGGGGCCGAAGCCCCGCCCTCCTGAAAAATCGCCCATTTTAATAACGATGCTCAGGCTGCTTTGACCTTCAGCAAGACCACCCCGTGGGCGGGCACTTTGGTGGAATAGTGGTGGCCGGAAACCTCAGTGGCCTCATGCTTCCACAGGTCGCGCGCCTGGATGTTTTTGCCCTCGACGCCGACTGCCGACCACTCCACGCCGATTTCATCCTCCTTTTCGGTACGGTTGAAAAAGGCCACGGCGGTTGAGCCGTCGTGGAGTTTGCGGTAGGCCACCATCAGGTTGCCTACGTAGGTGACCAGATGGGCGGGGTGGGCGGCGGGGTCCTGGTCAACGGCGATCACCTCGCGGTTCATCAGGATGCTCTTGGTGTCTTCCGACATGTTGCTGAGATCGTTGCCGGCCAGCAGCGGGGCGGCCAGCAGGCACCACAGGCTCATGTGGGTGCGGTATTCGTCACTGGTCATGCCGCCGTTGCCGATTTCCAGCATGTCGGGATCGTTCCAGTGGCCGGGCTGCATGTAATGCTGGATGGCGAACTGGCTGAAGCCGATTTCGTCCATGCGCTTCCAGTTGTCCTTGATGTCGCCGGTGGTCCGCCAAAGGTTGCCGCTCACCTTCGCTCCCCAACCCCACACGTCGTCTTTGCCGTACTGGCAAAGGCTGTAGACGATGGGGCGGCCGCAGTTCAGCAGCGCCTCGCCCATTTTCTGGTAGACGGGCCGCATGTCTTCGTCTTTGTAAACGCGCGACGCGCTGCACCAGTCATACTTCAGGTAGTCGAAGCCCCACTCGGCGTAGGTTTTGGCGTCCTGCTCCTCGTGCCCCAGGCTGCCTTCGTACCCGGCGCAGGTTTCCGGGCCCGGCCCGGAATAGGTGCCGATCTTGAGGCCTTTCGAGTGGACGTAATCGCAAAGGGCCTTCATGTCGGGGAATTTCTTGTTGCCGGTGATGCGGCCGTTTTTGTCGCGCTCGCCCTGCCAGGTGTCGTCAATGTTGATGTACTCGTAACCCGCCTTGCTCATGCCGGAGGCCACCATGGCGTCGGCAACGGAGCGCACGATGGAATCGGTGACCTGGCCGGCAAACTTGTTCCAGCTGTTCCAGCCCATGGGCGGGGTTCGCACCAGGTTGTTGTCGGGTAGGTCGCGCAGCGCGGGCAGCGGGAGCGGCCTGGGCGGCAGGGTAGCCTCCTCGGTGGTGCGGTGGGCAGTGGCGGTTCGCGGCTTTCGGCCCTCGCCGCTGACCTGCATCTCAATCTTGCTGCCTTGCAACCGGCCGGAGTAGACGGTGCGGTAGGTCTGGTAGGCGTAGTGAGTCACCACCTCAAAACGCAGCCTGCCATCGTGGAAGCTGCCGCCGCTGATGGGATGCTCGCTGCTGCCGTAGATGACCTTGCCCGTGACAGTCGCGCCTGACTGCTGCAGGTAGAGAAACGACTTGCGGAAGGTGCCGTCGTTGTTGGGCGTCAGCAGGACCCAATAGCCGCTCAGGTTGGTCTGTGCCGCCAGATTTGACACTCCCAGCAGGAGAACGGGAGTTGACGCCAGAGCGCGCAGCGCCGACCTTCGGGTGATGCGTGGACCCAGGATGAAATCTTCAGGCTTCATGATGGCAAATCCTTTCTGGTGGAGTGGGGCAAACCGTGCTGCAGGGGGCTGCAGCACAATTTCCTTTCAAGCAAATTGAGACCGAAAGCGGCAGAAGAATATCACAAGGCAGGGCGCAAGCCAAAGGAAGGAAGAATTGGGCGGTCGCCGTCTGTTTGGAAATTACGGCAGGACCTCCCCCTGGCGAGGAAAACTCGCTGCTGCATTACCTCAGCAACCGGGCCGGCGCAAAACTTTTGCCGGCGCCGTGCATCAAAAAGAGAGGAGAAATCACGGAGAATTGCGGGTTGCCGGCCAGCGGAATTTCTGGCGGGCAGTTTGGTTGACAGCCGGGAACCTTATGCTATACTGAGCTTTGGGACTCGGGGAACTGGGCTTTTTCCCCGGATTGGGCCATTCCCTCAGGTAGAAGTTTGAAGGACCACCTTCCGTTCTCTTTCAATCTAAACAGCGCTATTGAGGAATTGTGGAATCTGAAACCTGCAAGAAAGAACTCGTAATCGAAATACCGCCTGATATTGTCAAACAGGAATCCGAAGCTGTCACCGCGCAGTACCGCCGCCTGGCGCGAATTCCGGGGTTCCGGCCGGGACGCGCGCCCGCTTCGCTGATCCGGCGGCACTTTCAGGATGACATTCGCAACGAAGTGGTGCAGTCCCTTCTGCCCAAGTATTTTGAAAACGCCATCAAAGAACAAAAGATGGCGGTCATCGGACGTCCTCACTTCGCCGATTTAAAGTTTGAGGAAGACACGCCGCTCACCGCCACGGCCAAGTTTGAGGTGCTGCCGGATTTCGAGCTGGAAGAATACAAAGGGCTCGATGTTGAGCAGGGCACGTTCGAGGTGTCTGAGGAGGAAGTCAACCAGTCGCTCGAGGAACTGCGGCAGCGCGCGGCCACCTTTGAACCGGTGGGAGACCGCGCCGCCCAGGACGGCGATTACCTTACCGTAAACTATCGCGGGGTGGACAAGGCCGAGGCGGAGGCCAAGCCGCTGGAAGCCAGTGACGCCATGGTGCACCTCTCGGCAGAAGGGTCGGTGCCCGAGTTTACCGAAAATCTGCGGGGCACCCGGGCGGGCGACGTGCGGGAGTTTGAGGTGAACTATCCCGAGGATTACTCCTCCAAGCCGCTGGCGGGGAAAACGCTCAGCTACCGCGTGGAAGTCCAGGTGGTCAAGAAGAAGGTGGTGCCGGAACTGGACGATGAGTTTGCCAAATCGGTCAGCGAGTTCAAAGCCATGGACGAGCTGAAGAGCCGGGTTTCTGAAAACCTGGCCGCGCGCAAGAAGTATGGGGCGGAGAGTGAGGCCAAGCAGGGACTGCTGAGCCAGCTGGTGACCGCCCACAGTTTTCCGGTTCCTGATACACTGGTAGAAGGACAGGTGGACGGCAAGCTGGAAAGGTTTCTGAACCAGTTGGTTTCCCAGGGTATCGATCCCCGGAACGTGGGTCTGGACTGGCAGAAGCTGAGGGAAGATGCGAGGCCTGAGGCCGAAAAGGAGGTCCGCGGCTCGCTGATTCTGGAGAAGGTGGCGGAAGCCGAGGCCCTTGAAGTGAAGGAAGAAGAGGTTGACGAGTTGATCCGGGACCTTGCGCAGGAGCGCCACGAAGCGCCGGCGGCTTTGAAAACGCGCTTGACACGCGATGGGGAGCTCCATACAATCGAACGCAGGCTCCGCAACCAGAAGGCTCTCGACCTCATCTATCAACACGCAAAGATCAAACCAAAATCCGAAACCGTTCCGGACCAGACCGAAGGATAGGGGCAGGGAGCGCCGATGAGCATGAATAGACCAGCGATGACATTGATTCCAATGGTGGTTGAGCAGACGAACCGTGGCGAGCGGGCCTACGACATCTATTCCCGGCTGCTCCGCGATAATATCATTTTCATTGGGACCCCGATTGATGATAATGTGGCCAATCTGGTGACGGCGCAGATGCTTTTCCTCGAAGCCGAAGATCCGGAGAAGGACGTTTCGCTTTACATCAATTCGCCCGGCGGCGTGGTGACGGCAGGAATGGCGATTTACGATACCATGCAGTTTATCCGGCCCGACGTGGCCACCATCTGCATCGGACAGGCGGCCAGCGTGGCGGCCCTGTTGCTTTCAGCCGGCACCCACGGCAAGCGCTTTGCGCTGCCCAACTCCCGGGTGCTGATCCACCAGCCGACCATGGGAGGGTTGTCCGGGCAGGCCACCGACATTGATATTCACGCGCGCGAAATCCTGCGCGTCCGGGCCGGTTTGAATGAAATCATGGCCAAGCACACCGGCCAGCCTCTTGAGAAGATCGAGCGCGACGTGGAGCGCGATTTCTGGATGGATGCACAGCAGGCCAGGGAATATGGCATCGTCGATGAGATTATTGAGAAGCACAAATAACGGAGGCGACCTTACTTGAAACGATTAGTTTCAGAAGAAATACTTCGTTGCTCATTCTGTCAGAAAACCCAGGACGCAGTAGGCAAACTCATCTCTTCCCCCGGCGATCATCCCCGAGCTTATATCTGTGACGAATGCGTAGCCATCTGCAATACGATTCTGGAAGAAGACCAGACCGAACGCGTGCCCACGGTGGAGGCCAAGCTGCCGCACCCGGCGGAAGTGAAACGGTTTCTCGACGAGTACGTGATCGGCCAGGACAAGGCCAAGAAGAAGCTGGCGGTGGCGGTTTACAACCACTACAAGCGCATCATGCTGGCCAAGGTGCGCAACGATGTTGAGCTGACCAAGTCCAACATCCTGCTGATCGGGCCCACCGGCACCGGCAAGACGCTGCTGGCCCAGACCCTGGCACGCCTCCTGGAAGTTCCTTTTGCCATTGTGGACGCCACCACCCTGACCGAAGCGGGCTACGTGGGCGAGGACGTTGAAAACATCATCCTGAAGCTGCTGCAGAACGCCCATGGGGATGTGCAGCGGGCGCAGCAGGGCATTATCTATATCGACGAAATTGACAAAGTGTCGCGCAAAGACGAAAATCCCTCGATCACCCGCGACGTTTCGGGGGAGGGCGTGCAGCAGGCCCTGCTGAAGATTCTGGAAGGGACAGTGGCCAATGTGCCGCCGCAGGGCGGCCGCAAGCACCCGCACCAGGAATTCACTCCGGTGGACACCACCAACGTTCTGTTCATCTGCGGCGGAGCGTTTGTGGGGCTGGAGAAGATTGTTGAGCGGCGGACCGGAAAGAAATCCCTGGGATTCCACAGTCCCGAGGAGGCGCAGGAAACGCCGCCGGGGCGCCGGAACATCGAGATGCTGGAGCAGGCGCAGCCGGTTGACCTGATTCAATACGGCCTGATTCCGGAGTTTGTGGGGCGGCTCCCGGTGGTTAGCGTTCTGAGTGACCTGGACGAGAAAGCGCTGGTGGAAATCCTGACGGTGCCCAAGAATGCGCTTGTGCGGCAGTACCAGCGTCTGTTTGAATATGAGAATGTGAAGCTGAAGTTCACCGAGGGCGCCCTGATGGCGATTGCCAGCCAGGCCCTGCAGCGCAAGCTGGGAGCGAGGGGACTGCGCATGATCCTGGAGGACCTGATGCTGGACCTGATGTATCATTTACCCAGCCAGCGCACCCTCCGGGAGTTTTTGGTGACGGGGGAAATGGTTCTGAAGCACGAAATTCTTTTTGACCCATCCCTATTTGAAAAGGCAAGTTAATGGATTCCACTATGTTTTCAGGCCGGGAAAAAGGTGAAACACGCACGCTGCCCATGATGCCCATTCGTGACGTGGTCATCTTTCCTTACATGATGACCCCGTTCGTGGTGGGGCGGGAGAGTTCCATCCGGGCGCTGGAAGAGGCGCTGGCCGGTGACAAGAAGATCTTTCTGGCCACCCAGCACGACGCCTCGGTGGACGACCCCAAGCCCCATGACATTTTCCAGGTGGGGACCATCGCCAACATCATCCAGAGCCTGAAGCTGCCCGACGGCAACATCAAGGTGCTGGTGGAAGGCAACGAGCGCGGAAAGATCCAGAAGGTTTCCAGCGAGGAAGGCTACTTCCGCGCCAGCGTCAAGACCGCTTCCTTCCGGATTGTGAGCACTCCCAGCCTGGAACAGCTGGTGCAGCGGGTGATTTCGCTTTTCGAGCAGTACGTGAAGCTTTCACAGAGCCTGAACTACGAGACCATGATCGCCGCCGCCAAGGTGGAAGAGATCAGCAAGTTTACCGACACGGTGGCCGCCAACCTCAGCATCAGCATCGAGGAAAAGCAGGAACTGCTGGAGCTGTTTGATCCGGTGGAGCGGCTGACGCGCCTGGCGGACATTCTGGACATCGAAATCGAGAAGCTGAACGTCGACCGCTCCATCCAGGGGCGGGTGAAGCGCCAGATGGAACGCGCCCAGCGCGAGTACTACCTGAACGAAAAGATCAAGGCCATCCAGAAAGAGCTGGGGCGCAACGAAAAGAGCGAGATCGACGAACTCAAAAAGAAGATCGAAGACGCGGGCATGACCAAGGACGCCTACGAGAAGGCCATGGGCGAAATCAAGCGCCTGGAACTGATGCCTCCCATGTCCGCCGAGTCCACCGTCTCCCGCAACTACCTCGACTGGCTGCTGGCCGTGCCCTGGAAGAAGAAGTCGAAGGAAATCCGCGACATCCGGCGCGCCGAAAAGATCCTGAACGAAGACCACTATGGCCTTGAGAAGATCAAGGATCGCATCCTGGAATTCCTGGCGGTGCGGCAGCTGGTGAAGACCCCGCGCGGTTCCATCCTCTGCTTTGTGGGGCCTCCGGGAGTGGGAAAAACCTCTCTGGGGCGTTCCATCGCCCGGGCCACGGGAAGAAAGTTTGTGCGCCTGTCTCTGGGCGGGGTCCGGGACGAAGCCGAGATCCGCGGCCACCGCAGGACGTATATCGGCGCCCTGCCCGGACAGATCCTGCAGATGATGAAGAAGGGCGGAACGGTCAATCCCGTGTTTCTGCTGGACGAAGTGGACAAGATGAGCATGGACTTTCGCGGCGACCCCTCCGCGGCCCTGCTGGAAGTTCTCGACCCGGAGCAGAACGATTCCTTTACGGACCATTACCTGGACGTTGAATATGACCTCTCCAAGGTTTTCTTTATCACCACGGCCAACGTCATCCACACCATCCCGCAGCCGCTCCAGGACAGGATGGAGGTCCTGCGCCTTTCCGGTTATACGGAACAGGAAAAGCTGGAAATCGCCAAGCGCTTCCTGGTTCGAAAGCAGCGCGAAGCCACCGGCCTGAAAGCTGAGAACCTGAAGTTTGAAGACGACGCCATTGTCGGCGTCATCCGCAACTACACGCGGGAGGCGGGCGTCCGCAACCTGGAACGCGAAATCGCCAACATCAGCCGCAAGGTGGCCCGGAAAGTGGTGGAGGAAGGCCGCGATCTGAAGATCGTGGTGCGGCAGGACGACCTTCGCGAATACCTGGGGGTCATCAAGTTCCGTGACACCAAGGCCGAAGAGAAGAGTGAGGTGGGCCTGGCCACCGGCCTGGCGTGGACCGAGGTGGGCGGCCAGATTTTGAGCATCGAGGCCACGGTGATGACCGGCAAGGGCAAACAGACCCTGACCGGCAAGCTGGGCGACGTGATGCAGGAATCCGCCCAGGCGGCGCTGAGTTACGTGCGCTCCAGGGCTTCGCGGCTGGGACTGCCGGCGGACTTCTACCGCCGCGTGGACATTCACATCCACATTCCCGAAGGGGCCATCCCCAAAGACGGGCCCTCGGCGGGCATCACCCTGGCCACGGCCATGGTGAGCGCCCTCACCAAGATTCCCGTGGACCGCGACATCGCCATGACCGGTGAAATCACCCTGCGGGGCAAGGTGCTGCCGATCGGCGGAGTGAAGGAGAAAATCCTGGCGGCCCATCGCGCCGGCATCCGCACCGTGCTGCTGCCGCGCGACAACGAGAAAGACCTTTCGGAAATTCCGGAGAACATCCAGGAGGACCTGGCCCTTCGGTTTGTCGAGACGATGGACGAAGTGCTGGACCTGGCGCTGGAACGGAAGATTGAGGGAATTGCCGCTTTGGCAACGGAGCCGGAAGAGGCCGGGAGGCTTGACTCGTCCATCGAATCGGACCGCGAGTCTCTGACCAACTGAAGGGATGCCACCCGGTGACCGCCGGGGTGGAGAACCCGCCGCGAGGCCTGCCGGGGCTGTCACCGGGAGACGGACGACGGGAACGACTTGGGAGATCGAAAACCATTCCAGCGCGGAAGGCGCCGAAAACAGACCTGCAATTGCAGGCTCGCCCGGGAAGGGAATTGAGTTTTTCTCGCTGCGTCAGCAAGTAACATCAATTCAAGCCAACTCGGATTGATTAATCTCAAAATTACTGCCGGGACTGTACCGTTCGGAATTCTGCTGGCTTGCCTTAAGGGACCGCTCAGCTCGATTTCTGGGATCATCAGGGGAAATCAAGATCAGCGGGCTGGTTCCGGTCCTGAAGCAGAAATTCTGAAACAGAGTTCTAAACCAAACTGAATTGAGAGAGTAACATGCCGTCCAAAAAACAGGAAGAAAAGCCAATCGATGTGCAGGAAGAAAAGATCGAGGAACTCAAGGATAGTGAAATCCTCGATATTGCCAAGCTGAAGGAAATGAACATTGCCACGCTCACCCAGGTGGCCAAAGACCTGGGCGTTGTCGGGGCCACCGGCATGCGCAAGCAGGAGCTGATCTTCAAGATCCTCCAGGCGCAGACCGAGAAGGCCGGGCTCATCTTTTCAGAGGGAGTGCTGGAATGCCTGCCGGATGGCTTTGGCTTCCTGCGCGCGCCCGACTACAACTATCTGCCGGGCCCGGATGACATCTACGTGTCACCGTCGCAGATTCGAAAGTTTGATCTGCGCACCGGCGACACCGTCTCCGGCCAGATCCGCCCGCCGAAAGAGGGCGAGCGCTACTTTGCCCTGATCAAGGTGGAGGCCATCAACTTTGAGCCCCCGGACGAGGCGCGCAACAAGATCTTTTTTGACAACCTCACCCCGCTCTATCCGGAGGAACGGCTGCGGCTGGAGACCGGGAATGAAAACATTTCAGGGCGCGTGCTCGACCTGCTGACTCCCATCGGCAAGGGGCAGCGCGGCCTCATCGTTTCTCCTCCGCGCACCGGCAAGACCATGCTGCTGCAGACCATCGCCAATTCCGTCACTACAAACCATCCGGAAGTCAGCCTGATTGTTCTGCTGATTGACGAGCGGCCGGAAGAAGTGACCGACATGCAGCGGACCGTGGAAGGCGAAGTCATCAGCTCCACCTTCGACGAGCCCGCCGCCCGGCACGTCCAGGTGGCCGAGATGGTGATTGAAAAGGCCAAGCGGCTGGTGGAGCACAAACGCGACGTGGTCATTCTGCTCGATTCCATCACCCGCCTGGCGCGCGCCTATAACACCGTGGTGCCGCCTTCGGGCAAGGTGCTTTCCGGCGGCGTTGACTCCAACGCCCTGCAGCGCCCCAAGCGGTTTTTCGGTTCGGCCCGCAACATCGAGGAAGGCGGCAGCCTCACCATCATCGCCACCGCCCTGATCGATACCGGCAGCCGCATGGACGACGTGATCTTTGAAGAGTTCAAGGGCACCGGCAACATGGAAGTTCACCTTGACCGCAAGCTGGTGGACAAGCGCGTCTTCCCGGCCATCGAAATCAACAAGTCGGGCACCCGGAAGGAAGAACTGCTGGTGCCCAAGGACGAACTCAACCGCATCTGGGTGCTGCGCAAAGTGCTGAACCCGCTGTCGCCAGTGGAGTCGATGGAACTCATCATCGACAAGCTTTCCAAGACCAAAACGAACGCGGAGTTCCTGTCTTCCATGTCGAACGGCGGAAGGTAGGCTGTAGCGCTGGTGTATGGCCGCCAGCTGTTGGCTGACAAGCCGGCGCTCACAGGTCGCCGCGCCGTGCAGGGAAGCCCTGCCAGGCGCCCTTGCAATCGGCTACAATGTGGTGGTTGGGGAGTCATATGGCTCAATCGCTGACAAAGGACAAGGAACTCAAGCGCGTTTTCAAGGAAGCGCTGAGTGAAGTGCTCGACGAGCGCAAGGATCTCCTGCGAGAAATCGTGGAAGAGGCGGTCGAGAACGCCGCCCTGGCCCGCGCGATTGAAGAAGGCCGGCGAACCGGGAAAGTGTCTCGAAAACAAATCTTCTCCATTCTCGAGACCCGTCGTTGAAGGTCACCTACCGGGCAAGCTTCGCCCGAGACCTTCGTGCCATTAAGAACCGGTCATTACTCAACCGAATCCGAACAATCATTGAGAGCGTAGAAATGGCGGAAAGTCTTGCTGGCGTGCCCGGCCTTAAGAAGCTGCAGGCCCGGGGAGATTATTACCGCATTCGCCTGGGAGACTACAGGATCGGTCTTGAAATTGAGAAGGACACGGTAACATTCGTGCGAGTCCTTCATCGGCGGGAAGTCTATCGCTACTTTCCGTAGCCTCCTGCCGCGGCCCCTGTTCGGCGCATACACTCTGGCGTCTGGCGCGTGCGCCGTCGCGCGGCGGTTCACGCCACGTGCTTAGCGCCGCTACAGCAACCCTTTGTCGCGCGCGAGTTCCAGGATTTTCTTTACAACCTCTTCAGCTGAAAGTTGGGTGGCGTCAATCACCGCGGCGTCTTCGGCGGCCACCAGCGGTGAAGCCTGCCTTTCAGCATCCCGCTGGTCGCGGCTGGAAATTTCTGCCAGGATCTTTTCCATTGAAGACGGCCGGCCCTGCTGCTCGTTCTGTTCCACCCGGCGGCGGGCGCGCTCTTCGGGATCGGCCTTGAGGAAGATTTTGAGCGGCGCGCCGGGAAACACCACCGTCCCAATGTCGCGGCCTTCCATCACCACTCCCGGCGATTTCAGCAGCGAGCGTTGCAGGGCAATCAGCTTCCGGCGCACGGCCGGCAGTTGTGAGACGCGTGAGGCAGCCTGGGTCACCTCCAGGGCGCGAATCTCCGTGGTGACGTCTTTCCCGTCCAGCAGCACCTGCGGCTGCGGCAGGCTGGGCACAAAGCGGATTTCAGCCGAGCCCACAACGCGGACGATGCCCTCTTCATCCTCAAGCGCCACCCCGGATTCCAGCACCTTCAGAGCCGCGGCGCGGTAGGTGGCGCCGCTGTCCACGCAGGCCAGTCCCAGCCGCTGCGCCAACATCTGCGCCACGGTGCTTTTGCCCGCGCCCGCCGGGCCGTCAATCGCAATGATGAGAGGTTCGGTCATGTTGATTTGGAGCTCTCAGCTCTCAGAATGCGCATGGATTGTCGCTGAAAGCTGATAGCTGACTGCTGAAAGCTAAATCCTTTTAAAAGCTTTCTGGATCTCCCTCATGTCGTAGCGCAGGACGATGGGCCGTCCGTGCGGGCAGGTCATGGGGCACTCTGTCCTGCTCAGCTCCAGCAGAAGCCAGCTCATTTTCTCCTGGTCGAGCGGCATGTTCACCTTGATGGCCGCGTGGCAGGCCACCGTGGCCGCAATGCTGCGCCGCAGTTCGTCGAGCGAGAGCGCCCGCGCCTCGCGCCCCACGCCGTCCAGAATTTCGCGCACCAGCCGTTCCACGTCGTTGGCCTCAATGTCGGCCGGCGCGGCTTTGACGGCCACGCTGCCCTGGCCGAAGGGTTCCACCTCAAATCCGTTGGCGGTGAGCTCCGCGGCAATGCTCTCGAAGGTCACGCGCTGCTCGGGCTGCAGGTCGGCCACAATGGGGATCAGCAGCCGCTGCCCCTCAACGGCGCTGTCCTGGCGGCGGCGCAGGTGCTGCTCAAACAGCACGCGTTCGTGCGCCACGTGCTGGTCGATGATCCACAGCCCTTCGGGGTTGGCGGCGATGATAAAACTCGACCGCACCTGGCCCAGCGGCAACAGGTCGGAGGGGAGTTCTCCGGGGCGGTTTTCCGCGGCGGCGGGCTCGGGCTCGGCGTATCCAGCCGGGCAGGCGGCGGGCTCGGGCGGAGCGTAGAGGTTCAGCGCCGCTTCCGCCAGCGGCAGATATCCCGGCGCAGGCTCCGGCCGGGGTGCCGAAAGCTGAAAGCTTCTCCCCGGGCCCGCGGCGAACGGTTGGCGCGGCCCTGCCGACGGCGCCCAGTCGCGTTGGCCCCCGGGCTCACGGCCACCGTATGGCGCGCCGCTTTGCGCGCCCGTGTCCGGGCGTCTGGGCATGGGAAAAGCCGCCACGGGCCGGGAAGCCATCAGCGCCTGCAGCACCGTATCGCGAATCAGGTCGTGCACAAAAGACGAATGGCGGAAGCGCACCTCGGCTTTCGATGGATGAACGTTCACATCCACTTCGCCCGGTGGCATGTCCAGAAAGATCATGGCCACGGGGAAAATACCCGCCGGCAGAATGTTGCGATAGGCCTCGTGGAGCGCGTGCGCTACCAGGCGGTCGCGGATCAGCCGGCGGCTGACAAAAAAGTAAATCTGGTTGCGGTTCAGCTTGTGGACTTCGGGGCGCGAGACGAAACCGGAAATCCTGAAAATCGGCGGCGCCTCAGGCTCGGCGTTGGTTTCAGCGTCCTCGTCGAGGTCGGGAGGGACGGATGCCGGCAGCAGCTCGCGCTCCACCGGGCCGAACTCCACCAGTTGTTCGAGCTGCTTTGCGCCCATCACCTGATAGATGCGCTCGCGGTGGCTGGCCACCGGAGAGACTTTTAGAATTTCGTTGGATACGGATTCGAGGTGGAATGCTTTGTCAGGATGCGCCAGCGCATAGTGCGTCACCATGCTGGCGATGTGGCCAAGTTCGGTGGATTCCGACCGCAGAAACTTGCGGCGCGCCGGCACGTTGTAAAACAAGTTTGCGACCTCCAGCGTGGTGCCGCCGGGCCGGGCGATTTCCCTGACGTCGCGCAGCTTGCCGCCGGCAAATTCCATGCGCGTGCCGGCCTGCTCCGAGGCGTGGCGGGTCTCAAGCGTCAGGCGCGAGACGGCGGCGATGGAGGGCAGGGCCTCGCCGCGGAACCCCAGGGTGGCAATCGCGTCCAGGTCGTCGGCGGAGGTGATCTTGCTGGTGGCGTGGCGCTCGAAGGCCAGCAGGGCGTCGTCGCGTGTCATGCCGCAGCCGTCGTCCGCCACCCGGATCAGGCGCTTGCCGCCGCTCTCCACGCGGATTTCGAGCGCGTTTGCCCCGGCGTCAATCGAGTTCTCCACCAGCTCCTTGGCCACGGAAGCCGGCCGCTCAACCACTTCGCCCGCCGCAATCTTGTTGGCGACGGCTTCGGGAAGAATGCGAATCACAGACATGGAGAATAGCTTTCGCTGCGGTTGCTTGATTTCACTCCAGGGGCTTCAGCCCCTGAAGCGCGGAAGTTCAAAGCTTGACGATCTTCAGCCCCAGATCGGTGAGCTGTTCGGGATCAACGGTTGCGGGGGCCTCGCACATCAGGTCGGTGGCGCTGGCGGTTTTGGGGAATGCGATCACCTCGCGGATGCTCGCTTCGCCGGCCAGCAGGGCGACGATGCGGTCAACGCCCAGCGCGATGCCGCCGTGGGGCGGCGCTCCGTATTCGAGCGCGTCCATGAAAAATCCGAACCGCTCCCGGGCTTTTTCGTCGCTCAGGCCCAGCACGCGGAAAACGCGCTTCTGGATATCGGGGCGGTGCATACGAATCGAGCCGCCGCCAATCTCGCTGCCGTTCAGCACCAGGTCGTAGGCCAGCGCCTTGACCTTGGCCGGGTCGGATTCCAGCTTGTCCAGGTCTTCTTCGCGCGGCGAAGTGAACGGGTGGTGCATGGCCGCATAGCGCTTTTCGTTTTTGTCGTAATCGAACATGGGGAAGTCGACAATCCAGGCAAAGCTCCAGACGCCGGACTTGATCAGGCCTAGCTTATTGGCGAGGGTTAGTCTTATCTCGTTTGAGGCTTCCCGCATGCGTTGGGGGGCAGGTAGGTTGCCATCCTTTGAGTCAACTCCAATTACCATGCTCACATCGCCCTTCATAAGGCCGATATCCTCAACTAGTTTGTTGAGAACATCCGAAGCGGGCGTCCCCATCAGTGAATGTCGGAGTCCGTCGTCCGCCCACTTGATCCAGCCATAATAGTCAGCGCCTCCAGCTCTGGCCGTATCTAAGAGCTTGTCTAGTTGACTGCGGCTAAGGCGCGCTGCGTTAGGAACGAGGAGGGACTTGGAATCACTGATACTGCACCTGGTTGTGTCGTTTACGAACGGCCATACGGAAGGCAACGTAATCCGTTTCCATTCCAGGCCAAAGCGCAGGTCGGGCTTGTCGGAGCCGTACTTCTCCATCGCCGTGTCGTAGCTCAATCGCGCGAAGGGAATCTCAACCTTGACGTCCACCAGCGCCAGCAGTTTCTGCATCAGGCGCTCGATGATCCCAAACAGTTCCTCGCGCGTGGGGAAGGCCATCTCCACGTCGATCTGGGTGAATTCCGGCTGGCGGTCGGCGCGCAGGTCCTCATCGCGGAAGCAGCGGACGATCTGGAAATAGCGATCGAAGCCGGCGATCATCAGCAGCTGCTTGAAGAGTTGCGGCGATTGCGGCAGGGCGTAAAAGTGTCCCGGGCGGACGCGGCTGGGCACCAGATAATCGCGCGCGCCTTCGGGGGTTGAGCGGGTCATGAAAGGGGTTTCAATTTCGATAAATCCGTGCTCGCCCATGTGCTTGCGGGTTTCGAGGCAAACCTGGTGGCGCAGCCGGATGTTGCGCTGCATGCGGGCGCGGCGCAGGTCAAGATAGCGGTAGCGCAGGCGCGTGTCTTCGGAGGTGCGCGTCTCATCTTCAATGGGGAAGGGAGGAGTTTTGGCTTCATTCAGCAGCAGCAGCGCGGCGGTCCTGACCTCCACTTCGCCCGTGGAGATCTGCGGGTTCACCGTTTCAGGCGAGCGCAGGAGCACCTCGCCTTCCACCCCCACCACGTATTCCGTGCGAATTTGTTCAGCCTTGTCGTGGGCTTCGGGACTCAACTCCGCGTTTACCACCACCTGCACCACCCCGGTGTGGTCGCGCAGGTCGAGAAAAATCAGATTGCCCAGGTCGCGCCGCCGAGCCACCCAGCCTGCCAGAAAAACCTTCTGGCCGGAGTGAGCTTTTCGCAATTCGCCGCAATGGTGCGTTCTTTGCCGGTCGCCAAGTAAATCGAGTGCCAAAGTGGATTACCTTTCCGTCATGGTTGTTCCGGCAGCTGACTTTCTGCCTGCGGTTCTTCGCCCAGCTTCTCTTTCAGAAAGCCGGCGATTTCCGCCGCGCTGACGCTTTGTTGTTCGCCGCTGCGCATGTCTTTCACCTGATAGTTTCCGCTTTCAACTTCCTGCTCACCGATGATGATGGTGTAGCGGACATCGAGTTTGCTGGCGGCGCCCATGGCCTTTTTCAGCTTGATGGGATGATAGCTGATTTCCGTTCCAATGCCCGCGCGGCGCAACTGGCGGGCCAGCAGGGTGGCCGCTTCGCGCGTGGTTTCACCCATCCAGGCCACGTAGACGGCGAGCGGCTGGCCGGGCTTCAGGGCCGCGGTGGCTTCCAGGGTCAGCACCAGGCGGTCCTGGCCAATGGCGAAGCCGAATCCCGGCGCGGGCGGCCCGCCCAGCATTTCACTGAGGCCGTCGTATCGGCCGCCGCCCAGCAGGGCGTTCTGTGCGCCCAGCAGTCCGCTGGTGATCTCAAAGGTCGTCCGGGTGTAATAGTCGAGCCCCCGCACGAGGCGCGGAACAATTTCAAAGACAACGCCGCGCTGCTTCAGATCCAGGGTGACGGATTCAAAGTGCTGGCGGCATTCCGGGCACAGGTGGTCGATGATTTTGGGCAGCTCTTCGATGATGGGCTGGTCGGCCTCCACCTTGCAATCGAGCACCCGCAGGGGATTGCTGTTTGAGCGGCGCCGGCAATCCTCGCAGAGGCGCCCTTTAACCTCGTCGAGCGCTTTCCGCAGGACCTTCAGATACTCAGGCCGGCACTTGGCGCAGCCGACGGAATTGACCAGCAGCTTGAATTCGGTCAGCTCCAGGCGCTCCAGCAGCAGCACCAGCATCTCCAGCACTTCGGCGTCGATGGCCGGGTGGTCAGAGCCCAGCACCTCCGCGCCGATCTGGTAGAACTGCCGGTAGCGTCCCTTCTGCGGGCGCTCGCGCCGGAACATGGGCCCGAAGTAATAAAGCTTCTGGATGCCCGGCTCGTTATACAGGCTGTGCTCGATGTAGGCGCGCACCACGGAAGCCGTGGCTTCCGGGCGCAGCGTCAGCGAGCCGCTGTCGCGGTCATCGAAGGTGAACATTTCTTTTGACACGATGTCCGTATCAAAGCCCACGCTGCGGGTAAACAGCGCGGTCTGTTCCAGCACGGGGGTGCGGATTTCGCGGAAGTTGTAAGCCGCGAAAACTTTGCGCGCTTCATCCTCCACGCGCTGCCACAGCGGCGTTTCGGCGGGCAGCAGGTCGCGGGTGCCTTTGACGGATTGGATCGGTTCGGTTTTTCTGGGCACGCTGATTTGGCTTTCGAAGTTTTTGCTTTCTTCCGGCCTTGCCTCACCGGGTCAGGGAGCGGTTTGCGTTCCGTTTTCAGCCAGGTAAATGTCCTTGTATTCCAGGTAATGTCCGGCGTGGGCGTCGATGAAAGCCCGGTCTTCATCGTTGAGCGCCCGCCGCAGCTTTGCAGGCACGCCCACGTAAAGGCTGCCCGGCGGGATCACCGTATCTTCCAGCACCAGGGCTCCGGCGGCCACAATGGACCCCGCACCCACCCGGGCCCCGTTCAGCACAATGGCGCCCATGCCGACGAGGCAGTGGTCTTCCACCGTGCAGCCGTGCAGGATGGCGCGATGCCCCACCGTCACCCATTCGCCCACGGTCACGGGTACTCCGGCCATGCTGTGCAGCACGGAGCCGTCCTGGATGTTGCTGTGCTTCCCCACGCGGATCGGGCCGATATCACCGCGCAGCACCACCTGGTACCAGATGCTGGCGTCCGCCGCAATCTCGACCTCGCCGATCAGGTCAGCACTCGCGGCAATAAAAGCTGATTCCGCGATGCGGGGAAAAACGCCTTTGTAGCTTGCAATCATAAAGCCGCCTGCTCAGCCCGAAATCCTGCGATGTCTTGAACCTATTGAAGTTATCATATCCGCTCAAAAAGCCGCAAGGAGGGCGCGGCGGGAGAGAAGACCCTGTAGCGGCGGCTTTACGCCGCCACCTGGCGATGCCCTGTCCCGGATGGTACCTGGCGAGGTAAACTCGCCGCTACCTGTTCCGGACGATGCCCGCCGCCGAAACGCACCAAAGGCCCGACACGCCGTTGACGCGCCGGGCCCTTCTGCAATTGGGTCAGGCGGGTTTCTTGTCAGGCGATTCCGGCGGCTTACTTCCGTCCCACCACTACGGTGTGCGGCGATGGGGCGATGGGGTGCCCGGTAACAGTGGCGAAGCCGGCATCGCGGTACATTCCTTCCAGCTCGCGGAAGGTGTAGGCGTCGCCTGAAGCGGTGCTGGCCAGCATGGTCATGCTGAACGAAGCGGACATGGGCGGCGACACGCGGTCATCGTTGGGCACGAATTCAAGCGTTGCGGCGCGGCCGCCGGGCTTCAGCGCCGCGTGGACTTTCTTCAGCAATCCCACGTTGGTGGGCGGGTCGAAATGGTGCAGGAAGTTGGTGAGCAGGACGGCGTCATAGGGCCCGCCGTATTCCACTTCAAAGGCGCTGCCGGGCAGCCGGGTCCAGCGGTCGGCCACTCCGGCCTTCTCGGCGTTCGAGTGCGCCACTTCCAGTACAGGCGCCCAGTCAACCGCTACAATCTCTGCCTGCGGGTTCTGTTTGGCCACCTCAATGCCGAACAGGCCGTGCCCTGCGGCGATGTCGAGCACCTTGGCGGGGCCGTTGTGGCCATCCAGGGCAAGGGAACCGAGAGGCGCGGCCAGGGGCGCCATCATGGGGGCCATGCTGTGCGCGAATTCCACCCAGATGGGGTTTTCCGGCTCGACGGACCCTTGCCCGGGCAGCACCGTGGTCCCTTTCCGGACAATCTCGGCCAGATGCTCGTAGGGTTCATGAAGCGCAGGATTGCCCAGAAACCGCGCCGTTGCGGCCAGGCAGGCCGGCGAACGCGGATCAAGAAAAGCCGCGCTGCTGGGCGTGTGGTGGTAATGGCCGCCGTCCTTGCTGAGGATGCCGATGACGGTCAGATAATCGCAAAGAATACGAATGCCGCGTTCCGACGCCGAACATTTTTTGGCCAGCGACTGAACGTCGCCCGGCCCTTCGCCGACGGCACGGAACAGGTCAAGCTCGATGGCCGCGCGAAGCGCCGCGGTGCGCTGATAGGCCATCAATGTTTCAAAAACCACACCTGGGTTCGGCGCTCCCGTTGGTGGATGCGGTGATGTCGACATACTGTTTCCTCCTCAGCCGGGCTTCAGCCCCCGGCCGCACACGGATGCATCGGTCTGCATCCGGAATCATTAAAATGGGTACCCCAGCCGGTAAAGATACAATGCGGCACGGTTGAAATCAATGCATTTTGGGTTTGGAGCGGAAGATGCCACCCGCATCAGCAGCTGAAGAATGCGGCCGCCGGCCGGCTGCTATGGAGCCGCCTTGATTGCAGCAGGCACCTGCGATAGTTTCCTGATCGATCTCGTCGAGCCGTCCGCCGTCCCAGGCGGATTTGAAAAAGGGGAGTGAAGAGGGGACGTCTTTACGGTATCCTTACGGGAATTCCATACAGGCGAACCCAAGGGTATAATCAGGAACTTGGAGGCTGGGTTGCGGTACCTGATTCTGAGTGACATCCATTCGAACCTCGAGGCGCTTGAAAAGTGTCTGGCGCTGGCCGGGGGCAAGTATGACCAGCTCTTGTGTCTGGGCGACCTGGTGGGTTACGGCCCCGACCCCAACGCGGTGATCAGCCGCATGCAGCCGCTCGCCAAAGTGATTGTGCGCGGCAATCATGACAAGGCCTGCTGCGGGCTGACGGATGCCGAGGACTTCAACTACCTGGCCCGCGCCGCCACGGAGTGGACCCGCGCCCAGCTGACGCCCGAACACCTTGAGTTTCTGCGCAAGCTTCCCAACGGGCCGGTGCGGATTGACGGCATTGAACTGGTTCACGGCTCGCCCATTGACGAGGATGAATACATCTTTGATTCGCTGGGCGCCGTCCAGGCTTTCCAGTCGGCGGAGGCCCCGCTGGTCTTTTTCGGGCACAGCCACCAGCAGGGCGGCTTTATGCTGACCGCGGACAAGCGCCTCCAGCCTGTTTTGCTGCCGCCCATCAAAAACGATGAGCCTGCCGGCATTTCCCTCCGGCAGGATGCGCGATTTCTTCTCAATCCCGGTTCCATCGGCCAGCCGCGCGACGGAGACTCCCGCGCCGCTTTCGCCATTCTCGATCGCGACCGGGAGCAGGTGGACTTTTACCGCACACCCTATGACCGGGCCAAAACCCAGAAGAAGATGCGCGAAGCGGGACTGCCGGAACCGCTGATCGCGCGCCTGGACGTGGGGCGCTGAACCGCATGGGATGATCTGGGGATTTGCAGCGCCGGGCTTCAGCCTTGCACATTCTGCCCGAGGGCAGGGGCCTTACTTTCCCGCCAGGATGAGGCGCGCCGGGGCGATCTGCGGAGACGCCTGGTTCCACAGGGCGGGCACCTGGTCAAATGACACATGGAAAGGCCGGGTCTCACCGGGCTTCAGAGGCGGGGCGTCGCGGCTGATGGGGGCGGCTGTTTTCTGCTCGATGGGCTTTCCTTCGATATCAGAAAACGTCAGGCTGATTTCAAGGTAGCGGACGGACTTGCTGCCGTTGTTGGTCACCGTGCCGTGGATGGTGGTCACGGTGTGCTTCAGAAAGTTCTGGGCGGCTTCAACCCGGCCGGACGTGACCTGAACGTTTTGGAGGTACGCGGTTGCTTCCGGCGCCGGAGCGGGTTCCGCCGGCTGCTTTGGGCTGCCACCGCATCCTGCCAGTGCCGCGGCAACAAGAGCCAGGCCCAGAGCTGATGCAACCAGACTGAGCAGCCGTGGATTTCCACGCAAGGAAGCTGAAGTTGAGCGAGGGTTCCTGTGCATACACCAGTATTATGCCACGGTTCCGGGTTGCCCTCGCAGACCGGCGGCCAGGCCGGATTATTCATGACGCAGCAGGGCTCCGTGAAAGGGCACGACTTCAGTCGTGCCGCTGGGACGCCTCAAAAGCTCCTATCGGGGCTTCAGCCCCTGTAGACAGCCCTCGAAACTTCCAGCGGCTAAAGCCGCTTCCTTCGAAATGCCTCTTCGGCACGACTAAAGTCGTGCCCTTTCTCCCCTGTTGCGGCCCCGCAAGGGGGAGCTGGTTGCAGAATAGTTCGGTCTAGGCTCCCGCCACCGTCAGGCCGCCCACGCGCAGCGTTGGCGAGGTTACGCTGCGCCGGAACTCCAGGTCGTTGCCGATCATTTCCACGTGGTTCAGCATCTCCTGCAGGCTGCCGGCGATGGTGACTTCGTGCACGGGATAGGCCAGCTCGCCGTTTTCAATCCACAGGCCGGCGGCGCCGCGCGAGTAGTCGCCCGTCACCACGTTCACGCCAAAGCCGATCAACTCGGTCACGTAGAAGCCGTCTTTCACCGAGCGGATGATCTCTTCCGCGGAATGCGTGCCGGGTTTGAGATAGAGGTTTTTGGGGCCGACGCCGGGCGCTCCGGCCAATCCCCGGGAGGCGTTGCCGGTGGTTTTGAGGCCCAGCTTGTTGGCGGCGTAGGTGTTCAGCAGATAGCTTTTCAGAACGCCGCGTTCGATCACCGTGGTGGTGGAGGCCGGAATGCCTTCATCGTCAAAGGGGCGCGAGCCGAAGCCGCCCGGGCGCAATCCGTCATCCGTCACCGTGACGTTTTCGCCGGCCACCTGCCCGCCCAGCTTGCCGGCCAGGAAGCTGGCTTTGCGGTAGATGGCCTCGCCGCTCACCGCGCCAAAGATGTGTCCCACCAGCGACGAGGCGGTCTCGGAATCAAACACCACCGGAACCTGCCGGGTTGAAATCTTGCGCGCCCCGAGCCGCCGCAACGCCCGGACCGCCGCCTTCTGTCCCACGGCTTCCGGCGTTTCCAGGGCCGCCACGCTGCGCGCCACGGAATACCAGTAATCGCGCTCCATGGGGCCGCCGGGCTCGGCCTGGGCGATGGGCGAAACCGCCACCGAGCCGTAGGAGCCGCGGTAGCTGCCCACAAATCCCGCCGAGCTGGCGTAAACCTTGGTGCCCACATTCGATTCGTACCACGCGCCCTCGGAGTTGCGGATGCGCGGGTCGGTGGCCATGGCCGTCTCTTCCGCGCGGCGCGCCCAGGCGATGCGGTCTTCGGTGGAGAGCGCGGCAACGTCGGGGCAGTAGAGTTCGAGGTCGCCCTCGTAGCGGCCCAGCAACGCGGGGTCGGGAAGGCCGCTGGCCGGGTCCTCGGAAGTCTCGCGCGCCATTTCGAGCGTGCGCTCCACCAGCAACTTGAGCGAGGCAGGCGAGAAGTCGCTGGAATAGGCGGAAGCGCTCCGGGTGCCGATAAAGACGCGCAGCCCCAGGCCCTTGGAAGAAGCTTCCTTCAGCTTCTCGATTTTGCCCAGCCGCAGCGCCGTGGAAAATTCCTCGCCTTCCAGCGCCACCACGTCGGCGGCCGTGGCTCCGGCGGCGGTGGCCTGGTCTACCAGGTCTTTTGCAATCTGTTCAAGGTCCAGTTCTGCCATAGATTTCTCAAATTTTTCCCGGGTTTGGATCCTTTACCCGGCGCCCGACTTGGGTGCGACGGAAGCAAAGGCCTTTCACGCAAAGGCGCAAAGACGCAAAGGGCAAAAAAGAAAATGAGGCTGGTATTGCGTTGCGTAACTTTGCGCCCTGGCGTCTTTGCGCGAGGCAGCTTTTTCCAAGACGTCCGCCTTTGCGACTTTGCGCCTTGGCGTGAAACGGCTCTTCATCGCCCTTGCTACGTAAACGACTGCATCCCGCGCGCCGCCGTTCCGCCCACGGTCAGGCGGCTGATCTTGATGGTGGGGATGCCCACGCCCACCGGAACGCTCTGGCCGCCTTTGCCGCAGGTGCCGATGCCCGGATCGAGCTGTAAATCGTTGCCCACGGCGGTGACGTTGGTCAGCACGGTGGGGCCGTCGCCGATCAGCGTGGCGCCCCGCACCGGCGCGGTGATTTTGCCGCCTTCGATCAGGTACGCCTCGGAAGCCGAAAAAACAAACTTGCCGCTGGTGATGTCCACCTGCCCGCCGCCAAAATGCGACGCGTAGAGGCCGCGATCGACGGAGCGGATAATTTCCTCGGGATCGTCCTGGCCGGCCAGCATATAAGTGTTGGTCATGCGCGGCATGGGAATGTGCTCGTAGCTTTCGCGGCGGCCGCTGCCCGTGCGCGTGGCCTTCATCTGGTCGGCGCTGATTTTGTCCTGCAGGTAACCGACCAGCGTGCCGTTTTCAATCAGCACGTTCTTGCGGGTGGGCTCGCCTTCGTCGTCCACGTTCAGCGAGCCGCGCCGCGAGGGAATGGTGCCGTCGTCCACCACCGTGCACAGGTCGGAAGCCACTTTTTTTCCAATCCGGCCCGAAAAAGCCGAAATGCCCTTGCGATTGAAGTCGGCCTCGAGGCCGTGTCCCACGGCTTCATGCAGCAGGATGCCCGGCCAGCCCGGACCCAGCACCACCTGCATCTCGCCCGCCGGCGCTTCCCGCGCGTCAAGCTGCACAATGGCCTGCCGCGAGGCTTCCTGGGCAAATTTTTCGGGGCTGTGATCGCCGGCAAAGAATTCCAGGCCCACGCGCCCGCCGCCGCCGTAGGTGCCGGAGCGCAGCTTGTCGCCTTCCTGGGCAATCACGTAAATGCCCATGCGGACCAGCGGCTGAAAGTCCGTCACGATGCGGCCGTCGGAGCCCGCCAGCAGCACGTGGCGGCTCTGGTCGGCGTAATTCACCCGCACCTGGGCGATTCGCGGATCGTAGGCCCGCGCGGCCACGTCGGCGCGCCGCACCAGGTCCAGCCGGTCGCTGAGGGTGCGGTCCGTGGCAACCCTCACCACGGGATAAAGGTCGCTGGATGGCTGCACGCTTGAAAGCCCCACGGTTGAAACACTGGCGGGGCCGCTGGCAATGCGCGCCGCGGTGCGGGCGGCCTTCAGGATTTTTTCCGGCGCCAGGTCGTCGGTGTAGGCGTAGCCCGTCTGCTCTCCGGCCAGCACCCGCACGCCGCAGCCCACCGAGATGCCCTCCATCGCCGACTTTACCAGCGACTCGTCCACCTGCAGGGCGGTGGAGGTGGTGTGCTCAAAATAGAGGTCGGCGTAGTCGCCGCCGTCGGAAAGCGCTTCCGCCAGATAGCGTTCCAGGTTGGCCTGGTCGAGTCCGTAACGGTCAAATAAAAATCGGTCATTCGCTGCCATAAATTCTGCCTGTCGAGTGGATCTCTTGCGACTGCTGAAACGCCCCGCCAAACGTCATCCTGAGTGAAGCGAAGGATCTGCTTTGTGGACTTTTCAGGAGGATGCAGTAGCTATCCCGCTCCGGTCAGCACGACGCTGGTTATTTTCGGCAGTCAGCGAAACGTCGAGGCGTGTTTCGCTGTGGGCCAACCGCCTGAATCTTCAACGTAACACAGGGGCATTGGGGTGTCAATTTGCGGGGAATAAGTTGAGACTCCGATGGCTGCGCAAGTGCGATGACTATAATATGTGACGGATGTTGATATGGGTACCTAAATATGAAGACCTTGGGGGTACGGTATGATGCGTGCGTCGGAAGGCTCGAAGCTGGGTGGAATTTTCACTGTTGCTCCTGGCGTTGACGTCCAGGGGGAACTCACGCTCTCTGGGGCGGAAACCTCTTTGTATCTTCATCACAAGGATTCGCTGGATGAGTACTTCATCCCTAGGCAATACGTTCACGGAGTCCTGCATGACTTAACAAAGGTGTCGCTAATTCAGTGTGCCATGGCAGGAGGAGGTACAGCCGGGCGGGGGGGCGAACGGTACCACTTCGCCAGAATATTTCCACACTTTGTCATCCAAGGCGACAGTCACATTACCCCCGACCAAGTGACGATAACCAGCGTTCACTTCGCAGTGGACGACGCGGCTGTAATCTTCTATGACTTCGACGCCTTTGGTTTGTTGACGGATGCGCGCCCCTTTATAGGAACGATCACAGAAGCGAACTCTAAAGTCGCCAAACGAAAAATCAGCACTGGACCCGTTCCGGAGATACTCTACTTTACCGGGAAACGAAGGATATTCGCTGCTGATACGGTAATAGGAAAAATCTACGCTTCGCACAACCCGCAACTTACTACATGGGGCGGGCCCGAAGGCGTGGGAATAAGCAACACCATATTCGTTACCATTGAATTTAGGGAGCCTGTCATTTTCGAACAATCCATCCTTTGCACGCGCACGTTACTTAGATTTCTGGAGATTCTAGCCGGGCGCCCGCAGAACCTCCTCCAGTTAGATCTCATTGTTGAATCTGAACATCATGACCATGTGGAACTCCAAGTTTACTGGTGCCTGCACCCGAAACGCGAACCATTTAGCGAGGAGAAGAAACTGCATCCCGGTGACATGATCATGGATCCAGCGAGGCACCCGGAATGCTTCTCGGCGGTGTTGACGAGCTGGCTCGACCGACAGGATGAATGGCACGACGCACGAGCGCGGTTTTCCTCCTGTTTTGCTAAGCAAAACCTCTACGATGTCGATCGGCTGATCGGAGCCGCCAATATGTTTGATATTCTTCCCAGCCAGGCCGTGCCGCCCGATGTGCCATTGTCAAAAGAACTTGAAGTCGCCAGGGAGACTAGCCGCATGGCGTTCGAGAGTCTGCCCCCAAGTCCTGAAAGGGATAGCGTTTTGAGCTCTTTGGGCCGCCTTGGCAAGGCAAGTCTCAAGCAGAAGGTGCGCCAAAGGGCACGGATCGTCATCGATGCGGTAGGTGACCGTTATGCGGAGCTTGTGATGGTTGCAGACGAGGCGGTGAATTGCAGGAACTACTACGTGCATGGTGGGAAGGCCCGATTTGCTTACGATAACCACTTCAATAGCGTAGACTTCTTCATAGATGCCCTGGAATTTATATTTGCAGCATCAGACCTAATTGAAGCAGGATGGGACGCAAGGGGGTGGAGCAAGAATTTCACGTCAATGTCCCATCGGTTTGCTCGCTTCCGCGTAAACTATGCCGAGTGTCTGAGAGAACTGAAGTCTTTGCTCTCGCCGTAGCTCACCATACCACCTGGGGCGGCCTCGCCACATGGCGGCGTAAAGCCGCCGCTACATTGAGCAGTAAATCTTCCGGCAACCGAAAGCCGCTGGGAATCATCTATAGAACTTAGGCGGCGCGTGTGGGCCTGAGCGTGAGTAGATTTTACGGTGACGGATGCGCCGAAACTGCACGGCGCGTGTGGAGCGAGGGCAGGGAGGCGCCGGCGCGAAGCTGGTAAGCTTTTGTATTCAAAGGTTCAAAGCATCCGATTGTGATTATTGTGATTAATGGTACAATCGGCAGGCAATTTGCTGGAAGGATAGCGAAGGTTGTTCGACAAAACATTTCATCGAGGTGAAGAAACTATGTCGCTGAAGGAAATTTCTCGTGCCTGCCTGAAGGGCGCGATGGTTGCGCTGGCGGTCATGATGTTCGCGTGGTCTGTTCCCATGGCCCGGGCGGGCGCTATCCGCGATGCCGGAAGAATGATCGCAAAGGGAACGGCGGTTGCGGCGGCTGCAACCGTTTCGGGCGGCCAGGCGGCTGTCAACAAGATCCAGACCGACGCCGTGCCGGCCACGGCGGACGCGGGAAATTCCGTCAAGCGCGCCCTGGCGCAGGCGGGCCACGCCACCACCAACGGGGCCAAGGACGGCGGCGCCCTGGTCTATTACGGTGCCAAGCGAACCCCCCACACCGTGGCCCACGGCGCCAGTTCGCTGTGGCGGGCTATCTGGTAATCGAATTCATCCCTGGTTGCAGTGTTCCTCCTTCGTAACCTGATGGGGCGCCCCTCAAAGGCGCCCCGTTTTTTTTGTGAGTCCCACTGTCTGCTCCAGTCCCGCCAGGGGCCCCGGCCACATTTGGTCGGCAAGCATCCCGCAGGGCGGAAGGTGACTCAATTGGGTTCCTATTTTGTGGCACGGCCATCCTGGCCGTGTATTTTGACCGCAGCACGGGCGAGGACGCCCGTGCCACAAATCAAACTTGGTCGCTACTGCAGGGCGCACCCGCAGACCCCTTCCGCTGCCCAGGCCACACGCCGGCCTCATCTCAGCTTTTACTCGTGATGCAATGGCTCCGCTGTCTTCTGAAGGGCGAATGACAGGGGTCCGGGCGCAACATAGCGATTCCACCTGCGAAGAATTTCGCCGTTCTCGCCAATCAGGAAGGTTGTCGGCAGATTGACCACGGAATATTGCCGGGCGGCGAGTCCTGCAATGTCGCGGAGCACAGGGACGCGCGCCAACTGCCAGTCAAAGGTTGCATTGAGCAGTTGGCGGCGGCTTGCCATCCCGGACGAATGCGCATCGGGAGCGCCCACGATGGCAACCGCGATTCCCCCGGCACTATATTGCTGGTCCATGCTTTTCAGAACGACGATCTGCGAATCCGACGGGCTGGGCCCGATGGTCGAATGCAAAAGAGAATTCGCACTGACAAAGGAGAGCAAAACGGCTCGATGGTTACTCAGAAGGCCTCGAAGATTGAGACGCCCGCCTCGTGCATCCTGCAAATTGAAATGAGGGGCCTGCTCTCCGGTTCCCATCATGGAAGATCCGGGCGTTTCAGACTGATCCGCACCGATGTCCACCGGCCCCGTCAGCGGAAGGGGATGGCCAAAAAAGTCCTGCTTGCCCATATCGGCCATCCTCAAGCCTTGCCCTTGCGCGGGCGAACCTGGCAGCAGGGTGAACTGAAGCACCGGGCGGCCTACGGAGTGAAACGTCGGCTCTGCCAGCAGCGGGTCAGCGAATTGCGAATGCAGGTCCTGGCCTGTGGCTTGCTGCCACGCCTCTAATGAGTCAAAAAGTGTGCCCTTCTTCTTCCACTGCGGTGTTCCCTTTCCTGTGTACCAGAAAACATTGTGGTCCATCTTCAGAACGTTGGGAGACTCAGGCTGATCGTACTCCATGCCCGGCACGGACGAGTAAATGATGTTGTTGAAGAAGCCATCCGGTTCAGCGGGGTCAAATGCGGACTTTGTGAAAAGCGCATAGGCCGGCTTGGCCGGGTTCCAGTAAGAAGTATTGTTGTAGATCAGGGCGTGACGAATGGAGCCGCCATTCCAGGTGGAAAGAAAAAAGTCACCCTGGTAGGCAAGACTGGCTAACCGCGCGTCATGCGAGCATATGTTGTAACGGACAACCGTGTTGATATTCGTGTCTTTCCCGCCAGCTCCAAAAATCGCGACACAGTAGCCATCCGTGTCGTGGGCATAGTTGTATTGAATCATATTATCGCGATTGAAATTGTCGCTGTCGTAGGCGCCACCGTCGTGAAGGTTGCCCGGCGTGTGGGTGTCATAAGCCTCGTTGTATTGCACAACGCAGTCGTCGCAATCCCAGTTCCAGATGGCGCTGGGAGTACCGACGCGGGTCACCTTGGTGAGGCCGATGCGATAGGCCACCGAGTTCTCGATCAGCGCGTTCTTTGTGACGTGGATGACAATGCCGTCTCCGCCGACATCGTGAACCGTGGAGTAGCGGACTGTAATATCTCTTCCCTTGGATTCAGAAGGAGGGCGGGATCGCGCCCCATCGATATAAATTCCGGCCCACTGTGTGGTGTTGAATGCCGTGGCGCCGTCCACGAGAACGTCTTCAAACCGTTCCCCCTTTGCCTGCGGGGAGAAAACGATGAGGCCACTGTTCTTTCGGGTGGGAGTTCCGGTCACGTCGTGCACCATAACCTGGCTCAGGTAGATATGGCGCATCACGGCGTTCGGCTGGTTACCTGTAATCCAGATGCCGTAAGGGTTTCCCCCGGCGGTTTCGATGCGGCTGATTTGCCAGTAGCTCTGGTCTTTCAACTCAATCGCAGCCGGATGTTTGCCCGCGCGGATGAGAGGGAGCCTTCCCGTCCCGTAGGCGGAAAGAGTGATGACGGCTCCGGCCGTCCCGGAACCCTGCGGATGGAGTTCGCCGTAACAGACACTGCCCCGTGCCAGAAGAATGGAATCGCCCGGCCGGAAGACCATCCTGTTGACGCGGGCAAGGCTCTTCCAGGCGCTGCCGGCGGAAGTTCCGCTATTCCGGTCATTGCCGGTTGAGCAATTGAGGTAATAGCTGGCGCTGAAGGCTCGCGTGGGCGCTGCGTATGCGAGCACGAGAAAGATTGAGATGAGCGGGACGAATGCCCGAACCCACCGTCGCGGTTCTGTCATCACGATTCCTCCCATGTTCCCCGAAATTTGAGGCTGGGCCACTCAGGGGTTGAACCGCCCAGTCTACCAACGAAGCCCTCGGAATTCCACTGGCTGCGTACCCGCTCAGCTTTGCTGCTCGCACCCATCCATCGCAGCGCCACCCGCAGTTTGAAACATCGCCTGGATCGCGGGCTTTGTGACTTTTCCCATCGCATTGCGCGGCAGCGCATCCAGCACGAGAAGCCGGGAAGGCACTTTGTACGGCGCGAGAAAATCTTTGGCCCAGGAACGAAGCGACGCCAGATCAACTGCACTGCCGGCCTTCAGCACCAGGGCTGCCGCCACGCGCTCGCCCCACTCGGCATCGGGCACGCCTACAACGGCGCATTCGGCAACGGCGGGATGCGCGCGCAGTGCTTCCTCAATCTCCAGCGCGGACACCTTGTGTCCTCCCGTCTTGAGAATCTCAATGCTGGTGCGCCCCAGAATGCGATAAGCGCCATTTTCAACAACTGCCGTATCGCCCGTGCAAAACCAGCCGTCGCGGAAGGCATCGCGGGTTGCCTCGGGCCTGCCCCAGTATTCTGCGAACACGCCCGGGCCGCGCACTTCGATCCCACCCGGCGTTCCGGGCGCAACCGGCTGGCCCTGCTCGTCCACCAGCCGCAGTTCGACGCCCGGCAGGGGAGTGCCCACGAAGCCCGGCCGGCGCCGGCCGCGCAGCGGATTGGACAGGGCCATGCCAATCTCCGTCATGCCGTAGCGCTCCAGCAGGGTGTGGCCGCTGATTTCCTTCCAGCGCTCGAGCGTGCCAACCGGCAGCGCCGCAGAGCCCGACACCATTAAACGCAACTTGCCGCAGGCCCGGCTGAGCGCGTCCCGGCGTTCCGGAGCAGCCGCCCCCCACGCCGCGATGAGCTTCACATAGATGGCCGGCACCGCCATGAACACGGTGACGCTGCCGCTGTGAATGCGCTCCCACACGGCGTTGGCATCGAAGCGCGGCAGCATCTCGCAGGCTGCGCCCGACCAGAGCGCGCAGGAAACAACGTTGATGATTCCGTGTACGTGGTGGAGCGGCAGGCAGAGAAGAATCCGATCGTCCGGCCGCCACTCCCAGGCCTCCACCAAAGTCGTGATTTGTGCCGCGATGATGTCATGTGTGGTCACCACGCCCTTGGGCCGGTTCGTGGTGCCGCTGGTGTAGAGAATCATGGCGCGCCGCTCGCTCGAGACGCCGGGCAGTTCAGCGGGCTGGCAGCCGAAAAGCCGGCCACACGGCAAGGCGCGGATGCTGCGCGCTGCGGCAAGCGGGGCCAGCCGGGATTCCGCTTCAGCATCGAACAACAAGGCCGTGGCCCCGGTGTCGCCGAGAATGTAATCGAGTTCGGGCCTCGCCGAATCGAGAGGAAGCGGCACGGCAACGCCGCCGGCCCGCCAGATTCCCCACTCGACCGCGACCCAGCGGAATCCCGGCGGCACAAAGAAAGCTACGCGCTCTTCCTGAAGGTCCTGGCGCCCGGCCAGCAGCGCCGCCGCTACGCGCGACGAAGCGTCCAGCAGTTGGTTGTAGGTGTAGGATCCCTGCGCGTCCACAACAGCCGTGCGGCCACCATGCCGGAGGGCCCGGGCAATGAGCGGAAGACGATTTGTGGGGTTCATCACGTGGACACTTTACGTCGACTCTTGCGAGTTGTCCACTTGCGGGGACCCTGTGGCAGTTGTGGGCGATTGTGAGGTGTAAAATTACTCCTGGCGTGACCCGAGGGCCCCAGGCCGCCGGTAATTCGGTGAAGAGCGTCACCGCCCTGCGGCGTGCCTGCCCGCCCTAAGGATTGCTTGCCAGCGGATGGCGTGAAGGACGCGCGCGCTTCCATCCGCGCCAACTCCGTTGCGCGCAAGCAAAGCTTTGTTGCGCCCGCCGTCACTGCTGAAAAGTTTTTGTGCCCGTTGAGGGACCGAGCCAGGGCACCAAACCGGGGGAGGATTCGCCGCTATCGGAGACGAAGACAATCGGGCCACTGAACAAGCAGACGGAGACGAACGCCAGAAATCCTTTAATTGCCGCCTGCACGTTGATTGCAAAGGGCTTGGCGCGCTCAGGAAACTTTGCCCCCTGTCCGGGCATCCGATAAAAGCAGGAGAAATATAGCGAAATATGATGGGGTTGTTGAACAGGTTTTCGAACCCGCTCTGGTACAAAATTTCGCGGCTCGACAAGCCCCGGCGCCGCACTGTGGCTACAACCCTGTGCGCCCACGACTTCCTTCGCCAGCAGGCGGAGAAGAAACTGCTCGATCCGGTCGAAACGTATCTCAGGGAAAAGCGTGATCCGGCGCAAACCGGCATCGGATTGACCGCTGCGGTGCGCACTCAGCTCGTGGATGAAGCCCTGATGGCTCTGCTGTGGTCGTGCACGTGCCCGGCGTTCGACCCGGGGCTGAAACTGCCTCGCGAGGTGGTCATCCATTTGCCGGAAGTCTGGGGAGGTTTCGTTCTGGCGGACGCGAACCATCGCCTGGACCGTTCCACTCCTGTCACGCTGGACCAGACTGGTTTTTCCGAGGACCCTGCGGAAGCCCACCGGCAGGTCCTGCATCGGTGGAAAGAAATCCTGAATGTCTCAGACCTGGATTTCGCGGACCGGGTAGATGCCGCGGGCTTTGCGGAAGCCTGGGACTGGCTGGCCCAGATGTTTACCGCGGACACTCTGGACGGCATGGCGGCCATTCCCGACAGAATGCTCTTTCCGCAGGCGCGCCGCGTCGCAGGCGCCATTCCGCCCCACCGCGCTGCCTTGGTTGCGCAACTCATTGATCGGGTTGCGGCCGCACCGGCAACGGGATAGTGCAATTTCTCAAGCCTTTCCTTGACGCTCCCTTTGAAGGCAACTAAAATTAAGGTTTTACCCTCCGAAAGGATTTTACCAAGAGGCGCCATGCTTGATGGTCCCATCCCGGAAGGACTCACCTTTGATGACGTTCTCCTTTTGCCCGCCCGGTCTGATGTGCTGCCGGCGACGGCCGACACCCGAACGCAACTGACCGCGAAAATCACGCTGAACATTCCAATCGTCAGCGCCGCCATGGACACGGTGACGGATTCGCGCCTGGCCATTGCGCTGGCGCAGCAGGGCGGAATGGGAATTATCCACCGCACCTTGCCGGTTGACAGGCAGGCGACTGAAGTGGACAAGGTGAAGCGCTCCGAGAGCGGCATGATCGTCGACCCTGTTACCATTGGCCCCCGGCAGAAGATTGCCGAAGCGCTTGAGATTATGGCCCGGTACAAGATTTCCGGGGTGCCCGTTACGGAAAACGGCAAGCTGGTGGGCATTCTCACCAACCGTGACCTGCGTTTTGAAACCCGCACCGACCTGAAAGTGGAAGAACGCATGACCCGGGACAAGCTGATTACGGTTCCCGTGGGAACCACCCTGGAGGAGGCGGAGCGGATTCTCCATCAGCACCGGATTGAAAAGCTTCCCGTGGTGGATGAGAACTACGTGCTGAAGGGTCTGATCACCGTCAAAGACATTCAGAAGAAGATCCAATACCCGCATGCGGCGAAAGATTCGCAGGGCCGGCTGCGAGTGGGTGCGGCCGTCGGCGTCACGGGGGATTACCTGGAACGCGCGCAGGAATTGGCCCGCGCCCAGGCGGACGTCATTGTAGTGGACACGGCCCACGGCCACTCCGAGCGCGTGCTGGAAGCTGTGAAGATCATCAAGAAGAGCCTGCCGGATGCCGAAGTGATTGCGGGCAATGTGGCCAGCTTTGAGGGCACCCGCGACCTGATCCATCTTGGGGTAGCGGCTGTGAAGGTTGGGATCGGGCCGGGTTCGATCTGCACCACACGGGTGGTTTCGGGCGCCGGCGTGCCCCAGATCACGGCCATCGCGGAATGCGCCCGCGCGGCGCGCGAAGCAGGCATTCCGCTGATTGCGGATGGCGGTGTCAAGTTTTCGGGAGATATCACCAAGGCCATTGTCGCCGGGGCGAGCGTGGTGATGATCGGCAGCCTTTTTGCCGGCACTGAAGAAAGCCCGGGGGAGACGATCCTGTACCAGGGACGGACCTTCAAGTCCTACCGGGGGATGGGGTCGCTGGGGGCGATGCAGGAGGGTTCCAGAGACCGCTACGGCCAGGAAGACTCCACCTCCAAGCTGGTTCCAGAAGGTATTGAGGGCCGCGTGCCCTACAAGGGTCTGCTGGCCGATATGGCGCAGCAACTCGTGGGCGGGCTGCGTGCCGGCATGGGTTATTCCGGCTGCGCCACCATCCCTGAGCTTCAGCAGCGGGGGCGCTTCGTCCGGATTTCATCCGCCGGATTGCGTGAGAGCCACGTGCACGACGTCATCATCACCAAGGAGGCCCCCAACTATCGCCTCGAATAACCAGTCTCCGATTGCCGCCCGGGAGACACGATTGCAGGCCTTTCTGTGGTGGGTTCCGGTCATCATCTGGGCCGGGGTCATTTTCTACATGTCCACCAGGACTTTCGGGTCGTCTTTTACCAACAACCTGCTGAAAGATATTCTGGCCATCCTTCACCTGGAAGTTTCCCGTCATACGTTCCTTCTGCTGGCCCATGGGTTCAGGAAGTTGGGCCACCTGACCGAATACTCCATTTTTGCCATCTTCCTTTACCACGCGCTGGGGGATGATCATCGCGCCGCCTGGAACCCGCGGAAGGCCCTGGCCTGCATTCTGCTGGCCGGGCTTTACTCGCTGACCGACGAGTTTCACCAGAGGTTTGTCCCAGGCCGCGGCCCCTCAATTGTGGATTGTGGCATTGATACGATCGGGGCGACACTGGGAATGGTGATTGTTTATTTTGCGGGGCGGGGTCGCTTCATGCCCGATGAAGATGTGCAGCAGGCGGCGGCCGGCGGGGGCCCCTCCTCTTCATCCTGACGCGCCTACCTGGCCTCAGAACGAAGCTGGGCGCTGCTGCCGTCCGGATTTGCAAGGTCAAACACCACGGCGACCTCGTCACAGCGGAAATACTTTTCGCACTGCAGGCAGTCACGCCACACCTTCTGGGGCAGCGCGCCCCGTTCGACCGGATAGAAACCCATCCTGGAAAAGAAAGCAGGGACGACCGTGAGCGCAAAAACCCTTTTCAGCCCCAGATCCCTTGCCTCGTGCATCAGCTGATTGATAACCGCCCGGCCCAGTCCCGAGGTCTTCTGCTGAGGGTCGACGCACAGGGAACGGATCTCTGCGACTTCCTCGTTATACAGGCGGAGCGCTCCGCAGGCGGCAAGCTGGCCGCCTTTCTCCGCCACCGTAAACTCCCAGATGTTCTCATAGAGTTCCGGGAGGGCGCGGGGAAGCATCACCTCTTCCTCCGCGTACTGATGGATGAGCTTGAAGAGGGCGGGAACATCGCTGAGGCGAGCCTTGCGGAGAACAGGCAATTTCAAGTTCTCCCCTGTCTCGAGCGTCGTCACCAGAGCCTCCCGCGGAAACTGCGTGATGGTGTCCATGCCCATGCTCAATGCGACTGCAGCAGCAGCAGGAGGAGCGCCTTCTGAACGTGCAAACGGTTTTCAGCCTGGTCGTAGACGAGCGATTTGGGCGAATCGATCACGGCATCGGTGACTTCCTGTCCCCGGTGCGCCGGAAGGCAGTGGAGGAAAACGGTGTCGGGGCCTGCGGCCTCCAGCAGGCTTTGGGTCACCTGATACGGAGCAAAGACCTGGGTGCGAAGATGGGCGGCGTATTCCTGGCCCATGCTGGCCCAGACGTCGGTATAAACCGCCTGCACGCCGGCAACGGCTTCCAGTGGGTCGCGGAACAGCTCGACCTTTGCGCCGGTGGCGCGGGCCAGGGCTTTGGCCTGGTTCACCATGTCAGTTTTGGGTTCAAAGCCGGAAGGTGTAGCCACCCGAACGGTTGCGCCCAGCTTGGCGCCGGTCAGCATCAGCGAGTGGCACACGTTATTGCCGTCGCCGACGAAAGCCAGCTTCAGGCCCTTCACGCGCCCGAACTTTTCGGTCAGGGTGAAGTAGTCTCCGAGCGCCTGGCAGGGGTGCAGAAGGTCCGTCAGGGCATTCACCACGGGGATGGAGGCATTCTCGGCCAGCTCGATAACAGACTGGTGGGAGAAAGTGCGCGCCACGATGCCGTCCACCCAGCGGTCAAGATTGCGGGCCACGTCTTTGATCGACTCCCGCTCTCCCAGCCGCGGCTTGGAGTGGTCCATGTAGATGGGGAATCCCCCCATGCTGGTCATGCCCACTTCAAAAGTGACGCGGGTGCGGAGCGACGGCTTCTCAAAGATCATAGCCAGTTGTTTGCCGGCGAGCGCCTGCGCGTACGATGCGGGTGACGCCTTCACGCGCCCGGCAAGATCGAAAATGGTGCGGACGTCATTTGCGGTTAGATCCTGGTCCGCGACTAAATCATGCACACTGAGTCGTTCTTGTTTTTCCATAGTTGCGACGGGCGTCATGCGCGCACCCCCTTCTTTTCAATGCTGGAGACAGAAATTAAAATCGAGCGCAGCACGGCGATTAATTCATCGACGTGTTGCTGCTGGATGACCAGAGGAGGAAGAAACCTGAGGACCTGTTCCTGAGTACAATTGAACAGGAACCCGGCCTCCACTCCCTGCTGGACGATTTCCTTGCCGGGGATGGAGAGTTCCGCGGCAAGCATCAATCCCTGGCCGCGGACCTGGCGAATGACGGGCAGTTCCTTTTGAAGATTCAATAACTGGTTCTTAAAATGCGAGCCCACCTGGCGGACGTGCTGCAGGAATTCCGGCCGCTGGAGGATTTCAAGGAATTTCAGAGCCAGGCGGCACTGCAGCGGCCCGCCGCCGAAGGTGCTGCCGTGCATGCCGGGATGGAATGCCTGGGCCACCTCATCGCGGGCGAGAATGGCCGCCAGCGGCAAGCCTCCGGCCAGAGGCTTGGCCACCAGGACGACGTCCGGCTTGAGGCCCATCCGCTGGTAGGCAAAGTAGCTTCCCGTACGGCCCAGCCCGCATTGGATTTCGTCGCAGATGAACAGAGCGCCGTGCTCGCGGCACAACTCCTGGCCGGCTTTCAGGAATTCTTCGTCGAGTTCCACCACGCCGCCCTCGCCCTGAATGACCTCGACCAGCAACGCGGCCGTGTCCGGCGAAAAGTTTCTCCTGAGATGGCTGATGTCGTTCTGGCGGATAAACCTGAAGCCCGATGGCAAGGGTTCAAAGGGCGTGCGATATTTTTCCGGCCAGGTGGCGGCCAGCGCACCCATGGTGCGGCCGTGGAAGGAGTTCTCCATGGCGAGAATACCGACCCGTTCCCCGGAATGCTGGCGGCCGAAAGCGCGGGCAAGCTTGAGCGCGCCCTCGACGGCTTCGCTGCCCGTATTGGCAAAAAAAGCACGGTCGAGGCCGGAGAGCTTTGCCAATTGATCGGCCAGCGGAGCCTGGAAGCCGTGGTAAATGAGATTGGAGATGTGGAGCAGACTTTCGGAGGGATCGCGCAACACGGCCATCATTTCCGGATGCGCATGCCCGAGGGCATTGACCCCCAGGCCGCCGAGGAAATCGAGATACTTTTTCCCCTGGTCGTCGACGAGGTAGCACCCTTCGCCACCGACGGCCATGAAAGGCAGGCGCTTGTAGGTGGGAATCAGCCTGCGTTCTTCGAGTTCGGCAATCTGTTGGTAGTTCATTATGACCTTACTATCCTCGTTCCCACGCTTTCACCTTTGATGACGGTTCGCACCAAAGAGTTTTTTTCGTCCGGCGAAATAATGTCAATTTCATGCACGCCGTGCTGAAGAGTCCGGGCGCAGGAGCGCAGCTTGGGAATCATCCCGTCCCGCACGGTCCCTTTCTGGATCAGGCTCCGGATGTCCCTGAGCCGCACCAGAGGCAGCACCTTTTTTTCCGCGTCCCAGACGCCGCCGGACTCGGTGAGGTAAAGCAGGCGGTCGGCCTCGAGGGCCATCGCCAGCGCCGCGGCAAGGTCATCCGCGTTGATGTTGAGATACTGGCCGGCAGCGCTGAGCCCCAGGCTCGCCACCACCGGCACAAACCCCTTTGAGAACGCCATGTTCAGAATCGCCGTGTTGATTTTTGTCGGACGGCCAACATAACCCAGATCCTTTTTTGTTCCGTTGGCGGTGGCCGTCAGCCGGCGCGCCATCACCAGCTTGCCGTCGCCGCCGCAGATACCCATGGCGGGCTGGCGCTGCGCTTCCAGTTCAGCGACCCACTTCTTGTTGATAATTCCGGCCAGAACCATCAGTGCCACATCGCGCGTCGCGGCATCCGTCACGCGCAGGCCGTTGTGGAACTCCGTCTTAATTCCCAGGCGCTGGAGCGTCTCTGTCAGCGCTTTGCCGCCTCCGTGCACCACCACCACTCGATGGCCGGCCCTGGCCAGTCCGGCGATCTGCCGGGCCAGGTGCTGCCGCCGAAACTGTTCCTCCGCCGATTGCCCTCCTACCTTGACAACAACTTTCACGTCAGCGCCATTCCCTCGGCCAGGCCGTACATCAGGTTCATGTTCTGGATGGCCTGCCCTGCCGCGCCCTTGATCAGGTTGTCGAGCGCGGATACGATAATCATGCGCGTGCCGTCAGCATCGAGAGAAAAGCCAATGTCAGTAAAATTGGTCTGGGCGACGGACTGAATCTCCGGAACGCCGGACTCCAGCACGCGGACGAAGGGCGCCCCGCTGTAGAAGTCGCGGTAAAGCGCGACGACCTCCTCATGCGTTCGAGGCTTCGACAGGCGGACATAGAGGGTGCTCAAAATCCCCCGCGTAATCGGCAGCAGGTGGGGCGTGAAGGTAAAATCCTTTTCCGCCAGCTTCAGCGCCTGAAGCATCTCCGGGACGTGCCGGTGATTGAAAAGTCCATAGGCGCGGCAGTTCTCATTCACTTCCACAAAGTGGAGCTTCTCGCTCAAGCCGCGGCCCGCTCCGCTGGCGCCGGACTTCGAGTCGGAGATGACGCCCGCCTTTGTGTCTACCCAGCCCTTTTCAAGCGCGGGGGCCAGCGCCAGAATCACCGAGGTGGCATAGCAGCCGGGATTGGCCACCAGGCGGGCCTTGGCGATGCTCGGGCCGTTCAGTTCAGTCAGGCCGTAGACAGCCTCCTCCCGTTCCGCGTGGGCGTTGTGCTCAAAACCGTACCACCGTGGATAGGCCGCCGCATCCTTCAGCCGGAAGGCTGCGCTCAGGTCGATCACGCGAAGCTTGCGCTCCAGGAGCCGGGGAGCGATTTCAAGCGCGGTGTGGTGCGGAGTCGCCAGAAAAACCAGGTCCACTTCCGAAGGCGGCAGCGCTTCCACTGAGAGCGGCTGGCAGGGAACCGCGAACTTCCCGCTCAGGGACGGATGGGACTGCTCAATGGGAAACTCTTTCTTCCCGTCCCGTCCGGACGACATCAGGCGCGTCACACGGGCCTGGGGGTGGCGGGCCAGCAGGCGCAGGAGTTCCAGCCCCGCGTAGCCCGTTGCGCCGGCAACGGCTACCCGGACAACCCGGGATGACGCCGCGTGTTGGCCTGGAGTGCTGAAGGTTTCCGCCTCGATGATCGCCTTCACTGCCCCGTCCGACAAGAATATTTATGCATCACACGCATAATTATGTTTTTACTTGAATCGGCTGCCCCTGTCAAGGGAAAATAACGCCGGCAACCAGCAATCCGCCGGCGAATTGAAGCCTCCGAAGAGGGTGGATTTCAGGCTTATGAAAATTGCGCTTTCTATTCCAGAAAAGGAAAAAGTGAAAAGTCAGGGGTCTCTCTATTTTCAGGCCCTGGTCGCCGCCGGCGCCGGACCCGAAGAAATCGAGATGATCATGCCTCCGGGGAACGGGCACCCCTCGTCGGACGATTTTGACGGGATACTGCTGGCGGGCGGGGAAGACGTTGACCCGGAGCTTTACGGTGAGCGGAAAAAGTACGATAACGTCAGGACCAACCGCGCCCGCGATGATTTTGAAATAGCCCTTCTCGACCACGGGCTCAAGGCCGGGTTGCCGATTCTGGGCATCTGCCGCGGAACTCAAACCATCAACACCCGGTTCGGGGGGACGCTCTACCAGGACCTGAAAAGTGATACGGCGTTGGTACGCGATCACAAGCAGCAGGGCAGCCGCAGCGCCACCACGCATTCCATCACCGTGACGGATCCGGATTCCCTCCTGCACGGGTTTGTGGCGGGCAGTTGTGCGGTCAACAGTCTTCATCACCAGGCGATCAAACGCCTGGGCAGGGGCCTGAAGGTGACGGCCCGTTCCGAAGATGGGCTGGTGGAGGCGGTTGAACTGGCGGAGGAATACCCTTTCTTCCTGGCTGTGCAGTGGCATCCCGAGGAGATGTTCAGCGAGCATCCCGAGCAGTTGAAAATCTTCCAGGAATTTGTGGCGCGTTGCCGGGAGCGTGCGGCGAAGTAATCTGAATCCTCTTAGCTGCATTGCAGGATGTTCCTGTGGCCGGCGTGACAAGGAAATATCGTGTATCCCGATTTGCCTGACTATTTGCGGCCCGGCTTGAGGCTGGTGTTTGTGGGGTTTAATCCCGGCGAGCTGTCGGCCAGGATCGGCCACTATTATGCGGGCCGCGGCAATCAGTTCTGGAACTTTCTCTACGAGTCCGGGCTGACGCCGGTCCACCTGAGGCCGGAAGAAGACCACCGCATTCTCGAGTTCGGTATTGGCCTCACCGACATCGTCAAGCGATGGTCGAACTCCAGCAGCGATTTGAGCAGGGAAGACTTCCACAACGGCGTCCCAGTGCTGAAGGCGAAACTTCTGAAAATGTCTCCTGAAGCCATTGCCTTTAACGGCAAGACAGGATTCGAGAGATTCCAGGGCCGGAAGGCGGAACTCGGAGCGCAACGCTGCCGGTTTGGAAATTCGCGGATATACGTTCTGCCCTCCACCAGCGGACGGAACGGCAGTCTTTCGCGCTCCCAGAAACTGCGCTGTTTCTGCCGGCTGAAGCGCTGGCTGGGATAACGTCCTGCGGGTGACTGCGGCAAGCGGTGTGATCCCTTCACAAAGTGACCGGAATCACTGGCCGCGGCCCGCCATCTCGGTTATTCTTTCTGTAACTAAAACTCGACGCAACCGAGGAAACATGCCAGCCAGAATTTACTTCATGAAGGGCGACATCACCGAGCTTGAAGTTGACGCGATCGTCAACGCGGCCAACAACGAACTGATTCTGGGCGGGGGAGTTGCGGGCGCCATCCGGAGCAAGGGCGGCCCGCGAATCCAGGAGGAGTGCAACCGCATCGGATCCATCCGCCTGGGCGAAGCTGCTGTGACCCCGGCAGGAAACCTGAAAGCGTATTACGTGATCCACGCAGCCAGCATGCAGCTGGGCGGTAGAACCACCGCAGAGTCGCTGCGGAGCGCCACGCGGAACAGTCTGCTCCGCGCTGAGGAAAAGGGTTTCAAGACGATTGCCTTTCCGGCCATCGGCACCGGGATTGCCGGTTTCCCCATGGAAGAATGCGCCAGCGTGATGATCAGCGAAGTGCTGAAGCACCTGAAGTCTCGCAGCAGCCTGGAGAAGATTTACTTTGTGCTCTACGATGATGCGCCGCTCAAGACGTTTGAAGAGACCTACAGGAAGCTCACGGCCCGCCCCGCAGCAAGTGATACAACCTGAAGCAACTCCCGAAGCCGAGACAGTCTTCAGCCGGCAGGCTGCTCAGTCCCTGCTACCCGATGGCCCGGTTCTCGTCCGAGTAAGGTTTCTGGATATACTGTTTGGCCTGCTCAATGGCGCCCTGGGTGTCGTCCTTGGTCTGCAGGGCCCGCTGGTATTCGTTCAGGGCGCGGTCGCGCTGGCCGGTGGCGTCGAAGATTTTGCCCAGAGTGAGATGTGCCCAGACTTCAATCCATTTCGGCTCAAGGTTTCCGTCGAGGGCCGCCCGCATTTCCTCTGCCGCGGCGTTGTAATTGTGCAGCCGTAAATAAATCTGCCCCAGGCGAAAGTGGGCCAGTGAATCGTTCTTGTTCTGCTGCACGACCATCTGATACTGCTTGACGGCTTCCAGATAGGCCTGTTCGGCAACAAGCTGGTCGCCCCGGGTGATTTCCACCTCGGTGCGGATCTTGTCGGTTAGTTTGAGGATGTGGCTGCCGGGGTCGATCTCCACATGGGTTGGCCTGGTCACGGTGTTCACGGTAAAGTCCGCGGTTGTTCCCACCATCTGGACGCGGTCATTAACGGGCCTGCGGCCCTCGGAGTTGACACGCACGTCCACCGGCATTCGGAAGATATCCAGGTCCTGCTGAATTTTGCCGACTACCTGATAGTGGTTTCCGACGCGATAAATGGCCCAGGAATCCTTGAACTGGGGTACGCCGGTGGAACTGACCCACTGGGCGAAGAAGTAGGTCAGCTTCTCATTGCTGGCCTGCTCAGCGGCTTTCTCGAAATCCTGAGTGGTGACGGATTTCCACACATACTGCTGGACCAGTGTTTGCAGGGCCTTCGTGAACGCTTTGTCGCCGATGACCCAGCGCAACATATGGAAAACCATGGCGCCTTTTTGCGCCACAATCGAATCGTACTGCGGGGTAAAGGGCTGGAGTGACCCGGCCTGGCTGATGGGAGCCGTCTCTTCGTGGGTGAGGGCCCCGATGGCGGTTGAGTGCATCAGGTTTTCAAAAGCCGTTTCGCCCTGCGACTGCTCAATGTAGAGTGCCGAAGAGTAAAGTGAAAGACCGTCATCGAGGAAGGCGTCATCGGGTGTAGCAGGGCTGACATAACTTCCCCACCACTGGCGGGAGATTTCACGCGCCAGCAGTTGTTCGTTCACGGGGGAAGAAAATCCGCGTGTGGCCAGAGCGACGATGCCGGCCGAGGAATAACCGCCTACGGTGTCGTTGGCAATCTCAACCACGGCCAGATTCCCGTTCGGAAGGGACCCGAACTTGCTGGAAAAAAGGCTCATGACCTTTGCCGCCGTCGCTCCGTAGTCAGCCGCATAATTCTCGTGCCCAGGTTTCAGGAAGAGATAGATATTCGCTCCAAAAGCGGACTCATGCTGGACCGAGTAGGTGCCTGCGTAAAACGTGCCGGGAAAAGCCGATTGGTCAAATTTGAATGAATAGGTAGTGTTGCCGGCCTCGTCCACGGGTGGCGAAGGCGTTCCCGAGGCAATCACGGTCTCCCCGGTTGGCACGGTAACGTGCAGGGTAGCCGCAAAGCGATTGAGTCCGGGGCTGGCCACCGGGAACCATCGGCCAGGGTAGAGCAGATAAGAGCCTTCAGGGCCCACATAGGACAACTTCAGTCCTTCCACAGGGCTCCCGTCGGCTGTTCCAAGCCCGCCCTTGTAACTGACCGTGAGGGACGAAGCCTGGCCGTTGGTGACCGGGCTGGGAAGGGTGATCTTAAGGGTCAGCCCGTCCTGCTGAAAGGGAACGTCCGTTCCGGCCGAATCCACGATCTTCTGCACCCGGAGGGCGCTGTTGAGCTCAAAGCTGAGCTGGCTGGTGGTGGTCTGGGGTACGAAATCAATCCTGGTGGTGGCGTTAAGGATGTGCGTGGAGGGAAACAATTGAACCTTGATGTCGTAATTCTTGACCACGAACTGCGAAGGGTCTGCAGCCCGCGCGCCTGAGAGTGCGGCAAAAAGGGCCAGGGCCAGCAGCGCAGCTCCTCGCGCGCACCCCCTGTCTCCCGCGCGGCGGGCTGCGGCAGTCCTCAATCTACAAAACGGTAAGGCATTCTTCATAAATGAATTGAGCCTTTCAGAAGAAAAGGGCAACCCTATTGATCATACAATTCCCGGCAGGCCGGTGGAACGGTTAATCATAAAAAACGATAGTGGGTCGGCCCCAAAGGCCAACTTGCCCTATCACAGGGATGCTTTATACGGCACGCCGGGATGCCTTGGCCCCCTCAAGGTGGCGGACGATGGCATCCGCGGCCCGGCCGATTGCCCCCCCCATTCCCAGGCGATTCCTCACCTGACGAAGGTCCTCGATCATTCTGTTTCGCGCCAGGCCGTTGTCGAGCAATTCCTCCAAATTGACCGCCAGGCGGGCGGCGGTAAAGTCGCTCTGGATCAGCTCCGGGACCGCGGCATGGCCGGCCAGCAGGTTGACCATGCTGTAGAAGGGAACATCGATCATGAATCTGGCGCACATCGCTGTGAAGGCGGACACGCGGTAGACGACCACCATGGGACATTCCCTTAAAGCCGCCTCAATCGTGGCCGTGCCGCTGGCCACCACAGCCGCGTCAGCGTAGTGCAGGGCCTCATGTGTTGAATTGTTGAGTGCGCGAAGGGTTGCGTTGCCGGTGTAGCCGCGCGTTACCAGGGATTCCAGCCACGCGGAATCAATGGTGGGTGCGCAAGCCACCACAAACTGAACAGGGCGGGACCGCGCCAACTGGGCCGCCGCTTCCAGCATTGCAGGCAGGTTGAAAGCCACTTCCGTTCTGCGGCTTCCCGGTAGCAGGGCCACCGTTGGGATGCCCGGGTCGAGGCCCGCGCGGGTGAAAAATTCTTCGCGGGTCATGCCGGGAGCGGCCATGTCCACCAGGGGATGTCCGACACATTCCACGGGCACACCCGCTTTTTCGTAGATGTCGGTCTCGAAGTCGAAAAGGCAGAGCATCCTGTCGACGCACGCTTTGATCTTCCTGATCCTCCATTTTTTCCAGGCCCAGATCTGCGGGCTGACAAAATAGATCACGGGAATGTTGTGGCGCTTCAGCCGCTTTGCCAGACGCAGATTCAGGGACGGAGAATCAATCAGGATTGCGGCCGCGGGCTTTCGGCGCGCGGCTTCAACCACAAGGTCCTGCAGAGCGCGGTAGGCTTTGGGGAGGCCGGATACAACCTCGGAGATTCCAATCAGCGCCACGTGATGGATATCGACAAGGGTATTGACGCCGGCAGCGCGCATGGCTTCGCCGCCGCAGCCAAAAAACTCCGCATCGGCGATCCTCTCTCTCAGTGCCTGAGCCAGTGCGGCTCCGTAAACGTCGCCGGAGCGTTCCCCGGCAACCATTAAGAAGCAATTTCTGGGCATGATCCTTTGGCCGATCCAGCGGAGTCCAGGAACTCCTGGTCCTTGTATTGAAGCTGATAAAGCTTGAAATAGATTCCCTTCAAGCGCAGCAGTTCCTGATGGGTCCCCACCTCCCGCACGCGCCCTTTGTGCATCACGATAATCCTTGAGGCGTTCTGGATGGTCGAGAGGCGGTGAGCAATGACCAGCGAAGTGCGATTTTCAAGCAGCCGCCGGAGACCCTCACGAATCAGATGTTCGGTTTCCGGGTCCACGCTCGATGTGGCCTCGTCCAGGATCAGAATCTTCGGGTCGTGGGCCAGCGCGCGGGCGAAAGAGAGCAGTTGCTTTTGTCCCGATGAGAGCGTGGCCCCGCGCTCTTTGACAGGCTCATCAAAACCGCCGGGAAGGCTCTCAATAAAGTCCTGCATATTAACGCGCCGGACTGCGTCACGGACCTGCTGATCGGAAATGCCTTCGGTCCCAAGCCGGATGTTGCCGGCGATGGTGCCCGAAAAGAGAAACGGGTCCTGCAATACGATTCCGAAATTGCTGCGCAGGTCTTGCAGGCTGAGGTTGCGGATGTCCACGCCATCGAACAGGATGGCGCCCTCCTGGACGTCGTAGAAGCGCAGCAGAAGGTTGGTCAGGGTTGTTTTGCCTGCTCCGGTGTGGCCCACCACGGCAACCGTCTCACCCGGCTCGATGGTGAAAGAAACGTTTTCCAGCACCCGATGATCGTCGCGATAAGCAAACCCCACGTTGCGAAATTCCACCCGGCCACCCGTTTCTGCAAGCCTCTTCGGTTGTGAGGAATCGGAAATCCTCACCGGCGTGTCCAGCAGTCGGAAGACACGCTCGGAACTGGCCATCGCTGACTGGAGGATGTTGTATTTGTCGCTGAGGTCCTGAATGGGCCGGAAGAAGCGTTGCGAATACTGGATAAAGGCGATGGCCGTTCCCACGGTCAGCGTATCGCCCAGGATCCTGCCGCCGCCCTTGTACAGGATGATGACGATGGCCAGCACACCCAGGAATTCAACCGTGGGATAAAACAAGCCGTAGGCCAGGATGGAGTCTTTGTACGCTTTCAGGTACGCCCCGTTAATCTTTTCAAACTCGTCGAAGCACTGTTCCTCCCGGTTGAAAAGCTGCAATACCGACATACCCGTGATGTGCTCCTGAAGATAGGCATTGATGCGGGCGATGGCAAGGCGGATGCGGCGGTACGATTCCCGCACCGCCCTCCGGAAAAGGGCCGTGGCCACGATAATCAGGGGCAGGACGGAAAAGGTGAGCAGAGCGAGCCTCCAGTCCAGCTTCAGCATCACCACCATGATGCTGACCAGGGTGAAAAAGTCACCGAAAACGGCCACGACACCGGAGGCGAACATATCGTTCAGAACATCAATGTCGGTGGTGACGCGCGTGACCAGCCTGCCAACCGGATTGCGGTCAAAGTAGCTCATCTGCAGGCGCTGAAGATGCTCAAACACCTGCTTGCGCAGGTCGTACATCACCTTTTGCCCGACGAGTTGCATGGCGAAAGTCTGGGCAAACTGCAGAACAAACGTCAGCAGGACCGCCGGCAGAAAGATGGCAAAGGCGATCTGAAGAATGCCCAACCGGGGCTCTGAACTTAGAAAATGTGCGAGAAACTGGGGATTCGGGTGGTGCTTTGTGGGATCGAGATAGCGGTCGATTTCCACTTTCATCAGGTAGGGCGGCAGGGCCTGCAGGAGGCCATAAAAGAAGGTGGCGACAAGGGCAAAGGAAACCACCCGCCGGTATGGACGCAAGTAGGTCAGCAGCCGCCGCATCAGACGCGCGTCGTACGCTTTGCCGAGAACTTCTTCTTCGTGGAAACTTTCTGCCATCAGATTGCCGGGTTACGCTTCCTTTTCAAGTGATTCTTCAATCAATTGCTTGTTGTAAAGCTCCGTGTAATGGCCGTTCATCGCCAGCAACTCTTCATGGGAGCCTCGTTCCACTATCGTGCCGTCGTGCAACACGACAATCTCATCCGCATTGCGAATGGTCGAGACGCGGTGAGAGATCAGGATGGTGGTTCTTCCCGCCATCACCTCGGTGAGGTGCCGCAATATTTTTTCTTCAGTGTAGGTGTCAACGCTCGAGAGTGCGTCATCGAGAATCAGGATGCGCGGGTCGCGCATGATAGCCCGTGAGATGGCCACCCGCTGTTTCTGGCCGCCCGAAAGCGTCAGGCCGCGTTCTCCTACCATGGAATCGAAACCCTTGGGGAAGCCCAGAATGTCCGGCCGGATGTTGGAGATCTCAGCCGCGCCTTCCACGTCATCATCGGAAGAATTGGGAACCCCGAACCGGATGTTTTCACGGATCGAATCGCTGAACAGGAAAGTTTCCTGCGGAACGAACCCGATGTGCGAACGAAGGGTCTTGAGCGGGACATGGCGGACAGGAATCCCATCTACCAGCACCGATCCCTCCTCTGCGTCAAACAGCCGGGGAACCAGAGCGGCCAGAGTGGTTTTCCCCGAGCCGGTTGCGCCGACAATGGCGAGGGTCCGGCCCGCCGGAATGTGCAGGTTGATGTTTTTGAGAATCGGATGTCCGTTGTAGGCAAAGTTGAGGTTCCGGAATTCGATTTCGCCTTTCAGAGCACGGACCGGATCGCCGGGAACCAGGCGGTCGTCGATGGTTGGCTGGGCGGCAAAAATGGTCCACAGCCGGCCCATGGAGGCGAGGCCTCGCTGAATGATGTTCGTCACCCACCCCAGCGCGATGATGGGCCAGATGAGATACATCAGGTAGACGTTGAATGCGGCGAATGTTCCGATGGTGATTCTGCCGGACAGCACATGCTCTCCGCCGACCACCATGATGAGCAGGAACGAAGCTGCGAAGAGCAGCGCCAGCGCGGGCCACAGAAAGCTCGTGATCAGAATCAGGCCATTGTTCTTTTCCACATAGACCCGGTTCATGCGGTCGAACTGCTGGATTTCAGGCTCTTCCTGGCGGAAGGCACGGACCATCCGGACTCCGGAGAGGTTTTCGCGCACCCTTTCGGTGAGATCCGAATACATAGCCTGGATTTTTTCGAACCGCTCATGGATCCTCTGCCCGAAAAACTTGACCGCAATCGAGGCCAGCGGCAGAGGTGCCAGAGCCAGCAGCGTCAGGTGAAGATCCAGATGGGCCATCAGCGTGATCGTGGCGATGCCTGTCACCACCGTATTGGCTGAATACATGATGCCCGGCCCGACGATGTTGCGGACGGCGCTCAAATCATTGGTCAGCTTGGCCATCAGGTCGCCGGTTCGATGTTCGTTGTAGTAGCGGAGATCCTGTCGCATCAGGTGGCTGAAGAGATCATTGCGGAGATCATACTCAACATCGCGCGAGATGCCGATCAGAATCCAGCGCATCCAAAACTGGAAAATCGCTTTTACCAGCGCGATGCCCAGCAGCAGAAGGGCAAAAAAGGCCAGCTTTTGCACCGTAACGCCGCGGGTGAGTGCGTCAAAGGTGTCCTTGATGACCAGGGGTATCGTGACTCCGACAACCTGGGTGAGAATGAGCGCAACAAAGCCAATGACATAGCCTTTCTTGTACCTGGCGAGATACGGGAACAGAGGTCGGAGAGGGTTTCGCATGGTTACCTATGCTTGATGGTGGCCAAAGTCAGGCAGCAGGCGTTGTGTCGCACCAGGAAGTTTTGATTATAGCCGAACCCCGCTGTGGCCTGCCAGCATCGACGCAGCCTCGGATGAATTCATTTTAACTCTGGCTGCCGCCGCCACAACCGTGCTTTTATCTCCCTTTGACATCCCGTTTCGGGTTGACCTTGAAAGATCGCCTACGTAAAATCTGGCTATAATGCTCTCTTGGCGGGAAGGGAGCATGAAACAACAAAGCTGAAAGGCAGGTCAAGTTGGGGAAGTGTAAAATCTTTTTTCTTATTCTGGCTGTTGTGCTTGCATTGGGTTCATGCAATTCCCGCAGCAGAAAGGTTGCGGCTTCGCCTCCCACGCCTGTTGTGCCGCCCCCGGCACCTCTTCCCATCCAGCCCCCGGCGCCTCCTCCCCAGGTTGTCAAACCCAAGCCTCCTGATCCGGCTGACGTTCTGGTCGAAAAGGTTGATGCCGTCTACCACCATGGCATGCAGGAATATCATGCCGGGGACCTGCAGAAGGCCAGACAGGATTTTGACAAGGCCCTGAGTCTGCTGCTCCAATCCGGAATGGATGTCCAGCGTAACACCCGGCTCAAAGCTGAATTCGACAAGCTGGTTGAAAAGACCTATGGGTTGGAGTCCTCAACAACGGGGAGCGGCGACGCGTTAAGCCAGCATGATGATGAGTCTCCTCCCATTGAATCCTTTGCCGATCTTACATTTCCCGTAGACCCGAGGGTCCGGAAGCGTGCCGAACTCGAACTGATTTCAGTTCGCTCAGACCTTCCGCTGGTAACGAACGATTACGTAGTTAGCTTCCTGACTTACTTTCAAAACGGGGGTCAGGGCTATATCGAGAAGATTCTTACCCGGGCAGGGATGTACCAGCCGATGATTTCCAAAGTGCTCCGCGAGTATGGAATGCCGCAGGATCTGATCTACATGGCCGCGGGGGAAAGTGGTTTTAATCCTCTTGCCGTGTCGCGAGCAGGGGCGACGGGCATCTGGCAATTCATGGCGGGGCGCGCCCGGGAATACGGGCTCAAAATGGATCAGTATCAGGATCAACGCGAGGACCCCTTGAAATCGACGGATGCGGCGGTCCGTCACTTGCGTGATCTTTACAAACAGTTCGGTGACTGGTATCTGGCTATGGCGGCCTATGATGCCGGACCTGGCGGCATCCAAAGAGCCATTGAGAGGACCGGATACGCGAACTTCTGGAAGCTCCGGGAACTGCAGGCGCTGCCTGAAGAGACCCGGAACTATGTGCCCATCTTCATCGCCACCGCTCTGATTGCCAAGGATCCCCGTGCCTACGGGTTTGATGTGCAGCCTGATCCACCTCTGGAGCCCGATCAGGTAACGGTTGCAGTTCCCACTGACCTTCGGCTGGTGGCCGAGCTTATCGACAGGCCAGTCAAAGAACTCGAAAAGCTCAATCCGAGTCTTCTGACCTGGGCCACTCCGCTGGATGAAAGCAAGTATGTGATCAACCTTCCGCGCGGAACCAAGGAATTGTACGAAAAGCGAATTGCGGAAGTTCCGCCTGAAAAGCGGATCTGGTGGCGGGCGGTCAAGGTGGGGCAGGCGGACACGCTTGAAGCCATCGCACGCAGGTATCACATCACAGAGGCCGCTCTGGCCAGGGCCAACGATCTTAACCCCGGGGACGACCCGGAAATTGGCGCGCACCTTATTCTGCCCCTTCCTCCGGACCGGGAGTCCCTCTATCGAAGGGGCCGCTTTTACCGCTACCGCATCCGTCGCGGCGATACACTCAGCGGCATTGCCCACCACTACCACGTGAGTCTTGCAAGCCTTCGGCGCTGGAACCACTTGCGGGGTTCGCGGATTGTCGTCGGAAGAACACTGCATGTGTTTGCCTACGGCGAGCCGCGTTCCAGCCGCTCTGCCGAATACCAAGCGGAAAGCCGCAACGGCGTCCGGGTTTACCGGATTCAGCCTGGCGATACGCTTGGGGACATCGCCAGGCACTTTCATGTGAGCGTTGCCGACCTCCGCCACTGGAACCATTTGCGCGGATACTCCATTGCTGTGGGGAAGACGTTAAGAGTCAGCAAGGAGTCCTCCGCAAGGAAAGAGGCTTCCAATCGTCCTGCCAGGAAATATCAGGGAAGTCATAGCCCCGCTTATCGCTACCGAATTCGCCGTGGTGATACGCTGGGGGGTATTGCCAGCCATTTTAAGGTGACCGTGGCTCAAATCCGTGAATGGAACCATCTGGATGGTTCGTTCATCATGCCTGGACAGGTGCTGGCGCTGTATGGAGTGTCGGAGTAACAGCCAGATTCGGTTGATGATGATGCCTCTTGACAGCGGTTGTCCGGTGGTATACATCTGGCCCGAGGGAACTTTTTGTTTAAGGTTCACGACGCGCGCTACCTAATATCCGGTTTCTGACGGGATGATGATTTTAAGAGGAGGATTCCATGCGGTTTAACGACGAAAACCACGAGCCAGGCGAAGAGTTTGAAGAGTACGAAGACGAGTTCTCTTCTGACTACGAACAAGAATTGGAAAAGGAAGACTTCGGAGTGGACCTCGAAGATCTGGACGAGGAGAGTTCCTATGAATCCGAAGAGGACGCGGTCGAGCCTGTAGAGCTGGAAGTCCCACCGGCTCCTATGCCGCCTCCGCCTGCTCCCGCCATTGCTCGCCAGCCGGCCAAACCCAAAGCGCGCACGGCAAAAGCCAAACTGAAAAGGCCTGCCATGGCCAGCAAGCCTAAGAAGGCTGCAAAATCCTCTGAGCCCAAAAAAGCTGCCAAATCCGCCAAGGGGAAAAAGACCGGAAAGGCCGCTAAGGTGAAGAAGGCCATCAAGGCAAAAAAGCCAGCGAAGGCCGGGGTAAAAGCCGGAAAAGTTAAGAAGGCTCCGAAGGCCAGGAGGAGCAAGAAGGCTGTTGCCGGCAAGAAGGCTAAGGGCCACCGCTGACCTCGGTGTGGGCAGTATCCAGTTCAGCCCCGTGAAACCCCTATCCTTACCTTGCCTGCGTTTTTTGGAAATTAAAGCTTTTGCGCAACGCGTGAAACGCCTGGCTAAACCGGGCGGTTCCGGGGGAGTTGTAAGGTGTTCCCGCGCACGTTGTGACAGTGCAGAAGGGGCTTGGGCAACAGGTTTCAGGGATGCACGAGGGACCCGGCAATTTCGGTTCAGGAATCGTGCCAGAGGGCGGCTCGTCTATCTCGCCTCAGAATTTACAATCCGGTCAAGCGGAGCCCTCTGCTGTTCCGAAGGTGGTGGCAGTTGAATTCATCCGGCGGATGAGGGGCGGGTCACAACCGTTCCTGATGGGCTGTGACGACGGTGAGACCTACGTTGTCAAATTCAGGAACAATCCCCAGCACGTCAGAATTCTGGCCAACGAGATGCTTGCCAGCCGGCTGGCTGCTCTGATCCGGCTGCCTGTTCCCGGCCGGGCATTCGTGCAGGTTTCACAGAGTCTCATTTCCGGAACCCCTCTGCTGAAGTTTGAGACGGCAGGCCGGGAAGAGCAGTGTGCCTCGGGATGGCATTTCGGTTCCAGGTTCCCGGGCGCTCCCAGCCGGACGCTGGTGGTGGATTTCCTTCCTGACCGCCTGTTGCGGCAGGTCTCCAACCTGGCCCCGATTTTTCTGGGCGCATACGTGCTGGACAAGTGGACCTGCAACTGCGATGGCCGCCAGATGATTTTTTACCGAACCATCGACCAAAGTGGCAGCCGCTACGCGGCCACGCTCATCGATCACGGTTTCTGCTTTAATGATGGGGAATGGAACTTCCCGGACAGCCCCATTCGGAGCTTTTATCCGCGCCGTCTGGTGTATGAGAGTGTGCTCGGGTTGAAGTCGTTTGAGCCCTACATCTCCCGAATCGAAAACATTGAGGCATCTGAACTGGACGCGTGTCTCCACGAAGTGCCGAGAGAGTGGTGCGGTGACGATCCGGACCAGATTTCGCGGCTTGCGGAGCAGCTTTATCAGCGGCGCCGCCGGTTGCGGCAACTGATTATCGACGCAAAACAGAGTTCATTGAGACCTTTCCCGAATTGGGAATAGAGGGTGACAAGGGCCCGCAGGGCCAGGTGTTGGTATGGCTGAGGCTGAACAATTCAAGGAGTGCTCGCTCTACGTGGTGCAATATGTGCCGGACGTTGTGCGGGGCGAATTCCTGAACATCGGCGTCTTTCTTTTCAGTCCCCAGGAGAACTACCTGGGCTGTCTGTTCACGGATGACTTCCGCCGCATTAAGCGGTTCCACCCGCAGGCCGACCTCGAATTCCTGCGGGAACTCCAGCAGGATTTTGAGCAGCAGATTGACGAGCACAGCGACGAACTGGAAACGTATCTGAGCTGGATGGGACAATCTTTTTCAAACCTGGTGCAGATTGCTCCCGTCAGGGCCTGCCTGCTTCGTGACCCGGCGGCGGAAATTCAGGATGTTTTCAACCGGTACGTGGGGGCGCGGGTGGAGGGACCCCTGGCGATTGACACGCGGGTGCGAATCAAACAGCGGCTGAGGCTTTCTTTTCTGAGGGCCGGGTTGTGGGACGTTCCGAAGTTTGAGCGGAATATCCCTGTTGCACGCTGGACACAACCCAATGACACCTTTGCCTTTGATTTCGGGTACCACCCGCCTGAGATTGCGGGCAGACGGAACGGCCACATGAAGTTGATCCACTCTCTTTCGCTTCAGCGCGACGTCGAACTGGCAAAGGTTCTGGTTTACACCATGGACCACGTCCGCCGCCGTGAGCCGGCCGAACTGACGGCCGTGGTGGAAGGGATGGCCCACGCGGAGGACGAGGCGGCCACGCTTTCACAGAACATTCTGGTGGAGGCTGGAATTTCTATCCAGCCGGTTACCCTTGCCGACCAGTATGCCCAGTCGATCCGCCGCGAACTGGGCATCTAAAGCCGGGGCCCGTGATGCCGATGACCCTGCACGTTGAATGTTATGCCGGCTATCAGGCGGACGAACGCCCTTTGCGTTTCCACTCCAGCCAGAAGGATTCCCGGGTTTTTGAGGTGATGGAGGTCCTCGACCAGTGGTATGGGGTAGGGTATCGTTGTTTCAAAGTACAGTCTGACGACGGGAACATTTACATCCTTCGACACAAAGAGAAGGAAGATGAATGGGTCCTGGATTCATTCCGCCGGACCAGCTCATGAACGAATGCCGTCCTGTTCCATGACAATCTTTGCTGCCCATGATTAAATAGTGGGATATGAGGCTTCAGTGCGAGCCAGAAACCTTTCGGAGAATCCCCCACCCCAATGCGCAAGGGTGAATTCATCATTTCGACGATGCTGGCAATCCTGGTGTTCCTTTTTGTTCTGGGCCTCCAGCGTGACTGGAGGCCATCGAGTCTGAAGGATGCGGCAAACTCAGCTGAGCAATACGTGCTGGGCAAGGCAGGGGCTCGCGGGGCGTACCCGGATATTCCCGGTTTCGAGCGCATTGACACGTTCGCCCTTGACCGGCAATATCGGGCAGCTCTCTATCGGTCCAATTCTGTCAGCCTGGGTTTTGCGCCTGGACGTCTGGTCATCTACAACGATGAAAACCAGATTGCTTACCAGGTGGATACACTGGAAGGCGCACGGGAAGCCTGGACCGCTCTCTATGATTTTGCGGGCCGGGGAGGCTTGCCGGTTCGAAACAGCCGGCCGCGGCCGGTTTACCTTCGCGATCTCACCGGAGACCGGAAGCCCGACCTGGTGTTTGGACTCTATTCTGGCGGCAACCGTTGCTGTACTACGGTGAATGTCGTGGAGGTTGAAAAGGATTCCCTGAAGGTTATCGGCCATATTGACGGGCTGAAGGGATGGCCTTTTGAGGGCCTGGAAATTCGAAAGATTGGCCCCGACTCCATCCGGGAACTCGTGGTGCATCGGCCCGAGGTGACGGCATGCGGGCCGAGGGAAGAAGCGGCTGACGTTATTTCTGTTTATTCCTTTTCCGGTGGTGGCTATGTGGACGAGACCCGGAAATTCGGCGATTTCCTTCAAGGGGCACTTCGGGAGAACCTGGCCAAGTGGTCTCGTGAGAAGGAGCCCTCACTGGGTCTGCTGCAGACCCTTGCTGCGCAGTACGCCGTGCTGGGCCAGCCCGACCGCGCCAAGGTCTTCTTCGGCCAGAACCTCGCGCGTTTCCTCCCTCAAATGAAGCAGCAGGGGTTTGACGGTGCCGCGTGCCGGGACGACCTGAACAGCCTGGTTGACCGCCTGGCCCATCAGCAACTCCAATAAGTGCGGCGAACCCTGCCTGCGGCATATGGAACGCTAAATGACAGGTTCCTGCCAGGTCTCCAGTTGATTCTTCAGAAAAGCCATAAACTGGTCCGCGACCGCGCCGTCGATGATCCTGTGGTCAAAGGTCAGCATCAGGTAAGCCATCGAGCGGATCGCAATCGCGTCGTTTCGGATGACCGGCCGTTTTTCAATCACTCCAACTCCCAGAATGGCAACCTGAGGCTGATGGATGATCGGCGTTCCAAAGAGGCTGCCGAAGACGCCGGGATTGGTCAGCGTAAAAGTGCCTTCTTGCACCTCTTCCACGTTCAGTTGCTTGGAGCGCGCGCGGCTTGCAAGGTCCTGAACGGCGCGGGCCATCCCCGGAAAGTCCTTTTCTTCTGCGCGTTTAATGACCGGAACAATCAACCCGGTTTCAAGCGCCACTGCGATTCCCAGGTTGATCGCCTGCTTGTAGATGATGTTGGTTCCCTCGACTGAAGAGTTAAAAATCGGGAACTGCTTAATGGCTTCGACGGCAGCGCGTGCGATGAATGGGGTGTAGGTGAGTTTCAGTCCCTGGCTGCGGTCAAACTCCGCTGCCATGCGTTCGCGGGTTTGAACGATATTGGTCATGTCAGCTTCGAACACGGTGGTCACGTGCGCTGAGGTTTTCTTGCTGGCCATCATGTGTTCCGCAATCAGCCGCCGTTGCGGAGTCATGGCGGTCACATGAGTTGGCCCGCTGAAGGTCACGGTTTGCCCGTAAGCCGCGGCGGGCTTGCTGGGAACCGACGGCCGCGCCGCCGGGGTTTCAGCCATGGCCGGTGTCCGGCGCTCAAGGAATTTCAGGATATCCTTCTTGCTAATCCTGCCTCCCAGCCCTGTTCCTTTCACCCGTGAGAGGTCCACGTTGTGCTCGCGTGCAATCCGCCGCACAAGAGGTGATGATCGTAGCTTTGCACCCGGTTGAATCGGTTCCGCCGGTGCTTTCGCGGGAACAGGCGGCGCTTCCACGGCTGCCGGCGTTGGAGGAGCCTGCGCCGTTGTTTCCACTGAAGGCGCAGGGGTCGGAGTGCTTTCCGGCGCGGGCTCTGCGGCCTCAGCCGGCATTTCTCCATTGATAACGGCTACCACGGTGTTGACGGCTACAGTTTCGTTTTCTGCGGCCAGGATCTTTGCAAGAACGCCTGCGGCGGGGGAGGGAATTTCAGCATCCACTTTGTCCGTGGTAATTTCAAAAAGAGGTTCGTCACGCTCGACGCGATCACCCGGCCTTTTCAGCCATTTGACGATGGTCCCTTCGGCGACGCTTTCTCCCATCTGGGGCATGACAACATTTGTCGGCATCACGATCCTCGCAGCAAATTCCTGTTCAGGCAGCTGTTTCGTTACTTCTAATAGGCTGCAAGCTGCCGCGCCGCATCTGCAATTTTTTGAACGTTGGGCAGAAAGTATTCTTCCAGCGGCGGCGAGAACGGAACGGGCGTGTCCGGTGCTGTGACCCGCACAATCGGGCCATCCAGATCCTCGAAGGCCTTTTCAGCGATCACCGCCGCAAGTTCTCCCCCCAGGCCGCCAACTCGCGTATCTTCATGCAGCAAAATCACCTTGCTGCACTTGCGCGCACTGGCCAGTATGCACTGCTCATCGTAAGGCAACAAGGTTCGGAGGTCAACGACCTCAAGCGAGATCCCCTCCCCGGCAAGGAGTTCTGCTGCCTCCAGCGCTGTCCAGACCATGGCGCCGTAGGTAATGACGGCAATGTCGGTGCCCTTCCTGCGAACGGCTGCCTTACCGAGGGGCACTATAAAATCTTCGTCCGGCACTTCCTCCCGTGTCCGCCGATAAAGGTACTTGTGCTCGTAAAAAATGACAGGATTGTTGTCGCGAATCGAGGCTTTAATCAGTCCTTTGGCATCATAGGCCGTTGCCGGAGCCACCACTTTCAGCCCTGGCACATGCACAAACCACATCTCGTTTGATTGCGAATGGAAAGGACCGCCATGCACTCCCGCACCGGAAGGGCCCCGGACCACGATGGGCACGGCCGCGCCCCATCGATAGTGAATTTTCGCCGCCATGTTGACAATCTGGTCGAGCCCGCAGGAGACAAAATCCATAAACTGCATTTCCGCCACGGGCCGCATGCCCATCAGGGCCGCTCCGACGGCCGCGCCCACGATGGCCGATTCGGAGATGGGAGTGTCGATTACACGGTCCTCGCCAAACTTCTCCAGCATTCCAGAAGTTACTTTAAACGCTCCGCCGTAAGACCCAATATCCTCGCCCAGAAGAAAAACGGAGGTGTCGCGCTCCATCTCTTCCCAGATCCCCTGTCGAATTGCCTCAAGATAAGTCAGTTGCGGCATGGATTTATTCATTCACTCCGCGGTGCGCTTCTCCACCAGCACTCATCATCGCAGTAAACGCCTTCCCGTGCGTCGGCGCCTTTCGGAAAGGGACTGGCTTCGGCATAGGCGACAGCGTCATCGACCTGCTTCCTGATCTCTCCATCCAGATGGTCAATCTGTTTCCTGTCGAGAATTTTCCCTGCCAACAAAACTTTTTCCAATCGCGCGATTGGGTCTTTCTTTTTCCATTGGGCGAAAAGTTTTTCAGGAACATATTCCGCCGCGTCATGCGCCGAATGGCCGGTCATCCGAAACGTCTTGCACTCAATAAAACCGGGGCCGCTTCCGGACCGGGCGCGCCGGATGGCTTTCTCCACCGTGGAATGAACCGCCATCACGTCGTTACCGTCAACTTTGACCCCCGGCATGCCGTAAGCCGCCCCCCGCACGGCAAGGTCCTTCACGGCGTACTGCTTGTCGGTTGGTGTCGAATAGGCATAAGCGTTGTTATTGCAGATAAAGACCACCGGAAGTTTCATCACCGCGGCCATGTTCATGGCTTCGTGAACATCACCCCGGCTGGTGGTCCCTTCGCCAAAGTGAACGAGCGCCACATTCCCGTTTTTTCGCTGCTTCAACACCACGCCCACGCCGCAGGCAACAGGACACGTATCGCCGAGGTGCGAGATGATGGGAATGACGCCCAGCTTCAAGTTGCCTATGTGAAGGGTATTATCACGGCCGCGGGTGGGTCCGTTACTCCGAGCCATCCAGTTGCAGAAAATTTCCCGGAGGGAAAACCCGCGGATGAGGAAGGAAGAAAAATCCCGGTGGCTGGGCAGCACCACGTCGCCGTCCAGAAGCTGAATGGCTGATCCCACACCGATGGCTTCCTGGCCCCGGCCGACATAAACGCCGCCGACGATTTTCCCCTGGCGGTAGAGGACCTGTTCAATTCGCGTCTCGGCCTCGCGAGTGAGTTTCAGGTAATAGAGCATCCGCTCCAGAGTTTGAGTGTCGGGGGCCGAGGTCATTTTTCCGCCTTGGGTGGGCCGGACTTCAGCCCTATCTCGCCAGTTGAATGTCTTCGGGCATTATGGATGAACAGGACTTGCTTGCGGTCCTGTCGTTGTTGCCTGCTGTTCGTGCCTCTTCATCTCCGTGCCGAAAACTTTGCCAAAGTGACGGACGACGCATTCCGTTGCGCCACTCATGGAAACGGGGCGGCCCAGGATTTTCTGGAGCGATGTGACTCCCTTGCCGTGCAGGCCGCAAGGCACGATCCAGTCGAAAAAGCTCAGGTCCGTATTGACGTTGAAAGCGAATCCGTGAGATGTGACCCACCGGGACACATGCACTCCCATGGCAACCAGCTTGTCATTTCCGATCCAGACGCCACGCGCGCCGGCGGTTCGTTCCCCCTGGATTCCGAACTCTCCGGCCACTCGAATGAAGACTTCCTCGAGCGAGTGCATGTACCAGGCAAGATCCCGCCGGTGTTGGGTGAGGTCGAGGATGGGATAACCAACCATCTGGCCCGGGCCGTGGAAGGTGACATCGCCCCCGCGGTCGGTTTCAAAGACCTCGGCGCCCAGGCGCCGCAGGCGCTCCGGAGAGAAGAGAATATTCTGGCGAATGGCGTTGCGCCCCAGCGTATAAACGGGCGGATGTTCCAGCAGAATGAGCGTATCGGTGATATCGCCGGCCTTGCGTGCTGCAACCCGTTCGCGCTGCAGGCGCAGGCTTTCCTCGTAACCCACAACTCCCGGCATTTCGACCTGGCAGATCATTTGGCAAGCTGACTGCCACCTTGCCGGTTGAGGCTTGATGCCATGCTCCGGCCGGTGCGATGACGCTTCCAGCTAAATATGGATGGCCATCCCATGGACCGCATGGGCGGCTTCGGGAAAAGCCTCTGTGAGCGTTGGATGTGGATGGATGGTGCGCTCCAGATCTTCAACCGTTCCTTCCAGGCGCATCACCACCACAGCCTCGGCGATCATTTCGGTTACGCGGGGCCCGATCATATGGACCCCGAGGATCTCGCCGTACCGCTCATCGCTGACGATTTTGACAAAGCCTTCCGTCATGCCCAGGATGGTGGCTTTGCTGTTTCCCACAAAGGGAAACTTGCCGACCTTTACGTTGTGTCCGGCTTCGCGGGCCTGGCGTTCGGTCAGTCCCGCGCTGGCGATTTCCGGCTCGCAATAGGTGCAATTCGGAATCTGGCGGTAGTTGATCGGCTCAACCGGCTTGCCGGCAGCGTGTGTTACCGCGACGATTCCCTCCATGGACCCCACATGGGCGAGCAGCGGACTCCCGGCAACGATGTCGCCAACCGCATAAACCCCGGGCTCGTCAGTCCGCATGTAGGGATCGACTTTGACGAAACCCCGTTCCATCCTGACGCGGGTCTTTTCCAGACCAATGTTCTGTGTGTTTGGTGCGCGCCCCACGGCCACCAGGCAGGTTTCTGCTTCAAGCTTGTGGGCTTTGCCCTGCGCGTCCTTGAAGTCAACCGTTACGCCTTTGGATGTCTTTGAAACTTTCTCAACCTTCGCCTGGGTGTGAATGGCAATACCCTGTTTCTTGAACGATTTCTCAAGCGTTGCCGATACTTCTTCGTCTTCCAGAGGAACGACGCGCGGCAACATCTCGATGATGGTGACGTCGGTTCCAAACCGTTTGAAAATCGAACCGAACTCCACGCCAACGGCGCCCGAGCCGATGACGACCATGGACTTGGGTACCTTCTTCAGGTTGAGAATTTCCTTATTTGTGAGGATCGTCTCGGCGTCCGGTTCAAGGCCCGGAAGCATCTTGGCTTCGGAACCTGTCGCCAGGACAATGTTCTTTGCCTGAATCTCGCGCTTCTGCTTGCTGGAATCTGTCACCGTAATCCGGCCCGGCCCGGAAAGCTGGCCATAGCCCTGGACGATTTCAACCTTGTTTTTCTTCAGCAGGAATTCGACTCCCTTGGCCAGCTTGGTGACCACCTTGTTCTGGCGTGCCTGGATGGCCGCCCAATCGATGGAATACCCCTTGCACTCAATGCCAAATTCCTTTGCCTGCTTGAAGTAATCGTAAACCTCAGCATTCAGCAGCAGGTCTTTGGTCGGGATGCATCCAACGTGGAGGCACGTTCCGCCGAATTTATTGTCCTTTTCAATCAGGACCGTTTTCAAACCCAGTTGGCCGGCTCGAATCGCTCCCACATATCCGCCCGGCCCGCTTCCAACTACTGCGACATCGTACTTCGGCGCTTCAGCCAAAATCACACCTCCCCGCAGGTCATATCACTTACTTCCAGTTGACAGATTGTTATAACGAAAAATCTTACATGATGGCAAACAGGCAAACAAGATTGCGTTCCAATCACGTTGTTCTCTCCCAGCCAGAGGGACCTCGCAAATGGTTTAATGCTCAATCTTTACTTTACCATAGGGTGGCATGGCTCCGGCTGCTGGCGGGCAGGCTCCTGGGCGTGATTCCGGGTCCAATCAGTGCGAAATTGGAGGCTTGGATGATGACGAGGGCATTCCTCCATCCGGGCCGGGATTGTGGGCTTCGCGCAGTCTGTGATAGCTTCAAGAATTGGGTTGCACCACTCAAAGCTGCTCAAATCCTGAAAATCTTTTTTGGAGGCTAAGTGATGAATTGGACCACCGACCTCTCCCGTGAAGTTACCGGACAGGTTCTACTGGATGATGCGTCTCGTGAAGCGGTATCCACCGATTTCGGCCGCGTCATTGTGCGCAAACCTGCTGCGGTGGTCCGGCCGGCCTCAAGCCAGGATGTGGCAAACGTTGTGAAATTTGCGGTTCGCAACGGACTTTCGGTTTCGACCCGTGGCGGCGGCCATTCGCAGACCGGGCAGTCGCTTTCCGATCAAATTGTGCTGGATATGTCGTCGCTGAAGGACATTGCGGAGGTCGACCCCGGCAAGGGAAGTGTTACCTGCCAGGCGGGCCTGAAGTGGCGGGATATGGTGGAGCATCTTGCTCCCCAGCGGTTGTCGCCGCCCGTGTTGACCAACAACCTGGATGTGACGATCGGCGGCACACTCTCCAGTGGAGGATTGGGCGTTGCTTCCTGGCGGCATGGAACCCAGGCCGACAACTGCCTGGAGCTTGAAGTGGTGACGGGCGAGGGAGAAATCGCCGTTTGCTCAGACGAGCAGAACAAGGACCTGTTTGACGCCGTCCGGTCCGGCATGGGCCAGTTCGGGGCCATCACCAGGGCTAAGCTGAAGATTCGTTCCTACCTGCCGCGCTTCCGCTCCTATTATCTGCTTTATGACGACATGCCGGTCCTGATGAACGACTTGGAAACGGTGATGAATGACGAAAGGTTTGATTTCCTCGAATCCTGGTGTACTCCCTGTCCGCAGGGTTTTAAGCAGGTTGGGGACACGCGGCAGGCTTTCGCTGAGTGGTTTTATCCGCTGCACGCAACCATCGAACTTGACGACAAGGCGAGCGCTCCGAGCGATGAAAAGCTGGCAGGGCTCAGGTTTTATAAGCATGTCCACACCGAAGAGGGTGATCTCGTCGATTTTTACGCGCGGCTCGACGCTCTTTTCGCTATCTGGAGACGCGCCGGCTTTTGGGAGTATGCCCATCCCTGGATGGAATGCGTTTTGCCGTGGCAGACAACCCCGCTCTACATCGGGCAGGTGCTCGGGAACCTGCCTCCGCAAGCGATTGCCGGAGGGCATATTCTGCTGTGGCCGGCCCGGGGCGATTCTTCGTCGGTTCCTCTGTTCATGCGCCCGACCAGCGAATTCCTGATGGGGTTTGGCATCCTGCCTGCCATCCCTCAGCGCTTTGTTGAGGAAGTGCTTCCACGGCTGAATATGGCCAGCCAGGCGTCTACCATGATGGGTGGTAAACGTTATCTTTCCGGATGGATTGCATTTGATGCCGCGCAGTGGAAAGCCCATTACGGTGACAAGTGGGCCGATGTGGTACAGGCAAAGAAGAAATTTGACCCCCACGGAGTTATCAATCCCGGCTTCGTCCGGTACGAATAATTCGCGTGAGACGTGAACCCGTCGCCCGGTAGTGGTGTCATTTGGAAATCACCATCAGGCGGGGGTGAGTGATGCTAAGCTCCGTTAGGCTCATCCCTATCAACGCACCGCCCATGAAGGAAGGGGAGACAGTGATTGACTTCAAGCTGATATACACCGGCCCCCTGCCGTCTGCCTCGCGCTTCGGCAGAGTAGAAGAAAAGCACCGGATCAGACAAGATATCCACCGCCAGCTACGGTACTTTTGGGAAAACTACAGCCCCGACAGGTACCTTTCTGAAGCCTTGGGATTTACGATTGGAGCGGAGGCAATAGCGACCCGCTTCAGGATCAACGGCTATCGGTTTGTGCCGCTCGTCCGTGAGGAGCACGTGGCAAGCGTCGCCGTCGATATCCTATTCATGCGCCGCGATAAGCCGGGAAGAATCGTCAGCGGCGGCGGAGACATCGACAACCGGCTCAAAACCCTCTTCGACGCTCTGAGAATGCCGATTGATGGTCATCAATTGCCACCAGACTCTTCCCCTTCGGAAGGCGAGGACCCATTCTTCGTGCTCCTTCAGGATGACTCGCTCATTACTGATATCAGGGTGACGACAAGCCCACTCTTGGAGCCCGCAGGAGAGCAGAATAACGTCCACTTAGTCATCGGCGTGTCTATCGTGCCATCTTTGGCCAGCTTCTCCGAGACTATTCAAAAGAGGGGGGCGTGAGATGATTTCAGCAGCCATACTGCGGCGACTGCCGGTTGACATTACGAACAAACGGAAATATCCTCCGAAGCCGCTGGGATTTGTCAGGAAGCGCGCCATGACCATTGCCGTTGGCATTCTGGCCGAAGGGTCGATTGTGCTGGCCAGTGACACTAAATACTATACGGGCACCGTGGTAAACTACGGCGAGAAAGTCTTTCCTTTGCCTGCCAGAGCGTCGTTTCGGGTCGTCGTCGCCGGGGCCGGAGTTGTCGAAACGATACGCGGCGCTTCAGAGAAGATCGGGGCGATTTTACCGAGCAAGCCGACGCCCTTGGACAACATCCAGCAAGCCATCGAAAGGGCCAATAAGGACTATTACGAACGCTTCATTGTGCCGCTCAGGGACCCTGATGCTGGGTACGAATTGCTGATCGCTATCCAGCACGAAAGCGAGGGCTGCCGGCTACTCAAATGCCAGCAGAACTCCACTCGGATAGTAGATGACTCCGCCATGCTCGGCACGGGAGGGCTCACGGCACAACCCTACTCGGATCTCTGGTGGCCCGACATTTCCCTCTTGGAAGCGGAAATAATGGCCTGCTGCCTGGTTAGATACGCGAAGGACTACGACGAGCTTTGCGGGGGAGAAACGAGGGTTTTCACGCTCACACCAGACGGCCTGTTCCGGCTGGACGACGCCTATATTCGCCAAGCAGACGACTACTTTCTGAACTTTCACCGCTTCGCCGTCAAAATGCTGCTCCCCTTCGACAGCCTGAAAGCAGACTCGGATTTCTTCGAGGGCCAACTTTCTAGCCTCGTGAAAGACCTTAAGCGTTACCGTGAGACCCTCGCCAGGGAACACCAGCGAGCGCACTATAAAATTCCTTGACAACAGCAACCGATTGCTGATATTCTCGGACCATGAAAAAGAACTCTGCAGCGGTGCAGTTGGGACGCAAGGGCGGTAAAGCTACCGCGAAACGCGGCCCGGATTATTTCCGCAAGATCGCCGCGATGCGAAAGACCTTCGCGGGCGGACGCCCGCCGAAGCAGGAAAAGTAAAAAGGCCCCGCCGGTTGCGCTAACAGCCGACGGAGCCGAAATCCAGCATGCGGAGTTAGCCGCGATGCCGAACCCAAAACCATTATCGGCTTGCTCCGCGAGAAAGGCAAGCCGAAGATGAATATCCTTCCGATCCCCAAACAAGTCCAGATCGTTAGTGCTCTCGCCGAGGGCTGCTCAATCCGAGCCACCGCTCGCATGGTCGGCGTCGAGCACAAGACCGTTATGCGCGTCCTGCTGCGTGCTGGAGAGAACTGTCTCCGACTGCTCGATCAGAAGATTCGCGGCGTCCGGGCTAAGCGAGTACAGGTGGATGAAATCTGGACCTACGTTTTCAAGAAAGAAGCTCGCGTCAGTTCCGATGACCCGCCAGAGCGCGGCGACCAATACGTGTTCATCGGCATGGACGCTGACACCAAACTTGCTATCTCCCACCGCGTCGGCAAGCGTGACGCCACGACCGCTTATTACCTTATGCGCGACCTGCAAAGCCGCTTGGCGAACCGCGTCCAGTTGACCACTGATGGATTCAAACCGTACCTGACGGCCGTCGAGGACAGCTTCGGGGCAGACGTGGATTATGCCATGTTGGTAAAACTCTATGGGAACGAGAAGGGAGAATCAGAGGGGCCAGCCTGGTACGGCCCCGCGAAGGTGGTCGCCGCCATGCCAACACCCATCACCGGGAGGCCACAACTGCGGTACGTCTCGACCAGCTATATCGAACGACAGAATCTGACCGTCCGAATGCAGGCGCGGCGATTTACCCGGCTGACAAACGCTTTCAGTAAGAAACTGGAGAATCTGAAAGCACAAGTGGCTCTACATTTCGCGGTCTACAACTTCGTGAAGATACACGGCAGGCTGCGGGTTACTCCAGCGATGGAGGCTGGAATTACCGACCGAGTATGGACAACTGGAGAATTACTTGCTAAGGTTGGCTCTTAAAACGAGAAGGCCCGACGGCGAATCGGACCTTCGAAACTCAGAGCTGTTGGGCGCTCACCCAGACAGTAACACGTTGGTGTGTGCCCGTCAAGATTTTCATGCCCACACCGACGTCGGTTTCCCACTGGGGATATTACAAGCGCTGGTTCATCCGCTTTGTGAAGGACCTCCTGCGCTTGGGAGTCTCACAGGTGATAGGGCTTCTTCTTGCTCTCGCGATTCTATTGCTGCAGATACACGGGGGGCTTATACCCCCCAACCTCTCGGGGCCCGCTTTGGAAAGCGTTTTACTTCCCTACCTTTTGGTCCTCGTGGCGTTGCTTATCCTTTCAGCCGCGCATGCGCCCGTGACCTTGGACCGGGAACGCGCAGCGGAACTCGGCGTCAAAGAGAACGCCATCGCAAGCGTATCTGGCGAGAACGCGCACCTGCGGTTAGCGTTAGAGCAAGCCACTAGCCCCGGGATGAGCCCCTACGAGCAGGCTCAAGACGACCTTGCCAGAGCCAAGCTGGAAGGAGCCAAGCCAGCCGAGATCGACGCCCTCAAGTTCCTGCTTCAGCATGGCGGTGCCGAGGATCGGGTCGTCAGGTCCAAAGGAGTCGAATATTTCAACGGGATCGCGCGCCTGATGAAGCTTGGGCTGCTGAACGATGAGCAGAGAAGCGGAGTGAGATACTGGTTCGTCAATTCCGAGTTTGACTCCGCACTTAAGCGTATTCTCTTCGAGCGGCAACGGTAAAATCTTCTTCAAGTTCGTTGAGACACCGAATCCTGTTCTCTTTTGGCGCGAAGAAAACGTCAGTGTACACGCTTCGCAACTCGCCGCCGCACCCAATCCCTCGAACGCTCGCCACGATACGCAAGGCAGATTCTACCTGGCTGGAAACGTCGCTCACGGAAACACAAATACCAATAGTTTTGTCGCATAGGCGCCCGATTTGCTCCAGCTTGGTTTGCAGCCTTTCCCATATGTCCCAGGATCCGCTGTCCGCATGAGGGCATTCAGTAGGGCTTGATCCCTAGCATCCGCATCGGCCCGATCTCGTGCAGCGTCGTCCTGCGCTTTGATCTTGGCCATCCACCCTGGAACTTCCTCCTCCCAGCTCACGACACCCATGCACACACCTACCTTACTGTCTTCGGTTCGAAGAAACGGCCTACAGGCTCCAGTAATCGAGCGGCCACCTGCACTGGGTGAAGAGCCGTAGACTCGTCGTCGGTAAAACAAATCTTCCATTCCCTATCAACGGCAAATTTAAACTTCGGACTCACGGCGCTGAGCCCTGCCGAGAAAGGCGAGGGGATTTCGGTTCGGTAAGCCACGACATGGCTCTCGGGCGACAAGATTATCCGCAATGTAATGAGCGGCTGAACGGAAGTGCTGATGGTGAAGCTATCTTCGTCAGGGCTGGAGCAGGCAAGATGGCGTGCGCGAGGCACAGATTTCGAGAACTCCTTTATTTCATTCCGCACACACTCAACGAGGGCTGCCCATAAGTCCCTGTACCCGCTTCTGATAACGTCGGAGACACCTAGCCTCTCATCACGCGCCTTGTCCGCTTCACTTTCCATTTGTAGGATGCGCTCCGCCGCTCCTTTTGCCCATCCTGAAGTGCCATTTTCCATGCACGCACGCTACCAAAAACAAGCTTCTTAAGTCCACTTAAAAAACATTTTTCAAATGACACCACTACCCGTCGCCCCCGCTTCTTGACACGTGCGAGACGGACATGCTAAATTTTAAGTCTTTTGTAATCACAGAAATTCCAATCCGTACGACTGACTGACACTTATGAATGAAATAGCGAGCCAGCTTGGACAATTGCTTGTCCAGTCTATCCCGACAATAGTCTTTGTCCTTTTCCTGGTGGCCTTTCTCAACCGGCTGTTCTTCAAGCCGCTTTCCCAAACGCTGGACGCCCGCGCAAAGGCCACCAGCGGGGCTCTGGACGACGCCCGGCAGCAGGCTGAAAGAGCCGACGCAACGTTTGCGGAGTACGAGAAGGCAATCCAGACGGCCCGCCAGGAGATCTATCAGCATCGCGAAGAGGTCCGACGGGAGGCGTTGAGCAAACGTGACAACCGGATACAGGATGCCCGGAGTCGTGCGGACTCCATGGTCAACGAAGCCCAGGCCGACCTCGAGAAGGAAACGGCTCTGGCCAAGCTGGACCTGCAAGCCGCAGTAGATTCGCTGGCCGTTGAAGTGGCGGATTCTCTATTTGCTCCCCGTCTGGCTCCGGGCGGGCAGGGAGGCGTGCAGGCATGAGCCGGGCGTTGCGGGCAGGCGTATTGGCAGTGTGTCTTCTGTGTTCGGCGCTAGTGTTCCGGGCGCCCCTGCTGGCGGCTGGTCCTCCTGCTGAAAAGGCGGAAGCGGGCGGATCGAGCCACGAACTTCTTTTTGAAATTATCAATTTTGCCCTGCTTGCCGGTTTCCTGGCTTATCTCTACCGTAAACGAGGCAACGCGTTTTTCAACGAGCGTTCGGAGGCAATTCAAAAAAACCTTGAAGAAGGCCGCGAGGCTCTCGAAAAGTCGCAAGCCAAACTCGCTGAAGCTGAGAAGAGACTGGCCGGTCTTCAGGAAGAGGTTCGGGCCCTCAAGCAGCGGGCCGAGGGCGAGATTGCCAATGAGCAGGAAAGAATGCGCCAGGCGGCGGAGGCTGAGGCGCACCGGATTGAGGAATTTGTCAAAGTCCGGATTCTTGCTGCAACCAACTCGGCCAAGCTGGAGTTAAAAGACTACGTTGTTGAGCACGCACTCGATCAGGCGCGCAGCAGTATCCAGCAGCGAATCGACGAAGAGAGCCGCAAGCAGCTGGTCGGATATTTCCTGGCTGATATAAACTCAAAGGCGAAGAGTAACTAGACGACGGGAGTCCCCCAGGGACAGTCTCCACCGGGTGGTTTGAGGCAAAAGGGTAAATAACTATGTCAATGGCCATTGCCAGCCGGTACGCGCGAGCTCTTGCCGACGTACTGGGTCTGCAGGGTGATTTCACCGCGATGCGGAACGAGTTGGAGGACTTTGCCGGTGTCTGGCGGGAAAGCGCTGACCTGCGGGAGGTCCTGACCAGCCCAACGATTCCAGTGGACCCGAAGCGAAGTGTGCTGGATGCCGTCATTCAAAAACTGGGGCTCTCGGTTACAGCGGGAAACTTTCTGAGGGTCCTGCTGGTGAACTACCGGCTGCCCCTGCTGGAAGAAGTCCTGGAGGCTTTCCAGAAGGTTGCCAATGAGCGGCTCGGAATTGTTGAAGTCCAGGTTTCATCTGCCCAGGACTTGACCCCCGAGGAGCAGGAGGCGCTTCGGGGAAAGTTCACGGAGTTGACCGGCAAGAGAGTGGAAATGAAGTTCCGCCGCGAGGAGAAATTGCTGGCCGGAATCCAGGCCCGGGTTGGCAGTACGATTTATGACGGTTCCGCTCAGGGGTATCTGGACCGACTTCGGGGAGAGTTGACATCCGCATAGCCGGACGTGGAATGGGTGTTGGCGATTTCAAAGCTCACCGTGGAGTGAGGCATCGCGCCGGATGGAGAACCACTTCCTGATAGAGATTTTTCTTTTCCTCCGGTTCCGGCACGGCGCGTATTTCCGATTTCGTGCTGAAGGATAGAATTGAAAATGTGAATGGCCTGGCTGCAGGCTCATCCGGATTCGCTGCGAAGGGAACATCAAACTTTGAAGCGGGCGAAAGCATAGAGACATGGCAAAAATTAAACCAGACGAAATAACCAGTATTATCCGCGAGCAGATTGAAAACTTTGATCGCACCGTCAGCGTGAGCGAGGTCGGCACTGTGATGTCCGTGGGCGACGGCGTGGCGCGCATTCACGGGCTCGAGAACGTTATGTCGACCGAGCTGCTGGAGCTTCCCCATGGTGTGTCGGGCCTTGCCCTCAACCTGGAAGAAGACCAGGTCAGTGCGGTGCTGCTTGGGGATTACACCAAGATTGAAGAAGGTGACGTGGTCAAGCGGACCGGGCGCATCATATCGGTCCCGGTGGGCGAGGAGCTGGTGGGCCGCGTGGTCGATCCGCTGGGGAAGCCTACTGACGGCAAGGGCTCCATCGCTACGACGGAATTCAATCCTCTTGAGGCGATTGCGCCGGGTGTGATTGACCGGCAGCCTGTCCGGGAGCCGCTGCAAACAGGCTTGAAGGGCATCGATACGATGATTCCGATCGGCCGCGGCCAGCGCGAATTGATTATCGGTGACCGCCAGACCGGCAAGACGGCAGTGGCGATTGACACCATCCTCAACCAGCGTGGCGGGGACGTGATCTGCATCTATGTTGCAATCGGCCAGAAGCGCTCAACGGTTGCCCAGGTGATCAAAACCCTGGAGCAATACGATGCCATGAAATATTCCATTATCGTCGAGGCCAGTTCCACGGACCCTGCGCCGCTGCAGTACCTGGCCCCGTACGCGGGGTGCGCCATTGGCGAATATTTCCGTGACAAGGGCGGGCACGCGCTGCTGATTTACGATGATCTTTCAAAGCATGCCGTTGCTTATCGTGAAATCTCTCTGCTGTTGCGGCGACCGCCAGGCCGTGAGGCGTATCCCGGCGATGTTTTCTACCTGCATTCCCGGCTGCTGGAGCGGGCCTCAAAGCTGAATCAGAAACTGGGCGCCGGTTCCCTGACCGCGCTGCCGATCATCGAGACGCAGGCCGGTGACATCTCCGCCTACATTCCGACCAACGTCATCTCCATCACCGACGGCCAGATCTACCTTGAGACGGACCTGTTCAACAGCGGCATCCGTCCCGCCATTAACGTGGGACTTTCGGTCTCGCGGGTGGGCGGCAATGCCCAGATCAAGGCGATGAAGCAGGTGGCTGGAACGTTGCGGCTGGACCTTGCGCAATACCGGGCGCTGGCGGCTTTCGCGCAATTCGCCAGTGACCTGGACCGGGCCTCGCAGTCGCAGCTCCGGCGCGGCCAGCGGTTGACGGAAATTCTTAAGCAGAACCAGTACAATCCGTTGCCGGTAGAGAAGCAGATCGTGGTGATTCTTGCCGGAACGCTGGGCCTTCTTGATGATCTGGAAGTGGAAGCGTGCCGGCCCTTTGAAGCCGGACTCTACGAGTTCATGGATTCATCCTTCCCGGAAATTGGAAGGAAGATTCTCGAGAAGAAGCAGCTGGATGATCCATTGCGCTCCGAAATCAAGAGCATGCTTGAGGAATACAAGAAGCGGTTCAAGGCGGAGCGCGAAGCCGCAAAAGTGTAAGTGTGAGGCGAGAGGAAATTGGCAACCTTACGTGATATCCGGCGCCGCATCGGCTCGGTCCAGAATACGAAGCAGATTACCCGCGCCATGAAGGTTGTGGCGGCGTCCAGGTTGCGCCGGTCGCAGGAACGCATCTTTAACGCGCGCCCTTACGCCGATCAGATGATGGCTCTGCTGGAAAGTGTGGCTGCCCGGCTGGACCAGCAGCAACACCCTCTGCTGGCGCGCCGGCCTGAGCGGAAGATACTGGTGGTGGTTGTGACGGCCGACCGCGGATTGTGCGGCGCCTTCAATGCCAACCTGCTGCGTACCGCGCAGAGTTACATTCGTGAGCGTGGCGAGGACAAGGTTTCGCTGGTGACCGTGGGACGCAAGGGACGGGACTTTTTCCGCCGGCGGTCGGTGGACATCACCACCGAGTATGTCAATATTTTCAAGCAACTGGAGTTCTCGCACGCGAAGGAGCTGGCGGAGAACATCATTGGGCTTTATACCAGCGAAACGGTTGACGCGGTCGATTTGGTCTACAACGAGTTCAAATCCACGATGGTCCAGACCGTAAAGGTGGAGCGTTACCTTCCCATAGAACCAAGCGTTGCGGTGGAGGGGGAATTTCAGACGGACTACATCTATGAACAGCCGCCGGCTGAAATTTTGAAGGCGCTCCTGCCCCGTTATGTTGAGGTGCAGGTGTTCCGGGCTTTGCTGGAATCACAGGCCGCGGAATACGCGGCCCGCATGACGGCGATGGACGCTGCCACCAATAACGCGGATGACCTGATCGAAGCATTAAAGCTGAAACTGAACCGCGCCCGCCAGGCCGGAATTACCAAAGAAATTATCGAGGTCGTGAGCGGGGCTCAGGCTTTGGAGTATTAAGGCACAAAGGTGCATCCTGTCGAACGGGAGCATCCGTAGAGCAGCGACAGCGCACCAAAGGGAGAATCATGACGCAGGAAAAGACAGGGAAAGTTGTGGAAGTCATCGGGCCCGTGGTTGTGGCGGCTTTTGAAGAGGGCGAACTTCCTCCCATTTACAACGCTCTTCGGGTTGTGTCGGATGGTTTTGATGTTCCCCAGCCTATCAACGTTGTCGTTGAGGTTGAACAACACCTGGGCGAGGGCCGGGTCAAGTGCGTCGCCATGTCTCCGACGGACGGCATGGTGCGAGGGATGACGGTTATCAACACCGGGCAGCCGATTATGACTCCCGTGGGCAAAGCTACGCTGGGTCGTGTGATGAACGTTATCGGAGAGCCGGTGGACAACCTGGGACCGATCAATGCCGAGACGACCTTCCCGATCCATCGCCACGCGCCCTCGTTGGTAGATCAGAACACCGAGTCCGAAATGTTCGAGACGGGTCTCAAAGTCGTGGATCTGATCGAACCCTATTTGAAAGGCGGCAAAACCGGCTTGTTTGGTGGCGCAGGCGTGGGCAAGACCGTCATTATCATGGAACTGATCAACAACGTTGCCATGAAGCACGGCGGGGTTTCCGTGTTTGCCGGCGTCGGAGAGCGGACGCGTGAAGGCAACGATCTCTGGCTGGAGATGACGGAATCAGGCGTTATCCATCCCGGAGATTCTTCCAGGTCAAAGGCGGCGCTGATTTATGGCCAGATGACTGAACCTCCCGGCGCTCGCCTTCGGGTGGGATTGACTGGACTGACCGTGGCGGAATATTTCCGTGACGTCGCCGGCCAGGACGTGCTGCTTTTTATCGACAACATTTTCCGCTTCACGCAGGCTGGCTCTGAAGTTTCCGCCCTGCTGGGCCGCATGCCGTCCGCCGTCGGCTACCAGCCGAACCTTTCCACCGAAATGGGCGAACTCCAGGAACGGATCACGTCAACCAAGAAAGGTTCCATTACGTCCGTGCAGGCCATCTACGTTCCTGCGGACGACCTGACGGACCCTGCGCCTGCCACCGCGTTTTCGCACCTGGACTCGACCACCGTGCTTTCGCGGCAGTTGACTGAGATCGGCATTTATCCTGCGGTGGATCCTCTGGAATCCAGTTCACGGATTCTTGATCCTCGCATCCTGGGCCAGGAACATTATGATGTTGCGCGTTCCGTGAAGGCCATTCTTCAAAAATACAAAGACCTTCAGGACATCATCGCCATTCTGGGCATGGATGAACTTTCGGAAGAAGACAAACTAACCGTGGCCCGCGCCCGCAAGGTCCAGCGGTTCTTATCGCAGCCCTTCTTTGTGGCCCAGCAGTTCACAGGCCTGGAGGGCCGGTACGTCAAACTGGAAGATACGATCCGCGGGTTCAAGGAGATCATTGAAGGTAAACACGATGAGATCCCCGAGCAGGCCTTCTATATGGTCGGGACCATCGAGGAGGCGCTTGAAAAAGCGGAGAGGCTGAAGGCAGAGTAAGCATCGAGTCGGGCCTTCAAGGTCCGGGTTTCTCCGCACGGTTATGCTATGGCTGACATGCTTCCCACAAATATCCAGCTGCGGGTTGTCACTCCTGACCGCGAGATTGCCCAGGAGGAAGTGGACGAGGTTAACATTCCCGGGAAAGAAGGTTATCTGGGTGTCCTTCCCGGCCACGCCCCGCTCCTGACTGAACTTCAAGCTGGAACGCTCGAGTACCGGCAAAACAGTAAAAAACGTTACGTGGCCATCCATTGGGGGTTCGCCGAGGTTCTTCCGGACCGCGTAATCGTGCTGGCAGAAATTGCGGAGCGCGCGGAAGACATCGATGTTGAGCGGGCGGAGACCAAGCGGCAGCGGGTGGAAGAATATCTGAAGTCCCACCCCGAGTCTGACCCTGAAATTCAGAAAGCCCGCGATGATCTGCGCCGGGCCATCTGTCGTCTGGAAACCGCCCGCCATGCACGATCCTGAGTCATGCCTTTACTTATCGCCAGGGCAGGCTTGCTGCCACCAGCGGATTCAGAATGGCGCCCGGTTGCGGCAGGAGGGACGTGGGATTTTGGTGCTTTCGCATGTGGTTGCGGTTGGTATTCGAGTTAGCTGGGTGAACTGTGGACCGAAAAATCCGGATGTACACAACTCGCTGGTGCCCTGACTGCTGGCGCGCCAAGCAGTTCCTGGAACGGCAAGGCCTGGAAGTTGAAGAGATCAACATCGAAGATGTTCCCGCGGCCGCCGAGTTCATTATGAGCGTCAATGGAGGAAAGCGGCGGGTGCCGACGTTTGAAATTGCGGGACGCACTTTTAACTGTTCTCCGTTTGATCCCTCCCGGCTGAGGCGCGAGCTGGGTATCACCTGAATCAGCAGCGCCGAAAAGACCGACTCACCGCGCAGGACCTTCCGTCTACCCATCCTTGAGTTTGCGCCTGCAGCCGGTTCACCTTGCAGAATCTCTCCCGACGGCCGGGCAGAAAACCCTGCCTTAGGGAAGTCCTACTTCGTCTTGCCCTGAAGGTCTGAAACTGCTATCTTGGGGGTGTAGTGGACACGATACGATCAATAGGCGTTGCGCTCGATCAAACGGCTCCCGCTGTCAGCGGCGAAGCCGCGTTGGTGGCGGAGTTGAAAGCGGGTTCAGAGGAGGCTTTTGCCTACCTGCTGGCGGTCTATCAAAATCCGCTGTTCAACCTGATTTCCCACATAGTGGCTGATCAGGGTGAAGCTTCCGACGTTCTTCAGAATGTGCTGCTCAAGGTTCTGCGGGGCATCCGCCAGTTTAACGGTCGAAGCAGCCTGAAAACCTGGATTTATCGCATCGCCGTGCATGAGGCCTCCAACCAGCGCCGGAGCTGGCGGCGCCGCCTTTTCCACGAGGCTTACTCGACCGACGATGAGACCTTACATTTGAACGTGCAAGCGTCGATATATCGAAGTGGACGCGAGACGCCCTACAGCGTATACGAACAGGCAGAGTGCCAGGCCGAGGTCAAACGTGCTCTCGGGGATCTTGCCGAACCTTTTCGCGCCGTGGTGGTGCTGAGAGAAATCGAAGAGCTCAGTTACGAAGAAATTGCCCAGGTCCTCGGAATTGCCGAAGGCACAGTCAAGTCCCGTTTGCGGCGGGGGCGGGAGTCGCTGAAGCGCAAACTTGCCGCCCGATTGAGCAGGTCTCTATGATCTTCGAATCTTGCTCGGAAATTCGCGGCTACTTTTCGGACTATATGGACGGGGTGTGCCCGGCGGAAACGATCCACTCGATCCGCTATCATCTGGCGCATTGTGCTCCCTGCTCGGCTGAACTGGAACGGTATGAAGCCCTCCATTCGGAGCTGCACCTGTTGTCCCGGCAGCAGGTGTCGCCTGAACTCGCTTTGCGTTTGCGGGTGCAGATGTCCCAGGAGTTGCACCGCAACCTTTTCCAGCGCTTCACGGTGCGTCTGGAGAATCTGTTCCGGCCGGTCTGGTTTCCCTCGGTTGCCGGAGCTCTGGTTGCACTGGTCTGCATTGTTCTGGTGCTGGGGGCGGGAACACCCCAGACCAGCAACATCCCTGATGTTCCGCTGGAACTTGTGACCCCGCCACGCGTTCAGGTTCTTGCGCCCATGACGTTTGACACAGGCGCGCAGGCGCTGGTTCTGGTGACCTATGTCAACGCACAGGGCCGGGTCACGTCGTACCGGATTATTTCCGGCCAGCAGTCGCCGGGGCTGATGCAGCGGCTTGACCGGATGATGTTTTACAGCCTTTTCGAGCCTGCCACCTCCTTCGGGCAGCCGACCAGCGGCCAGGTCGTCCTGTCATTCCGAACAATCACGGTCCGAGGTTAGGCTGCTTGCTCTTGAGACGCTGGAATCCTTTCCCACACATCCTGCAAACTCCAGGAATCCAGGGAGGCCCGCTCGCCCGCGCATGCCGGGGCGTGGCGATTCTGCTGCTTGCCGTGCTGCTGCTTCCCCTGCCTTCCCGGGCCCAGCAGGGAAAGGTCCTGGTTAAATCGAACGAGCAGCTTTTCTGCGTGCTCGCAGCCCTCAACGATGCGGGCTACGACGCGGGTGCGGGGATCGGCGCCGGCAGCAAAGCTCGCGACGCTGTGCGGGCGGACCTTGCGAACAGAAAGATTCCCGTCATTTCCGACATCCGGAAGTTCTATGAGGCCCACCGGGCCAGCGACTCCGGCCGCAACCTGGGGCAGTATATCTCCCTGGCCCTTCTGCTGGGGCCTCCTCCCGATTTCAAGTTTACGGTGGCCGAGGCTGACCTTCCTCCCGACGCCAGGAGCGTTGCGGAACTGGTTCCCCTGCTCAAGCTCTTTTACAACCAGGCTGACATGGTGGACCTTTGGGCCCGCGCCAAGGTTGATTTCAATACGGCCATTGAGCGCTACAGTTCCCCGGTGCGCCGCAGCATCGAGCTGACGGATGCTTACCTTCGCTTTCCCGCCGGTTCCTATCTTGGCCGGACCTACACCATCGACCTGGATCTTCTGGGAGCGCCGAACCAGGTGCAGGCCCGCATCTACGGCTCGAACTACTACCTGGTAATCACGCCGTCGGACAAGCTGCGCATTCACGACATCCGCCACCAGTATCTCCATTTTCTGCTGGACCCGCTGGCGGTGAAGTACGGTCCTGTAATCCATTACGCCGCTGCGCTCGGCGCGGTGGCGCGAAAGGCCCCGGCCCTCGGAAGCGACTTCAAGGCGGACTTCTCGCTGCTGGTGACCGAATGCCTCATCCGGGCCGTCGAATTGCGGATGGACAAGGTGCCTGCGCCCGAGGCAACCCGGCAAATCGGGCAAATGACGTCTGCCGGATTCATCCTGGTCCCTTATTTTTACGATGCCCTGCAGCAGTTCGAAAAGCAGGAAACCTCGATGAGCGGTTATTACGAGCAGATGATCCAGGGCATCAATCCCGCCGAGGAAGCCATCCGGCTGGGCACGGTCAAATTTACAGAGCCCCCAAAACCGGCGGCGCCTGCAGCCTCCGGGCAGACAGAAACGCAGCGGTTGCTCGACGAGGGTGACAACGGCATTTATTCCGGCAACTACGATGCCGCGAAAGCGGCGTTCCAGCAGGTGCTCACGAAGGACCCGAAAAGCGAACGCGCCCTGTTTGGCATGGCCGTGGTGGCCAGCAGCACGGGCAAGCCGGATATCGCCCGTAAGTACTTTGAAGATACCTTGAGCGCCGCAAATGACCTGCGCATTGTGACGTGGTCTCACATCTACCTGGGCCGCCTGGACGACGTCAACGGCAGCCGCAACAAAGCCCTGGCCCAGTACCGCGCTGCTTCTCTCACCGCCGGCCGTTACCCGGAAGCCCTGAGCGCGGTTCAAAAGGGTTTGAAAGAACCCTTCGGCCTGGAATTCCAACCTCCTCCAGGACGCTGACACCGCATTTCCCCGCCTGCCATTCTTCAAGCTAACCTCGGTCGCATTTGGAGGAATTAAGAACATCATGAACCGCCACGCCCGGCGGATTGGACTATGGCGTCGGCGATCCTGACAGCGGGTGCCATCTGCTCCACATCGTGCACCCGGACGATGTGCGCGCCGTTGAGGATGGCGGCGGCTACTGCGGCTGCGTCTCCAGAGGGCAGGGAGGCGGACAGCTTCTCGCCGGCGAGGGCGGTGGCGCTGCGGCCTCTCGCGGATAGGTGCGGCACGAGCCCTTCGCCACTGACGATGGCCCGCACGAACGACTTTCTGGAGCTTCCCACCAGAATAGGCAGCTTGAAGCGTTGCAGCCGGTCAAGATGGGCAAGGATCTCGAAATTTTGCGCCCGCGTTTTTCCGAAGCCCAGGCCGGGGTCGAGGATCAGTTGCCTGCGCCGAACGCCGTGCGCCAGCGCGCGCCGGATGGAGCGTGCCATGCCTGCTTCCAGCGAGCGCCATATGGAGCGCGCGAACGGTTTCTGCTGCATGTCGCGCGGACGTCCGCGAATGTGCATCAGGATGAGCGGCGCGCCGCTGGCCCGGGCCACCTCTGCAATGCGCGGGTCAAAACGCAGGCCGCTGATGTCGTTCACAATGGCGGCGCCCGCCTCGACGGCTCGCTCGGCCACCAGCACCTTGGTTGTGTCAATGGAAATGGGCATGGACGGCAGCCTGCGGCGCAGGCCCTTGATGATGGGCAGTACTCGCGCGAGCTCTTCTTCGGCCGGAACAGCACGCGAGCCCGGGCGCGTCGATTCTCCGCCCACATCAATCCAGTCGGCGCCCTGGCGCGCCATCTCAACCCCGCGGCGGATGGCCGCGTCCGGGTCGAGATAGAGGCCGCCGTCGGAAAAAGAATCGGGCGTCGAGTTCAGCACGCCCATGATGAGCGTGCGCGCGCCCAGCCGCACCTTCCGGCTCATCACGCTGATTTCGAAATGTGGTCGAGTCTTCATTTCAATTAAGATCCGTGCCCGCCTGCCGGCTGTCGGAGCTTGCTGGGTCAAATTTCAAAGCTGGCGGCACGATGTTCCAGAGTGCCCAATGGCAAGCGCGGTGTCAACGGTTCGTCAGGCCTTCAGGGTTGCCGGGTGGAAGATGTTCCGGCTTGTGGGGAAGGGAAACGGTCCAAACGGGCTACACCCAGGCCGATATTTCTCGGGTTTGTTTTGGCTTTGTTTTTTCGTCATCCTTTATTTTCAAAAACATGGCCGGGTTTGTTTTTGGCTTTGTTTTTCCACAGCTACGTATTTTCAACAACTTCCCGGCTTTGTTTTTGGGTTTGTTTGGGTTTGTTTTTCGAGCCGATCCTTTATTTTCAGTAACTTCTCGGCTTTGTTTTTTAAAATAACATCTTTTTTGTCCCATTTGTCTCAAAAACGCTCCCGCCAAGCCTGAAATAAGACTACCATGCTAGCCCACAAAAGTCAAGAGAATTCTTCATCTTGCGGCGCCGCATACGTTCCAAATAGCGAAAACGTATGCGGCGTCCGTTGAAGTCAGGCTCTACGCAAGCGGCGGCCTACCTTCCCGTCTTGCCGGCGCTCGAAGGGATCAGCCGGATGGAGCGCGATCTGATGGGGACGCTGGGCTGATAGGTGCAGTTATATTTTCTGTAAACTGACTTCAGCCCCGCCGGCACGGGAATCACCAGCGGCGGATTGGGCGTCTGGTCGAAATCGAACGAATCGGACATGTCGCTGCTGCGGCTGTCGCGTTTGGTGAGCCCCTTCAGGTCATAGCGCTCTTCGATGAAGCGCAGGATGGATCCAAATCCGCCGGTCTGGCTGCTGACGTAGCCGGGCTTGGCGAAAGGCGAAATCACCAGCAGCGGCACGCGCGGGCCAAAACCGAAGGCGTCCACTTCGGGCGGGGGAACATGATCGTAGAAGCCTCCGTAATCGTCCCAGGTGAGGAAGATCACGCTGTTGGACCAGTACTTGCTTTGCATCAGGGCGTTGACCATCCGGGTGACGTACCACATGCCCTGGGCGACGGATTCGGGAGGGTGCTCGCTGTCCTGGAAGTCGGGAATCAGCCATGAAACCTGCGGCAGCGTGCCCTGCTTGAGGTCGCGGAAGTACTGGGTCTGGTTGACCAGGCGCGACATCAATTTGGGGTTGTCACGAACGCTCTTGAACCCTGGCAGCGGATTCCATAGGCCGAGTTGGGTGGGCGCTGGGTGTCTCACGTGGCAGGGATCCGGGGCATCAGGCACATGCTCCGGGGTTTCCACGTAATACTTCCAGGTGACGCCCGCGCCGGCAAGGCGGTTGACGATGGCGGCAAAGCTGAAACCGTCGGGATCGTCCATCACCTCTTTCAGCCTTTCCAGTTCATGGTCATTTGAGCACACATTGGTGATTAAACCGCCGGAAGTGGCCGCCACAGTGTAAACATGGTTGGGCATGCTGGGACCGTTGAGGGAAGAGAAAAAACGGTCGCCCAGGGTGTAATGGCGCGCGTAGGCCCAGTAGTTGGGAATGTCACGGTCGTCGAGGTAGGCCATGGTGTAAGGACTTCCCTCGGCCCAGACAAAGCCGTCCATCGTTCCGTGATCATAGGCGGCGTGGGCTACATCCCATCCGTGATCGAGGTCGCAGGCGGGCATGGGCACGTGCAGGTGGAAAGGCTTGATGCATTTGCTCGAGCCCGGAAGCTCCGGCGAGCAGATGCCCGGGTGGAATCCGTCCGCTCCCGGATAGGTTCCAAAATAGTTGTCGTAGGTGCGGTTCTCCTGAATGATCCAGATGATGTGCTCGATTTTCTTCATGCCCTGCGCCTGGCCGGCGGCCTGCGCAGCCGGAGCGGCTTGCGCGACCGGCCCTCCCATCGCCGCCGCTGCGGGCTTTCGAGCCGCGAGGTTCAGGGGCAGGGTGATAAACGCCAGAAAAATGGCTGAGATGATCCGTAACATGAGTCTCCTCCTGTCAGCAGTGGAACTCGTCAATGACCGAACGAGTTTATCGCGATTCGAAGAAAATACAAAAACACATTGGGGTGCGACGTGCCGCAGACCGCAACAGCGGCGGACTGCGCTACCACTCACGGCACCCTGGTCACGGGATCGCCGGGCGAAATTTCGTCGGGATCGTTGTATGTTGCTCCGTGGGGCGCCGGGACGGGGCCGCGCAGTAGCGGATCGTTGGTTGCCTGCATCCACTTGTCCATGCGCCGCCGCATCTCGTCGAGTGTCGCGCGGTGGGCGGGATCGTCAACCAGGTTGTTGCGCTCATTGGGATCAAAGACCAGATCGTACAACGCTTCCGGTGCAACTTCTTCTTTGGCCCACCCGTTTTTCACCCAATAGCTTTTGGTCAAGCCGTCATCGCAGTTGGGCAGGACGGGATGCCGGCGCCCGCCGTAATGGCGAATGTATTTCCATCGTTGGGTCCTCACGGCGCGTTTGGGCTCGTAGCTGGCGTGGTAGTTCACTTCTGAAAAAATGGCCTCATTGATTTCCTCTTTTTCGCCTCGCAGCACGGGCAGGAACGACCGGCCCTGCAGCCACTCGGGCGGTTGGATCTGCAGCAGCTCGCAAAGCGTGGGATAGACGTCCAGATGCGACACCATGGCGTTACACACTTTGCCGCCGGTGAAGATGCCGGGGCCGCGCATCACCAGGTGCACGCCCATGCCGCCGTCGTAGAGATTGCACTTCATGGTGGGCCAGGCGATGCCGTGGTCGGTGGTGGAAATAACGAGGGTGTTTTCCGCCAGGCCCGCCGCCTCCAGCGCTGCCAGCACTTCTCCCACGCCCCAGTCGAGCGTGCGGACCGTGGCGTGGAAATCGCCCATGTCCTGGCGGCTGGCAGGCACGTCCGGAATGGGTTCAGGCGGCTGGATGTAACGCGTGTCATCGGCGGGCGCGGCTTTGTGATAGGGACGGTGGGTCTCAAAGAAACCGACCGTCAGCCAGAACGGTTCCTGGGGACGGCTGTCGAGGAATCGCACGGCGCGCGGCGCGACGCTTGCCACGCGATTGCCGGGAACGACTTCGACGTGATCGTAACCGATGGTGTGGGGATCGCGGGCAATGTGCTGCAAGCCGATCAGCGTGGAATGGTATCCGGCCTCGCGCCGCAGGGTTCGCACGATGTGGTGCTCGTAGCCTTCGGGCGTCATCTGGAAGCCCCGGTTCACCAGGCCCAGCATGCCGTTGCTGTGCGGGCACTCGCCGGTGAGCAGGCTGGCGCGGCTGGGCGAACAAGTGGGCGCGGCATTAAACGCCTGGCGAAAAAGAATGCCCTCTTCCGCGAGGCGCTGGAGGTTGGGCGTGGGGACCGCAAAGCCGTAAGGGCTGGTGAGGCGCCCGGTGTCATGCGAATGGATGTAGATGATGTTGGGACGTCGCGCCGTTCGGGGCAGGGAAGCGGCAGACGCTCCCGCCGGGGCGAGCGCGGCTCCCACGGCGCCGGCAACCGAGGCCTTGAGAAAATCCCTGCGGCCCTTAACGCCCTGCGAATTGGACTTCGCATCACTCGGCTTGTTCATCAATGGTCCTCCCTATGAGCGCGCGGCCCGCCTGCCTGGCGGCGCAGAGATCCTGCAGGATAGCGGCATCCTGCGCAAGGGTTACCAGACAAGCCGCCCAGAATGCGCGCTTACTTCAGCCCTTCCGAAGACCGCTGCTGCTCCCACACCTCGAGAGCCGCCGGCAGGCTGCGCGCTTTCTGGAATTCGTTTGCGTGACCGGTGAGCCGGTAGAGAGCGGCGGTGTGATCAAAACCGTTGCCGGCTGGCTGAAGCAGAACCAGCTTGTGCGGTGAAAACAAGGCCGCAGCTTCGGGGATGTCGGTCACTCGCAGAACGTTCAGCAGCGGAGGCCCGTCCCAGTGCGTGGTGGGCGGATGATCGAGGACAACGCAGTCGGGGCCCGGGTCCATGATGGCGGCGTAGAGCGCCAGAATGCCCATCTCCCCTCTGCCGTAGAGCGAGATTGAAGCGGCATCCAGCTTTTCGTTTGCAGTCATGAATTGGATGGCCCGCATGATGTCCCACACCTGCATCGATTCGACGGTCGAGCCCAGAATCTCCGCCGTTCTTTCGTACGTGACCCAGTCGACGTCACTGATGGGGAAGTCGGTGGCGCGCGGCTGCAGCACCAGGATTTCGTAGCGGCCGAAAAGGGGCAGCAGCTTGTCAAAGTCGACGCTGGAGAGGTCATCGTGGCGCCCTTTGACGTAAATCAGCGCACGGCGGGGCTTCTCGGGACCTTTGGGCTTGTAGAGAATTCCGCGGACCTGGAGATTCTGTTCGGTGGTGAAGGTGACGCTGAAGACGTTGGTGTACTTGTTGGCCCACGACCATTCAATGGGGTTCATTTGCGCATCCAGCGGCACGGGCGATTTGGGGAAGGCGCGGAAGACCTTTGACTTGAGCCCGGCAAGGATTTGTTTTCGCCGCGCACTCCAGGCCTGGTCGCTGGTGTAATTGCGGATCGGCGCGACGGGAACGAAGTGGTTGTAGATGCCGTAGTTGACGGCGTCTTTGGGTTGCATCAGCAGGCATTCGAGTTGGGAGCCGGGGATGGGCGTGAAGGTGCCGTCGTCGTAGGGCGTTGTGTCGCCCTTCAGCCAGCGCTGGATCCAGGTGGCGGATTCGCGGCGCAGCGGCACGTTGTCGCCGTGATGGGCCTCCTGGTCAAAGGCGGCGACTTTGTCCTCCGCTCCGTAGAGAGCGTAGATGGGCTTCAGCTTTTCGTAGACGGCGTTGTAGCCGGCGGGAGGGAACATGGGATCGAGCCGGGCGCTGATCATCTTGAGCGGGCGCGGGGCAATCAAAGCCCCCAGGATGGTGAAGTCCTGTTCGTAAATGTTGGGGAAATAAATGCAGTCGCAATTTTCCTGCACGCCGTGCAGGGCGACCTGGGTGCCTGCGGTCCACGTGGAAATGGCCGGGACGGCCACGGCGATCCGTTTGTCGAGGGCCGCAGTGTACCAGGTGATGGAGCCGCCGCCGGATTCTCCAGTCAGCGCAACCCGGTGCATATCCACCCAGGGAAGAGTTTCAAGATAGTCGAGTCCCCGCATGGCGTTCCAGACTTCCACGCCCACGGGAGTGTACCCCAGCGACAGCCACTGCCACATGTTCTGGTCGTAAAGGCCGTGGTGGATGCCGGGAACTTCTCCGAACTCGAGCGTGTCAAGAACCAGGCTGACGTAGCCGTGCTGGGCGAACCAGATGCCGTGCCGCTGGTAGGGTACCTTGGCGCCGTAGGGGTCAGGAATGTGTCCGCAGAGGTAGAGCACCACGGGGAAGGGCCCCTTGCCCTGTTTTGGGATGTAGATGTTGCCGGTGACGTATAGCCCGGGCATGCTCTGGTAAACAACTTTTTCGATGCGGACGCCGTCTCGATCGAGCGTGCCGGTAATCTTTACGTCGAGGGGCGTCCGGGCGGGCATGGGATCAAGGCCCACCATGTAGGCCAATTCGCGGTGCAGTTCGGGTTTTAACTTTTCCAACTGCTGCGAAGTATGGATGTTGCTCAGAGTCCGCTGGCTGATGTCAGCCCCGCGTTCCTCCAGGTATTGGTAAAAGGCCTTGCTTCGCGCTTCCTGGACCGCTTGTTGTCTCTGGGCGGTTGCTGTAACCGCGAACCCTCCAAGAAGGACCGATAAGGCCAGGGCCACGCACAGGACGTGCGCCCTCTTTCCAAAAATCTTCGCTGCTTGGCGCCACATTGGTAACATCATTACTCCTTCCCGCTTATATGAGGAATCATCAAACGCGGCATGGGTTAAGCCCGGCTGCAGGCCATCGCTCCAGGCAGCCTATTTCGCGGGCGTCACCACGACATTGCGAAATGCCACCTGTCCATGCTCGCCGCCCTGGAAATAAATCGGCCCCGGCTCGCCTTCGTTGCTGTCAAGCGCGCCGCCGGTAATGCCCGGAATCTCGCGCTGGTTGATAATGGTCTGGCCATCCAGGACCACGGTGACGGTCCGTCCCACGAGCGTGATATCGTACTTTTGCCATTTCCCCAGCGTGGCCGGCGGAGCGGGCTCCGGGGCAAGGAATCCGTAAATCGCGCCCATACTGCGGTTGGGAGGGAGTTCACCACCCGGGCCGGCGGCGATTTGCACCTCGTAGCGGCCTCTCAGGTACACGCCGCTGTTGCATGAGCCATCGCACTTGAACTCGACGTGCACCTTGAAGTCTTCAAATTTGGAGGTCGAGATGATATCCGAACTCTTCGCATTCTTAACCATTGTGCCGTGTTCGACGCTCCAGGCAGCGCCCGGGCCGGGATTGCGGAGGCTCCAGCCGTCCAGATTTTTACCGTTGAACAAGCGGACGGGTTTACCCCATTCCGGAACCCCTGTCCGCTGGAGGGACGGCGCTTGCTTGCCGGTCCATTGCCAGGCAGCACCCTTGGGATTCGTTATCGTACCCACAAGCTGCCCGTCGGTGAGCTTCCCCTGGAACTGCGCGCCCTCACTGTAACCACCCTTGGGCGCGGCGAACTCGATCTCCCCGTCGCTGACCTGGATCGTACCTGTGGGGATGGCATGGCCCCAAAAGCCCGTCATTAAACCCTTCGCCTGACCCTGGTCCTCTGAAATCTCGACCCATGACGGGCGCTCCTGGTCCGTCGTCTTGATGGTCAAATCCCAGCGTCCCAGGAACGGCTTGATGGATTCGGCCGTACTGGACGATGCCCCGGCCGGGGCCTTCTCACTTTGGGAACATCCCCAGCTCACCAACACTGCCGCAAGCAACACGACAAAACACAACTTCCTTTGACCTCTCATGTTCACCTCCATCACTTACTGAGGATTGTAAAATAGGGTGACAACGCTCGTTTGTAGCGCCGCCGTCCCGGCGGCACTTTTCATGGCCGGCAAGATGCCGACGCTACCAAAGTCCGTCACTCTATTATGCAATCCTCAGTAGTGCTCCTCTGATTCGTGCTGATCAGTTCAGAAGCCCTACTCATTAGAGTTGGTTCCTGCGAGTGCCTTGAGCACAGCCACGTGAGCCGCTTGAATGGCCGCGGGATCAGAAGTGTAATCCTCGGGCGACCTGGCGACGCGCGCGGCAATCTGCCTGCCCTCTGCTTTTTTCCCGCGGGCATTCAACATCAACAGCAGTTCGGCGTCTTCAAATCCGTCGCGCAGATTTTCAAAGCGCACGGACGAGAGGGGTTCGCCATGCGGGCCGGGGTAGAGAAGCCACCCGTCGCCCAGCGGCCACTTGGTGCGCTGCCAGGTTGTGTGCGTACTGCCTTTGTCAAAAGAAGCCCAGTCCTTATGCCCGGTGTTGGGACCCCACTGGTTCAGGCCCCAGTATTCGAATCCTGAAACGCCATAAGCATAGGTCAGCCAGCCGACGATGCGCGCGTCCATCGCCGGGTATTCGATGAAGAGATTGGGATGTTCATGCGGATAGACGCAGAGGCCCCATATGACGGGTTGTCCGGCCTTGAGATTCTGCTCAACGCCGGACTGGTCGAACTGCCGGATGTAGACGTCCCACATGTCGGTGAAGCCGTCCAGCGCCCGCACGCCCTTCACGTCGTTCAGGCACAGCCATGTCTTCATTTGCGGGTCCACGGATTTGACGAACTCATAATTTTTCTTCACCGTGGGCCACATTTTAGGGCCGGGCTCGTCGGCATTATACACGTAGGCATATTGGTCGAGGTTGCGCTTCTTGAGTACAGACACATAAGCTCGCAGGAATCTGGCCATTGCCGCATGGGTCCTGGGGTCCTGCTGTTCCCACTTCTGGCTGCGGCCGAAAATGGCGATGCAGAATCGTTTCAGACCGTAGGGGAGGGCCGTATCGATCAATTGCCCGGCGGTGCTGAAGTCATAGCCTTTGGGGCTCCAGCGTACCGGCCAGGTTACGTGGCTCGCGGGCCCGAACTTCGAATCGAGCATGTCGGGGGTTGGTCCCAGGCTGCCCGCTTCCAGGGGTTGGCGCAGTTCCGTCTGGTTCCAGCCCATGAGCATGTCAAAAGCGGGGCCCAGATGGTGCTGGTAGGCAAATTTCTCCCAGCGCTCGTACATTTGCAGGAAAGCTTTGCCGTTGATGCCGCCCGGGACCTTGTATTGTGCTTCCAGGTTGCCGGCGGGCATGAAGGCCGCACTGCGCAAAACCTGTTTCTTGGGCAGCGTCACGTTAAAGACTTCCACCTGGTAGCTGCCCTGCGCCGCGCGACGATGGCCCAGCATCACGGCCAGCTTGCCGGTATACATTCCAGCGGGCGTCCCCGCGGGGGCAAACACGGTGACCCAGACGGGCTGTGTTTGGCCGGCCGTTACGTCAAAGGGACGGTTGGGCAGCAGAGGATCAGGCCACCATCCGATCTTTGTGATTTTGTGCCACGGCCTGCGATCGTCGGCGTGGGTCAGAACGTATCCCACCAGGCTGAGATTGACATGGATGCCTGGGCCGCCCTTCGCGGCCTTCCCGGAAACCAGGGGGCCGGCTGTCACCGTGACGTTGTGCAGGTCCGTGCCCCCCGCCGCGACCAGGAGTTGGAACGATTGGTACTCGCCCCGCGCCATGCTGACTTTTTCCGTGGCGCTGGTTCCAGGGCTTGGCTCGTCCTGGAAGACTTTGACGACTGAACTTTGGTAAGAGAGTTTCAGTTGGCTCGAAGCGGCCCATCCAGGGATTGCATTTAGAAGGAGACAAGAAATGATGATGACGAAATACTTTTCAATAATCTGACGTTCCAATAGGGCACCCCTCCCAGGTCGGTCTTATTGTAACTCTAAAAAGGAGCGCCCACGGCTGGCTCGGTCTTTTGAACCAACCGTGGGCCGCGCTCCTGGAAAGGACACGACAGGAAATGGGGGAGCCGTGCCCGGTTCAATAATCAGGACGCGCTAGAAGTCGATTCGCGCCCCGAACAACATGCTGCGACCTCCACCACCGTAGGATGTGTTGCCAAAGTTACCCGAGGTGATGTTGGTGTTGCCATTTGAAAAGTTGGCATGGTTCCAGGCGTTGAACAGTTGCCACTGGATTTGCAGGCGTACTCCCTCATGAAGCATGAAGTTCTTGAAGAGTCCCGAGTTCCAGAGGTTCTTTCCCGGTCCCACCAGGGCGGATCGGCCGCAGTTTCCGTAGTAACCGCGCCCGCCCGTGGGCAATTGAAAGGCACTGAGGTTGAACATAGGCTGACCGGCACGCACCAGGCCTCCGATGCCGCCGATGTTGCCGTTGCCGACACAATCCGGCCGCCCGCCAAACTGGTTGGTATTGGCCGGGTCAACCCCGGAGAAGCTGGGGTTGAGATATTGACCACTCAGCATCGTGGTAATTCCAACCACCTGCCATCCGCCAATCACCTGGTTCAGGACCGGGTTCATCTGGGAGAGGAACTGTTTGCCGTGTCCAACGGGCAGTTCGTAAACAAAGTCAAACTCCAGTTGTTGCTTACGGACCAGTGGATCAGGCGCATATTCCAGTTGTTGGTTGTACTGGTTCTGCTGGAAGCCGCCCCCGCCCCAAAGCGAATATGCGGTCATACCCTTGGACCAGGCGTAGTTGGCATTGAATTGCAAACCGTTCCTGAAGCGGTGGTCTGCCTGGACGGTCAATCCATGGTAGATAGACGATCCTCCCGACTCAGTCATGTTCACCGTGTTAAAGAGCGGATAGGGAAGGTTTGCGGCACTATACGGAGTAGTGCTTGGGTGCAGCAGGTTGTAGTTCATCGTATCGGGAAGGTGAGTCGTCTTGGTGCCTGTATAGGCGATGTCGATTGCAGTTCCCAGGAATTCATGGCCGATGGAAAAGTTCCACTGCTGGACGCGCATGTTGACGTAACTAGGATCCACGGCGCTGATGCTGGTGACGCCCGAGAAGTGAGTACTCTGGGTGAAAGGATCGGGGAACGCTTGTGTCACTGCTCCCCCAAGGTAGTTAAAGCTGGTGTTGGTGGTCCAGGGGCCTCCGAGGCCGGTCGTTCCCAGGCTCCCGGGAAGCATGGATGTGTACCACCCATAGGCGGCACGCACAACGGTGCTGTTGCCGCCAAAGGGCCGGTAAGCAATCCCGAGGCGAGGGTTCCAGTTATTCTTGTCCGCGTATTGCAGGCTGCCGGACGGGAAGCCTGCCTGGGTTGAGGTCTCGATGGGCAGGGTTGCTGCAACCTGCGGAACAAGATCATTCGGCATCTGGGTCCCTGCCACCACCAGATCGCCGTTTGCAAGGTTAAAAGTGTAACGGCGGTTGAATTTCTCGGTCCAGGGTGACTGGTATTCGTACCGGATGCCGTAATTGACCGTCAGTTTGGGGGTCACGCGCATATCGTCCTGGACGTAGAAGCCCATGAGCGTGCTGCGCGAATACGCTCCCGGCGTCGGCGTAGCGAGTGTTGTGGTGGACGGATATCCCAGCAGGAAGTTGGCGTAGTCGAAGCCCGAGATGTTGTCGCTAAAGCCGAAGGCCCCGACGTGATTGCTGGGAATACTCACGTTATTGAGCTGGTATCGCTGAATGTCGGTCCCCCACTTGAACGTATGCTTGTTGTGGATCCAGGTCATGTTGTCGGTATATTCAAAAATATTCTGGGCATTGTTGTTGTGGTTGGTCCCGCTGGTACCAATAAAACGGTCGAAGCTGAATTGCGGCAGGTTGTTGGCATAGGCGGGGTCGCCACCGCCACCCACGCCCTGCAAGCCGAGCTGGCTGATGTAATCCACGTTCAGGGCCGCGCCGGTGCCGTTGGTGTAAAGCAGGCGGGTGAATCCGAAGCGTGCTTCATTCAGCATAGTGGGACTGATGGTTTGCGTGTCGGAAAGAACAAAGTTATGGCCCGGGATGTTCCCCATGTAGTTGCCGTCCAGACCATTGAGCAGATAACCATTATCAATGTCCTGGTTGTGAGCGGTGATGCCCAAACGCGCGAACATCGTGTTGCTGGAGGAAATTTTCTGATCGACCCGGACGGAGTACGCGTCATAGTTGAACTGGTATCCAGGATCGAAAGTGTAGTTATTGCCTATTCCGTAATCTCCCGTCCCGGGCCGGTTGGGCGCAGGGTAGAGCATGTTCTGGAGTGTGTTGGAAATCGAACTGATCTGTCCGCTCGGGATAATGTTGCCTGTGAACGGCAGCCAGGTTGTCGGATCGTTTGGAGTCGGTCCGCTATTAGGTTGAAGAAGTTGTATGGGTGTGCCGCCGTTCGCGGGAGTCAGCAGGGCCGCGAAATTGCCATTGCGGAAGTCACTGGTCGGCACGGAAAAGTACCCGCGCTGCCCGACGCGGTACCGCTGGCCGCCGTAGGAGAAGAAGAAGAAGGTCTTGTCCTTGCCGTCATAGAGTTTGGGAATCCTGACCGGCCCGCCAATGGTTGCCGCCATCTCATTGTTGTTGGTGAATGAGGGTTTCTGGCTGGTGGTGTCGAAGAAGTCGCGAGTGGAGAAATAGCTGTTGAAGTTTCCCCACCAAACACTGCCATGATACTGATTCGTACCGGCCTTTGAGTAGGCGCTGAACTGCGCCACCTGGCCGTACTCGGCGGAATTGTTGGCGGTCTGGACCTTGAGGGTCTGGATTCCGTCAATATCAATATCAAAATTGTCGGGTGATACACGGGTGTTGGCTAAATCCATGGTGGTGACGCCGTCCAGGGTGAAATTGTTGGCGCTGTCAGGTGCGCCGTTCACCACGAATTGGCCGTTGGCGCCTTGAACGGCTGCAGTTATCTTCGCGACGTTCGCAAAACTGCGGCCGTAAATGCTCTGCGGAAGTTGTGTGAATTCCCGCGAACCGTGAAGGTTCGAGAGGCTCGCGGTCTCAGTTTCCACAGCAGTGCCGGCGCCGGCGCTGACCGTGACCGTCGTTTTGGTGCTTCCCACTTCCAGCGTTACGTTGACACGCCGGATCTGGCTGGTTACCAATGAGAATGGGTCGCTTGCCCATTGCTTGAAGCCTGCAAAGGTTACCACAACCGCGTACGTTGAAGGCTCCAGTCCGGGCACCCGATAATGGCCCGTGCTGTCGGTGGTCACCGTGCGGGTGAAAGAAGTATCTCGATTGATCACTTCCACCGTTGCGCCCGGGATCACCGCGTCTTTGGCATCGGTCACCAGTCCCAGGACCGTGCCCTGGACCGATTGTGCGAAACAGGGCTGATTCATGCCCACAACAAGCGAGCACAGTATCAGCAGCAAAGAATATTTCCATGCTGTTTTCATCTGGCATTCCTCCTAATATTTTCGCCGGACCACGCGTGATGTGCGTGCCCCACGCGAGGCCCCGGTAAAATTCTTTTGTTTGTTAAGCCCCGTACCCGACTTCCAGCTTGCAATCTTCCGCACAAGAGAGGTTCCTGATGCGCAAGAAAAAAACTTCAGTAAATTTCAACCCGGGTGTTTCCCCTAACAGGAAAACGCTTTGGGCTACACTGTTGACCCAAGACCTGTAACTTCCTGCTTCCCACGCTTAGGGACAAACACCTGCCACAAGGTCTGTGAACTGCTTTTCGATTCCATCTGTTCACTGCTCCCCATGGCCCGGTGGCCCAAGGAATCTTCAATGAATCTGGCGGCGCCTGCCGGGAAGGCCTGGCTTCTGCTGTCCGCTGTTGTACCTTCACTTTGCCGGACCGGCCCGGCGGGCCCGCTTTCACAGCAATCAAAAGAACCCGACGCGAGTATCAACAATGCTGTGACCTTACCTTAAGAACTGTCATCCGGTGCCTGCTACCCGGTCCCCAATCTGAGCGGATCGTTCCGGGCCGCCGCCTAAAAAGGTACGGGAGTCTGTCCATCCGGATGGAAGGCGTCCCGAATATATTTAAGATTTCTGGTAAAGCTCCAATGCACTTCCCGGAAGTACGCCTCTAACTTCTTTCCCTCGTTGTTTCGGACCATGCGGATGATTTCCCGGTGCTCGCGAACAGACTTTTCCAGCCATCTGGCCAGCGAGCTCCCCTGAACCGGGTAAGCATAGACCTGCCGCCGGACGGAGTCGCAGAGGCCGCGCAACATGTGGTTCCCATACCGGTCCAGGAAGATGTCGTGGAACTTGTGGTTCCATTGGCCAAACGCGGAAAGGTCCCCTTTTTGCGCAACCTGCCGCATCCTGGTGTTGTACTCTTCCAGCCGCTCAAGGTCCTCGGAGGTGATGATCCGGGGGACGGCGCCCGCAGCAGCTCCCTCAAGAATTCCCAGGGTGTCGTAGATTTCCTTGATGTCGCCCGAAGTCAGGATCCTGATCTTGTAGCTGTGGCGGCTGTTGCAGATGATGACGCCCTCATTCTGCAACCGCAGCAGCGCTTCACGGACGGGAGTTCTGCCCATGCCCAACTTGTTCGACAGGTCTTTGGCCAGCACCTGCTCACCTGGTCTCAGTGTGCCCTGGACGATAGACCGGCTGAGCATGTCATAAGCTCTTTCTGCAAGCGTTTTGACTTCCGCAACCCTGGGGTTAGCCATCGTGTGAAGCATCTCTTGGTGATATATCACGAGCGCGATGCGACTCTATCTGATATATCACCGGCGTGTCAAGGGTTTTTCACGTTTTTTCAGATTTGATCCGTTGACCCCCGTTTCAGCGTCAGAAGGTGTCAATGCCTTTGGCGCCGGCACGCCGGTGGCTTGCCCGCCCCGCGCGGAAGGATGAGAGGCCTTCTGTGTGGCCTAAACACCTGAAAATTAAAGGATAAGCGCCCCAGACGGGCCGGTGGAAAACGCCGGCAGTGGCGCCGGATCCGGGGCCCCTGGAAGATATGGAGGTAGAAGGGAACGTGGTTCTGCCCGTGCTCTTACCGGGTTTTCATCAGGGACAGGTTGGGCGAATTGATCCTGACGGCCGGTCGCTTCAACCCCCGGGAGGGTCGAGGAGGGATGGCAAAATCCGCGAGAGCCACCAGCAGTCCTCTCAATCCCTTGCAAAACAAATTGCCGCGTGGCGAGTCCACCTTGCCATGAGCGGCGCGGGCGTGCCGTATGCGTGGGTGGCAAAATGCTTCGGCAATGCGTTAAGATGCGGTGCTGAGCAATGGACGCCCCGGGGGCGTCCGCAGCGCGGATGGCGGTCCGATGTCTCCGTGGCGGCCGGCCCGAATACCCAAGAGGCCAGTGTTTGAAAAGTTCAACCAAAATCAGGATTGGCAAGCGAGTGGCGCTGGCCAGTATTGGGGTCAGCGGCGTCCTGGCGGCGGTGAAGATCACCGTGGGCATTACAGGCCGTTCCGCCTCTGTTCTGGCGGACGGCTTTGAGTCGGCGGGCGACGTTCTGGCGGCGGTGGCCGTATTTTTCGGCTTTGCCGCCGCCTCCCGGCCGGCCGATGAAGAGCATCCTTACGGGCACGGGCGCTATGAGACGCTGACCGGACTGATTGTCGGCGTCATCCTCTTTGTTGCCGGCATCGGCATCTGTTACAGGTCGCTGCAGGGCGTGGATCGCGTTCACGAAGTGCCTGCGTTCTACGGAGTGTGGGCGCTGCTGGCCTCGATGGTTGCGAAAACCGTCATGTCCGCCATCAAATTCCATTTTGGGAAGAAGATCCGCAGCGCCGCGTTGAGGGCCGACGGCTGGAACGATTTTGTGGATATCCTTTCGGCGCTGACGGCCCTCACCGCCCTTGGCTTGACGCTGCTGGATCCCGATCGTTTTCTTGTGGCAGACCACTACGGGGGGTTTGCGGTGGGGCTGTTTGTCATTTTCACAGGCATACGGGTTGCCAGGGAAACTTCATCGCTGCTGACGGATGAAATGCCGGATGACGAGATGATGGCCGCCATTCGCGAAGTCAGTCTCACGGTTCCGGGGGCCGTCGCCGTGGAAAAATGCTTTGCCCGCAACGTGGGACTGCAGTATTACGTGGATCTCCATCTGGAGGTGGATCCCGACCTTACGGTAAGGAAATCGCACGATATCGCCACCGAGGTGCGTTTCGCTATCCGCAGGAGACTGGACTGGGTGGCTGACGTGATGGTGCACGTTGAGCCTGCGCCGGAACATCCACAATCTGCCGCTTCCGGGCGCACCCAGGCGGGTCCCACGGAGTCGCGCGGCTGAAGGGATTTGTGGCACGGGCGTCCCCCCCTCCGTGCTGCAGTCAAAGCACACGGCCAGGATGGCCGTGCCACAATACGGGCCAAATTGAGTCGCCTCGGGCAGATGCCCGGCTTGATAATTTTCCGGCGGTCGGCCATATTAGGGATGAGGTATGAAAGTCAGCCCCAGAGTCCGGAGCGTGTTTCGTCTGCTTTTTCTGGCGGCCGTTCTGATGACGGTGGCCGTTGTTTCAGCCATCACCACCATCCGCATCACCGTCCACGGGCGGCAGGAAACGCTGCCCAGCCTGGTGGGCATGCCCGTAGAACAGGCCCGGAACACCGTCCGCACGCTCGGCCTGGGTCTGGAAGTTGAAGACCGCCTCTACAGTGACAAGGTTGCGGCGGACTCCGTCGTGTCGCAGATGCCCGCCCCCGGAACCAGCATCAAACCGCGCCAGGATGTCCACGTCCTGCTGAGCCTGGGACCCCAGAAGGTGAGCGTCCCGGACCTGATCGGGCGCAGCCTTCGCGCAGCCCGGATTACGGCTGTGGAGCGTGGGCTCACCATTGGCGACGTGGCGGCGCTTTACTGGCCCCAAGACGAGCCGTACCACGTGGTGGCGCAGGATCCGCCTCCGGCCACAACGGACTTGCAAAGCCCTGCCGTGAATTTCCTGGTTTCGCTGGGGCCGATACCCGTCGCCTACCTTTGCCCGAACTTTGTGGACAAGCCCGTTGGAATGGTCCGACCGGAACTGCAACAGGCGGGATTCCAGAACATCAAGGTCACCCAGGCGCCGGCGCCGGGCGCCGTTCAGGGCAATATCCTACAGCAATTGCCTCTCCCGGGAAGCAAAGTGACTCCCAATACCGTCTTTGAGTTTCAGGTGGCGCAATAAGCTTCCCGTTTTCCTTGCCGCACCCGCAATTTCCTAAAGTAAACTCTGACAGACCCTGGAGCGGCGCTGTCCCCCGACGTGGATACGGTTGCAGACAGGACTGGTTCCAGTGCTCCACAGCGCGAAGATACATCAGCCCGCACCTGTGCTAGGGCAAATCCACGAAAGGAAGCAGAAGGGGCGGCTGCACGAGGAAGGGAAGCCGGGAGATTTCGCGGACGGCGCCCCGCACACGGCTTTCCGCCGTGGGCTCAAGGGTCATGACAAACGGCAGGTGTTCCTTGGGCATGGCGGGTTCCTGGAGCACGGAGTCGATGTTGATCCGATGGCGTCCGAGGGTGGCGCACACACGCGCCAGGATTCCGGGACGGTCGCGGACCACCAGCCGCAGGTAGAAACTGACGAGCTCCGGCGAAGGCGGCCCAATCTTCCGGCTGTGCCATTCCGAATACCCGAGCGGGGTGCTGCCGGCGCCGCCTGCCGCAATGAGCCGGGCAATCTCAACCACGTCGGAGAGCACGGCCACGCCGGTGGGCTCGCCTCCGGCGCCACGCCCGGTCAGCGTGGTGGTGCCGCCTTTGTTGCCCAGCAGCAGAATGCCGTTGGTGCTGCCCCAGACATTGGCGAGCTGCGACGCCTGCGGAACCATCATGGGGCGCACGGTAATTTCCAAGTTATCGCCGCGCTGCTTGCGCGAGGCGGCAATCAGCCGGATGGTGCGGTTCAGCCGATGGGCGTAGGCAAAGTCCACCTGCTCAATGCGGGAGATGCCTTCAACGGGAATCTCGTCGACGGGAACCGCCTGTCCAAAGCAGACCATGGTGAGAATGGCGATTTTGTAGCGGGCGTCAAAGCCTTCCACGTCAAAGGTGGGGTCGGGCTCGGCGTAACCCAGCTTCTGCGCGTCTCGGAGCGCCTCGGCAAAGGAGACGCCGTGCTGCTCCATTTCCGTCAGAATAAAATTCGTGGTCCCGTTCAGAATGCCGTAGACCGCCGCAAAACTTTCACCGGCAAGTCCCGACCGGATGGCGTGAAGAATCGGAGTTCCGCCGGCCACGCAGGCTTCAATGCCCAGCTTGACGCCTTTTTCGAGGCTGCGCCCCACCAGTTCAATGCCGTGCTCGGCCACCAGTTGCTTGTTGGCGGTCACCAGATGCTTGCCGGCGTTGACGGTGGCAAAAGCGATGGCGCGGGCCGTGGGCAGTTTCCCCACAAGTTCCACCACGATGTCCACTTCCGGATTGCGGACCACTTCTTTCCAGTCGGTGGTGAGGGCCACCTTGCCCTTGAGCCAGGAGAGGTCCTGCTTGTGAATGCTGCGGGAGCAGATCATCTTGAGTTGCAGCCGGCAGCCCAGCCGGCGTTCGATTTCGAGCTGGTGTTCCTGCAGAACCTTGATGGTCCCCGTGCCCACGGTTCCCACGCCGATAATTCCCAGCCCAACCGGCCTGGCGGTGCTGGCCTTGCGAGACGGCTTCGGTGTTTGTTGTGATCCTGTCATTGGCTTATTCCGCAATCATCAATGGCCGCCCGCAGGCAGGCGCACGCATTCCCGTTGTGAGTGAAGCCCCAACTGGAAATATACTATCCTACCATTCAAATTCGATTCGGGTCCGGCGAGTTGCGTATTCGTCGTAAGGCGCCACGCGGAGCGTCCGGATATGGCCGGGCTGATCGGTATACGCCAGCACAACGGTGAGGACGTTCCTGCTGCCTGTTGCCGCATTAAAAAAAGGCTCGGGTAGGTAAAAATCTTTCTGGGGACCGATGGTCATGTAGCGGCCCACGAAGCGTCCGTTCAGGTAGAGCAGGGCATCGCGGTCAGCCTCGAAGGTGAGCTTCCAGGGAGCGAACCATTCCTCGGAAAGCTGGTCGACGTCAAACTCCGCGCTGCACCAGGTGAAGAGCGGAAGCAGTTCCTTGCCGCCGCCCGTGCCGATGGCCACCGGCGCGCCTGGGCCGGCGGGTATCTTTGCCGGATCAATCCTGCCGCGGCCCTGGGCGGGAGCGGGGAATCGCTGGATGTGCCATTGTCCGATCGGCGTGGCCGATTGCGCGCTTGCGCCGATCCCCACCGACTGCACGCCTTTGAGTTCGCCGAGGTTTTCGCCGAAGTTGGGCGAGCCAAATAGCTCGTACGAAATCTCCAGCGTGTTGCTTCCGTTCTTCGCGTATTTCGCCAGGTCAATCTCCACCTGCTTTTTATTGTTAGTGGCTTCGGCGACCAGCTTGCCGTTCACAAAAACTTTTTTCGCGTCATCGGCAAAAGTGGAGATAAACATCTTTCCCTGGCCGTTGTAAGTGAAAGGTTCGGAGCGATACTTGACGTAACCGTAGGGAACGCGGCCGAGTTCCTCCAGCGGCCGCAGCGGCGAGGCGAGCCACTGGCCGGCGTCCTGCCCGGAAATCTTTTCCACCCACGTGCGGACCTCGGTGATGGGAACCGGCCGGCTGGGAACTTCGGGTGTTGAGAAGCTGATCCGCGTCATCCGTCCCTGGCGCGTATAGCGAAGCTCCGTTTCGTCCTGGTCCACGCGGCATTTGGCCGGCTTGGGAGGGAGCAGGGCGGTCAGTTCGTGGTTGCCGGGGCGGAATTCGAGGTCGGCCCAGATGCGGCTGGGCCGCGAGCCGCTCGAGACCAGCAGGGCGGCGTCTGAAACAAACGGGATGGAGACGGGCTTGTCGCCTTCCGCGCCCGCAAAATCCTTGATGGGGAAGCCGGCGGTCCAGGTGCGCAGCGCTCGATGCCGCGGAACGAGGACCACGATCAGGTCCTGGTTGACCACCAGGGTCTTTTCGTCCTGGTCGAAGCGCACGCCGAACACCACCGATTCGTACCCGCGGTCCCAGTAGATGTAGGTGGTGTCGCCTTCCACGTGCGGCTCGTCTTCGGTGGACAGCGACACTTCCGCCACGCTCCCCGGGTCGTCATAAAGCACCAGGTACCATTTGTCCAGGTTCAGGCCGTGGGCCAGCACCTCCGCCGTCGAATAGCGCAGCGTGGTTTCGCCGATGGGGACATAGACGGGCAACATTTTCATTTCACGCGCGCCGATGCTCAGTTCGCCTTCGCGCGGTGTTGAGATGGTGCGATGCGAGGGGCTTCCCGGGTCCATAAAGGTCAGCTTGAACTGCTGCTCGGCGTTGTTGTTTTCCCGCACGAACAGGAAGCCGCTTTTGCCGTTGACGCGTTCGAGGGCGCTGACGGCCGGGTTGGTGGAATCCGCCGCGCCGGCCTGCAATTCAGCGCGGGCAAGCTGTTCGCCGAACATTCCCAGCGCCAGGCTGATGCCGCGGGCCTCGTAATACTTGCCCCACAATCCTCCGGGCTCGCGGATGGGCGCGGCGTAATCGTAAGTGGTGGTCAGGTCTTTTGCCGCCCACTCAAAGTTGGTGCCGCCAAAGCCCATGTAGTAGGCGTAAAAGGTGGCGCCCTGCTCGATCACGGTTTTGGTGAGCGGGCTGAGCTGGGCCGGGCCCACGCCTTCCTGGTCAACGGAAAGCTTGCCGCCGAATTTGGCGAACCAGCCGCCCTGCAACTCGGTGACGCCCTGGGGCGAGTTCGGCTCCTCGCTCCGCAGCCTGATCAGCGCGGGCAGGACCTCGTCCGTAATTTTCCAGCGGGGGTAGAAATTGCAGAAGTCGGCAATGCGCGCCATGTCGGGATACTGGTTTTCGCGGGCCTGCTGCGTCCAGCAGGTGATGAGCGGAACGTTGATTCCGCCGCTCCAGGCCATCTGAGCGAGCGCTGTGATGTAGGCGCGCTTGTGCGAGTCGTCAACTCCTTTCCAGAAGTTGTACTCGTTTTCAATTTGCATCAGGATGATGGGCCCGCCGGTGGTAATCTGATGCCTGGCAATCACCGGAACCACCAGGTTGTACCAGTACTGCGAAGCCTTGATGTTTTCCGGGTTGTCGCTGCGCAGTGGGAACTGCCGCATTGTTATCCGGTCCGGAAACCCGCCATTGTCCCACTCGGCGCAGGCGTAAGGACCGATGCGGGCGATCAGCCAGAAGCCCATTTCTTTTACCATCTGGATAAAGCTTTCCAGCTCGGTGAAATCGGCGTGGCCTTCCTCCTGCTCGTGATAGTTCCAGAAAACGTAAGTCTCAACCGTGTTGAAGCCGGCGCGCTTGAACTTCAGCAGCCGGTCGCGCCACAAGGATTGCGGGCAGCGTGGGTAGTGGAAACAGCCGCCGTGCAGAAACGTGTCGCGGCCATTGATGGTGAAGCAATGCGCGTCATAGCGGATGATGTCCGGGTTCTCGAAGGTCATCTGGGGGGAAGGGAACACAATGGCGTCGAGCGATTCAACGGCCGGACCTCCCAGCGCCAGCGCCACCGGCGCCGCCAGAGTGGTTTGCAGAAACTTGCGACGGCTGGATTTCATCAATAACCCCCGGGTTGGCGAATGTCAGGCAATAGCTTGCAGGTCTCCTGGCAGGTTGTTGAAAAAGTCCCTGCGCTCCGTCATCCTGAGCGAAGCGAAGGATCTGCTTTATTCGTTTTCAGTAAGATACAGCAGATGCTTCGCTTCGCTCAGCATGACGGTTGTTTTTTTCAACAACCTGCTGGACGCTGCACTCCAAGAATGTTTGTTCTTACTCCCAGCCGCCGGGAATTGCAAGCGGAATCAGGACCGCAGAACTCCGGTGGAACCTTTGTAACGTAACTCAGTAGGATGCGTCCTCGTGTTCCTGGGACGCCTCACCGAGGCGTCTCTACAGGGTGGGAAAGCACTCTTCCGTTACTGGCAGGGCGATTACAAGACCGCGCACAGTTTCCGGGCGATAATCCAGCCGGCATCATATGGGAACGCCCGTCCCGTACGATGGTGGTGGGCGTTAAGCTGCCCGTGCGCTGGGTAGTGGTGCAGTTTGAGAATATGTCCCGAGTTGCCTGCTAAGATCTCCGGAAGCGACGAGTCGATGGGGGGAGCGAGCTATTTTTGATCGATCTTTTCTTGTCTTTCTTTCCGCTGTTGTATCCTTCCCCAGACAAAAATTCCACCTGGGGTTCCAATACTCGAAATTACCGCTGCAATGCCGAAGCCATCCTTGCCGATGTCTAAAAGCCAGAACCCTCCAGCAGCAACGAATAGCGCCAATATAAACCCGAGGATTAAGCCGAGTCGCTGGTCTTTGGAATTTGAGCCAACGACTTCCTTCTCCAGCCCCTGACGATGGAGCTGCTGTTTTTCAGCCATTGCCATAATCCGCTCAGCACCGTTTGGGATTATGTCGTTATATTGACTAAGTACGTTAGGAGGGGGGATTGGACCAGCGAAGCTTGATTGAACGAGGAACTTCTCAACGCGCTGTTCAACGCGTCGAGCCATTCGACTTTCAGTTCTTTTGCTGGGCAATGGTTATAAAGACTAGAAGCTGTTTCAAAACCCTCTGTAGGCCATTGAAATGAGGACCATTGGCATGACCATTCCCAATGTAGAAGGGCCAAGGAGCAAGTCTACATTGAAAATAAGAGACTTAACTCGAAGGTCTGCCCTGCTGTCTGGAATCGCCCGCGTCTGGTCAAGCATTTCAACAGCTTCCATGGGGTTTTGAAATGGCTTCTAAGCAGCTTTGGTTTCGCAGTTTTCATACTCGAACTCAACCACTGAGTCGAGAATGTCGTACCCCACATTTATCCAATCAGATGTCATGGCTCTCGTGTCCGCTATGCTGCCCGTCGCTGACTCATTGTAACTGTCAAACGAACATCCAAAATCTACTAGCCGGGCGACCCCAGAGGCAAATGTCGGATTTGCGGCTAGAAAATCTGACTGTAAAAATCGGTTCATTGTCGTTGCTCCTCGGGGGGGGAGTCACCCTCCCAAACCATTAACTCATTATACACCCATGACTTGCCATGTCAAGGGCATATTAAATTCTCCATTGTACCACGCTTTTTTCGATGCTTTTTGATTCAAAAAGGGTTCAATTTCCCGCAGCAAGCATTTCTTCCAAGGCGACCAGAGTGTGGAATTGGGCCAGTGAGATCAAGGAATTACAATGGCGACGTGGCTGGCGCAGACGTCGGTTCTTGATGTCTGCGTTCAGCGATGCTGAGTGGGGTTAAAGTGGCGTGGTGCCGGAGCCGCGCTGCAATAAGCCACCTTAACGATCACAGCGGACTGGCGAACATGAACTTCAATAAGGGCCTCTCGCTCCGCGAGACCGCAGATACTGCAAGGCAAGCATCTGCGCCAGCCCCGTATGCGCCACCGGCGATATTGGTGCATTGACGAAGTTTTCAGAGTTTTTCAATTAGGAAAAGGAATTCTCGGTTTGGCGTGTCAGTCTCTCGCACCCATTCGTTAGTCCACTTCATTCCAGCCATCACGTTCTTTTTGTAATGAATTTCCATTGACTCTAGGAGCTTTCCGTTTGCGTTAATGGCTGCCTGTAGTTCACTGGCAGTAGCTCTACCACCAGAGCTGTAGGACAGAATGATGTGGCGAGCCTTAGTCTCCCGCAGGAGCCGGTCTATAGCTTCCACGACCATGAATCTCCCACTTGTGCCGCGTCTAAACTCCTCGAAAATCGAGCCAGCCTTTACATCAGAAGAATCAACCCTGCGCCTTACCTTCCCGAACAGCGGTGGATTATCGAAAAGGCAGATTGATGTCCAAAGGTGGTAGTATGCGGCATACCTGACCCGAGACGGAGGCATTTTCTCATTATTGGAGCCGTATGGGGGATCGAAGTAGGCCAAATCAACTTCAGCTTTTTCCAGAATATCGAAGATGTCGCCCCGATAAACGGAATGTTCATTGTCCTTTTTGATGATTTTAGGCACCGTTAAAATGAGCGGATTGTAGGAGCGTGGTGACCAGTCTTGGAGGTATGACGCGTAGTGCCCCAAGGTACTATCAACCCTATCCAGAGCCAAAATTAGGCTTGTGACTGCAACGGATTTTTCGATGCGTGCGAGATTTAATCGCTCGATTTCTTCTCGGATCGCATCGGCCTTCCGCGTATTAGGCTTTTGCCAGGGGTACTTTAATCCGTTTTGTTTCCCATCTGGTTCGCCGCCGTAATGTTGGGTAAGCCACCCATCTTTGCTTTGAATGCCATTGAGATGTTTTATCAGCTCTTCATAATGAGAGGCTGGCCCAGGACTCAGCAGGTAGCATTCTCCGAAAAATTGGGACCAGACAGCACTATCGTTACAAATCACAAAACGACCTGTTGCTGCGAATGCTTGGGATACGCGAGTAGTTCCTGAAAATCCATCCAAAATCGTCTTGGGCGTTACCTTCTCAGCAAGCTGAAGGATGTACGGGATTAATTTGAGCTTCGATCCAGCATATTTCACGCCTTCCGTCTCGGGGCAACGGATAGACGGGTCATTGAAAAGGCACAGATTCGCCATCTTACTTGGTTATCCCTTTCTTTTGCTTCTCAACGTCGTCCATCAGTTTTTCCAATGCGACTTCGTGCCCCTTTACCGTCGATATTAGGGCGTGGGAAAACAACTTCACTAGAATTTTGTTGTGCGAATAAGAAATCCACCCATTGGTAACGCTGTCGAAGTAGGGAAGTGCGTTCTTGGTGTGTGTCCAAAGTCCTCTCTGTAATGCGTTCGCAGTTCTGCCTCCGTACCTGACCTCACAGACATACTCTCCCTTTGAATCAAAAAATCGATACACCGGGTGAGTCCTTCCCCGCCCCTCTCCCAGGTAATCGATTCTCGACATTGCTGCCCTAGCCCTCTTATAGTTGAACACTAGGATGTTACAGACTTTATTTTGCTCATTGTAGATCAGCGGCAGGACGTTGATTTTCCAGAAGTCTGAGAATGCGGTGCTATCCAGAATTTCTCCGATGGTTCGCTTGTCATCAATGCTTTTTCCGTGGACACTCAGAGTCTCAAACATCGCCGAGTTTTTATCCGTAGACAATTGCAAGGGGCCGTCGCCGTACGCCTTCAGGCTTATTGGGAACTCAGCCTTCGTCATCTCGTTTGTTACTTGGATGTCTTCCTCGTGTTCCTTCGCCCGAAACAAATCTTTGCCGACGTGGACAGATCGGAAGTCGTACATGAACTGATTAATAAACTCCGCGATTCCGATTTCTGCCAAGTCCCCGTGCGTCTTGTTCCCAATGAGCCGCATGGTAAAAATGTTGCTGAGGGTCGTAGTAATCAAGTTCGGGTTCTTGCTAACTAGGAGCCTTAGCCGTTTAATGAAATCCTCAAAGCTGTCCTTGGTGTCCATTAGCGCAGGAGTTCTCCTATGTTCCAGATGTGATCGGTCAACCGTGACTCCATTGCGGGCGTGACCCTCAGCGTTTGGTGGATTCCGCAAAAATTATACCACGCGAAGTATAGCGCAACCATGGCGGGTGGCGCGGATATTGATTTTTGATGTCTGCGTTCAGCGATGCTGAGTGGGGTTGAAGTAGCGTGGTGCCGGAGCCGCGCTGCAATAAGCCACCTTAACGATCACAGCGGACTGGCGAACATGAACTTAAATAAGGGCCTCTCGCTCCGTGAGACCGCAGATACTCCAAGGCAAGCATCTGCGCCAGCCCCGAAACGGGAATCCTATCGAGCAACTGCGCAAGCACCTGCATGGCTTGGAGAGGCGGTCTGCAGTCCCGTTCGCACTCCATCTGCCAAAAACTGTATCGCCTTGTTTACAGATGTCATTCTGTATTTCCGCAGGATGCGGCGTTTGAAAGACCCAAATTCCTGAATCGTGAAACCCGTCAGGACCCTATTCCTTTTATCGAAACGTGCCAGAATTTGGCCCATGGGAAATCCAAAGGAACTGCCGATATCAATGACCACAATGTCAGCGTCCTCAGCCGGAGAGCAAAGATCGGCGTACATCACATCAGTATGGTCTTCATACTGCAAGCTAACAGTCATTTCGTTGGTTTCCATATCACACGCCCTTCAGGGATTACATCGACCCCGTAGAATGTGACGATCAGGTCTTTTCTCAAAAACCTTTTGCGCTTTACGTTGATCTGTACGATGTGTCCTCGTGTTCCTGGGACGCTTCACCGAGGCGATTCTACACTAACTGGTGAACTGGCGCATGTGCCAGTCTTTCTCCCACATATTGAAGAAGCCTTCCTTGTAGGGATGTTCTTTGATGAGGTCCTCGTTCAGTTCCACGCCCAGGCCGGGTTTTTCCGGCGGATAGAAATAGCCATCTTTGGGACGCGGAGTGCCGGGAACGGCATCAACGACCCAGGTCTCGGAGAAATCGTCAAAGCATTCCTGCACCTTCACATTGGTGGTGCAGAAATCAAAATGGACGCTGGCGGCGGTGCAGACCGGGCCGTTGGAGTTGTGGGGCGCCATCACCATGGAGCGGACATCGCCCATGGCGGCGATCTTTTTCATCTCCATGATGCCGCCGGCGTGGATGACGTCGGGCTGAAGGATGTCGGGCGCGGTGGATTCCAGCACCTCGCGGAAACCGTAGCGCGTGTAATAACGCTCGCCGGTGGCCACGGGCAGGTTGACGTGCTCGGCCACCTTGACGAGCGAGGGAATGTCTTCCGGCGGGCAGGGTTCTTCAATCCAGCCAGGGTGGTAGGGCTCCAGCATGCGGGAGATGTCAATCGCCGTGGCGGCGCTGAAGCGGCCGTGCATCTCGACGAAGATTTCAACGTCAGGCCCGACGGCCTCGCGAAGGGCGGCCACCAGTTCAACCGACTTCACCTTTTCGGCGTGCGAAATTTCAAGCCCGCCCGGCCCGAAGGGATCAACCTTGAGCGCCTTGTAGCCCTTGTCGAGAACCACCTTGACGCGTTTCGCAAATTCCTCCGGCTTGCGCTCCACCGTGTACCAGGCGTTGGCGTAGGCCTTGATCTTTTCGTGGCACTGCCCGCCCAGAATTCTCCACACGGGCTGGTTGCAGGCTTTCCCGACAATGTCCCAGCAGGCAATCTCAATGCCGCTCATGACGGTGGTGGCGATGGCCCCGTTGCGCCAGAACTCGTTGCGGTACATGCGCAGCCACAGGTCTTCAATGTTAAAAGGGTCGGAACCGATGACGTGCCGGCGGACGGCGCCCGGCAGATATCCCAGGATTCCTTCTTCGCGATTGTGCAGCGTGCACTCGCCAATGCCGACCAGGCCCTCGTCGGTCTTGACTTTGATAAAGATAAGATTCCGCCACGCGGCTCCCAGCACCACGGGTTCAACGGCTGTGATCTTCATGCGATGTCCTTTCGGTGAGTTGATGGCGGCTGTGACTGCACACTACGACCGTCCCTTGCAGTATCAATAGGCAAACTGGCACTTTACCGCAAAGGATGAAGCATCACAACAGGTTGGAGGAGATGAGCCGGGGCTCGCTGATAAGAATCTGCGGTTAACCGTGGGCTGCGGGCAATCCGAGAGGAACAGCAGTGCCTGCCAGGCTGAGCAGCGGCCGGTTGGCCGGGCAGACACCTACCCCCTTCCTGCACAAGGTGCAAGAATTTAATGTGCTGATAAGAAGGGGTTTAGTTCCTGCTACGTATTTCCTCGCAGCTGAGGCAGCATTCCGCCCAGGGAATTGCCGTGAGCCGGTTGGCCGAGATTTGTTCCCCGCAAGCCTGGCATTCGCCGTAGGTACCGCCTGCGACGCGCTCGAGCGCATAATCGATTTCCCGGAGCATGCGACTGCGAACGCTGGCCGTGGTGGCGTTAACGTCCTGTTCAACACTTCGGACGGCAAATTCCATTTCATCAGCCGCCTGAATAGCCGAAAGAGCTTCCGGAGCGTTCCTGGTTCCGGCCAAAAGTTCCTGTCGCATCTTCAACAGCATCGCCCGATAGGCGGTCTTTCTCATTTTCAATGTAGCTGGCATCGTACAACCTTCCTTATTCTGATGGTGTCTTCACTCCTGCTTTTCTCTTTCCGGAAATTCAGATGGTTTGGAAAGGGTGAAGGTTGCACAAAATTTAGCATGGATTAAAAAAAATCTCAAGACCCCTGTTTTGTTTTGGATTGAGATGTCGAATTGGGCCCACAAGTGGTAGAATTTGAACAAGTTGAACCTCTGGAACGAACCGGGGAAGGAGCGTTGTTTGTGTCAAACCGCGACGAAATGCTGGGAGTTATTCGTAACATACTGAAAACAAAAGACAAGAGTGGCAATGTGGCTGGCCGGAGCACTTTGCCTCCCCCTCTTGAGGGTGTTATGCCGACAATTCCACCCCAGAAACTGGCCGAGCGGTTTGAGTCGGAGCTCGAAAGTCTTGGTTGCAACTCGTACCGGGCATCAACCCTGCGGGAGCTGGAGGAGAAATTGTGTTCTATTTTGACACAGGTTCAGGCCCAGTCCGTGGTGCTGTCACGGAACCCCATCCTTAACCAACTGCAAATAGCGGAGATGCTGGCGGGCCGGGGGCAGCGGGTTTTCAGGTGGCCGGAAAGCACAGCGGAACAGCCGGAAAGCTCTTCATTCCAGGACGAATGTTTCGCCGCGGGCGCAGGCATCACTGGAGTCGATTTTGCGCTGGCCGAGACAGGCAGTCTGGTCCTGACCAGCTTGACTGAAGGAAGCCAACTCACCTCCCTGGCCCCGCCCGTGCATATAGCGCTTTACCGGCGCAGCCAGATCCGTGCCTCTTTGGACGAAGTCCTGCAAGACCTCCCGGTATCCCGCGATCCCGCAATTCCCAGCCCCGCCCGCTCCCTGGTTTTTGTTTCAGGCACCAGCAGAACGGCGGACATTGAACAGATTCTCGTTCGCGGCGTGCACGGCCCGCGGAGCGTCCATGCCATCCTGGTGGAAGACTCCTGCCAGGCGGAATAGTGGTGCCTTTCAGCGGCCCTCAAAACAGGGTCCAGCACGCCAATTGGCATGCCTGATGTTGTGAAAAAAGGGTATTGTTGAATCTGTAACCTTGTGGCACAATGTCACTGCGTTTGTCGCTCTTGTATCCCTTTCGAGTTGTACTCAAAGGCCGCGAGACGAAACTCGAGGCTGTTTGTGTTTTTCAGCCCGTGAAGTGAAGTACAGAACTGACGGCGCCAACTATCAACAAGGAGTAGAAGTAACCGTGAGTAACAATCGTGAACAAGGAACCGTAAAGTGGTTCAACGCCAGCAAGGGGTATGGTTTTATCCAGCGGCAGGGTGGCGAGGATGTTTTCGTCCACTTTTCTGCGATCCAGGGAGACGGTTATCGTAGCCTTCAGGAAGGTGCGCCCGTCGAGTTCGAAGTCGTCAAGGGCCCGAAGGGACTCCAAGCAGCAAATGTAACTCCACTGTGAGATCCACCGGCTGGGGCCGGATAACTTCCGGCCCCTGTCTCCTCAGCATTTCCAACACTCCTGAAAGAATTCTCCCATCCAGCAGATTGGTTTTTAAGAGCACGAGGCGTCGTGCCGGCTATCCATCCGGATGGCTGAGCGCCCGAAGGTCATCGCGCAGCCGACCCCGCAAGTTACTCCATCGGGCAGCTTCAAACCGGCACACATGGCCTCCAGGGTGCAGGGCCTCCGCCCGGCTTGTGCCAATCGATTGATTTTGAATCCACTGGCGGGAGTGCTAGAATCTGCGAGTAAGCGCAGAACTCTGTGAAAAGAGCAAGCGGCCGGTCCGGTTGGTAGAGCCAGCATGCATGCGGAACGCCCCGCTCGCTGATTCCAAGCCAAGAGTTGACACCATGACTCCTCTGATGGAAGAAATCCTGCAGCAGCCGGACGCCCTTTCCTGTGTTCGCAAATACTATGCCAGTCCCGGCGCCATCCCGATGAACATTCGAAAGAAGCTGGGGATTTCGCACAAGACCCTGGTGGTTTTTACGGGGATGGGGTCATCGTTGCACGCTGCTTATCCGGCGCAGGCCTGGCTGACGGCGATGGGATACCGTGCGCTCGTGTGGGAGGCGGCCGAACTGCTGCACCATCATTTGAAGGTGCTGAGTCCCGACACGCTGCTGGTGGTTGTATCGCAATCGGGCGAAACGGTGGAAGTGACTCGGCTTCTCGAGGCCCTTCCGAGAAAGATTAACGTCGTGGCCGTTACCAATGTGGAGGGCAGCCATCTGGCCAAAAAGGGAAAGCTGCTGCTGCCCATGCTGGCCGGGGTCCAGGCGGCTGTCAGCACCAAGACCTATACCTGTGCTGTAGCGGTGCTGATGTACCTGGCATTTGCCATCGCCGGAGAAGCCAGCCGGCCCCTCACCCATGCGTTGATGCAAGCCGTGGACGCGCAGGAAGAGATCCTCGACCGGCACGATGACCTGATGCTTCCCACGCTCGAATTCTTCAACCACCCGCCTTACGTCGCGCTGCTTTCCAGGGGCTCCGACATGGCTTCAGCCTTCCAGGGAGCGCTGATGCTGAAAGAAGTGGCCCGCCTGGCAGCGGAACCGATCACCGCGGCGCAATTCCGCCACGGCCCGATTGAAATCGTAAACCCGTCCCACTGCTACATTATTTTCGCCCGGCACACTCAGCAGGGAGTCGCTGCGCCACGCACCCGCAAGCCTGTCACGTTGCTGCTGAAACTTGCTGACGATATCCGTTCCCATAAAGGGCGGGTCCTGCTGATTTCTGACCGCACGGTTGAGAATTTTACGAACATGCGCCTGATCCATGTTGATCCCATCCGGCTGGGGCTTGGAACGCTGGTGGATATCGTTCTGATCCAGCTCCTGGCCCACGATTTTGCCTTGCGCGCCGGCTTCGAGCCCGGCAAATTCTGGATCGCCGAAGGCGTCACCCGCCACGAATAACAGCGGACAGCGCCTGCTGAAGGGCTGGCCCCTTGTGCTATAATCTCTCGCGACGCCAACCTTACGGAGTCGCTGGAGGCAGCTTGGCGAGCCGCACACACACCTTCCGATCAGCTCTCGCAATTCTCGCCTTTTGCGCCGTTGCCTTAGGAAGCCATGGCCAGAAGCGGCCTGCGCCGCCAGCCCCAAAACCTCTCCCAGCGCTTTCCGCGCAGGAAATCTTCAAGCGCGTTTCTCCGTCCGTCATGGTGGTGGAATCACTCGACGCCAAAGGCAAAGTCGAAGCCTTCGGCAGCGGAGTCGTGATCGCTCCCGGCCACGTTATCACGAACCGGCACGTGATTGAAGATGGCGCGAGTTACCAGGTGGAGCAGAGGCCAACGGCGCAAACTTCATGCCATAGCTTGCTTCGTGGTAACATCCCCTACACTTCCAGGCGAGAGAGCATGCCATGACGAACGAAAGGCAGACGATGGCTATATGGATTTTCGGTGCCGCTACCGCACTGGCTGTGCTTCTAGCCGGTTATTACATCCCTGCTTTGGCAGTGATAGGGGGGCTTTTTGTCTTTGGGCTGCGAACCAAGAACAGGTCAGCTAATGTAGAGCATTCCGAGCCCACGCCCCAAAAAACTCCCGTTAAGTCAAGTTCCACCGAAAGCTCAAACACAGGGCTTAGGCACATGACACCGCACATGTTCGCAGTGGCCATGCTTGATTTGAGGCGCGCACACGACCCGCCGTTTGACAGATGGCGTCCCGATCCTGGTGTTATTCCCGAAGATGCCGACGGGGTTTGCGAGCTTAACGCGCACGCACTCCAACTGAGGGTCCTGCTCGATTTGGTTACGAGAAAGTTCGGAGAACAAATCTCCAAGATGATAGAAACGAGCTTCTTGACCTTGCTCGATGGAAGTTTCGAAAGCTCGCACGGCTTTTTCGGTAAGGCTTTTGAGAAGATTATCGCCGGTCGGAACCTCGGCCCGGTGTCGTACGAGGACGTTCCCTTGGATGAGGAGTTGCGACTGGATGTACGGGTAGCAGACCAACTTCTCACTATTCTTGAAGAAAAAGAGAGAACAAGACTCAGGATTCCTCTTGCAAACTGCATAACTCTTGCCCGTATTTCTGGTGACCAACTGTTCTCGGGCCTGGTGGCAAGCTTAAACTTCACTCCGGAATCCATTGTGGATGTGAAGCGCCGTGATTTCTATGCAGGCAGGACGAACCGTTGGTCACAGCACCCCGGCTCCTTCGAGCGGCACCTGCAACGTCGAGAGGCCAATCCGATGTTTCCCGAAGAGGTTCGCAATCCAACTAGCGAGGAGATCAAAGCGGTGCGCGAGAAGGACGAAGCAGATTTGAAGACTGCCAAAGAGGCAGCCCTTGAATGGGTAGGCGGTGTGAGAAGCTTGGGTGACAAGACTACTGGAACGCTAGCGGAACTTGCCTCTTATCACAAGTCATCCGCTGATGTGATGAAGACCTGCGCTCAAGCAGGAGGAAAGGCCGAAACCTTTGGAGATCAGGTGAAGTCCATAGACGAGACTTTGGCCGCGGAGATCATAAAGGCGATAGAGACGACCTCTGAAGACGCAGCGGCCTTTCGGCAGGCTGACGCGGACTGGTTGGCGATGAGGGCTATTTCGACTCACCCGTTCTTCGCCCAATGTGGCCGAAAGGACGGTCCGATAGGGAGCGACGAGGTCACAGCAGCTCTTCTATGCGAGAGCACGCAGACGGTACAAGAGATGGTCCATCTCGCGAAAGCCTTACTCCCAGAAGAGCTCAAAACTTGGGGCCAAGAAGCAGTAGTTCTGGCGGAACGTGCCAAGGATTCCAAATTCGATATACCCGCAATTGAGGAAAAGCTAGCAATCTTGGGGAGCGGGTAGAGATGGCTACCCGCTCGCGTCTGAGGTTTTTCGTTCTAGGGATTTTTCCAGATACAGGCCATTGACCTCACCAGCAGGTTCGGCGTTTGGTCCATCAGGCGGACAAAAGCGACCGAGAAGCTGAAACGGAGCGCGCCGAATGAAAAACTCGAACGAGCGAAAGCTGAAACGTGATTTCGTTGGAGAACCCGTCTTCCCCGACCCTGTTCCGACGAACGTCGAGGAGCTATTGAAACTGATGGACGAAGCCTCCCAGCACGCGGGCACGGCCCAGGGGGCCGGTGCTCCGGCCTTTGATCATGGAACCCGCGTCTTCAATCAGCTTAAGGCACATTATGACCTGCACATGGCGCAGGAGATGGCGGGAGCGCATCTAGGCCTCAAGCAGGCAACCGAAAATCTGAAAGCCGCCACGAACACCCTCAAGCGGGCAACTTGGTGGTTGGCCGCGATAACGCTCCTCCTTGGGGGAATTGAGCTGTGGAAAGGAATTGTGGGGCATTAGCAAGGGGGTAGCGCATGGAAGAGTTATCTGATCGCAAAAACTTGAGGCCTTCAGCATGATGAGTCTCCGGATCTTAAGAGCAATTGCAGAGGTCGAGGTTTGTAAACTAATTGATCGAGGCCACGGATTGGTGGACAGACTGGCGCAGGTCGGATCTATTAATAGCTGCGAAGACTTTCGGGGGGTTCTGAAGGATCATGTCGATTGGTCAGAGGAGGTTTTGTCCCGCTTGAGCAACTTTTTTGAAGGAGGCGATGAACTAATCGCACAGTGGAAGGCCTTACAGGTAGGCGGGGTCCACGAAGGCAAGTCGTTGCGAGAGGACATAAAAGGTTTGACGCACAGCGCCGACGGTGGAATTAAGTGGTTAAGAAGGCTTCATGATCGACTCAAGGACCTCCCCCAATCCCCGAGGACTCCCACGTAGCGGGTTCTTCATCGTCAAACGACGCAACTGGCGGGTGGCGCAGACATTGACTTTTAATGTCTGCGGTCAGCGAAGCTGGGCAGGGTTAGAATGGCGTTGTCGCGATCGCAGCGTTATTACGGCAGGTGGCCGCGATTGGGCTGCCGCTCTCTTTTCTAGCGGACGCCTCGATCCTTGCAATGGGTCAACTGGAATGAGAAAAGCAAGAGTCTCTCGCTTCGCGAGATCGCAGACGCGAGAAGGCCAGCCCTTGCACCGGCCGGTGTCTCGGTTCTTTCCACTGAAGAACTATTGGCTCGATTGTCGTGCGATTGAGTGCCTACCGCTTGAAGGGACGGGTTGAGAGGATTTTGCCGCCTTCCTGGATGGTGTAGGAGGCGTTGGCCTTTAGATTTTTGAGAGTGTCTTCGTGGCCGCTGGGCCAGATGATGCGCACTTCCTCCGCCGATCCTGCTTTCCCAAGACCAAACGTCAGCGGCAGTTCGCTCTGCGAGCAGTAGCTGGAGCCGGAGTGGACGGTCTGCCAGTTGACCACGCCGCCGGAATGGACACGGACGCGGGCGCCGATACCGTTGCGGTTGGACTGTGTTCCGACCGTCTTAATCCGAATGGCACTGGCGGTATTCGGGCCCTCGTTTTTGAACAGATAGGCCGGGCCGTTGTTGGTGGTGACCAGCACATCCAGGTATCCATCGTTGTTGATGTCGGCGTAGGCCGCGCCCCGCGCCACAATCTGTTGGTTGAACCCCAGCTTTTTCCCGATCTCGTCAAAGCGGCCGTGTCCGTCATTCTTGAAAATCAGGGGCCGCTCCGCGTAGGTCACCTGGGCCTGGATGCGGGCGATGTCGGGCTCAATATGCCCGTTGGCCACAAAAAGGTCCGGCAGCCCGTCGAGGTTGTAATCGAAGAAGAAAAGACCAAACGACAGCGAGAGCCGGCTGTCCTGTCCGATGGCGGACTGCGGCGCGACATCGATAAAGAAATTGTGCTTCTCGTTGTGGTAGAGGCCCAGCATTTGATTGGAAAAGTTGCCGATGGCAAGGCTGGGGTAACCCGAGCGGTCAAAGTCAGAGGCGTCGATGCCCATGGCGCCGCGCGCGATGCCGTTCGCATCGTAGGCGATGCCGGCCTGGACGGAATCCTGCGTGAAGGTCCCGTCGTGGTTGTTGTGATAGAGCTTGTTGGGCTCCGTATCGTTTGACACCGCGATGTCCGGCCAGCCGTCCATGTCGTAATCGACGATGGCAACGCCCAGGTTCTTGCCCGTGGGGTCATAGATGCCGGCCTTCTTTGTGACGTCTTCAAACCGGCCGTTGCCCAGATTGTGAAACAGCCGGCAGCTCTGCCCCTTATAGGCCGCAGGAGTGCAGTAGGATTTGTGCCGGCCATCCAGCGAGCAGTAGATGTCCGTTTTCTCAGACCACTCGACGTAATTGCACACGAACAGGTCGAGCTTTCCGTCCTTGTCGTAATCCACCCAGGCGGCGCTGGTGCCGAAGCCGGTGTTGTTCACGCCCGCTTCTTTGGTCACGTCGCGGAAGGTCCCGTTGTGCTGATTGTGGAAGAGGCGGCTTTCGCCAAGTCCCGTCACGTAGATGTCGTCCCATCCGTCGTTGTCGTAATCGCCGATGGCAACGCCCATTCCATACATCGGCTTGTTCAGGCCGGCGCGCGCGGTGACGTCCGTAAACGTTCCGTTGCCGTTGTTGTGGTAGAGCTTCATTGTCGTCTGCCGGCGGACGTGGCCGGGAAAATCCATTCCATTAATCAACAGGATGTCCTGGTTGCCGTCGTTGTCATAATCGATGAAGGCGCATCCGGAGCCCATCGTTTCCGGCAGGTACTTCTTGCCGAATGCCCCGTTGTTGTGGATGAAATGGATGCCGGACTGCTGCGTGATGTTGACGTAATGCCGGGCGGGCGCAGGGTTTGCGGCGGCCAGCAGCCGGGGGTCAACGATCTGCGTCGCGCCAGCCAGCAGCATAACGTTCTTGAGGAAATCGCGACGCGAAAACGGACTCATCATTGTTGATCAGAAACCTTTCATTCCGGAGAATTCAGCCCCAAGCAGCTTGCTGAAACAGGCCACCCGTCATGCTGAGCGCAGCGAAGCATCTGCTGTATCTTCCTGAAATTGAACAAAACAGATCCTTCGCTTCGCTCAGGATGACGTCGCGCAAGTAGTTTTTCAGCCACCTGCTGGAAGAGTGAAATGACGGCCAGCTTTGATAGTCGCCCCGCCCGTAAGATCCAATCTTTATTGAAAAGGCCGCTTTTCCGCCACAACCTTGTGGGCGGGATGCGCGCGCAGTTTTTCGTCTGCGGCAACCTTGTGGGCGTTATGCGCACGCCCTCTCTTCTGCGCCATCACCCGGTGAGCCGCGTGCATCCTGAGCTTGTCTCTCCGCATGGCGGCAAGATAGCCGTAACTTCCGTCCTTTTCGTAGCGCGCCAGGGCAATCTGTTGCTCTTTCTGCAGCTTGCCCGGCAGCCAGTCCCACCGCTGCCCATAGTTCCAATAGAACTGCAAGCCTTCGGTGTTCTCGTCGTTAATCGAGACATGCTCGTGGATGGGCTGGGCCTCGATGTTATCGTTCGGATGGGTCAACTCGTATGGGCCGGTGATGGCTGTGGCGCTTTCATCCGCCTTGAAGCGCAGATAAAGCTTCGCTTCGTGGTCCGACCTGGCATTTTCCTGCAGCCCTCGGTAGCACAGCATCAGATTGTAATGGGCCACCAGGTCTTCGGGATCGATGCTCAGCGTGTACTGGAACTGCTTGACGGCCTGCGCGTACTTGCGCTGGAGGAAAAGGATGTGGCCCATTTCGTTGCTCACCACGCGGTCGCCGGGATGGATGTTGTGCGCCTTGGTGTATTCAGTCAAAGCCTGCGGATATTCACCCTTGGTCTGATAGGCCTGTCCCATAAAATAATAGGCGCTTGCGAGCATGGGATCGAGCCCCATGGCCCTCTTCAGATAAGGAACCGCTTCGTCCACGTTGCCTTCCTGCACGAGCGCGCGCGCCACGTTCACCCACCCGTCGGCATACTTCGGGTTGATCTTCGTGACGATCTTGAACGCCCGGGCGGCGCCTTTCAGGTCTCCCTGCAGCAGCAACCCGATGCCGTAATCGTTCCAGCGATAAACGTCGTCAGGCAGCAGCTTGATGTTTTGCTCAAAGGGCTTGTCAGAGGCCGCGCGCACGGGCACGGTCGCGACATCTTTGGACATGACAACGATCGGAACGTTGGGAATCTGCTTCACTTTAGCTGAAACATTCGAAAGGTTGCCGTTAAAGAGCCAGTGCGTATTGTCGTAATCGAGCGACGTCTTCCGGTCTTTCTGGTAGGGATCGGGCCGGCCGGCAAAGGCCCATTGCGTGTTCCACCAGTCAAACTTGCGGTAATTGAGCTTGGCGGTAAAGGTGATCTTGTCGCCGCAGTCTTTCGGAACTTTGATCCGAAAGTGGACAGTGTCCGCCGCGCCCGGAGGGATCAGATGCGCATAGACGGTGGCATGTGCTGCCCAGGCGTTGCGCTTGTTGATCCATTTGCCGTGTTCGTCAAGCGAAACAGAGCGGAAGTAATGCGCCGCGGGGTCGACAGGACCTTTCCCGTTGTCGGCCACTTCGCCGCTCCAGAAAATAGTGTGGCCCTTGTCGTCCACGCCCTTCAATTCAACCCAGCAGTCAAAGGCGTCCACCGTGCCGCCGGGGAAGAAGTGGCCGACCTTGCGGGTGCGCACCACCACCTCAACACGGGCCGTTTCTCCCCGCTGCAGATAGGCAACTCCCCGGTTCAGCGGCGCCATCAACTTTGCGGGCGGCACCGCTGAGACTTCTGAAGCTTCAAACCCGCGGGAGGACTCTTCGCCGACGGCAAACATGGTTGAAGTTTGGGGACCTCCAGCCAGGGCTCCCTTGGAAAGCCTTTCCTCCGACTTGCCCTTGGGTTCCTCGGCGATGGCAAACAGGTCCACAGTGACGGCGTCTTTCAGGAACTCATCAACGTCTTTAACCTGCTGGGTGTTGCCGTGCGAGGTGGGAACGGCCGTGTTGGCCGCCACAAAACGGTGCGAATGGACGTAGCCGTTGATGTTGCCAAAATCATGAGAACGCTCCAGGGGCATGTGGCAGTCAACGCAAACCAGCGGTTTGGGCGGATAGTAGAAAGACCGGGCGCTGTTGCCTGAAACGCCGCTCCCCTGCCAGTTGTCGTAGTCGTCAAACCCGCGAATCCAGCGGTAGTGATTCACGGGATAGTCCAGATGCACCTTGTGGCATGACGAGCAGAATTCCGCCACGTCCGTGCGCTCGCGATGAAATGGTTTCAGGAAAACATGGCGGTGCGGTTTGGGGTCCAGCAGGATGGCGAAGTTGGCAATGTATCGGATCACCGGGTTCTTGCTGGCCACCATGCGGTCAAGCTGCGGATATTTCATGACGTAACTGCCGTTGCCCATGGTGCTGTCAACGTGGGCGATGGCGTGACACGACATGCAGCCCAGGCCGGCCTGGCCTTCCGGCATGAACTCGATCTTGCGGATGGGATATTTCTGCATCATGTCGGTGAACGCCAGGGCGTGATCGTGGCAGCCTGCGCACCACATGGACGGCTTGATTCCCGCCGTGTCCTGCATGTATTCAATGGCTTTGCGGTACCACTGGTTGTTAAAGGACGAAAAATGGTGCATCGACTGGTTCCACTGGTCGTAAATGTCTTTGTGGCAGGGCTCGCAGCTTTTTGAATTCAGGAAGAACTGCCTGGGTATAGTGCCGCCGTTTGACGTCTGGGCGGAACTGGGCCACATCAGGCTGTTCTTGCCCCCACCTTCGTTGTCCATGCTGGTGGGAGCGGTCAGAGGGTTCTTTACCATGTATTTCGGGTTGGGGAAATAGTGATGGTAAAGCGAAACCGCCCCGTAAAAGACAAGCGCTGCAACAAAACCGGCCCCCGCAATCTTCCAGGGACTGCGGACAAAAGAAATCCCTTTGCGGTCGCGCGTCCGGGCGCGCAGGCGGACCAGCAGGAAGAAAAGTCCGCCGATGGCAAATCCCACATGGAGATAAAGGGCCAGGGTGTGAGCGGAGGTCATTCCGGCGAAAAAAAGAAACACTCCGAAGCCTGTGGCCAGCGCCAGCCCCAGGACCGAGATGCGACCTGAAAAACCGGCGAGAAACTCTCTGTGCCGTCTGAGATATATGACAAAAAGGATGGCGGCCAGCGCGCCCAGGAACGGATGCAGCAGGGCGTTGACAACGTAGAAGAGGTTCGGCGTGGCATACGCGGCCAGATACGCTGCGTTGAATGCCAGCACCATTCCGAGAACGAACAAGACTCCGTTCAGATTTCGACGGCGCCCACCGTCTTTGGGATCAACTCTCATGTTCAAAATGAAATGTCCTCTTGCCCCAACCTCGACGCGAGGGCTCTACGTTATCGAATACGGGCAACCGATTGCAAGGTGGTTTTGTACGTGAAAGATCATTTTAAAGTACTAAACGCCTGATTTTTTTCCATTAACGGCGCCTGCCAGTTTGCAAAAGGGAGCCGGGCCGGAGTGGTAACGAAATCCGGAAGGCCCAGGCGTGCCCGATCTAGTCTGAACGGATTACTTTCGCTCCAAGTATTTCACTAGGCTGGCGCCTAAAAAATGATAGCTATTGGAAAGTCCTTGCCCTCAACCAGACTGATAGTTATTGTGAAAAACGCGTTAGTGTCGGGTGCGGAAATGTGCAGGCAATGAACCGTCGGAATCTGCTGAAGCTGCTTGTGGGCATCGGGGCTGTGGGTGGCGCGGGCGGCTTGATCTACGAGTCACCGCGCATCCGTGAGGAACTGTCACGACTGACACACCGGGGTCCTTCCAAAGCTCCTTTCAAAAACCAACTGGTTGACGTTACCAGACAGGCCGGCATCGTTTTCCAGCACAACAGCGGCGCCTTCGGCGAGAAATACCTGCCGGAAACCCTGGGTTCCGGGTGCGCCTTCCTGGATTACGACAACGACGGCTGGCTGGACATCCTGCTGATCAACGGAAAAGACTGGCCGGGGCATGGCCATCATCGTACGACGATGAAGCTCTACCGGAACAACCGCAACGGGGCCTTCACGGATGTGACCCGGCAGGCCGGGCTTGACGTTGAGATGTATGGCATCGGCGTGGCGGTGGGTGACTACGACAACGATGGGTTTGATGACTTCTACGTCACCACTTACGGCCAGAACCGTCTATTCCACAATAACGGCAACGGCACTTTTACGGATGTGACCCGCGCCGCCCAACTGGGCGGCTACTCGAGCCTGAGCACCTCGGCTTTGTGGTTTGATTATGACCGTGACGGCCGCCTGGACCTGCTGGTGGCCAATTATGTGAAGTGGTTACCGGAAACGGATATCTTCTGCAGCCTGGATGGAAAGACCAAGTCCTACTGCACTCCGGAGGCCTATCCGGGCACAACCTGCTGGCTTTTCCACAACCGCGGCGACGGAACTTTTGAGGACGTGACCGGCAAGTCCGGTCTGCACGATTCCACATCCAAGTCGCTGGGCATCACCCTGATCGACTACGACCTCGACGGCTGGCCCGACGTCTTCATTGCCAATGACACGCAACCCAACAAGCTTTATCACAATAACCGCAATGGAACTTTTGCGGAAGTCGCCGTCTCGGCAGGAGTGGCCTTCAGCGAGGACGGCGTGGCCCGGGCCGGCATGGGCGCGGACGCGGCCGACTACGACAACTCCGGCCTGCCCAGCCTGGTGGTCACCAACTTTTCCCAGCAGATGGTGGGACTCTACCGGAATGAGGGCCACGGTTTCTTTATTGACGAGGCGCCCTCGAACGCCGTGGGACAGTCGACGAGGATGACGCTCGGCTTTGGCTGCTTCTTTTTTGACGTTGACCTCGACAGCATGCTCGACCTGCTGGTGGCCAACGGCCACATTGACGCCACCATCAGCCATGTGGAGGCCAGCATTTCCTATGCAGAAACGCCGCGCTTGTTTCATAATGAGGGCCATGGTAAGTTCCGTGATATCAGCTCCCTGGTAGGGAAATCGTTCGACAGGCCCAAAGTTGCCCGGGGCGCCGCTTACGGAGACTTTGACAACGATGGGGACCTGGACGTGCTGATGACCACCAATAACGGCCCGGCCTATCTTTATCGCAACGACGGAGGGACCAACAACAGCATCCGGTTCTCCATCGTCGGCGTCCGGTCAAACCGTAATGGTATCGGGACAAACGTCCAAATCTGGGCGCCCCAGGGAAAGCGCTGGCTGACCGTGAAGAGCGGCTCCAGCTACCTGTCCTGCTCAGACACCAGGATCACTTTTGGGCTGGGGCCTTCCCGGCACATCGAAAAGGCCTTGCTCGAGTGGCCGAGCGGCGAGAAGCAGGAACTGGGAAGGCTGGAAGCCGGCCGCACGTATGTGGTCAAGGAAGGAAAGGGCATTATTGACGACATTCCTTTCCAGGGTTCTTCTTAAGTCTCATGAGTGAGTCCGCCTTTCAGTACGAGCAGTTGCGGAAGATTCCTTCGCCGTCCACGCGCCTGTGGATCGGCCTCTGCATTATCCTTTCCATCTTCCTGATCTTTGTGGTTTACAGCAGCCGCCAGATCCGCTGGCTGGAAGACTTCCAGGTCAACGTGGTCCAGAAGAACCGCAAAGCCTCATTGCAGCTCCTGAGGCTGCAAAATGACGCCTACCTGCTGGCGATCTCGCTGCGCGACCTGGCGCTCTCCAAAAGCCGTTACCCCATTCGCGATTGGGAGTCGGAGTTTGCGCGTGTCCGCAACGACATGGAAGACGCGGCAATGCTGGAAGGGAAGTACGCGGTCGACACTCCCGCCAGCCATGACAAGCGCCTGCAGTTGCGCCACGCGCTCGCAGATTTCGGCACCACCGCGGACGGTGTGTTCGCCCTGGCGCAGAAAGGCAGGACTGCGGAAGCGCGGACTCTGATCCAGACCGAACTTGAAAGCAAGAGGGCAGTGATCTCCGAGATTGTGTCAAGGCTGCTGGTCCTGAATGACCAGGCGCAATCCGACGCTGCGGACAGGATCAACGCAACCTACGAGAATGTCAAAATGGACATTTTTCTGATCACCGGGCTGCTGTTCCTTCTGGCGCTCGGGACCGGCCTCTACACGTTTGAGGCCAACAAAAAGACTTTTGCGAAGCTGCAGCATCTCGCCGAGCAGCTCCAGGTACAGTCCGGACAGTTGCGGAAGCTTTCCTGGAAGCTGATTGAAGTCCAGGAGGAAACGTTGCGGCGGGTGGCCCGTGATCTGCACGATGAGTTCGGGCAGATACTTACCGCCATCGGTGTGATGCTGAGCCGCGCCGGGCGCAAGGCCAACAATCCCGATCCCGCATTGATTTCTGAACTTGAGTACGTTAAGGGCATTGTGGAGGAAACCCTTTCGAAAGTCCGTGACCAGTCGCAGATGTTCCGTCCCGGCGTTTTGGACGATTTTGGGCTGGACCAGACGCTGGAATGGTTCACCCGCCAGTTTTCGCGCCAGGCCGGAATTACGGTCCATTTCAACGGGGCGCTGGCAAGCAGCCGTTTTCCTCCGGAAGAATCCATCCATGTTTATCGCATTGTCCAGGAAGCGCTGAACAACGTGGCGCGCCACTCCCGGGCCACGGAGGCGTGGGTGGAAATGGAAGAGAACGCGCGCGAACTGTGCCTGGAAATTCGCGATAATGGTGTAGGATTTGAAATAGGCAACCCCGCGGAGCGGTCCCCGAACGACGGTATTGGTTTGATGGGGATGCGCGAGCGCGCCGAACATCTGAACGGCACGCTGGAGGTGCAATCCGCTCCGGGCAAGGGCACGGTCATCAACGTTCGGATACCTCTGAAACAGGCGCCGGAATTACGAGTTGCTGAAAAAGTGGGGTAAACAATCATGTCGTCCGTTTCCACTGATAAGAAAGTTAGAGTTTTCCTGGCCGACGATCACGCGCTGGTGCGGCAGGGCTTCCGCCGTTTGCTGGAAGATGATCCGCGCATCGAGGTCGTGGGCGAAGCCAACACAGGGATCTCGGCCATTGAACAGTGCGGGAAGATCAAACCCGACGTCGTGGTGATGGACCTTCTGATGCCTGAAATTGGAGGGCTGGAAGCCACGGCGGAAATCCTGAAGGCCAACCCGGACACCAAGGTTCTGATTCTCAGCATGTACTCGAACCCGGCCTATGTGCGCAAGGCCATCGAAGCCGGCGCCAAGGGCTACATCCTGAAAGACGCGATTGAAGTGGACCTGCCCCAGGCTGTCGTGGTGCTTTCGCAGGGCGGCGCCTACATGAGCCCGACGATTTCAAACCTGGTGCTTGAAGGGCTGAAAACAGGGACGATGCAGGGAAAGGGCTCCGACCCCTACGACCGCCTGACGCTCCGGGAAAAGGAAGTCCTTCAACTGATCGCCCAGGGAAAATCCAACAAGGAAATTGCCATCCTGCTGAATATCAGCATCAATACGGTGGCTGTCCATCGGGCCCGGCTGATGGAAACGCTGGGTCTCCACCGCACGGCGGAGCTGGTGCTTTACGCCGTGAAAAAAGGTATCGTTCAACCGCAGTAACGACCAACCCGATCGTCCAACCTTTATTTCACTTTGCTTGCGGCAGCCTTGCAGGCGGCCATCATGCTGGAGTAGATCGCTCCGAAGGTTTGCGCCTGGTCTCCCAGCTGGCTGATCAGGATGGGCGGACAGTTCGGCTGAATCTTTTGCGCGACACCAGAAATTGTTTGGAGCATGAACTCGGGCGCACCCCGGCTGATGCCGCCGCCCAGCACGATCATATCGGGGTCCAGCACCCCGACGACATTGGCGATGCCAACCCCCAGAATCGTGAAGATAGTTTCCAGAGTCTTGCGGGCCTTTGCATTTCCTCTGCGAAAAGCCTCGAAAACAAAGTAGGCGTCGCGAGTTTCCGCAAGCCCGGCTGACTTGTCGCGCGACCGTGGCTTGATGAGTTTCCGTCCGAGTGTTGCGATACCCTGCCCGGAGGCGTGGCTTTCAAAGTACCCGGTATCCCCGAAGTCTTCGTTCCATCGCGGCCACTCGACATTCAGGAACTGAAGCTCGCCCGCCGCTCCCGTGCGCCCCGCATAGAGCTGTCCATTGGCGAAAATCCCGGACCCGATGCCGGTCCCCAGGGCGATGAAAACAAAGTTGTCGAGATCGCGCGCGACTCCGCGCCAGCGTTCGCCAATGGCAGCCATATTGGCGTCATTATCGATACGGACGGGAATCCGGAATTCCTTTTCCAGTTCGCGCTTCAGGTTGATGTTCTTCCAGCCTGGAAGATTGTTGGCCATCAGCACCAGGCCGCTGCGCGGGTCCACAGCGCTGGGGACCGCCATGGCAAGTGCGCGGAGCCGGCTTCGTCTTCCTGCGGGAATCAGTCGTTGAATACCTTTCTTGATCTGGCTGATGGTCTTTCTGTGACCGTCTTCCGGCCGGACCTTTTCCGTCGTGTCGTTCATGATCTCTCCGGAAAAATCAGCCAGCGCAAAGTGCAGGTGGCTCGCTCCCATGTCGATTCCGACAAGGTACCCGTAGCCGGGATTCAGAGTGATTCCGTGGCGATCTTTGGCGGGAATGACGAGCCCGGCTTCGCGGAGTTTTGCCGTTTGGTTGCTGGCTGTGGCAAGAGGCAGATTCACTTTCCTGGAAAGAGCCTGCAGCCCGAGGGAAGGATGGCGCGAAACTTCCCCAAGGATTTCAAAAAGACTGGCTTGCAGGCGGAAGTTGTTCTTCATGGGTATTTGCGGGCCGCCGATGCATTGTGCCGGTAACGGTCCCCTCATGTGCAAACTTAAAGGTAAAAAAGTTTATCGCGATTTCAGTCGGATGCCAACTGGATGCTTGGGCGGCGCCGGCACGATCGAGATGAGCAGCGGCGAGTCAACCGCGTCCCGTTCCGTTTGGCGGCGGATCTCGCCGCCTGGCGGTCCCGCACCGGCGGGTCCGGCGCTTCATTCAAATTCACAAATTGAAGTATGATCAGGGTTTGAAAAAAATGACTCCTGTGTTGCGAACCCGGTGGAAAATCTCCCCGCGTGAGGCTATACGGCTGCAGGCCCGCCTGCGGGGGCGCGTGGTGCTGGAAGATCGCTTCACGCAGATCCGATATGTTGCCGGCGCCGACATCGCCTTTGATCCGGCCACCGAAGTGGCCTTCGCCGGAGTCATTGTTTACCACTATCCCTCGCTCGAAGAAGTCGAGCGCCGGATGGCCCGCCGCAAGCTGCAATTTCCCTATGTGCCGGGCCTGCTTTCATTCCGTGAAATCCCGATCCTGATGGCGGCTTTTGCGCGCCTCAAGACCGAGCCCGACCTTCTTTTGATTGACGGCCATGGCCGGGCGCACCCGCGGCTGTTCGGGCTGGCGTGCCACGTCGGCGTGCTGTTTGACAAGCCGGCCATCGGCTGCGCGAAATCCCTTTTGGTTGGGGAAGCCGGCGAGCCCGCCGCGAGGGCGGGATCCATTGCGCCGCTCAACTACCATGGAGAGCGTGTGGGCACCGTGCTGCGCACACGCGACAATACCCGGCCCATCTTTGTGACCCAGGGCCACCGCATTTCTCTTGCCACCGCGGTGAAGGTGGTCCGCATGTGTACGGACGGCTACCGCATTCCCAGGCCGACGCGCGAGGCGGACCACTATGTTCGAGATCTTCGACGGGCCTATCAGCAGAAGTTGCCGGAGCATTAGCCCTTCAGCGCTTTGGCGCGCCTGGCCCGCGAAATTCTCGAGCGGAATTACGGGGTTGAAAATCTCATACGTGTAGGCATTGAACGGCGAGGAATGTTTTATCCTGCGCGAAGAGCGGGGATATAGCCAGCGTTCCGGCCGCCGCCCGGAGATTCAGGAACGGGCCTGGCCGGCTTCAGGCGGATTTGGTGTCGCTTTCCAGGCTCAACCCCACGTGCTTTGCCTTGAGATTCTCCTCGAGCCGGGTCAGGACGTTGGGCGGGCAGCCATTCCACTCCGCCACAACCTTGTTGCCCAGGTACGGCAGGTCTTTCACGCCTTCCTTGCTGGAGAAGAATCCGCCCACCACCAGGTCGCGCAAGCGGTTAAAAAAGGCCACGTAGTTCTGGTCTTCGGGCAGTGCTTTGACGGGATATGCGATGCGGTCCAGAATCTTCTTCTTTTGATCTGCGGTGCATCCGATGAAGTCATGGCCGAATTTCCGGTTGCATTCCACGTCAAGCCACGTAAGGCCGCCCAGAATTTCCGCCTTCAGTCTTCCATCCCTAAAATTGAGCCAGTCGTCGATAAACTCCGGAACGCCGGCCTGGGTGGCGCTGCTGCTGCGCTCATCGGCGGGAATGATCAGGTCGCTCAGCACCTTCACCGTTTCCCACTCATGATCGTTGAAAACTTTTCGCTGATACCCGGATGCCGCCTGGGCCGCCGTGGCTCCCGCGCTTTTCTGCGGCGCCGCCACTGCTGTGCCCAGCGGAATCAGGGCCGCCGCCGGAACCGCGGAAAAGACTTTCAGCATGTCGCGGCGTTTGATAGGAGTTCCTCCGTTGGTAGTCCCCTTTTTCATGTCTACTCCTCACTCAGTAGATGGTATGTGGTAGATAGCATATCGTCACGAAGCACAGACGCCGGGGCCACGTGAAATACGCGACCATACTCATCAGCTTCCTATGGACCGGATCAGGCCTGTCAGCATCCGGCCGGCCTGATCGATTCGCTCTGGAAGATGATCCGGCTCCATTGGAAAACCAAGGTCGCGGCAAAGAAGCGTATAGTACCTGAGTTCTTCAAGCGAACTCTGTGCAATATTGTAAAAATGCTTCTTGTCGGCTGCGCCTCTCCTTTTAAATCCTTCGGCAATGTTTCCCGGTACAGACACGGCAGCCCGCCGCATCTGCGAAATCAACCCGAACTTCTCCTCTGGCGGTAAATGCATTGTGCCTTTGTAAACATCCAGCACAATTTTGTGAGCGACTTGCCAGACTTCCAGTTGCTCGAACCGCTCGATGCTCATGCTGCTTTCCTAGGTCCCACATGCTACCTACGACCTGCCACCTGCTGTTTCTCAAATATTGCGCTTCTTCACCTCGTCCACAATATGTTCTGCAGTCCGCCAGCCCAGAGCCAGAATGGTGAGTGTCGGGTTTTTGTCCGCGTTGCTGACGAACGGGGCGGCGTCGGTGACAAACAGGTTTTTGCAGTCCCACGCCTGGCAATAGGGATTCAGGGCGGAGGTGCTGCGCTCCGAACCCATCCGTGCCGTGCCCACCTCGTGGATGATCTCGCCGCCGCGCGAGATTCCCCAGTTCTCATCGGCTCCGGCCGTCCGCACCACTTCGCCACCGGCGGTTTCGATAATCTGGCGGAAGGTTTCCCGCGCGTGCCGGGCCTGCAGGATTTCGTCGTCGGTCCACTTGAAGTGGAACTTCAGCACCGGGATGCCCCACTCATCCACGACGTTCTGGTCGATCTCGCAGTAGCTGTTGTCGTTGGGGATCATCTCGCCACGGCTCGAAAAGCCGAGGAATGCGCCATACAATTTACGGCAGCCCTTTTTCAGCTCGGCGCCATAGCCGCCTCCCAGGTAGCGTTCCGAACCGCTGAACTCCCCTTCGCCAGGCATGCCCCGGCCGCCGCCGAATTCAATGTGGTAACCGCGCGCGAAGGGCATCTGGTTCTTGAACTGCTTGTCGTAATTCCACCAGGGCATGTAGAGGTGCATGCCGCCCACCCCGTCATCGTTGTGCGGGGGAAGGTCCATCAGCACGGGGAAGAATCCCGTAGTGCCGTCCGCCCCCACGGTATCCATCAGGTAGCGGCCGACAACACCGCTCGAATTCGCCAGCCCGTTCGGGTGGCGCGTGCTGCGGGAGTTGAGCAGCAGGCGGCTGGTCTCGCAATTGCTGGCCGCCAGCACCACAATCTTGCCGCGCGCCTGCACTTCCTTTCGCGTTTTCTTGTCGATGTAGGAGACGCCGGTGGCCAGCCCATCGGGCCCCGTCAGCACCTCACGCACCATGGCGTTGCAGATGACGTCCAGGTTGCCCGTTTCCATAGCCGGCGGGATCAGGACCGTGGGCGATGAAAAGTTTGAAGACGTTGCGCACGAACGTCCGCACTGAGAGCAATAATGGCAGGCCGGCCGGCCGTGGTGCGGCCGGGTAATGATCGAGAGCCTCGAGGGGATGCAGGGAATATTCAGCTTCTGGCAGGCTTTCTGGATCAGCAGTTCGTGGCATCGCGGCGCTGGAGGCGGAAGGAACTTGCCGTCCGGAGCGTTTTCCACGTGATTGTCTGCGCCGAACACCCCGATCAATTCTTCTGCCTTGTCGTAATAGGGGGCAATGTCGTCGTAGCTGATCGGCCAGTCAAAGCCTTTGCCGTCGCGGGAGTAGGGTTTGAAGTCGTAGGGCCCGAAGCGCAGGGAGATGCGTCCCCAGTGGTTGGTGCGGCCTCCCAGCATCCGCGAGCGGAACCATGTCCAGTCGGTTCCGGGGGCGTTGGTGTAAGGCTCGCCCGGGATTTGCCACCCGCCCACCGCGGCGTCGAAATAGCCGAAGGTCGAGTTGGGCTTCACTGCGCCCCGGTGCGGGGCCTGGTAATTCCACTCGAGCATCTTGGATTGCCTGGCCGTGTCATACCAGTTGCCGGCTTCAAGCATCAGGACCTTGGCGCCGGCCTTGGTGAGAACGTAAGCGGCCATGCCGCCGCCGGCTCCCGAACCCACAATAATTGCGTCGTAAACTTTTGAAGGCTTTTTGATCTGTGCCATTTCCCCTTGCCCCATCCAGCAATTTAAATTCCGTGGGAGTTTATCACAGAAATCCCGTTCCAGGGTTTGCCCTGTCGCTGAAGGCACCGGTTCTCAGCCGCGCCCAAGGCAGATAGACAGAGCGTCGAGTTTCAATGCTATCCGACACCTTCACTTTGGAATATGACCAGTCGTTCATATTTTTTTGACTCGTGGTTTGGGCTGCCAGCAATCCAAGTGAAAAGGCCGCTGCGGTTACAACTTCAAGAATAAGATTTCGTTTCATCTGCATGTAAATGCCCCTTGACTGGTATGTCTTGTCTTTGGCTTGGATGTTGAATTTGTTCCATGCGTTGCGGCCCAGGATTTTTCACCCTGGATGTTTGGGGTCATCAGAAAAATCGGTATTACCGGACCTGCCTTAAAATGGAACTCTGCTGCGGCATTTCGTTGCTGACAGCTTCGGCATGCTAACATCAATAAATATGATCAGGGGTATGGAACGGACACCGGGGCGTTCGTTATGGGGCATGGTTCACGTGTTGTTGTTTGCAGTAATTGGACTACATGTGATCGGCTCGTCTGATCTTGCTGCGGCCGAATTGAAGCCAAAGACGCTGGAGGCCTTTCATCGGTACGTGGCAGCGGCTGAGGCGCGCATGAAGCGCGAACAAAGGCGTCCGGATGATTTGCTCTACATCGAGACGTTGCCCAAGCCTCAATTTGATTCCATCATGGCAACGCTTAAGCAGGGCGAGGTGTACGTGCAGCCCGTTCGCATTCGCGATACTAAAAGCGGCTCCCTAGATGTTCCTGACGGCATGATCCATCACTGGGTTGGGGACGTTTTCATTCCAGGTAAGTCATTAACCTCGGCGCTGGACGTGCTGCGGGACTATAACGATTTCAAGAACCTCTACAAGCCCGAGGTCATCCGTTCACGGCTGGTCAAGAGGGAAGACGCAGATGACTACAAGGTTTATCTGCGCCTCCAGAAGAAGAGCATCGTGACGGTCACGCTGGATACGTGGTACGACATCCATTTCACACCGATTGGTGAGAACAGCGGTTACAGCCAGAGCGTTTCAACGCGCATCCAGCAGGTGGATGACCCCGGAACGCCGAACGAGCACCTGGAGCCGGAGGGGAACGACACCGGCTTCCTCTGGCGCATCAACTCCTACTGGCGTTACCAGCAGCGCGACAATGGCGTGATCGTTGAGTGGGAATCCATCTCTCTTTCACGGGACATTCCGTTTCTGCTGGCCTGGTTCGTCAAGCCTCTGGTCCGCAGTATCTCCCGCGAAGCGGTCGCCGACATGCTAACGGCCACGCGGAAGGCGGTGCTGGCTGATGCTCACCATGACCAGCAGGCCGCATCATCCCCTTAATCCTTCAAGGCTGCAACTCGTTCCCCGGCTGTCCCGGGGCGGCAAGGACGACCTCTGATCCCATTCCGATGGCCGGCTAGTTCTTCTTGCGAATTAATCGGTCGACGCTCAAAGACCCACCTCCCGCCACACATAGATAGAGAAAAACGAAGCAGTAAACCACAGCCAGTTCGCCACCGTTCTGGATGGGGAAAAAGCCCCTGGGAAAGTGCGTCCTGAAATAAGCCATGGCCATTTCGCCCGACAGCAGGAACGCCACAGGGACGGTGAAAAGCCCGAGAATCAGCAGGACCCCTCCGAAGCATTCCAGCACCCCAGCCAGCCCGAAGAGCGAGAATATCGCAACGTGCCGGTGGCCGAACATCCCGAAAAGCTTTTGAAATCCGTGCAGAGAAAAAGTGAAACCCACAACAATTCTCAGCACCGAACGCACCCAGGGTTCAGCCGATCGAATTGCAGCCACACGGGCCATAAGCTTGCCTCCTCAGAGCTTGGTGACTTCTTCCTTTACCTTCGTTTAACAGAAAGACGGCCGGCGCGCAACGGGTTGTGCGCCGGCCGTGCCTGCTTTATTGTTTCGGGAAAAATGGAAACAGCCTGCGAATCTCGGCGTCGCCTGGCTGGGTGCCGTATTCCGTAATTTCGAAGGCCTCGGCGCGCTGGATGGAATCCGCTTGCGCGCCATACCACTTTCTCAGCGAGGCTTTCCATGCTTCCGGGACTCTGTTGGGGCGTTGCTTGCGGAGCCACGCCTTGCGTGCCGTGGGGTCTTTAGGCACCTCGCTCAGTCTCCCGTCGTGCCAGGGCAGCCACTCGTAAACCTGTGAGACCATCGCATCCAGCATGTCGATCTTTTTGTCATAAACGTCGTCAATGGAGACCACGATGTCGGGCCGGAAGGGGTTTGGCCGCTCAAAGCGGTCCGAGTAATAGAGAAAGACCGGGTTCTTGCGCAGGGCCGGAACATCCGTGACGATGTTGGGCACGGTCACCATGTAGGCGGCATCCTGCACCACGATGCCCGTATTCCGGTGGTCGGGATGGTAATCATTGGGGCGGGGCGAAAGAACGATGTCCGCGTGCCATTCGCGGATCTCCCGGATCACCTGGCGACGAACCGCAAGCGTGGGTTCCAATTCGCCGTCGTGATTGTCGAGCACGTCGTAAACGATTCCGATTCGCCGGCCCGCCTCTATCGCTTCCGCGCGCCGCCGCTTGGCCAGCGCGCCTCCGCCTTCGGAAAAATGCCCCGCATCGCCGTTGGTGAGCGACACAAACTTGACCAGGTCACCGTGTGCAGCGTATTTGGCCGCAAGGCCGCCGGCTTTGCCGTCGCAGTCGTCGGGATGGGCGCCGAAAGCAATTACATGCAACTTCCCATTGGTTTGAGCAGCCAGTGATGAAGCCATCATCATGACCAACGCCAGAACCCACACCATAGTTGTCACCTCGAAGGAAAGGGATATGGAACTCATACCCTTTAAAACGGCGGGGAGTCAAGTGCCGCCGCCACATTTTGGGGTGTGCCGATTCTGTGACGGAACGCCGTCCCGCGCGTCGCCAATTCCCGCAATGTCGCAGCCGCTTGTCCAGGGCGGTCCGGCGTTCCTGCCCAGGCGGAGGTCATGGCTTGTTCCCCGGGCCGGCTGCGGCGCGCAAAAATTCCCGCAAAGGCGCAATTCTTCCGGTAAAATCTTGTTTCAGAGTGGTTTGCAACCATGGGGCTCCGGCTGCCAGCAGCTTGGCGGAGATTCTGCCCTGGTCTTAGGGGTTTTCGACAAACTCGAAGTCGCTTCCGGTCTTGCGGGATTTAAGGTATGGACGTCCTCATCCATGTAGAGAAAATCCTTCGCTACCCGCTTTTCAGTATGAGTGGGCAGCCCATCACTCCTTTCATCCTGATTGCTTTTGTCCTCATCCTCTTCATCACCGCTGTGGTGGCCCGCAAAGTCAGGCGCCTGCTGGAACTCTACTTCCTGCGCAGGTTGCCCGTCGAGGCCGGGGCGCAATACGCGGTTGCCTCCCTCACTCAATACGCCCTCTGGGTGATCGGCTTACTGGTTGCCCTGAAGGTTCTCAACATCAATCTGACCGCCATCGCAGTTGTGGCCGGCGCGCTTGGCCTCGGTATTGGCTTTGGCCTGCAAAACATTGTCGCCAATTTTGTCTGTGGCCTGGTGCTGCTGGTGGAGAGGCCCATCCGCGTCCACGACCGCGTCAGCATGGAAGGCGTGGAAGGCAACGTCCGCGCGGTCAATTTCCGCTCCACTCTGATCGAAACCAATGACAACATCTCGGTGATCGTTCCCAACTCCGAATTTATCAACAAGAAAGTCATCAACTGGTCGATTGGCGATCTCAAAGTCCGGATCCACGTTCCTGTCGGCGTGGCCTACGGTTCAAATCTTGAAACCGTGACCCGGACGCTGCTCAGTGTAGCGGCAGAGGCGGAAGGCGTTCTGAAGCAACCCGCGCCCGAGGTCCGGTTCATTGAGTTCGGCGATTCCTCGCTGAATATGGAATTGCTGGTGTGGACCGAGGAGCCGGCCAAACATTTCCTGCTCCGGAGCCGGCTGAATTATGCAATCGACGCGGCATTTCGGCGGGAAGGCGTGGAAATCCCGTTTCCGCAGCGCGACGTTCACGTCAAGTCGGCGGGCGGCCTGGAAGGGATTTTCAACGCCTCAAAGGGGTCGTAATCCGCCGGGGTGACGGGAAAGGCGTGTCCCGCCGGGTCGAATTCCGGCAAGCCGGGTCATTTTTTATTTCGCTGAGCAGGCCGATTCATTATATTCTATAAAGCTTGGTTGTCACGGACAGGATAGCTGCCTTTAAGTTCTGAAATTCGGACATTAATGCAAGGATGTCGGTGAGAAAGGCCCTCTCGAAAGGCGCCAATGGCGGTGGGGCTTGGAAGGGACGCGGCTGGTTGCGAGGCGGCGTCTGGATCGGCCGGATTTGAGAAACGGTCCGTGACGTTTTCACGTGGCATGGTTCCGGCAGGCCCGTGGGTTTCTGTGACTGAGGCGTGGGAATGGTGTTCCCACAAAAACCAAATTCCGGGAACGTCTGGGCGCAGGTTGCGTTCTACTCGAGTCTGGGTTTTATTATTCCCGGTGCCGTTGTAGGGGGCGTACTGCTGGGGTGGTTTCTCGATGATCATCTGCACACGTCGCCGGTATTCATTACACTAGGAAGTTTGGCAGGTGCGGCTGCGGGCATCGTGGAGCTCCTCCAAATTTTGAACCGGACTCAGAAAAGTGCAGATCGGGACAGTAAATCCGACAGCTCTGGAAGGGGCTGAAGCGCGGCTGCCTCGATGGATGGTGGCCATTGCCGGCCTGGGGAGTGTCGTTTTTCTGGCGCTGGGCCGGGGATTGATGGCTGCCGCTTTTGCCCTGGGAGCGGGAATTTCCATCCTGGGTTATCTCTGGCTGGCGCAGGCAGTGAAAGCTGCGCTCAATGCCAGCGAGCAAGGCGTGCCCAGGCGGGTTTTGCTAAATCTCGTCTTGCGGTATCCTTTAGCATTCGGAGCCGTGCTCATCTTTTATGAGACGCACTGGCTTCCTTTCACGGGGGTTCTAGCCGGGTTGTTTGTGCCGTTTGCCGGGGCCCTTGTGGAATCGCTGAACCTGCTGCGCAGGTTGATTCGGACGGAATACTATGGAGCATGAACTCTGGTTTACAGCCATTCTGAATAAGCTGTTCGGGCACCTGATTACGCCGCTGCTGATGGCGATTTCGGGCCTTCCGCATATGACTTTTATGCGTCCCGCTGACCCGTTGCACCCCATTCCTAATTACCTTGCGGGCGAAATCCTTGTTTTCCTGGTGATTGTCGTGGGGGCAATTGTTCTTCGGAGAAACCTCTCCGTGGAGAACCCGGGGAAGTTTCAGATGGCGATGGAAATCTTTTTCGATTTCATTCGCAACCTTGTGGATGAAGTGATCGGCCACGGCGGCCGCCGTTACGTGCCCCTGATCGGCACCATCGGCCTGTTCATCCTGCTCTGTAACCTTCAAGGCGTGGTTCCGACACTCATCAGCCCCACAGCGACGGTTTGTGTACCTTTCGGGTGCGCGGTGGTGGTCTTTCTTTATTACAACTTCCATGGTTTCCGCGTGAAAGGCATTTTCGGGTACCTCAGCCACCTGGGCGGACCGATGCTTGTGATCTCTCCGCTTTTCTTTGTCGTCGAGGTATTCAGCAACGTTCTCCGGATGCTTTCCCTGACCGCACGTTTGTGGGCTAACATGCTGGCTGGCGTGGCGCTGCCAATCGTTTTTGCTGGCCTCATCCCGATCGGTGTTCCGGGGATATTCATGGGGCTGCACATTTTTGAGTCTTTCTTGCAAGCCTACGTCTTTATCATTCTGCCCGCGCTCTATATCAGTCTGGCGACTGCGCAGGAGCACTAGAGGTTGCTTGTATTTTATTTGGCTTTATCCGCGAGCGTGAGACCCGTCCTGCCCCCGCAGTGACGGGTAACCACCCACTGGCGGAAATTTCATAAGGCTCTCCCGATGCAAGGAGGAGAGTTCCAGGAGGAAGTTGATGAAATCGAAAGTAATTGGTTTGATGGCCGCGGTGATGGGCCTGCTTTATGCCATGCCGCTGCTTGCGGCGCCAGCAGCTGTTGGTGCAACAGGCAGCAGCAACGATTGGGTGCCGATCGGCGCAGGCATCGGAATGGCGATCGCTTCGGGACTTTGCGGATTGGGACAGGGACGGGCCGCTGCAGGCGCCTGTGAAGGTGTTGCCCGCAACCCCGGCGCGCGGCCGGGAATCTTTCTGTTCTTGATTTTGGGACTCATCTTCATCGAGTCTTTGGCCCTTTACACGTTTGTGATTATTTTCATCAAAGTGAAGTAGTCGAGTTCAGGCAAAGCCAGCGAGGGAGGGAGGCTTTAGCCTCCCTTCCTGCGCGTGGAAGAGCCTGGAATTGTTGTGGCGGCGGCTTTGGGCGCGGCCTCGCGTTTTCAAGCCCCTCCACACTCGGTGTAGATTCCCCTTCAGGTTTCGGAACCTTCAGCACGTTTCGGATGACCTGGCCGCCGGTTCTCTGAGTTTTCTGTTGCCTTGCAGCGCCTGCATCGCTACTATTCTTGTAAGCTTGGGCTGGCAGGAAATTGCGGGGTGCTTCGGGGGTCCGGAGCATGGTGAGTGGTTTTAACACCGAAATCGACTTTGAAGGAACGCGTTTTCACATTCAGACCGAGGTCCGGAAAGAAGCGGACATCGAAACCGCCGTGTACGTCAAAGGTGCGGTTATCCATTTGCTGAAGACATCGCACCCCGACTTATCCATCGCAGACGAAGGCCATGAGCTGCGGTTCACGCAGCTGCTGGAAGGCCAGCACCGGCAGGTGATTGAGCAGATTCGCGCGGGTAAGATCAGGCCGCCCTCGGTGCCGGCTTCGATCCCGGATCCGCCCGGCCAACTATGACTCTGCACTTGAACGGCGAACAACGCGAAGTTCCTGAAGGCCTGGACCTGGCAGGCCTGGTCGGGTGGCTGGAGCTTCCGGCCGATCGTGTCGCCATCGAGCGCAATCTGGAAGTTGTGAAAAGAGCAAACTGGAGCGAGACTCAGCTGGAGAACGGCGACCGGCTTGAGATTGTCCGGATGGTCGGGGGTGGCTCGCCCGGCCCTGGCCGGATGGGTTCCGGGGATTGTCCATGCATCCCACTGTAACCAGCACCTCCGGGCTTATTCTTGTCACGTTGCTCATCAAGCTGGGCGTCATCGCCTCCTTGGCCAGCATCATTGCCCGCTTTGACAAGTTCCGCCGCCTGCTGCTGCTAGAAATCCGCACTCCTAAACAAAAGCTCCTATTCGCGGCGTTTCTGGGTGTGCCTTTCATGCTGGGCGTCCTCACGCGCCTGGTGGCCGGCTATCAGGGTGGCGACCTGAGCCTTGAGATCACGGTGATTGGGGGCCTGCTGGGCGGAACCATGGTGGGGCTCGTGGTGGGCATGATGGTCAGCCTGCCGGCGGTGCTCATCTCCCATGTCGTGTTCGCTTTCCCGGTGGGAATCCTTCCAACCCGGCATGAACTCCTGGCCGTTCCCATGGCCGTTCTCTACGCGGTGGTGGCCGGCTCGGCCCGCTGGCTCTGTCCCAACAAGGAGGAGGTCTGGAAATTCTCCCCTTTCATTGACCTCAGTCTTTATCGCTCCATCAAGCAGCGGTTCAAGCAGCCTTCCATGGACTGGCAGGTCCTGTTCTTTCTGGTTTGCGTCGCCCTGGAATTGTCGCGGATTGAGGTGGGGCGGATTTCCAACGGCAACCTCTTCTTCCTGAATCCGCCGGGCCTGTGGACGGAAATTCTGGTCCTTTTTGCCACGGCTATCGCAGTGGCGCTTCCCTTGCGCATCTGGAACAACACTCGCATTGAGCGAAAGCTGGAAGAGAAGGAGCGGAGCCTCATCCAGGCCCGCATGGACAGCCTGATCAGCCAGATCAATCCCCATTTCCTCTTTAACACGCTGAACACCGTTTCTTCGCTGATCCGCCTGGATCCTGACACCGCACGCAAGGTGCTGGTGAAGCTTTCCAACATCCTGCGGCGCAGGCTTAAGACCCAGACCCACTTTGCGCCCCTGCGCCAGGAACTCGAATTTATTGCCGACTACCTGGACATCGAGGTGGTGCGTTTCGGGCGCGACAAGCTCCGGGTGGTCGAGGAAATCGACCCGGGGGCATTGGACGTGATCGTGCCCACCATGATCCTGCAGCCGCTGGTTGAGAACGCCATTCGCCACGGTATCGGCCCGAAAATCGAAGGGGGAACCATTACCCTGCGCGCCAGCCGCGGTAACGGCAGGATTGCCATTCAGGTCAGCGACGATGGCCTGGGAATCCCTAAAAACCGGCTCCCGGAGGTCTACGCTTCCGGCATTGGAATGATGAACGTCCAGGAGCGACTGAAGGTGCTTTACGGCCAGGAGTTTTCCATGAAGGTCGAAAGCGAACCCGGAAAGGGAACCACCGTGCGTTTTGAGTTGCCGGAGGTGGTGGCGGCTGAAGAAGCGGTTTCCGTTGATGCGATCCAGGCTGAGCACTAGGGCAGACCTGAGCTCAATCTATTGATTTCCCTCTTTTCCTCGGCCTTTGGACTGCGTATTCCCGTCCTGAACCTGACGCTGTCCCGCTTTCCGAAAGGGTTTTCTTTCCCGGGTCGTTTTTCCTGAACCCGCCCCACATTCTCCCGCCTGCTTCAGCCATCAATCTGTGTTAGTATCAAGCTTTTGCACCTGGAATTCTATCTCCGTTCCAGCTCATGGCGAATACGTGTGGCTGATCGGTCAGGGCGCTGTTTCCCTTGGCCCCAAATCCAAATGTCCGAGGAAGGTTGATGGCTAAACGTGACTCCGACAAAATCAACACGACTCCCAGCTCAATGAGCATGATTGAGCCCCGCTTTCGCAACATCTATAAGAATTTCTATAAGGAGACCTATTACACCACCACCACACTCGACTCCAAAACCAAGGAGTTGATCGCGATTGGGTGCTCGCTGGTGGCCAAGTGTGAGGGTTGCACCAGGGGCCACATTAAGAAGGCCCTGCAACTGGGAGCCACCAGGGAAGAGATTTCGGACGCCATCGTTGTGGCCGTTGGAATCGGCGCTGCCGCCGTGGTTGACATGACCGACAAGGCTGCGACCCAACTGGATCTCCATCATTTCGAATAGAGCAGGCACGAAGAGTCCTCCGGAGCGGGGCGGTGTGAAGGCTCCGGAAAAAAGAACATCTTGGCGCCCCTGAAGGCCTGAGAGCCTGTCGGTTACCACTTTGCGAGGACGACGGGTGAATCTTCTGATCATCGGCATTCTGTTTCTGCTGCTCTTCCTGGGCCTGGCGGACAACCAGACCATCCCCGCGCTGCTTCCCCTGCTGATCGATTCCCTCCACATCACCGTTGAACAGGCAGGATTCCTTGCCGTTTTTTATTCCGCAGCGGCGGCCCTGGCTTCGCTGGTGTCGGGGATTTTTTCCGACCACTATGGCCGCAAGCCTTTCCTGGTTGCCGGGGCCGTCGTGTTCGGCTGTGCATCATGGATGTCGGCGCACGCCGGGAGCTTTACGGGGCTGACGGTGGCCCGCGGTTTCACCGGTTTAGGCGCAGGCGCCATTTCAACCTGTTCCATCGCTTTTGCGGGCGACTGGTTTGACTACAGCATTCGGGGGCGCGCCCTCAGCTGGATCTCGACGGCCTATTTTGCCGCCCCCATTCTGGGCGTTCCGCTGGCCGCCCAGGTGGCTGACCGCCTGGGATGGCGCAACACGTTTTATTTCTTCGCGGCTCTGGCCGCCGCCGTCGCCCTGCTCTCGCTGCGATTGCCGCGAGACAGCCGCGAAGCCAAGCCCACCTCGGAAAAGTGGATGGCCACCTTCCGCGCCTGCCGGTCGTTTTTTCGCCGCCGCGACACCAGCGCCGGGCTGGCCATTGCCTTCCTGGTTTCGGGCGGGCTTTACGGCTTTCTCTACTACATCGGCCAGTGGCTGAATTCGTCCTTCGGCGTTTCCACCCGGACCATCGGCTGGGTCTTTATGCTGGGGGGCCTGGTGGCGCTGATCGCCGCGCCCGTGGCCGGCATTCTTTCAGACCGCTGGGGAAAACGCCCGGTGTCAATTGCCGGCAACATTCTACTGGCTCTCTCCGTGGCCCTGGTGCCGTTCTTCCCCTGGGGCGCCGGCCTGCTGGTTGTATTTGGCGTCACCAGCCTGGGCGCCGCCTCCCGCCAGGGACCGCTGGCCGCGCTGATGACGGGACTGGTTCCGACGGCGGAGCGCGGTTCCTTCATCGCTCTTAGAAACGTCTTTTCGCAGATGGGAATCGGGCTGGTGGTGCTGGCAGGCGGCGCCGCCTACGAACGCTACGGCTATTTTGCGGTGACGACTTTGTGCGCGGTGATGACAGGCATCGTGGCCATACTGCTTGCCACCCACATTGTCGAACCCCGACCGGCGCCACAGGACGCGCGATCGTGATCCCGTCAAGGGGCCGGCGGAACAGAAGGTGACTGTGTCGAAGCGAAAAATCGTCCGAAACGTTCTACTGGTTCTCCTGGCACTTGCGGCTCTCTTCTTTCTGGTCGTCGTGCCGTGGTTTATGGTGACCATCATCACCACCAGAAGGTTCCACTTTCACGACCGGAATGACGGCAAGACGCCGCAGTCCTACGGCCTTCAATTTCAGTCCGTCGAATTCCATTCCCCGGACGGCATTTTGCTGAAAGGCTGGTACGTCCCGGCCGGTCCCGATGCTCGCGGCACCATCATCTACTGCCACGGACTCAACCGCACGCGCATCGAGATGCTTCCCATGGAGGTTTTCGGCCACAGCCTGGGTTACAACGGCCTGTTGTTTGATTTTCGCCATTCGGGCGAGAGCGGCGGAAAGATCGGGACGCTGGGATACCAGGAGCGGCTTGACGCCATTGCGGCGGTCCATTACGCGCTGGAGAATGAGAAGGCCGGGCGGCCGATTGTCCTGTGGGGCATTTCGATGGGCGCGTCAGCATCCCTGATGGCCGCCTCGGACTCGCCGGACGTCGACGCGGTGATCTCTGACAGCTCTTTCCTTTCCTTCCGGCACACCATCGTGCATCACGCCCGCATGTTTTTCCATCTTCCGGCGTTCCCGATTGTGGACGAGGCCATTTACTGGTCTGCCTGGCGCGGCGGCTTCTGGCCCTCGGAGTTCGATCTCAGGAAGGCGGTCGATCTCATCAACCCGCGGCCCATCCTTTTCATCGCCGTCGAGGGCGACCGGCGCATTACGCCTGCGGTGGCGCGTGAGCTCTATTCCCATTCAAACAGCCCCCGGAAAGCGATCCTGGTGGTTCCCGGCCACCGCCACGGAGAGGGATTTACCTCCGGACACGAGCTTTATGAGCAGGCGGTGGAGAAGTTTCTTTCCAGCTTGTCCCATTGATTTCTCGCGGGCGCTTTCCGGCATTCGGGGTTAGAATGTCGGCACCGAGGTTTTGCCTGAGGACTCAACAAATCTGCTCCGGACCTGCAGGAGGTTTCCCATGGCTGATGTTGCAGCACCTGGACCATCCAGGCTCATTTCCCGTTCCTGGCTGGCGGGCCCTTTCGCGTTCATCGCCCTGCTGATCGTTGTTCGATTCGTCCTGGAGATCCTGGGGACGCCGCACCAACTGACTGAATATTTCTCCAGCACCGGGGCCGTCTATCTGGTGGCCATTTACCTGGGAGCTGTGGCCCCTCTGCGAGGTATTCGCAGATCATGGGGAATTGTTCTGCCTGGTGTGTTGCTGGCCGCCTGGACACAGGGCTGGGTGATTTTGTTCACCCTCATCTCCGGCGGGCTGCACCTGGAAAGGAGCCATTTTGCCGAGCCCCAGGACTGGGGAAACTGGGGACACCTGATGCGCCACGTTCTCGATCACATCGTGGAGATTGCCCCCCTTGCCATTGTCGTACTGGTTCTGATGGCCGCCATGCTGGTGCTCTGGCGCTGGCCGGTCACCGTGGGCCCGGGCGCCGTTCTGGGTGCGCTGGTGGTTATCCGCTTCTGGTCTGAGGCCATGCACATGCCTCCGGCCGTTTCCTCGGCATGGAGCTCGACCGTCGCTTTCCTCCTCTGCGGATTATTCCTCGGCGGTATTGGGAGCCTGACAGGACTTTCCTCGTCCCGCAAACTCCTGATTCCCGCTCTGGTGCTCGGGTGGGCCTGGCGCTTCTGGATTTTTGTGGCAGTGTTGATGGGCGCGGCCTTTCCTTACATGAAGACGCATTTTTATAGCAGTGCGCAGAGCCATCCCTTGATTTACCTCCTCAGGTTCCTGGCAGTTGAAGTCATTGTTGCCGGATTGATTGCCGGGCTGATCGAATGGGGCATTGCTTCCTGGACTGCGGGAGCTTTGCGCCTCCGAAAGCCCGGGTAGGCCCTGTTGAGAGGGCGGGGAAGAGGGCCGCCCTAGCCGGCCGGCGATCATTTACAAGTTAGTTAACGTGAAAAGATTTGCAGGCATTCGTTTTCAGTCAGGATGCAAACCAGTGCATAAAATTGCCCGGCTTTCCTTGGCAAACCAGTAGGAATGGATTGATTCTCACCTCGATCTGAGGCCATTTTTGGGCGATTGTTAATAATTAAGACACCTGCCTGGCCCTCGCGCCTTATTCTCACCCCGAGACTTTCCTTCACAGCTTTCCATATTTTGCGATTCCGGCATGAGTAAAATTACTGTAACCAATTGGAAAATAACGTGATGTCTTCCATGGATGCCTGCTATTGGAAACGGTGGTCGGGCAGGCCCGGAGCCCGTTTCTGCCGGGTTATCTCAAGATAAGAGGTTGCTTTCCCGATAGGAGAAATGAGGGGTGGTGCGGATGGGTCGCTGCGTTTGAGGCCACGCTTTGGAATCAGGGTTGCTCTGGTCTTGATCGGAAGGCCATGGCACAGGACGCGCCGGGCATCCATTGAAGGGAGCACCTTAACTATTGAGTTAATGACGCACCTTTCCTTGGCCAGTCTTACATTAGTTATCTGTGGTCTTGTGCCACCAGGATATTCTGGTCCATTATGTACTCAACTACAGCACACGGTCGGAAAAGGGTTCGAAAAGCAGGGTCCAATCTAGGGGTTCAGGGCATTTAGATTTTGATGTGCTTGACCGACGGTTGCACCGACGCGTTTGCGCCGCGCGATAAGGACAACTGTTTAGGGACAAAAGCAGGAGGGGCAGCAAATCATGACGTCGAAACATCAAGCCAGGACTGTTCGCTATGGTGATCGGGGAGTCAGCATTCTGATCATCGCCGTTTCAATGGTATTTGTTCTCGGGATGGCAGGGCTCGGTATTGACCTTGCCTCGCTTTACGTAGGAAGGAGCCAGGCCCAACGCGCGGCCGATTCAGCGGCCCTCGCCGGGGCCCAGGCTCTTGCCGGCGATCCGTCTTGCGTCAACGGAGGCAGCGGTTCCATCAGCTCGGCTTGCGAGGCCGTCGCCAGGCAGGCGGCTGAAGCTGTCGGCAATCAGAACCTGGTGGCTGGGATAGCTCCCGCCATCGGCGACGCTGACATCACCTTTCCTTCCACCAGCGTCAACGACCCGCAAGTCCAGGTCATCGCCGCGCGGGATTCATCGCACAACAATCCCATGCCAACATTTTTTATCAAGATCTTTGGCGTCACCACGGCAAATGTTTCCGCCAAGGCCGTGGCGGAAGCCTATAGCTCGAACGGGTCGGGCCCGCAGGTGGGCGCGCGATGCGTGAAACCGTGGCTGATTCCGAATTGCGACCCTGGGGACGCCTCGGGTACCGCCAATCCTCTGTGCAGCACGGCTGTAGGGGGATTTGTGATACCGCAGTCAGGCGGTCTTTCGTCCACCTTGGCGCGCGGCCCAGTCCAGGCTCCAAGCGGACCCATCGGAGAGGGTTATACGCTGAAGCCGGGGTCGCCGGGTGGCGCTGCTGCCCCCGGACAATACTATGCGGCATACATTCCTACTACCACTCAGTTCGCGACGGAGTGCCCCGCCTGCGCCACTCAGTCACCAGGCGGCGGGGGAACGGGCAGCGCGGCCGTTTACCGGTCGAACATCGAATGCTGCAACAATACTCCGATTGTGTGCGGGTCCAACAGCATCACGCTTCAATCCACTGCCGGCAACATGGTCGGCCCAACCCAGCAGGGTGTTGACTGCCTGATCCATCAGTCGGGCAACAGCTTTTCCAGCAACTGTGGGCAGGACCGTATGGGCGGCGTTAGTAATCCCTGTGCGGGTCCGCCCCCTTCCATCATGACCGACCTCAGCATCACGGCCGGTCCGAACAACCCTTACCTTGCTAGTGGCGCCAATATCCCCTCTCAAAACTCGGACTCCGTCGTTGCCTTGCCCATCTGGGACGGCACACCTCTGCAGTCCGGTCAGAACTCGAATGTGAATATCGTTGGGTTCCTGCAACTTTTTATCCAAAGCGAGGATAAGAGCCAACAGGGCACGGTCTACGGCACGGTGATGGGTGTGACCGCATGTGGGAGCGGCGGCTCTGGTTCGAGTGGTTCGGGCGGAACCGGCCCCATCGTTGCCTCTGGCGGTTCCTCGATCCCGGTACGACTGATTCATGACTAGCCGATGGGGAGAGACAAAAAACCTGCCGCAGCGGAATCCACTTCCTCCCGGGTTCCCCTGCGGCAGGTTGAACAGCGCGGCCCCCGTTGGTTGCTCATCACCCGCCTCCAAATCCACTAAAAGCGGGTCTTGAGGGTCATCCCGACCCCGTTCAGATCGCCCGGAAGGGAATATCCGTCGTTCTGGTGCACGTAGAAAACGTCGACGGAAATTTTTTCGCTGAGCCTTCGTCCGGCGCCCAGGGCAAGACGGTTGCGGTACCACCTGCGTACTTTCGAACTGTAGTACACCTCATCCCACGCAAAGACGCTCAGATGCTTCCGGAGGATCGTGACGGGCCGCCGGAATTCCACGCGGTTGCGATACCGCCATGCCCGCCCATTGGCCCTGAAGCGCCTCTCGCCCAGATTACGGTCGCTCAACTGCCAGCGTTCCCAGGGAACTCCCACGGTGGCGGCGAGGGCCAGCCTGTTTTCAGGTGTCAAGGCCCCGGAAAACGAATCGCTCACGGAATACTGGTAATAGGGTTGAAGCGTCAGGAAGCTGTGCCATCGGAAGGCAAAACCTGTGGTGATTCGCCGGTAGATCAGGTGTCCCTGGTCATGGCCATAGCGCAGCCCCGCGCCGAAGAAGTAATCGGTCATTTTGCCCAGCGGGTGGGCTGCCTTAAAGGAACTCCAGGTCTGGAAGTCACGGCGCGGATAGGGATTTGCGCTCTGGCCGAAAAGCGCGCCTGGAAAAAGCGCCACAGCCAGCACAACTCCAACCGACGGGCAATGCCGCCATCTTAAGCTCTGGATATTCACCGCAGGGACTCGACCTTTACATTTGTTGGGTTCGCAAGCCTGGAACCGACTGCGGAAGATTGCAACTCCTGGACGATGCATCTTACCACAACAGCTTCAATCCGAACTGGATTTGCCGGGCGCTTGTGGAAGTTCCGGCAAAGATTCCCCTGGTGCTGCGATCGCGGTTTTTGCCTGAACCTTTCCCCCTGTTTCCTCGCGAGCGGACCAGCCGGTACGATAACCTGAATAGCCTTTATAACTCAAATAATCTTTCACAATTAATACGATTCAATGCGTTTTAATGCGTTTTTTTGGCATGCGGATGAAGGGCGGAGAGCCGGCGAATTTCGCCGTGCCGGCACGCTTCCGGCAGGCGCTGCGGGAAAGGGTGCATCGCGCCGCGCGCCTCATGGCCGGGCGCTCCTCTAGCTCTTTTGCAGGGTCCGCTGGTAGAGGCGTTCGTATTGGGGGATGATTCTGGAGGAACAGAACTGGGAGAGCGCGCGCTTCCGTCCGGCCTCGCCCATCTTCCGATGGCGGTCCGGGTCGGTCAGGATGTCCAGAACACGGGCGGCCATGGTGTCCACGTCCCGGGGCGTCACCAGGAAACCTTCCACCCCGTCTTGGATGACTTCCGGCAGCCCGCCGACGTTCGAACAGACGCAGGGAACCGCGCAGGCCATGGCTTCCAGCGCCGCCAGCCCGAACGATTCGAGGTCGCTGGGCAGCAACGCAACATCGGCGCAGCACAGCAGGTCCTGCACCTGGTTCTGTTTGCCCAGGAACAGAATGTCGCCCGTCAGGCCCTTGTCCCTCGCCAGCCATTCGGCGGCGGTGCGGTCCGGCCCGTCGCCAATCATCATCAGCTTTGCCGGAATCTCTTTCCGCACCCGGGCAAAAATCTCCACCACGTCGGTGACGCGCTTGACGGGGCGGAAATTGGAAAGGTGGACCAGGATCTTTTCGCCGTGAGCGGCAAAATCCTGGCGATGCGAATTCTCCTCCTGAGGATGGAAAACGTCGCAATTGACGAAGTTGGAAATCACCTCGATGGGGCGCGATATGCCGAATTCCGTCAGGGTTTTCTGGCGAAGGTATTCCGAGATGGCGGTGACCGCGTCGCTCTGTTCGATGGAGAAGCGGGTGATGGGCAGGTAGGAACGGTCGGACCCCACCAGGGTGATGTCCGTGCCGTGCAGGGTTGTGACCACGGGGATGCGGCGCTCTCCCATCATGGAACGGGCCAGGTAGGCGCTGACCGAATGCGGGATGGCGTAATGGACGTGGAGAATATCCAGCGACTCATTGACGGCCACGTTGTACATCTGCGAGGCCAGGGCCAGCGTATAAGGAGGATGGTCGAAAAGAGGATAGTTCATCACTTCCACTTCGTGGAAATGGATGTGCTCTGAGAGTTCCGTTACGCGAACCGGAAGCGCGTAGCTGATAAAGTGGATGTCGTGCCCGCGGGCGGCCAGTTCCAGGCCGAGCTCCGTGGCAACAACGCCGCTTCCACCGTAGGTAGGGTAACAGGTAATCCCGATTTTCATGGAATGCAGAAGGAGGCCGGCCGGAGCCTGCAGGACCCCTAAGAGGAAGGCGCCGGCTTGCCCTTTGCCTGCCCTCCACCGGAGCTCAGAACAACAATGTTTCTGATGGTGCGCTCGCCGGACTTCTGGTTAAAGTAAATCAGCACGGTGGTTCCTGGCTTCAGCGCCTTCAGATTCATCCTTTCGCCGTTCAGGCTTTCAACGCGCACGTTCTTCTTGAAAGGGAAAATTTCGCTTTCCCGGCCGTGAAGCGAGTCGACGTTCAAAACCTTCTGTTTCAGGTCAAGCGACTGGACCTTCCCGCTGTAGGCCTGCCTGCTGTTGGTGGAAGTCAAATTGCCTACAATGGGGACCTTGCTCTTATGGCTCTGAGCCTGAAGCGGGGCCGCCTGCAAGAGAGCGAATACGCCGATAGCTATCAGAACTGCCGCCATTCCCGGCAAAGAACCAACGGCCACGGGTTTCCGGCCCCCTGTGCTTTCCAACTTCTGGTGCAGCAGGGGCCGGGTCAAGTCCGGATTGGGGCGATCGTTCACAAATATACTCGGGAGCCAGCCTTCCCTTTCATGCTAGGAAGACTCGAAGTCTGGTGTCAAGCGGTTTCGTTCGGGTGCGGGCTACACCGGCCTTCCCATGCGAAACAGCGCGCTCGGGAAAAATACCACGCACTCCGATCATTGCAGGCATTCTGGGAAGGCGAAATGATTTCGTTCGCCCCCGGAAAAAGGTGCAATCCCGGAGTAGAATTCCAGCCCGACGCAATTTATTCTACTTCAATGTCGCCCGCGTAAGAACCGTTGCCATTATTGCTGCCGCTGGCCTCTGCCTCTTTAAACATGTAACGGATGCAACTCTTCATGATCAACAGATTCGGTTCATTAGAGCGGTGGACTTTGATGCACTGCTTATCGTACCATTCGATCACACCGTGGACCGTTTCACCCTGGTCCAGAACCACGACCATCGGCGTTCGCGACTGCATTTGCTTGAGATAATAAAAGTTTTCAGCGCTGGTTTGTTCCGGTGGAGCTGGTTTCTTTCGCTGCACACGCCCTGATATTTGTTCTTGAACATCCGATAGTGAGGGGCGAATTAGTTTTCGATTCACTGTTTGATACTCCTTGTACTGGTCCTTAATTAGCGCAAGGCTAACAGCGTCGTGCCAATGAAGGTATTGCGTAAAGTCCTGTACTAATAGATGAGAATTTTCGCGTTCCGGTTTCTTCGCAATTGAAAAATTGAGCTAAAGAAATAGGATTTACGTCTGCAACATTTATAACACAACTGGGGCCACAGGACAACTTTGCCGGCCGACGCCTCCTTTTAGGGTGTCAAATGGGTGTTCGGGTGTTTCTGCGTCTGCGCCCGAGGCAGGATAAAGGCCGCCAAAACACCCAGGAATCTGAGGGTTTTCTTACGGCCGGAGCTGGGAACTGAGTAATTCCGCGGCCAGGGAATCGAAGGTAAGCTGCTGATTTACATTGCGATTCTGCAGGCTGAAGGAACGCTCAAGGCCTTCTTCGAGCTTCTGGATTCCCTTCAGGCCCAGGGCCTGGGCCCAGGTTTTCAGGCGCGGCAGCAGGTCGAGGTTGGTCACCGCCCGGCTTTCCCCGTCCACCAGCACCTGCATCACGTCGCGCAGAAGGATGGACCCTGTTCTGAGCGATTCCTCAATGCCGCCCCGGTCCGCGGCCAGCTCTTTGGTGGCGTCAAACAGCGCCTTCCATTGTTGCGGCGCTAGGGAACGGCCATCCGGCCGGGCCACCGCGTCCAGCAGCGTCAGCCACGGCTTCCGCCTTTCCACATACTCTTTCAGGTCGAGGCTCCGCGCCAGCGCGATGCTTCCGCCGGCCACTCTTTGCGCCAGGGCAAGGCTGCCTTTGGTGAAGCCGCGTTCTTCCACCAGCACCCGCTCGATAACAGCCTCCTCCACCGGCCCGAATTGCAGCGTCAGGCAGCGCGACCGGATGGTCGGGCGCAGTTCGTAGAGGTTGGGACAAATCAGCATGATGGTGGTGGTTTCCGGCGGCTCTTCCAGCACTTTCAGCAGCAGGTCCGCTGCCTGCCAGTGGATGGCCTGGGCCTGGTCGACAATCAACACCCGCTGCGGCAGCGTGAACGGGCGGCTGTAGGCTGTGGCCCGGAGCTGGCGGATCTGTTCAATGAGGATGTAGCGGGTAATGGGTTCAATCAGTTGCAGGTCAAAATAGACCAGGCCTTCCACGCGCTTCTGTGCGTCCTTGATCTCTCTCCGCCGCGCGAGGTCTTCGGCGCAGGCGGCCACAAACTCGTCGGATTTGCGGCAGTTGCCGCATTCGCCGCAAAAGTCATCGCCCTGGGGGCCCCGCCGCTCGCAATTCAATGCCTTGGCCAGCATCAGGGCAAGCGTCTTTTTTCCGGTTCCCTCCGGCCCCGTGAACAGCATTGACCCGGGCATGCGGCTTCGGCCCAGCATGTCGCGGACGGCCTGCACCGCTTTGGCGTTGCCCAAAAAAGAATCAAATCCCATGTTTCCATTCCCGCAGCGAACGCCGCTTTTTCAGAGCGCCGCTCTGCCGGCCGGCGGGGGCGTCATCGCGCCTGCGCTGCCTCTATCTCCTGCGTGCTCCGCCATTTGACTTCACTCGCACGTGGCGCCGGGCCAGCAGGGCGTCGACAATCCTGTGGATTTCGGCTTCGATTTCAGCCACAGGCCGGTCGGCCTGGATCACCTTGATTCTTCGCGGCTGCTTTTGTGCCAGCGCCAGGTACCCCGCGCGGACCCGCTTCTGAAATTTTAGCCCATGATTCTCAAACCGGGTATTCTTCACTCTGTGGCGCTTGTTTCGAGTGCGCGCCCGGGCCAGCGCCGCCTGCGGATCGAGGTCCAGCAGCAGGGTCAGTTCCGGCTGGGTCCTTCCGCAGATAATGCGGTCAAGAGCATGGACCGTCTGCACGCCCAGCATCCGCCCGTAGCCCTGGTAGGCAAACGAAGCGTCATTGTAGCGGTCGCTGATCACCACGTGGCCGCGCGCCAGCGCCGGGCGCACAACTTCTTCCAGGTGCTGCTCCCGGGCGGCGTACACCAGGGTCAGCTCCGCCAGGGAAGACAAGCGGGTGATTTTCGGGTTCAGCAGCAGGCGCCGGATCTGCTCGCCCACTTTCGTTCCACCGGGCTCGCGCGTCAACACCGTGGCGATTCCGCGTTTGAGAAGGTAGTCCCTCAGGCGGCGCGCGTGCGTGCTTTTTCCTGTCCCGTCAATTCCTTCCAGCGTGATGAAAATCCCATGGGACATTTTTGTCCTCTCCCCCTGTAGTTCAAATCACCTGACCTTGGGTTGTGCCCCCGGATTCTTCGAAGACCGTGGAAACCGGAATGAGATTCCGTATTGCCAGGATGCGGATTGAAATACTAACATCGGACGTTCCTCCGCCACAAGGCGAAAACTTGGCGTAGGCCGATGGTACAATAACGGCCTTGTGTAACATCTTGCGGGCCAGCCGGTTGTGCGCCGCCAGTGCGTGAAATTTTTATTGAGGCCGTCCATTTTGAGTGTTGCGGAAAATGTCGAGCGCGTTCAGCAGCGGATCCACAGCGCCTGCCGCCGCGCGGGGCGCCCGGATGAAGACGTCCGGCTGATAGCGGTCTCGAAAACCCAGCCGGCGGAAGCCATCCGCCAGGCTTATGCGGCGGGGCTGCGCGAGTTCGGCGAGAACCGCGTGCAGGAGGCGGCGGCCAAGCGGAAGGAGCTCGAAGACATTGACGCCGTTTGGCACCTCATCGGCCACCTGCAATCGAACAAGGCAAAGCAGGCCGCGGGGCTGTTTGACTGCATCCACTCCGTTGATTCGCTGCCCCTTGCCGAAAAAATCGACCGCGCAGCCGCGGCGCTGGGCCGCAGACTGCCCATGCTGATTGAAGTTCACCTGGGAGAAGAAGCCAGCAAGTTCGGCGTGGAGGAAGACGAACTGGCGCAGCTTGCGGAAAAGATCGGCGCGCTGCCTTCTGTTGAACTGCGGGGACTGATGACCCTGCCGCCTTTTTTTGACGACCCGCAGCAGGTGCGGCCTTTTTTTCGCCGTCTGCGCGAACTGGCCGGGCGCATCGAGGCCCGGAACCTGCCCGGTGTTTCCATGCGCGAGCTTTCCATGGGCATGAGCCATGACTTTGAAATCGCCATCGAAGAAGGCGCCACCCTCGTCCGGGTGGGCACGGCCATCTTCGGCGAGCGGCAGCAGTAGCGGCAATCTGCTGGCTGCGTTGAGAGCAGGTCCTCCTCTTGTCATTCTGAGCGCAGCGAAGAATCTGCTTTGCTACTTCTTGGGAACAAATGCCATGACCGACTTCACCGCCGAAGGCAACACGGTCACGCTGTGGCTTCGCATCAAGCCGCGTTCACGCCACCGTCGCCTGGTGCGCAATGCTTCCGGCGAGTTGTGCCTGGAACTCACCGCGCCGCCCGTCGAGGGCAGGGCCAACGAAGCCGCCCTCGATTTCCTCGCAGATTCGCTCCATCTGCCGCGCCGTTCGGTTGAAATCGTGACGGGAGCGAAATCGCGCCGCAAACTCTTTCGCATCACCGCGGGTCCCGCGCAACAAATCATCGCGCGCCTGGAAGCGCTGGCGCAGGAGAAAGGCGGTTAGCCCATGATTTACGCCGTCAGCCTGGTTCTGATCGTGCTGGCGCTGCTTGCGGTCAGCCTGGTGCGGTCGTTCAAGCTGAAAACCCACAAAGACTTCATGGTGGCCGACCGCCAGCTTTCCGTCTGGGTGCTCATCTTCACCCTGCTCTGTTCCTGGATCGGCGCCGGAAGCCTGTTTGCCGGGGCCGAATTCGCCTACAAGCAGGGACTGGCGTCGCTGTGGCTGCCGGCGGGTGGCTGGGCCGGGTTGCTGGTGATTTACTTCATCGCCGGCCGGGCGCGCTCCTTTGCGCAGTACACCATTCCCGACCTGCTGGAAGTTCGCTACAGCCCCATGGCGCGGGTGCTGGGGACCATCTGCATCATCGTTTCCTACACGGCCATTGTGAGCTACCAGTTTCGCGGCGGCGGGCGCATCCTGGAACTTGCTTTCGGCATGAGCGAAACCGCAGGCACCATCATCCTGGCCGGGTTTGTGATTCTGTTTACGGCGCTGGCGGGAATGTCGTCGGTGGCCTATACCGATCTGGTGATCGGCCTGCTGGTCACGGTGGGCTGCCTGATTGCGCTGCCCGCAATGATTGCCCACGCCGGCGGCTGGCACACGGTTACCGCGGCGCTGCCCGCGAGCCACCTGACCGCGCTCGGCACCATGACCTGGGACCAGGCGCTGGGATATTTCCTGCCCACTTTCACCCTGATGCTGGGCAACCAGGCGATGTACCAGAAATTCTTTTCTGCCCGCAGCGAGCGTGACGCGCGTCTTTCCGTGGTGGGATGGGTGATCGGCACCGTGGTGCTTGAAACGGTCATTATCCTGCTGGCCATTGTGGGCGGCGTCATGTTCCACTCGCGGGTCGAGTCCGGCCGGCTGCCCGCCTGGGGCCTGATTCCTTACACGGCGCGCTACGGTATGCTGCCGCTGATTGGAGCCGTCTTCCTGGCGGCGATTTTCGCCAAGGTCATCTCCACCGGCAACAACTATCTTTTTTCCCCGGCCACCAGCGTGGTGCACGACGTTCTGCAGCGATTCATCACCAAAAAGGCGAGCGACCGCAGCCTGGTGCTGATGTCGCGCATCGTGGTGGTGGTGCTGGGATTGCTGGCGCTGGCGCAAAGCTTTCAGCCGTCCATTCTGCGCACGGCCGTTTACGCCTACGATGTTTACGGCGCCGGCATCACGCCGGTGGTGGTGGCGGCGTTTTTCTGGAAGCGCGCGACCACGGCCGGCGGCCTCAGTTCCATCGCGGCGGGCACAGCGGTGGCGGTCTTGTGGAAAGTGTTCAACCTTGATCCCATCATGCCCATGATTTTCCCGGCGCTCGCCGCTTCGCTGGTCAGCTTGATCGGCGTCAGCCTGCTGACCGCGCCGCCGCGCCCCGAACAGTGGCAGCCGTTCTTCCGCAAAGCCGAAGAAGGCTGACGGGGCCCGGCAAATGTCATCCTGAGCGTAGCGAAGGATCTGCTTTTGATGACGAACTGGGTGCCTTTTAGAGAAATAAAGGAGAATCCACCATGGACCTCGACGCCATTCAATCCGAACTTCGTAGCGCAGATCTCGACGGCTGGCTTTTTTATGACCACCATCATCGCGATCCCATTGCCTACCGCGTGCTGAAGATTGCTCCCGCAATGTGCACGCGCCGCTGGTATTGCCTGATTCCGGCCTCGGGCGAACCCATCCGGCTGGTCCATCGCATCGAGAGCGGCAATCTCGACGGCGTTCCCGGCGCCCTGCGTCGTTACTCTTCCTGGACCGAGCAGCGCGAGCATCTGCAGCAAATGCTCGAAGGCAAGCGCCGCATCGCCATGCAGTATTCGCCGCTGAATGACATTCCTTACGTCGGCCTGGTGGATGCCGGAACCGTTGAGCTGGTGCGCAGTTTCGGCGTTGAGGTCGTCACGTCGGCCGACCTCGTGCAGTTGTTTGAGGCGCGCTGGTCTGATGCCGCGCTGGCCTCGCACCTTGAGGCAGGGAAGGCCGTCCACGCCGCCATCAACGGGGCTTTCGCGGCCATCCGGGCAGCCGTAGGCGCGGGAAAAGTTCTCTCCGAATACGATGTGCAGCAGGAGATGATGCGCGTCTTCGCCGCGAACGGCGTTGAGACCGACGAGCCTCCCATTGTGGCCGTGAACGCCAACGCCGCCAATCCGCACTACGATCCTACAAAGGAATCGGCGCTGCCCATCCGCGAAGGCGATTTCGTGCTGCTCGACGTCTGGGCTAAACAGTCAAAGCCCGGCGCCGTTTATTTCGACATTACCTGGACCGGCTTTGTGGGCGAGACCGTTCCCGGCCGCTACACGGAAATTTTCAATATTGTCCGCGAAGCGCGCGATGCTGCGGTCAATCTGGTGAAGGAGGCGATGCAGCAGGGAAGTCCGTTCTACGGCTACCAGGTGGACGATGCCGCTCGCGGCGTGATCGAGCGCGCCGGCTACGGCGACAAGTTTGTGCACCGCACCGGCCACTCCATCGGCGAAGACGTTCACGGCAACGGCGCCAACATGGACAACCTGGAGACGCACGACTCGCGCCAGGTGGTGCCGCGCACCTGCTTCTCCGTCGAGCCCGGAATCTATCTCGACGATTTCGGCGTCCGCAGCGAAGTAAACGTCTACGTTGAAGAACACGACGCCCGCGTCACCGGTGAAATCCAGCAGGCCATCGTCGCCATCCTGGCCGGCGGCGGATAACCACTCTACCTGTTCATTCGTTCGTCGCACCCGGCGCGAACGCCGCGACGGTTGCGCCGGCCAGGGAGCGAGGGTTCCTGGCGGTTTGCACTTTATGGTCTGCCCTCTTGGCTGACCGCTGACATCCAGGATCGATTTCTGCTCGCCACGCCTTGTTCTGAACAAAGTCTCGTTTCCAGTCTGAACCTGGAATATCATATGCGCTGAAAATCATCCGGAAATTTGAAAGCGAGGAATTTCGCTATGAAGAAAATGTCTGCAATCCTCATGATGTTGGCATCCGCCCTGGTCATCACGACGGTGGCGCGGGCTGCAGCGCCGTTAAGGCTTGTTACAAAATTTACCATGCCCTCGGATGTCAAGGGGCGCTTTGACCATCTCGCCGCCGATGTGGCGGGCAACCGCCTGCTGTTGACGGCGGAGAGCGCCCATGAAGTCCTGGTGTTCAACCTTCACACCGGCAAATATCTCCGGGCCATCACGGGCATCGAAATCCCCCACGCTGTCTTCTTCCGCGACGATCTCAACCGGATTTACATCACGGATGGAGGAGCAGGAGAACTCAAGATCTTCAACGGGAAGACTTACCAGCAGATCGGCGCCGTCAAACTCAAGGTGGACGCGGATTCCATCCGCTACGATCCGGCAACTCACGATCTTTACATCGTCAACGGCGGCGGCGATGCCCATGAATCCTTTTCCATGGTGAGTGTTGTCAACACAACCACGGACAAGAAGGTTGCTGAGATCAAGATTGACGGGGAAACGCTGGAAGCCATGGCACTTGCCCATTCGAGCCCTTTGCTTTACATCAATAATCCCTCAAAGAACCTGGTGGATGTGGTCAACCGCCGGACGCACAAGGTGGTCAAGACCTGGCCGGTCACCATGGGAAAACGAAATGTCGCCATGGCCTTTGACCCGTCAACGCATCGCCTTTTCGTTGCCTGCCGCAGCGGAGTGATTGTTGTGATTGACAGTGAAACCGGGAAGGAACTTCAGACGTTGCCCATCGGGACCGGCGTGGATGATCTGATCTTCGATCCGGCTTCCAGACGCATTTACGCGGCGTGCGGCAGCGGCGTTATCTCCGTCTATCATGAGGCCGGGCCCGACCGCTACAACCACCTGGGAGACGTGGCCGCGGCTCGCGGGAGCAAGAACGAGGTTCTCGTGCCGCAGTTGCATCGCCTGTTCACCACGATCCCGCCGCGCGAAGACGCCCCGGGCGAGGTTTATGTTTACCAGGTGCAATAGTGGACGTTCCGTTGGCCGGCTCGGCGGGCGTTTGACATGTGGTACGGGCATCCTGCCCGTGAAAAGCCGCGGCCAGGAAGTTGCCCCTTTTCGCCCGCCGGCGCGCACACATCGCAAACACGGCGATCTATGCGCCACCGGCGTCAACTTTATCCTGACCAGAGCGGCCCTTTTCAGAACGCGGGCTTGATGGTGACGACGTGGAGCACGCTGGTTTTGGGGTCCACGGTTCCCGTCACCAGCACCTTCTTATCCACAAACTCCGCTGCGGCTTTCTGGTCGTCCAGAATATATCCTCTGCTTGCTTTGACGTCGACCACCAGAGCGTACTTCCCGTTCTGCAGCTTGGCCATCTTGCCGAAGTAGGTTTTTTGCGCATTCTGCTTTTGCGGGGCCGCGGGCTGTTGGGCGCTGGAGTTCTGGTTTTGGGCGGCCACGGCCGGCGCAAGCGGCGCGAGGCACGCAGCCATGGCCAGTGCCATTGCCCAGGCCCGGATTTTTCTTTGCTTCATGCATACCCTCTTTTTGTTGTGGATGTTGTCACGCGCTTTCCTGCGGCAATGACGGTGGCAAACCCTTCGCACAATCGGACTGCCGCGATGAGGCTGGCGTGACGGATTCAGCTTGGGAAAGTTGCTGAAAGACTTCCCGAACACTTGCTGATCAGTTTGCAGGAAAAAGCCAACTCGTGAACATGGCGATGGTATCACACTCTTCGCGGGATGTTCCAGGCGCGGAGAAGCCCGGCAGGCCGACCGGCGCCAGCCGGCGCAGGATGATTGAAGCTGGACCAGCATTGAGTCATTTGTGGCTAAAGATGGTCGGAACCTGGCGATTCTGTGCCGGCAGGGACCTCGCCGGCGGGGACGGGGTCATCTCCATGGTGGAACAGTTTGACGATTTCATGGTTCAAGCGATAGCCGGCGGCGCTTCTTTCGCCGGCCCGGGTAATATACCGCACAATGGCGATAACGCCGCTGCCGGTAGCCTTCAGGTTCACGGTGGGTCCGGCGGAAAAGGACCTCATGCCGTAGCGGTTTGAGACGTGCTGCCACTCGCGTTCGGCCAGTTGCATGTTGCTCTCGGTTTCTTTGGCCACAATGGCTCGAATCTGCTCCGCTAGCGGGTAAGGGTTCCGGGTGGCTGGGATCGGCACCTCCAGTTCATCCCATAACCACTGCCCGGAGGTGCTGAAATTGAAATAATAGCCACTGACCGCGTACATATTCATAAAGGCGACCTGGCGGCCGGTCAAATGGCTCGGCTCATTCCAGTTGCCGGTTTCCAGCAGTACGGTGCGGAAAAGGGTGATTTCGATGACCTCGCCGCGGACCCCGGTGAAAGCGTTTGGATTGATCTCCACCCAGTCTCCCACCCGGATGCCGTAGCGGCCCATCAGCACGAACCAACCCAGGAAGGAGAGGATAACATCCTGCAGCGCGATGGCGAGTCCGGCGCCCGCCAGGCCCAGCACGGTGGATAACTGCGTGGGCGCGCCGAAAATCAGCATCAGAATCACCACCGCCGTGACCAGCCGGACGCAGATGCGGATGATCGCCTGGAGCGTGCTCTTCTGCTTCCGGTCCAAAGCAAGGCGGGCGAAAGAGTGCTCAATCAGGCGATTTAAGACGAACGCAATGGTCATGATCAGCACAATCCACAGAACGTCGGCGATGATCTTGTGTAAAACGGAGCGCCCGTTCGAGGCGGCCAGCGAGTTCCAGTTTGAATAAGCGGAAGCCAGGTTCTTCATGGCCTCGGCTCGATTTTCAAGGATCCGGAGCATGATCTGGTGGGTGGAAATCTGGTGAATCAGAGTGAGGGCAGGGTTGCCAGCACCCGCTCCCGCGGTCGTTCCTCCGGACGGCCCGGGGGATTTCGCGGGCGGGGCCGCGGCAGGTTTGCCAACTGGCGGGCGTTCCTTGCGGCGAGGGGCAAGCATGCCGGCGATTTGTTCCGGCGTCAGTTCGTGCTGTGCCAGGGCCTTTCTTTGCCCCTGCTCGGCAGCGAGTTGCTTTGCAACAAGGTCATGCTGCTGCCCCAGTCTGACGGCTTCGTCGGAAGCTTCCGTCCGGGCCTGCTGGATCTGTAACTGCTTCTGGCGAATTGATTTCCAGTAGGTCCAACGGGCAAACAGGCTGCCCAAAGACGGGGTCCCCTGAGACGGCGGGAACTTGAACGTATCCGCGGCCCTCGACGCCGCCTCGTGCTCCGCCTTCAGTTCCTCCAGGCGGCTTTGCGGATTGCCGCCCGCCTGGCTCAGATCTTCTTTAGCGTCGGCCAGCGTCTCCTGAAGGAGGTTCAACTCGGCCTGGCTCACGGCCAATTGACCTTCGAGAGAGTCCCGGCGCGCTCCCCGCTCCCTCTCAAGCGCGCTTTTGATCTGGTCAACTTCCTTCTGGCGGGTTTGAATCGCGGCTTTTAATTTCGCCAATCGCTCCTGTATGGCCTGGATTTCATGCGTCTGAGGAACCGGCTCAATGCCCGCAAGCTGAAGTGCATTTGCGTATTGCAGGTCCAACTCACGGTCGGCTGCATCCAGGGCGTTCTTTGCCGCGCGTTGTTCCTCGGGCGTCGTGGCCGTGGATGCCAGACCCCTCACCGTGTCGAGATAGTGCTGGTTGAGGGACGTCTTCTGACCGCCCGATGCAGTCAGCGCGTTGGCCGGGAGGCTGGTCGGGCGCGACCCCGAGGTGAAATAGAGACCGGCCGCCGCCACCAGGAGCGCGAGCAGGGCGCACAGCGTCACATTTTGCGTGATTTTCATCTTGCCCTCGATAGATCGTGCCGCCAGGCGGTTCTGCCAGCCGCCCCGGCATGCCTCTCACCGCCGCTGCATTGTGCCTCTCTCCGCGTCAGGTCAGGACAACTCTGGCCCGCCCCCCTGGCAGCCGGTGAGGGCCCGCCAGGAATAATGACTGTTGTGATGGCGCGTGAAGCATGAAGGTTGCGCGCTCCAGCCGCTTGAGGGGCAGCAAACCAAGTTGCCCGGCCCGTTTGAAGCTTAACCTTCCTTCGCTCCTCTCGCCAGGGTGTCTGCCACACGAATCAACCTGGGTATCTTACAGATGTTTGCAAAATATAGTGACGCTTCGCAATTGTAGCGCCGCCGTCCCGGCGGCAATTTTCAAGGCCGGCAAGATGCCGGCGCTACGCAGACACTACAAAGCAAGCGTCTGCGCCAGCCCCGGGGCTTGACGTAACGTCATTCTGAGGCCGGTTTCTGGCCGAAGAATCTGCTTTTCCCTGCCGGTCGTTTGGAAAATGAAGCAAGCAGGTTCCTCGTCGCTCTTCGCGGGTGCCGGGTCAGAAAGTGAAGATGGTTCTCGCCGTAATAGTGCTTCTGCCGCGGCATCGCGCTATTCTACATCAGTGACGTCAGGATAGCGCTTAATGTTGTGATAGAAGGGCCGCCTACATCGCAAAGGGCGCGACGTATGTGCCACCGCGAGCTATTCCGGTAGCACCGGCAGGACGACGGTATTCACGGCCGATGGATCATCCCGTAATTTAATGTAGAGCAAAGTCCCATTCGGCCGCGGCACGGTGATCGTGCTGCCGGCGAATCCGAGCGGAACGGGCATGCTGTGCGTGAACTGCGCATCGGACGCAACCGAATCAATGAGGAATAGATTGGTCCCGCTCAGCGTACACGGCTTGTCCGGAGAATCAGGGCAGTGCACCTCTTTGAGTGACGGGATGCGGACCAAGCGCGCGAGCGGCTGCCAATCGCCTTTCGCCCCGTCCTCGCTCACCGGACGAAACTGAAGAGCCCCAAACGCGGACGGCCCGAAGCTCTTGGCAGGATCGAGCGTGGCCAGCACCGTCTCAGCATCCTGCAGTATCAGGTCGCCGTTGGAAATGCTGAGTGACACGTCGAATGACTCATCTGCTGTGGCTACTTCGATTTTTTCGCTTCGCGGAAATTTCTTCGGCGTCACCGTCTTCAGGAAGAACGACAGACGGCTGTCTTGCGGAAGCTGATCCTGGCTCGCGAATCGAATCGCAGAAGGGCTCGGCCCCGGCTGTATACTCTTCCCGATCAGCGAGACTTGCGGACGCGGCGGCCCCACTGCCGACGGTAGATCCTGAGTGCGGCCGTCCTTCAGGGCCACGTGCGCATCGACAGTCTGATCCGGGTTCAACGCGCCTACTGGAATTGTCGTCGAGGCCAGCAAACGCAACTGATCCTTCTGTCCGTCGCGCATCAGCGTTCCCGGAACGAATTCCACTCCCGCGATTTTGACCGCCTTCACCTCGTCCAGCCTGGTGCCAACGAGCAGCGCCTGGCGATCGCCGGCATTCAATGTGAAATGATCGAGATGCGCCGCTTCGGAATAGGCGGGCAAAGAAAGTTCGTCAGGCGCCTTCAGACCGAATTGCTTCACGCGCACGGTCATCACGCCCGATTTCTCATCCTGTAGCGGGACGTGCACTTCCAATTCGTCCGGCTTGACGATCTTCCACGTCGTCGCCAGTACGCGACCCTGCGCGTCACGAACTGTAACCGAATCCACGCAAATCGCGCAGTCTGAGTCGAGGTGCAACGTATCCTGGCGCCCAACGACAAGCGCGCCCTGATCCCCGGCAGGAACGGTCCACTTTGTCGTGTGCGAATCTCGCAGATTGAAGCTCGGACCCTCGAATGCTTCAAAACCCCAGCGCCCGTAGAGTGTCGCCTTCACCTGTGACAGGATCGCGCCGGTCGGAGCCGACCGCGTATCAACCACGAATCCTCCTCGCGCTGGATCGGCCGTAGCAGGCAGGTCGATTGTCTTGCCCGATTTCTCAGGCACGCGAAGCACGAAGTCGTGCGCGATGTTCGTCGAGAACACAAGCGGCGCGCCCCCCACAGGCAGAACGAGGGGCGTCTTGTGCAGACAAAAAACCTGGTTCGCGTCCACGGCCTGCAGCGGCGGCAGCTGCGCAGCCTCCACCGCAGGCAAGCCTACCACGAGCACGGACTTCGGATTCCGGAACGAGGGCGGACTATTCAGCCGTAGATTCAGCTCGTCCCCGTCCGGACGTGCCAGCGCCGGAATGTATTGATACTCGGCGGTGTGCAGATTGCCCATAAGCCGCGCCAGATCGACCACCGTCCCAACATACGGACTGAACGGAACGGCGCCGGCTACCGGAGTTGAGCTGACCGCTCCGATTAGGTTTAAGGACGCTCCCGATGTAAGCGCCGCGACCATCGACTGCGTATGAGCGTCGCCAAGCACGAGTTGGTCGCTGCCCTGCGTCAAGCACGGCGCCTGCTGCTCCACCGGCTTGTCAAAACATTGCTGATCCACTTTGATGTGCAGAGTGCGCGCGAGTTCTTCCGACCGCGCCTGCAGCTCTTTCGGATTCCGGTCGGACGTCCGCTTTACTTCCTCCAGATACCGGTCGAGCCGCGAACGGTCCAGGCTGGCCTGATTCAGATCCTGGGAACCTCGAACGAAGGTTCCCGGCCGTCCTTGAATTGCCGACCTCAGTGTGCCGAAATCTCCGCCCGTTTGCGGAGCCAGGAACAACAAAGCTTGCTGAGCGCCCTGTGGCACGGTAACGACGATTCCCTCTTCGCGCACCTTTTTCGTCCAACTGTCCGCGCGAGTGAACCAGTTATCGGGCGGCGGATTCGTGTTCCCACGAAGGAACGCGACGACCAGCAAATAGTGAACCGATTGGCTCTCGGGAAACTTCGGATGAATCCACACCCGGTCGCCCGCCTGCAAGTTCGCGACGTCGGAAATCGGAAGGGTTTTGCCGGCGCGAGTCACGCGCATATCCACATGCGGCCCGGTCAGGTCGAAGGGAGCTGTGGCCGCCCGTACCACGGACGTTCCCATGGCCAGCAGCATGAAAAGAAAAAAGTTGCGGAAGAGAAGGGTGGAAATCTGAGCGTGGGTCGTCTTGTGAAACAGGATCAAAATTGCACTCCTTGAATAGGCAAATCGGTTGCGCGATTCGGAATTTCGATCGCAAACTGAGAAACACATCCCATCGTCGAAGGCCAGGGAGACACGGATGGTAAACAGAAACTGGCCTGATCAAGCATCAATGGTTGGATCCGGTGTCGCCTGGAATTTCCATTTTGAGCTTCCACTACACCCAAAACCTATTATAACTCCTGTCCTGTCGTGTCAGGCGCAAAGCGGCCTGCCTGGTGCTGTCCTAATTCTGTGTTGCTAATTGGTGGCGGCCTCGGAAGAGTGGGCCGCCAGGATATCACTTAGGCCGCGCTGCCATCGGAAGGAATAAGGTTTCACCTTTTTTAGGGAACGCTTTCTGAATCATTTCTTTGAACTGATTCCAGGACGCGGCTGGCGCATACGCTTGCCTTGTAGGGTCTGCGTTCTCGCGAAGCGAGAGGCTCTTGCCTTTTTTCATTCCACCCGACCCATTGTGATCAGAGAGGCGTCCTGCAAAAAATAATACCGCCAGCTTGAGCACGGCCACGCGCTGAATCAACTCCCCCTCGTGGCCCGGCGCTGTTCTAACCCCGCTCAGCTTCGCTGATCGCAGATATCAAAAATCAATGTCTGCGCCACCCGCCCACGGAATGTAAGGAAGCCTGCGGCGCGCCATGGCCCCGCAGTATACGCCTCGCGGCCCATCAAGACCAGTCCCTTCGGGACCACGCAGACACTAAAAAGCCAGCGTCTGCGCCAGCCCCGTCAGGCCTTGCTCATTTTCTTTTCCCACCGCCCCCTTCATAGATGCGCCAGCCTGGAAGTGCGCAGTTGCGTCCTTCATCTCCACAGCCCCTGCGGCGGCCCCGGTGCCGTTGCTACCGGCTTCGGGCGAATCGCACCGCAAGAAGGCAGATGAGTACGCTCAGAGCGACCACGACGAACAGAAACCCTACAAGGCTTCCAATAAAGCCGAACGGCGGACCGAGTGCCAGGTCTGCGTAGCTTCCCGGGACCAGCGCGACGAGGAGTCCCACGGCGACCGCGATGGGGGCGAAAACGACGTAGCTTATCGCGGCGGCTGCGGCCTCCCTTCGGGAATAATCTCTTTGGAGCACCCGGAAAACCCAGGCTGCGGCTGCCGCCAAGGGACCACCCAACACCACAGTCACGATGGCGGCGGACAGCCATGGTCGATTGCGAATCCCGTCCAGCGATTTGCCGGCTGCGATGGCCAAGACGAAATAAAGAGCCGCCGCTGCCAAGGAAGCTTTAGTCACAACCCGCGTCAGCTTTGTGTCCCTGCTCACTGGTTTCCTCCAACCCTAATCTAGTACTCATAGCACTCAAAGAAGTCCTTGGGGTGATCAATGAAAAGATAGCGGGGAACGCTGTCGTTTGGCCACTGGTTTAACAGCTTCCCCCTAACGCAATTGGAGTAAGGGCTGTTGGGGGCAAACGGAAGGAGGTGCATACATAGAGTGTCGAGAATTTCACCTCCGCCCGTCCCGTTTCTATACTCGCCGCACCAGGCCTGCGTCGGCGGGACGTCCGGCTTGAAGTTAGGCGGGTGGCGCAGATTCGTGCTTTATCGAGTCTGCGATCCCGCGAAGCGGGACGTTTCTGTTTGTCATGGCATCCGATCCATCGCTATGGTCGAGGCATCCTCCAGGAAATGATACCTCCAGCTTGACCACGGCCAATCGCCCGGCGACCTGACCAGCCTTCGCTCCACGGGATTATTGTGCATGTAGTCCAGTTTTTCCAGTTGCTTCTTTTCACTCCGGATATTCATGTCGTAGAACCGGCGTTGCCACACCCGGCAGTTGGCCTCGTCGTGGACGGTCGCCGGCAGGGTAAACCGCTTCAGCATCCCGGCGCACCACGCGTGGCGGCGCTCCTGCCGCAGAGTCTTCAGGATGGACCGCGCCGTGCGCTGATCCCCGCTCCACTCGTCATCCTGAGGAGTCCCGCCGAAACTCAGTGGGACGACGAAGGATCTGCTTTTCCCTGCCAGTCGCTCAGAAACCGAATAAAGCAGATTCCTCGTCGCCTCTCAGCTCCTCGGAATGACGGGCACAAGGGAAGGATGGGCGGCCCCGGAGGGCCATAACAGCAGATGGAAATGCTCCGGCATCAGAACGTAGCCCAGGAGCCGGAATCCCAGTTCGGCGCGCAGATCGCCCAGTGTCTGTACCCAACGCTGCCGGAATTTTTCCGAGTCAAAGAGGCGGGTACGTCGATACGTGCTCCGGGTGAGAAAATGAAGGTGGTTTTCGCCGTAATAATGCTTCTGCCGGGGCATGGTGCCATTCTACATCACCAAAATGCCGCATACATTCCAAACTGCGGAACGTATGCGCAACCCGCCGTTCGTGTTGCGAAATAAGGGCCGCATACATCGCAAAGGACGCGACGTATGCGCCACCCGCCCGCTAGTGCATTAGGATGAAGGGCAGCAGAAGGGTCTCAAAGTAACCTAGGATCACGTAGGTCGCTAGCAAGGTACCGATGATTACGTCGTAGCAGAGTTCAGCAGCCCTCGTGGCGATGCGCCCTTCGCGCTCAGCTCGTCTAACCTTACGCCACCACTTTAGCCCTGCGAACCAGGGCACCAGCTGAAAGAGCGGCGCTAGGTACCCCTCGATGGGGGGGTGCGTGAGCGATGCTAACCTCCCGGCGGTCATAAGCAGGAATATCTCGAACGTCCACACAACTAGGCTTACCCCGACAAGGAACCACATCCTCGTCGGGCGACGGCCAAAGGAGCCACCCATTGCCTCCTCTCGCCGACCGCCGCTCAATGCTTTGTCAGTCATGACACCTCCTATTATTGGGAACAGACGTACACCGCGTACACTGCCAATGTTCCGCTGCCAAGTCCCTCCCAGAAAGCAATGCTCCCGTACATGGCCCCAAGAGGGGGAAGCTCCGAGGTGACGACCGCGCCAAGCACGCTGACTGCAGCGGCGACTCCCAGCGCCTTTGCGGCCTCCATCGCTCTGTTACAGCGCACCTGTTGGGGCATCGGCTGCGGCGAACTGGGCTGTTGCGGCAACGGTCCGGAATTGGGCTGAGGGAGTGGAGGATGCAACATGATATTTGGCACTACCTCCACACCGTCAATGAGAAGTTCCTCTGCTGGAGTAAGGCCGCTCTCACCCCCGGAGACTGTTATCGTGCATGGAGCGGTAGAATAACAGTCATTGGGCACAAGAAGCCCCAGTGGGTCTGAGTATGTCGCGGGTGGCGCAGATACGTGCTTTGTCGTGTCTGCGTTCTCGCGCAGCGGAACGGTTCTGCCTGTTATCATGGCATCCGGTCCATTGTGGAAGCGTTCTGGCCTTCGTCTTTCGCCCCTGCCGGGGCTTTCGGGATTCTATCGCAAAATGAGTCCCACGGCTCACGCGGTGGGCTAAAATCTTTCGGCCCTCCGGGCCTGGGGAAGACAGTAGGCAGCAGGCAGAAAGCGGAAGGCTGTAGGCAGATAACAACAGCGGGTGGCCTTTCTCCCGGCCTGGTAATCGTGGCACGGGCGTCCCGCCCGTGGACCAACATGGCCAGGATGGCCATGCCACAGGCCGCCTTTTAACCCCACTCAGCTTCGCTGATCGCAGACATTAAAAAACAATGTCTGCGCCACCCGCTGTCACAACTCGGCGCTGCCGGCTCCCTCCGGGGCATATGCCAAGGTTATCTCCCCCAGATCAGACGGCCATGGCTCGTCGTATGTGAAGCCCTCCAACTGGCGCAGACGGCCGCGCTCGACGAGCAGGACAAATCCGATTCCGTGCTGTAACTTAGGACCGTCTCCGGTTACGCCCGAGAGATGGAATCTAGGCGCACCGGGCACAGGAATACACCGTTCGGGGACCTCGATGTCGGTAAAGAACCCAACGCCTGTGAAGGTGCGCTTCACCACACGGGCCGATCCGATTTGGTCGCGCAAATATCCGGCCCGGCTGTCCTTGAACTGGCTGACCATCATTTCCAGCACGCGCTCTTCGAGCAGGTTAGCGTCTATCATTTGTAAGCCGTCCCAATCCGGGCTACTCCGTTCACAACCCTACCCTCGACAGTTACTGTGTGGCTGCCCACCTGAACCGACTCCTTGAACAATCCCGTGAGTGAGTAGCGAGGACCGCCGGTGTTGCGGTCCGCGGCAGTGACTCCGAGGAATCAAGGAGACGGCCATGATCTCGGCGGCCCGATCGCCGGCTCCTGCTTTCTGCCGACTGCTTACTGCCTCCTGCCTTCCCAATCGGGGTCCCAAAATGGGCTCTGAATGGCCCGCTGTTCGCACTGACCGGCGGGTCAGTAAAGTGCCCACTGAACAACCAGACGGAGACGAAGGAATTCGGGCCGAAAACGGGCAAAAAACGGGCTCTCCGCGAAGGCCGGCCGGCCACTGGACTAAATCCAAGACCGGTCGGCTCGCGAACGGTGCCAGGCTCCCTCCTCACACTCCGGACTCCCGCCCTGGCCTCAGGCGGAAGTGAGCTTGCGTTCCTCGTGGTTCCACACGGCAATGGCGTTCGAGAAGTAGGCGGAGTTGGCCATGTGGCAGGCGATGGCGGCGTTGTTGCCGAACACGGCGTCTTCCACCGAAGGCCGCCGCGTCTTGACGGACTGGAAAAAGTTCCACAGGTGCTCGCGCGTGTCGTTGTAATTGGGCGGAGCGTAGTAGCCGGTGGCCTCGATAGGCTTGGCCTCGCCGGGCGCGGTGTCATGCTCGGCGTGCCACTTCTTCGCGTAATCGCCCGACATCGGCTGCGGCCAGGCGGGCGTGCAGGGGCTGTGGTTCCTGCCGTCCTGCGGCCAGATGGTGAAGCCGCTGGGGTTTTCGATGCCGTGGATTTCCATGATGCCGCGCGTGCCCATGAAGCGGTAGATCTCATCATCGCTGGTGTTGAGCGTTACCCGCAGCGTGGCGCGGAAATTGGGATATTCGTAGATGGTGGTGATGACGTCGGGAACGTCGCGGCCCTCCTTCCAGTGGAACAGCCCGCCCATGGTGGCCGCTCGTTTGGGAGGCGCGGTCACGTCCAGCGCGTAGTGGATGCCGGTGAGCGAATGGATAAACAGGTCGCCGGAAGCGCCTTCGCCGTAATCCTGCCAGTTGCGCCAGCGCGTGAACCGTTGGGCGGAGAACGGACGTTTGGGCGCCGGCCCCAGCCACGTTTCCCAGTCAAGCGTCTTGGGAGAAAGGTCGGGCGGAATGGTGTAGTTCCAGGCGCCGCAGGGATTGTTGCGGCCGAGCGACGATTCCACCAGGCAGACGTCGCCGATCACGCCCTGGCGCAGCAGCTCGCGGGCCTTCTGGTAGATCACCGAACTGGGTTCCTGACTGCCCACCTGCACGATGCGGTTATGCTTCTTTGCCGCTTCAATCATGGAGAAGCCCTGCTGCACTTCGTGGGTCATGGGCTTTTCGACATAGACGTCCTTGCCGGCCTGGCAGCACTCCAGCACAATGCGATGGTGCCAGTGGTCGGGCACAGGAGCGATGATGCAGTCAATGTCCTTGTTATCGAGCAGGTCCTGGTAGCGTGCGGTCACCTGGATGGGCTTGCCCACTATCTGCCTGGCCAGTTCCTGGCGGCCGGTGTAAAGCTCGCACGCCGCCACACACTCGACGCCGGGCAGGGAGATGGCGTCGTGCAGCAGGCCTGAGCCGCGCATGCCCACGCCGATGATGGCGAATCGTAACGTGTCACTGGCGGCGGCGGGCCGAGCCGGCACAGGCTCCGGAGCTGAGGCCTCCAGGTGAATGGCGCGCCCCGCCAGCATGCCTCCGGTGGCCCCGGCAGCCTGCCCTATAAAACTGCGTCGAGAGATGCGTTTGCTTTCCATGGTGAGGTTACCTCCCTGATGAAAACGTGTATGATGTCGCCCCTGGACTGCGGGTGACGCATGAGTTTATCGCCGACTATAGCGGCGTGCAATCGTTTCTTCAGAAATTCGTGGAAGCGCCCGGAGATGCGTGCCGGCTCTTTGCGTAGATCATCACCCACTGCCCGCGGCGTTGAAATTGGGCCACCAGATGCAGGTTGTAGCGGAAGGCCGCAAAGCCGGGGTGGATGGGCCGGGTGTACCGGGCCATCCGCGCAAGCCAGGGGTAGCGCAAAAGCCAGTTGCCGGGCGGGTCCCACTTGCGCGAGTAGAGATAGAGCAGGTCAAAGGAATCGCCGGGAACGTTCCTGAAATCGGGCGGGGCAAACCCCGGCACGCCGACGACCTGTATAGGCTGCTTAACGTAGCCTAGTTCCGGATGGCTTAGCTCATCCGTAGCGGGCCACGCCGTCAGAATGCGCGGATGATCAGGTTGCGCGGAAAGCCATTCCGCAGCCTGCTGGTGCAGCCGGATGAAATCCGCGTAGGAGAGGTTGTTTTCGTACGCGAAGGGATAGGCTGGGTTGATGAACCACGATGCCACAAAGCCGGCAGCCACCAGCACGAACGCTGCGCGCATCACCGGACGCGGCAGGGTTTCCACGAGCATTACAAGCGCCAGATAGAAACACGGGAACATGGGCAGCAGGTAACGTGTGAGCACCGCGCCGCCCACCAGGCTGAGCATGATGATGTAGACGGCACCCAGTCCTGCGGCGAGGAAGAAGAATTCCCTGCGAAGGCCCGTGAAAGATTCCTCGCTTCCTGGTGTTCCCTCCTCGGCGTCACTGTTACGGGCGGCCTTCAACCGCCGGTAACCCAGAAGCGCCGCGGCAACAAGCAGCCAGTTGAATCCCGCAATAAACACCTGGTAGAGACGGCGGAGCAGGCTGACGGCGATCCGGCCGGGTCCCAGGGTGGAATAGAGGTTGTACTGGAGGTAGGTGGCGCCGCCTGTCCAGTAGCCGGTCAGGTGATGGTAGTAAAGGGCCCATGCGGACAGCGTGGCAACCGGCGCCGCAATCCACAGCCAGGTGCTTTTGGCAGGAGGTTTTCTGTACAACCAGACGAAGACGACCGCTACCGGAACGATAACGATGGCAGTTTCCTTGGTCAGCACGGCAAGCGACGCCGCGACGGCAAACCAATCCATGCGCCGGCGGAGCAGCGCCCACACGGCAACGGTGGTGGTGAAGGCCGCAGGAAGGTCCAGAAGCGCCAGGGTGCTTTGGGCGAAAAACAGGGGCGAGAGCCCCAGCAAAATACAGGCCCAGAATGCAGTTTCACGGCTGGCCATGGTGCGGCCCAGCGCGTAGAGGGCCACCAGCGTTCCGGCCGCAAACGCCGCCATGGTGAGGCGCGTCACCAGCGGAGCATAACCCAAGAGGCGCCACGCCAGCGCCAGGCTGATGGAGAGCAGCGGTGTGTGTCCGGTCGTCAGGGTGCTCTGGGGGATGAGGAGACCATGACGTAAAAAATCGAGTGCCGCCGGAATGTAGTATCCGGTCTCATCCCAGAGATAAGGCAGGCGCAGCAGGGGGTAATGGAGCAGGGCCACTGCTCCGAAAGTTGCAATGAAGCCCAGGCCAAATGTTAAACGGGAGTTTGCAGATGTTTTACTCATCGAAATTGGCATGATACAACGGACAGCGCAAACATTGTTTCGGATTCAGCGCAGAGTTGGTAGCCTTTTGGAGGGTTGTTGACTTCGGGGGAGCGCGCCACGCATATTTCGAGCGTTGTCATCGTGCGCTGGCGGGGGTTAGGATGAACAGGTTGACGCATGCTCACGGCAAGCCGAGCTTTATCTTGCGACGGCACGAGCGCCGCGCGATGGCTTGATGCTCCAATCGCAGCGGTGGAGGCTTTTAAGTTTAAATTCAAAATGCTGAAGGGAGAACGATGAAATACCGAAAGTTCGGACGGACAGGCTGGATGGTGAGTGAGATGGGATACGGCATGTGGGGCATGGCGGGCTGGACGGGCTCCGACGACGAGGAATCACTCCGATCCCTTCAGCGTGCTGTCGACCTGGGTTGCAATTTTTTTGACACGGCCTGGGCTTACGGCAGCGGCCACAGCGAAGAATTGCTGGGCAATCTTGTCCGGGCCAACCCGGAAAAGAAGCTCTACACGGCGACTAAGATTCCGCCGAAGAACGAGCAGTGGCCAAGCCGCCGCGAATATACTCTGGACGATTGTTTTCCTCCTGACCATATCGAGCAGTATGTTCACAGCAGCCTGAAGAATGCGGGCCTTGAGAGTTTTGACCTCATGCAGTTCCACACCTGGGAGGATTCCTGGGTGGAAGACGAACGCTGGTCCAAAAAGTTGGAGGACTTGCGCCGCCAGGGATTGATCCACGCCGTTGGGATCAGCATCAACCGCTGGGAACCGTGGAACGGGGTGCGGGCGGTCAAAAGCGGACTGGTGGACGCCGTGCAGGTGATTTACAACATCTTTGACCAGAACCCCGAGGATGAACTCTTCCCGGCCTGCCAGGAGATGAACGTCGGGGTAATTGCGCGGGTCCCGTTTGACGAGGGCACTTTGACGGGCACCCTGTCACTGGATTCTACCTGGCCTGAAGACGACTGGCGCTGCACCTATTTCGTCCCGGAAAACCTGAAGAGCAGCGTGGAGCACGCCGACGCGCTGAAGCCTCTGGTTCCCGAGGGGATGACGATGCCGGAAATGGCGCTGCGGTTCATTCTGGGTAACCCGGCTGTCAGTACGATTATTCCAGGCATGCGGAAGCTTCGGCACGTAGAGGCGAATATTGCTGCCAGCGACGCCGGCCCGCTGCCCCCGGAACTCCGGGCGGAACTGGCCAGGCACCGCTGGGTGCGACAGGTGACCGATTGGTCGCAGTAGTGGGCGCTCTCGAAAATTCTTGCTGGGTCTTACGCGAAAAGGGGCGCCTGGGAGATAATTAAGGGAAGGGCGCAGCAGGGTGTGCCTTCCGTCGCTCGGAAGCTAACCGGGCAGGGCATCTCCGGCTGCAAATTCGGCTTCAAAGAAATGATGAAGGAAGGTAAGGAGGCAGTGTATGAACTTTTTCAGGGCTCGGACCTTCTGGACGGTGGCAATCGCTGTTTGCTTCCTCGCCCCTCTGGTGCACGCCGACAGTATAAGGTTCACGAACGGCCAGACCATTCAGGGGAAATACCTGGGAGGGACAGACTCGCAAGTTACCTTCTATACGAATAACCAGCTCATGCACTATGCGATCGGAGATATTGATTCCATAACTTTTGGCGGCGATACCTCAACTTCGTCAGCTGTTGCGGAGCCGACTCCTGCTCCCGTTGTGCAGGCGCCACCGGCAACGGCGGCGAGTTCCACCGGGGCGACCGTTCTTGTCCCTGCCGGCACCCATCTCGTGGTGCGGATGATCGATGGCATCGATTCGAACCGGAGCAGGGTGGGCGACAGTTTCCAGGCCAGTCTGGAGGAGCCGCTGATTGTAGACTCCACGCAGATTGCGGCCAAAGGGACCGCGGTATATGGCAGGCTGGAGCAGGTGAAATCAGCCGGCCGCATCCAGGGGCAATCGGAGCTGCGGCTGGTGCTGACGGGTATTGTGCTGAATGGCGCAACGCAAAACATCGTGACCGGTGACTATGAGGTTCAGGGAAGTTCCCGCGGCCATCAGACGGCCAAGCGGGCCGGAATTGGCGCTGTGGCGGGCGGAATTATTGGAGCCATTGCGGGCGGCGGCAAAGGTGCGGCAATTGGAGCCGGCGTTGGCGCTGGCGCAGGCACTGCTGTCTCTGTGATGACACACGGCCAGCAGGTTCATGTACCCAGTGAAACGGTGCTGGACTTTACGCTGCAGCAGCCGGTCCAGCTTCCGGTTGCGACCAGCTAGTGTCCCGAGTTATAAATTCGCTGAACAATGCTAGCGTCATTCCGAGCGAAACGAGGAATCTGCTTTTGGCGCGAAGACCGAAAAACAAAGCGGATTCCTCGGGCCGATCAAAAGCATCGGCCCTCGGAATGACAGCGTCTCACGCATCATTTCTTCAACGAACTTCTAATTCAGAACACTAGCTGGAGTTGGAAGATATCCTCGTTGCCAAAGATGTTACGAGACGACTCTGAGCATTCTGCAATCGGGTGGCGGTCAACAATAGAGGGCTTGGCTCAGGCCTCTTGAGAGCGGAAGGCCCCCTCCTTTACTGATTCGACGGGCTTTCTTCCGGCTGCGTGATTTGCTCCTGGAGGAAGGCCCGTAACCTTTTCTGCAGCTCATCCCTTGCGCGACGAAAGGCATTCAATCGCTCCTCTTCGCCGCCTCCAACCGCGGCAGGGTCCTCGATGCTCCAATGAATGCGCCGGGTTGTGGCTGGGAAGACGGGACAGGTCTCCCGGGCGTTGTCGCAGACAGTGATGACGTAATCGAAATCCTGCCCGAGAAATTCTTCCACTGATTTCGAATGATGGCCGGAAAGGTCAATTCCGGCTTCGCGCATCACGGCAATTGCTTCCGGCCGGACCCTCGTGGGCTTTGTGCCGGCGCTGAAGACTTGACACGACGGCCCGGCCTCATGCCGAAGCAACCCTTCGGCCATCTGGCTTCGGGCGGAATTTGCCGTGCACAGGATCAGGACCCGCATGCTCAATTTTCCTCGGTCAGGATCTCGGTCCCGGTGGCGGGAACCCTGAAGTACTGCTTCTGGAAGCGCAGGGAGACGTTGACCAGGGTGATCATTACCGGGACTTCGACAAGCGGCCCGATCACCGCTGCAAAGGCGGCTCCGGAGTGGATCCCGAACACGGCGACAGAAACAGCAATCGCCAGCTCAAAATTATTGCTCGCGGCCGTAAAGGCGAGCGTGGCCGTTTGGCTGTAATCGGCTCCAACTTTATGGCCCATCCAGAACGAAACCAGAAACATGACGACAAAGTAGATCAAAAGCGGGACCGCGATGCGCAGCACATCCAGGGGAAGACTGACAATGACGCTCCCTTTCAGGGAGAACATGATCACGATGGTGAACAGCAGGGCGGCCAGCGTCAGAGGGCTGATGCGTGGAATGAACTGCTTTTCGTACCATTCGCGGCCGCGCGCGCGAATCAGGATAAACCGTGTGAATATTCCGGCAAGGAACGGAATACCAAGATAGATGAAGACACTGCGCGCGATCTCGCCAATCGAGATGCTGACAACCGTTCCCCCTAGACCGAACCACTGCGGCAGCACGGTGATGAAGATCCAGGCGTAAACAGAATAAAACAGCACCTGGAACACGGAATTGAAGGCCACCAGCCCTGCCGCATATTCCGTGTCGCCCCGGGCCAGTTCATTCCACACAATCACCATGGCGATGCAGCGCGCGAGACCGATCATAATCAGTCCGGCCATGTATTCCGGATACCCCCGGAGAAACACAATCGCCAGTACGAACATCAGGACCGGCCCGATCACCCAGTTCTGAAAAAGCGAGAGCAGCAGGATCTTGCGGTTCTGGAACACCTTGCCGATTTCTTCGTAACGGACCTTGGCCAGGGGCGGGTACATCATCAGGATGAGTCCCACAGCAAGAGGGATGGAGGTGGTTCCGCTCTGGAAGCTCGTCACCAGTTGTACAAAGCCTGGCGAGAGGTTTCCTAACGCGATGCCGGCCGCCATAGCCAGAAAAATCCACAGGGTCAGATAGCGGTCAAGGGGCGAGAGTCTGCGTGCGGTATGGGTGCTCATGCTCGTATCTTGGCGTTGAAGGACGCTCCCACGCCGGACGAATCTATTTCCCTGGTTTGCGCGCCCGGACAAACGCGCTCATGAATTTGCCGTCAATTTTCGACGCCAGCGAATCCACTTCCAGACCTTTCCCGGCGAGAAACTGGCGGGCATCCTCGGCATGGTAAATACGAGTTGGGTCAATTCCAATCGCCTCGAATCCGGCAGCCGCCAGCAATGCTTGGTATTCAGACTCGTGTAATGCTCCAGCCACGCAGCCGGCCCAGAGTTCCACGTTGCGCCGGATATCGGCTGGAATTTCACCTCGAACCACGATGTCGGAGACGGCAAAGCGTCCGCCCGGTTTCAGCACCCGAAATACTTCGTGGAGAACAGCGGACTTGTCCGCCGAGAGGTTGATGACGCAGTTCGAAATGACCACGTCGACTGCATTGTCGGGCAGCGGAATGTTCTCAATTTCACCCTTCAGGAATTCTGCGTTGGTGATGCCGGACCTGGCCTGATTTTGCCTGGCCAACTCGAGCATTTCGTCCGTCATGTCCAGCCCATAGGCTTTCCCGGTGGGCCCAACACGTTTGGCGGAGAGCAGAACGTCGATGCCTCCGCCGGAACCCAGGTCCAGCACCACTTCACCGGGGTTCAACTTCGCCAGCGCCGTGGGATTGCCGCAGCCGAGCGACGCGAGCACGGCTTCCTGCGGCACTTCGCTTGCCTCGGCGGGGTTATACAGATTGATGGTAATCGGGTCGGGATTTCCGGCCCTTCCGCCGCAGCACGCCTTTTGTCCCGCGATTGCCTGTTTAGCTGCCTGTCCGTATTTCTCTCTTACGATTTCCCTAATGTTTTCTGCGCTCATCGATTTTTCCCCTTTCGTGCCTGCACTGGAATCGGTCCGATGCTGACCAGTTCGCCAGGTTCAATGGCCTTGTTTCGCGTGCAGCATTCCGCGTAAAGAAAAGTGATCAGATCCTGAAGGGAATCCGTATTGGCCGTGTACCACAGAAAGCTGCCCTCGCGCCGCACCCGGACCAGATCTTCGTTCCTAAGCTTGTCGAGATGATGCGAAAGCGTGGAGGGAGGAATCCCCAGTTCACCTTGAATGTCTCCCACAACAAGTCCCTGTGGATGGGCGGTCAGCAGAAGCTGCATGATGCGCAGGCGCGGCTCGGCGCCCATGGCGGCAAACATATCGGCGAAACGGCTGGCTTGCCCAGCCTTGCTTGGTCTGGTCATTAATTCGAGTATTCCAGAACTGTCGAATCCTGTCAATGGGCAGCTTCCCGCCGGTCCCGTTGGTCCCGGCAGGTCCCGCACGAACGCTCACGACAAGAATTCAGGATTGCCAAGATCTCGAGCGGTTGGGCGTTCGGCCGCTTACTCCCTGGATTCGTCCATCTTCTTGAGAATCCGCTTTCGCCAGCCTGCTGGCAAAGCCTCGACGTTCAATGCCCGTTGGGCTAATTGGGCATCCTGGTAGCCATCACCGTAGCAAAGGAGAAGGACATCCCTGACGCTGACCCGGTTGGCGTCCCGATGGAATGAGCGAACCGCGTCGCCCTCGCCGAGTTCGCCTTCATCGACGACGGCAAAATAAAACCCTGTGCGCCCGCTTTCGAGGAACCGGTCCGGCATATCCTCACGGCCAAACCTGATTCCCAGCTTGTAACAGGGCAGGCGCGGCTGCGTGACCATCAGGACGGCTGTCCCCATTCGAAAACGGTCACCAATGTGCGCATCCTCTTCGAGCAGGCCATTCAGGGTGAGGTTTTCTCCAAACATGCCCCAGGGCATCTCAATGTCCGGGATTTCGCGCTGCCAATAGGCATAATGCTCGGAAGGATAGGCGTAGACCGCCTTATTGGGGCCGCCATGGACGGAGAGATCGGCCTGTCCGTCACCCTCAATGTTGAGCCGGGTGACCCTGACGCGCCCCTGGGCCGGAGACTTGTAGATGCCTGTGGTGACGGATTTGCCGTCAGAAACCACCTGGCGCGGAAGGCCGGCATTGACCGAAAGAATTCTCATCCTGCTTGCCCTTGGATGCAACTGCGCTATTTACGATTCGAGCGCCGTTGTAAACCCGATTGATTCCAAAATCAGCAGACTCGGTCGAAAAGTTTTCATCCTTCGCACGCCTGATTATAATGGTTCAGCGCGAAAGTGGCGGAATTGGCAGACGCGCCAGTCTTAGGATCAAAAAATGACCCTACTCCAGACGCCTCCAAGAAGAAACCACCCTAAAAAATCAAGCACTTAGTAATCCGGGCTTCGCGTCCAGTCGCCTCCCGTTGGGCACACTCCTGCGCACCCCGTGGTGAGAAACAGAACCAGCCATTTCAGCTGTCCTTTAACCGGTTTTTGAGAGTCGGGTTTCAGGGATCGCGGGTTACGAGGACTTGAACGATGCCGAGCGGCTCTGGCAAGACCCGACTTTCCGGCTGATCGGCTCAGAGAAGGTCTGGGAACGAAGGGCGGCCCTAACTTCTCGGTCACAGACCTTCGAGACCGAGATGCTGGCCGAGGAGCAGAACTTCGCCGGGCTGGCACGGCTGAATCGGAAACTGGTCTTTGACGAGCCTGCATTAGAGGCTGGTCAAGACCGGAGGTCGGCTGGTGAAGCATGCCCGGTATTATTGGTTGCTCATGGCGGAAGGCCATCTGACGCGGCAGTTGTTTGGAAGCATGGTGCTGCAGATCGATGGTCTGCCGCTTCCGTCGGGATAGCCCAGGCTACGGCACCCAGGAAACCGATTCCGATATCCCCCAGGAATGGAGAGTTGTCTGAAAGAGCTGCTTCTGGAGGCCGAGCCGACGGGTTTTTGGGATTCGGGAAGGGAGGCTGGGAGCGGGTGGAACCAGCTGGAAAAAAACATTGTTCTCCGAGGGCTCGATTTGGGGCAGACAGGTGTATTCTATTAACAATCGGGAGCCTAGGAAGCTAATTCCGGCTTAAGAGTTATGTATCAACAAACTGGGGACGCAGCGTCAAACTCCTCATGGAAGAAAGAGGGACGACGATAGAGTAGTCATTATGAATTTCAGCAAAGAGGACTTGCGCGGGAAATCCCTGGTCCGGCGCGTCTGGATCGCGGTCCCTGGCGCTGGTATCTTCGTCTGGCTAAGCCTCACTGTCCTCGGGTGCTGCTTTCCGGCTCCGGCCCAGCAGCCCCCGACCGTCCCAGCAGTGCAGGGTAGTCCGTCTAGAGCACCGGAGACAAAGGCACCAACCGGCGGGCAGCCACCCGGTCAGCAATTGCCGGGGAGCATCAGCGGGATTGTGACCGACCCAAACGGAGGCATCGTCGCGGGGGCCCGCGTGCGCCTTACGCGTGAAGATCAATCCCCAATGCAGGAAGTGATCTCCGGCGCCGATGGGCTCTTCTACTTTGACAACGTCGCTCCCGGACCCTTTTACCTCACCATTATCGCGGCGGACTTCAACACCCAAACCGTCTCGGGAATCCTGCGTTCGGGGGAGGTCTCCATATTCCCGCGGATCGTGTTGGGAGTGTCTTCGGTGGCCACCCAGGTGCAGGTCACACTCTCGCGGCCCGAATTGGCGGAATATCAGTTTCAGGATGAAACCAGGCAGCGGGTGCTCGGCTTCATTCCCAATTTCTACGTTACCTACCCCCACAATGCACTTCCTCTCACCACGAAGCGAAAGTTCGAGCTTGCCTGGAGGTCGACACTTGATCCCGTCACCTTCGGACTGACTGGGGTCATCGCCGGAGTTCAGCAGGCGCAAAATAATTTCAGTGGATACGGGCAAGGCGCGCAAGGTTACGCGAAGCGCTACGGCGCCGCCTACGCTGACATTGTCGCCGGCACGTTCATCGGAAGCGCCATACTGCCATCGCTGCTGAAACAAGATCCGCGCTATTTCTACAAGGGAAGCGGTAGCAGGGGGTCACGGTTTCTCTATGCGATCGAACATTCGGTTATCTGCAAGGGCGATAATGGACGCTGGCAGGCAAATTACTCGAATATCCTCGGAAATCTCGCCGCGGGCGGTATCTCAAATCTTTACTACCCGGCGCAAAGTCGCAATGGAATGAGATTGGCGTTTGAAAACACGCTGATCAACATTGGCGCAACTGCCGCCGTCAACGTTATTGAAGAGTTTTTCATCTCGAGGCCGCCACTAAACCTTCCTGACCACCCACCGGCCAAACCCTGAACCCGCATCTGGGGGAAGATGTGGAGCACCTGCTGGACACCAGATGAATGGCATCGGGGTCGGTGTGTGTGTTTTCCATTGAATGAAATGATAGCGGTTTAACGGTCACCCGATCCATTTTCTGGAGACCTTCGTCGATCTTGACCGCTATCGCGGCACCTGTTATCGCGCGAGCAACTGGGTAGTGATGGAGCGGACCACGGGTCGGAAAAAGATGACCAGACGCACCGGCCGAATCGTTCGATCAAAGAAGTGCTGGGTTATCCGCTGGTGAAAGACTTCCGGGCCCGGCTGTACGGAGGTGAAATGAAACCGCCGCCGTTGAGGATCGATGTGAACCGAGAAGAACTGGAGAGCGTGTTGGCGCACGTGCGGGAGAAACTGGGGGATCCCGATTATGAAATGCTCAAGGCCGCGATCGGGACCCTTGCTTATCTCACCGACTTGGTTCAGGACCGGGAGATCAGTCTGCTGCAGTTGCGGAAGATTCTGTTGGGAGCGAGCACGGAGAGGACCTGGCAGGCAACGCCGGTGCCGCCGAACACGTACGCGGCGGCCAAGCCGAAGCAAGCGGCTTAACCTACGACGGGGAAAACGCGGCCCGTGCATGGTCCCCACGCGGCCGAGGCATTCCGAGGAGCGCGGAAGGTCGAGATCTCGCACTCCACCACCGACAGAGATCCGACGAGGGGCAGGATCAACAACGGCTCCAGGCCTACTTGGTGGTTTCCCTTGATTAACTGGGATGAGCAATGTTGACCAAACGCGTGAGCAGTGCGGGACTGACACGCAAATGGCCCCGGAGTATAAACGATATGCCCATAGTTTCCAGACAGGATTCGGTGAGAGGCGAACGGCAAAGAAGGAAACTGGTTAAGTTTCTCATTCTGCCTGTTGCGCTCCCTGCGGGTTCTCTTCATGGGCTGGATTCCGTGGAGCGATCGGATTACGAATAGAGGTGTGAAGTGAAAATGAGTATTTTGAACCGGATGGTGGTGGCGGCTGTCCTGAGCGCGGCGTGGTTGGTGGGGATGAGCATACCGGCCAATGCCCAGGAGCAAGGGCAGCGAGAGCACCAACAGAAACAAGACAAGCAACAGCAAAAGAAGGAGCGGCCGCAGCAAGCCCAGAAGCAGGAAAAAAATCAGCAAAAGGGGCAAGCGCAGGCGCGGCAGGAACAGCAGCGAGGCCAGAATAAACAGCAGCAACAGAGGGCCCAGCAACAGCAACGAGGCCAGCAGCAGACTCGCGCCGTTGCCAACAACCATGGCAACAACAGCGAAGGGAACAATGGCAACCATTATGGCCGCATTTCTGACAACAGTTACCGTGCCCATTTTGGTCATGACCACTCGTTTCGCATGATCCGTCCCCAGATGGTCGAGGGATACAACCGCTTCCAGTACAGCGGCTATTGGTTCGGATTCAATCAGCCATGGCCCGTCGGCTGGAGCTACGACGACAACGTCTATGTCGAATACGTCGGGGGTGGCTATTACCTGTATAACCCGAGGCATCCCGGCGTCCAAATTACACTCAACATTTTCTAACGATTTGGCCAGCACACCTTCGGGGGAGGATTTACTCGGCACGGGCCGAGTTACCCCGAGGGTGAAGCCGGATGAGTGGGTTGGATTAAGAGTTGCCCAAGCGGCAGATCATGATGGGGGCCGTTATCCTGAAACGCTGGGTTTAGTTACCGCGCCCTTAACGAAATATCAGCGCATTTCCAAAGTCAAACCCTGGTTGATCTCCACCAGCCCCATTCTCTATTCCCCTCTCATAAACTTGAGTGAGCAATATTGATCACCTGCGTGAGCACTACGGGACTGACGCGCGAATTACATCCAGCGTAAAAAAGAAGTGTACCCGGAGATGCCAGCCAGAACTCGGTGGGAGGCGGATGGCAGAAGAAGGAAGTGGTAATGTTTCTCTTCCTGCTTGCTGTGCTCCTCGTGGGTTCTCTTTATGGGCAAAATCCCACGGAGCGACCAGATTGCTAAGGAGGTGTGGCGTGAAAATTAGTATCTTGAACCGGATGCTGGTGGCGGCTGTCATCAGCGCTGTGGTGTTAGTGGGCATGGGCGTACCGTCCAATGCCCAGCAACAATCGCAGGAAGAGCAGCAAGCGCAGCAAGACAAGAAACAGCAAAAGAAAGAGAAAAAGCAGAAAAAGGAGCAACCGCAGGCACAGCAGCAGCGAGGCCAAGGTAAACAGCAACAGCAGCCCGCCCAGCAGCAGCAGGACCAGAACAGGCAGCAGCAACAGCGTGCTCAGCAGCAGGCGGACCAGAACAAACAACAACAGCAGCGCGCCCAGCAGCAGCAGGACCAGAACAAACAACAGCAGCAGCGCGCCCAGCAGCAGCAGGACCAGAACAGGCAGCAGCAACAGCGTGCTCAGCAGCAGGCGGACCAGAACAAACAACAACAGCAGCGCGCCCAGCAGCAGCAGGACCAGAACAAACAACAGCAGCAGCGCGCCCAGCAGCAGCAGGACCAGAACAGGCAGCAGCAACAGCGTGCTCAGCAGCAGGCGGACCAGAACAAACAACAACAGCAGCGCGCCCAGCAGCAGCAGGACCAGAACAGGCAGCAGCAACAGCGTGCTCAGCAGGTGCAGCGCCAGGACCAAAATAAACAACAACAGCAGCGTGCCGAGAATCAGCAAGCCCAAAGCCAGCAGCGCCAATGGCAGCGAGACCAGAATTGGCAGCAACAGGTCCAGCAACAGCGGCAAGACCAGAATCAGCAGCAGGTTCGCCTTCCGCAACAACGTCAGCAGCAGCTGGTCAGTGAGCATCAGCAGCGCGTGAGGCAGTACAGCCAAAATCTCGTGGAGCGGCAGCGTGCCGGGCAGCAGCATGAAGCCGAGCTTCAGCGGCAGGGACGCACAGCGCAGTACCGTTACCAGCAGGAGTATATGGGGCGGTTACGCCAGCAGGAGATGAATCTCCGGAACGATCGCCACGATTACAACAACGATCCCTACTTCTACACGGCTGCGAACTATCGCTACCGGCGCGGCGGGCAATACTACGAGACCAATCAGTACGGCGCCAACATGCTGCGCGAGGCCGTGAATAATGGTTACCAGCAGGGCTTCTTTGCCGGACAGGCCGACCGCCAGGACCGCTGGCGCTCGGACTACCAGGGCTCGTATGCCTATCAGGACGCGAACTACGGCTATGGTGGTTATTACGTATCCCAGGTCGACTACAACTACTACTTCCGCCAGGGCTTCCAGCGCGGTTATGAAGACGGCTACTACGGCCGCTATCAATACGGTCGCCAATCGGGCGGCACGTTCACCATCCTGGGCGCCATTTTGGGATCAATTCTCGACATGGAAGTGAGTCGCTAAAGGCTGCGACGGCGCCGCACAGCACCTTCCAACCGCCCGGTTTCCATTGAACGGAAAGATGGAGTGGAGCCGGGCGTATGCCGATTGCGAGATGGGGGCGGCTGTTGACGGTTGACGGTGACAAGGAGGGAAGACGCAAGTGAACAAATTCAGAGTCGGGCTTATCTTGTTGATTATCGGAGTGGCCCTGCTCCTGGCCGGCGGGTTTACTTATACAACTCAGGAAAGAACCAGGATAGGGCCGGTCGCCATCGAGCATCCGGAAGAACATACCATTCCCTATATGCCCGTGGCGGGCGTGATTCTGAGTTTGACGGGCGGGGCCCTGATGCTTACCGGGCGCGCAAAAAGTCCTTAGGGCTGGCTCTATGGGGTTGGACGACATAGCAGAATACACTGTGTCTGCGACCTCGGGCGGGTTGATGAACGGCCTGTAGCAAACACAATCGAAGTGGAGGAAAAAAATGAATCAAAACAGTAAGACGGCATGGGCCAAGGTTGTTTTCACATTTCTGGCGACAGGCATGTTGGGCCTGAGTCTGACCCCGCGCGCCTTCTCAGCCAACCCTCAAGAAGAGCAACCTGCGGTCTCGCACAGTCAGGATATTAAGAAGGTTCAGGAAAGTCTGCGCGACAAAGGCTATTACCACGCGAAAGTCGATGGCATCTCAGGTCCGCAGACCCGGGCAGCGATTCGCCAGTATCAGAAGGACCAAAATCTGCCCGTCACAGGACGTCTGGACTCCGGGACTGAAGGCAAACTCGGAGTGGAGCCGAAGTCGGTAGGCGGGGAGTTCGGGCAAGCCGGAAAAGACGTGGGGCATGGCAGTGAAAAGGCCGCCCATGAAATGAAAGAAGGCAAGCCGCTCGCCTCGGGCAAGGAATTCGGCAAGGGCGTTGGCCGTTTCGGCAAGAGCGTCGGGAGGGCAGTCACGAAAGCTGTCGATCCCGATAGTGATAGCGGAAACCGCCAAAAGAAAGAGCAACCCGAGAGCGAGAAGCAGCCGCAGTAGTTGAGTGGCCGTAATTCTCTTGCGTTTACTCTCCGGCGAAACCAGGGTGCGCAAGAGAGAGCAAGACACGAGCTGGCAGCTCGTTGATGCCCCGTTGGCCCGCGCGGATTGATGGGAATGACTTATCCGCAGACGGCGGTAGCAATCGGCGTCTACGAACCGCTCATGCCTTCTACGGGCGAGATCTCGAAATCTCGAAGGAGGTGGTGACATGCTCGCAACCGTTTTGGTCGTCGTGCTGATTTTGATGCTGGTGGGTGCATTGCCGAGATGGTCTCACAGCCGAAGCTGGGGTTATGGACCCAGTGGCGGACTGGGACTGGTCTTGGTGATTCTCGTTGTACTGCTGCTCTTGGGGCGGCTTTAAAGGAGGGCGCCCGGGATGCCCAGTGGACCTTGGGGGGTGCGTCGTGCAGTCCTGACCTTGAAGCTGCGGTCGATACTTAACAGTGCAAAACAGGGAGCGGGCGGGTAGGCGTCCGCCTCCGTATAAAAGGGGGTAACAAATCATGCCTTTGATTCAAATATGCGTGGTTCTGATCGTAGTTGGAATTCTCCTCTGGCTGGTCAACCGTTTCATTCCCATGGCAGGATCCATTAAGTCGATCCTGAATGCTGTCGTGGTCATTGTGGTGGTTGTGTGGCTCCTGAACGTCTTTGGACTCATGCATTACATCACCTCAATACACGTTGGACGAGTGTGAAGGCGGTTTGGGATCAGCGTGAGAGGGTGAATCGTGGCTGGTGTACGGCGGGACCGCTAATGCACCCCAGCGGTTCGACAAGCGCGCGACGTTATTTATGGATTCCTTGTGGACGGGTAGCTTAATCGTGAATCTGAAAGCCGCTTACGCCCTGCTCAAAGAGGCATGCTCGGCATGGGCAGAAGACAATGCCCCTAGCATGGGCGACGCGTTGGCGCTCTATACGGTCTTTTCGCTCGGCCCGGTCCGTGATCGTCGTGATATCGGTTGCGGGCCTGGCGTTCGGGCAGAAGGCGGCAGAGGCTGAATTCTCACGCCAATTCCAAGGCTTGCTGGGTGAGACGGGTACAAGGCCCGTTCAAGCGATCCTCCGGAGCGCGGGGAGGCATCGCAGCAGCGCCACTCCGCCGCCTTTCGGGTTTCTAGCTGGCCGGCCCCACTGCTCCATGGGTTTCTTCCTGCCAGTCGGCGCTGCCTCAATGCTCCAGCGCCTTGTCACTAAGCAGGGTCAGGGCGTCTTTGGCATTGAACGGGTAGCGACGAACAGACTCTTGTCCCGTAGCAGTCAGGACGATGTCCACGCGTCGGTTCTGGGCCAGGATAATGGAGTGTATATTGGCGACCATTTTCCGCCGATCCTCAGGGGTCAAGTCGGAATTATCCTGTATCTGCTGCCTTACTTGGCTTTCGTCCAACTCTTGGTGTTCACCGAACGACTGCGTCTCGATGCTGGTCTCTGGAACGCCCTGCTCGACCAAGAATCTCTTACTCACCGCCACGCGCCGCTCGGCAAGGGCGTCGTTGTATTCAACCGAGGCGCGTTCGTCCGCATGCCCCTCCAGCGTCAAGTGGGCATCCGGCTTGAATTCGAGGTACTTCTTGAACTCCTCGGCCAGAGTTCTCAGGATGGCTTGCTGACTCTCCACCAGGCCGCCGTCGGGATTCTGGACCGTGGGCTGCGCCGTCGGGAAATATATACTGTGGAGTGCAAGCGCTTTTTCCAATTCCACCGGCGCAATCGCTTCAGCCGCCGCCTGCACCTCGAGGCTGACCGAGCAATCGGCGTTGCCCCCCTGCCCATCGTCTACATGTCCTATCACGGTGGACGTGCCCGGCTCCATGCCCGAACTATCGAATGTTACGGACGGACCTGAGCCGAGGATCTGGCCGCCGCTGGCGCTCCAGGAGTAGGTGAGCGGGTTGTTGTCCGGGCTGCTGGCCGTCGCGGTGATCTGCGCGCGTTCGCCGGCCACCATCGAACTGCGGTCCGCCGAGCAGCTCAGGGTTGGCGGACGATTCGGCGGCGGTTCGGCGGGGGGCGGAGGCGGTGGGGGTGAACTCACATGCGCGTGGGGATGACTCCCGCCAAAGCGGAGGACGATTCCTACCGAGAGGCGCAGGTCGTTCTGCGTCCCTGGGTTTCCCGCGATGGAGGTCGGATCCCGGAATCGGGTCATTGCGTATTCAGCTTGAAACAGACGGACTGAAATGTGGGGGGACAGCGAGAAGTCGAGTCCTCCACCCGCGGTCATGGCAAACGCGTTCTCGGAAGGCAGGGGAGTACAACCAACCCCTGAACAGCCATCGAGCGTCACATCGCTGGCGTGTACGGCTCCAAACAAGGCCTGGACAAAGGGAGTGAACCTGTCGTGCCGGAAGGAAAGGCGCGGACCCGCCATGTAGGAGAAGACGTTGCCGGAAGCGTCCACCACGCCGCCGGAGGGGGGTGCGTCGGGGCCGAACCGGTTGGCGTGGTAGCCGCCAAAATCCATAACCAACCCCAGGTAACGATTCGCGTTGAAAGCAAGCGACGTGCTGCCGCCTGATAACCAGGCGATGCGGTTTCCGGAGCTGCTCATCGGAACCGCCCTGAAATTCGAGTAGCCCAGAAAAAGCTCATACCTGGGGACATAGATGTCCGTGTCTCTCGCTTGCGGCATGGCCGCCGCCGGGAACGGCGCTGGTGCGGATGCCGTAACAGCCTGCTTGGCTTTGGCCACGGCGACGGGTGCGACGCGGGAACTGACAGTCCCATCCTTCTTCGCTGTGGCTGCCGACTTTGCCGGGCCGTCCGCACGCAGCGCAGGTACGAGTGATAAAGCGACCGTCATAACAGCAAATATCTGTAACCCTGACCTCATGGTTGCCTCCTGAATTACGCCTGCTCGCTGGGAAGCGGGGGATCAAGAGTCCCGCTTCCCGTTCTGCTTTCATTCCGAATGCTCTGCGCCTTATGGAGCAGGCACGGTGATGACGGTGTTCACCATCGTAACGGACCCCGTCAGAGCCAATGCTCTGCCGTTCAGTACGGTGAGGGCGACGTTGTCGGCAGTAGAGAACGTGACTCCTGACTGGGCGAGTATGGTTCCCACCATGGTGCCGCCGCCCGCGGCGTTAATCGTGGCGGCGCTGCCGACATGCCAGAAGACATTCTTGGCCTGAGCGCCGTTGATCAGGATCACACTCCTCGCGCCTGTCGGGCCCGCAATGCCTACGGTGAGGGAGGTCGCCATCTGAAAAACCCAGACAGCATTGGGATCCCCCTGGGCGTCGAGGGTGAGATTCCCGTTCGATATTCCAAACGTGCCCGAGGCGGATTGATAGACGCCCGGGGGGAGAGTCAGCCCGCCAAGTTCGGCGGCTTGAGCGGCGACGGTGGGTGGCATCTGGGCTGCAGAAGTTGCGTTAAACGCGGTGAGCGTATCGGCTGCGGCCTGGGTTGCGATCGCCATGGTGACGGACGTCCCTTCAGAAGGACACCCGACCGTGGGAGGCGGGGGGGCCGTGTAGATCAGGCCGTTGACCGTTCCCTTGTTCAGCGGGGTTTCGGTATAGATACATCCTGCCCCCCCATCGTGGAATCCCGTCACCAAAGTGGACGCACCGGTGGTTGCAATATCCCCGTTAATCACGGTAAGAATCCCCTGGTTGGTCATCCCTGCGCCACCGCCAAAAGTTCCGAAAGTCGACGCGGTTCCAAGGTCGACCGCCGGAAGGACCGCTGCCGC
>Ga0307372_10000048_pt1 | contig 177916 bp, 141 predicted proteins | sample OX1MG_FD_202533 | JGI IMG/M metagenome (GOLD analysis project Ga0307372, IMG submission 202533) | Soil microbial communities from Risofladan, Vaasa, Finland - OX-1 | ecosystem: Environmental > Terrestrial > Soil > Coastal area > Acid sulfate soil | place: Finland: Risofladan, Vaasa...
GCCGTCTACCACGGCGACACAAAATTGCAGATCGAGGCCCTCTAAAAAAATAACGAGGGGGTGACATTTTCACTCGGCTGTTAGGGGTGACATTTTTACCTTGCTACAACATCGGTCTTGTGGAACGCATCTAAGCCCCGGCCCCTTGTCGCGGCCCGCCGGCCGGCAGGCCGGAGGCCGGCTTTGCGGCCGGCTCCGATGAGCCTTGGGGGCGAGGTAAAAATACCTCACGACGCCGTTGCCGTTCGATGCCCACCAGATTCGTCCCTGGGTATCCAGCCAGAACCATGCGGCCTTGAAAATTGTGGCAGGCAAAGCAAGGCCCCGTTTTTCCCCCGGTTTTGCCAAAGAGCAGGGCTTTCCCCGGACCATTCGGCAGCAGCACTTGCGCCTGCCAAACCGAAAGATCGCTCGAGTTTCCCACCGAGAGCATCTTCAGCGCCAACTGAATGCGAAGCGCCGCTTCCCCATCAAGGGAAAGCGGCGCTCGAGCGTTCCGCCGATGGTTATTTCGTGGTGTGCATGCCGCCGTTCGCCAAATAAAAATAGCCCACTGCGGCATTGCCGTTCGACGCCCACCAGATCCGGCCCTTGGCGTCGCGCCAGAATTTCCTCATCGTGATTTCCGGGTACGGGAACGGGTACTCGACGATCTTTCCCGTCTTCGGGTTCAAGCGCTGGATCGTATCCAAAAACGTCATCGAGTACCAAACGTTTCCGGCCTTATCCAAGGCGATCGCATAGTCGTGCTTGTCCGGACCGAGGGGCGTGAACTGCTTGAACGCTTTGGTTTTCGGATTCACCCGGCAGACCCTCGTCGTATCCGCGCTCACCACCGGGGTTCGGCAGGTGAGCCAGACGATTCCCTTGGAACTGATCGCAATCCGGTGAGAGCGGAAGGTCTGCGGATCGGTGGGAGGACGATAGGCCGTGACGATTTTCAAGGTCTTGGGATTCACCTCGGTGAGCGGGCCATTTACAATGTCGGTGAACCAGACGTTGCCGTTCACCGGGTCACCGTACACGTCATAGGTGTTTTCTTTTGTCCTTCCAGGGATGGGCGTGAATTTGCCCGTCCTGGGGTCGAGCCGGGATGGCGGAGTTCCACTGGCGAAAACGTACACCTTCCCATCGACCAGCATGGGATGGGCGTCGTGGATGTTTCCTCCGGCAAATTTCCACTGCAGTCCGGGAAGATAGGGAGCCTGGAATTGCTTGACTTTCCCCGTCTTCATGTCCACTTCCCCGATGCGGTTGCAACCCTGCTCCCCGAACCACGCGTTGCCGTCCGGTCCCACCTCGATCGCGTGGATCCCGGCCGCGTGCGAGCATGGCGCCATGTACGCCGTATTCTTGCCGGTCTTGGGATTGATCCGAATCACCCGATTCGCATTCGCGTAATCGGCCACCCAGATATACCCATCGGCATAAAATCCCTTTTGAATACTTGGCGGATACACTTGAAACGGGCACCAGGTCGAGTCCTCCAGCGGATACACGACGTAGACCATATTCATCGCCTGCTTGCTGAATTTCCGCACCGTCGCTTTGTACCCGGCCAGGTCGGCCGGCGATGCGGGAAGTGTGGAATTCAAACCGAATATCTGGGTGAGATAGCCAGCCAGGCGCCCGGCCTGCTGGTTGGTCATCGGGAAAATACCATCCGGACCCACGCCGTAGGAGGCCGCATCGAACCGCATGTAATTGATCAGGCCCATCCAGCCCTGGTAGTTCAAGCGGCGCGTCGCCATGCGGCTTTGAAAATTGTGGCAGCCGAAGCAGGGGCCAAAGAGCAATCTTTTCCCCGGGGCATTCGGGAGCAACAATCCCGCCTGGTAAACCGACAAATCGCTCCACTGGACGGTTCCCTTCTCCAGAGAAAAATCCGCCTTCGCCTGCTGATCGGCCGTCTGGAGGGTTTCGCTCTGCGGAGCGGCCTTGTAGCCGACTGCCCGGATGGTCAGCCGGTACGTGCCGGCGGAAAGGTTCGGAACGCTATATTGGCCGTTTTCGTGCGACAACACATCCGTCATGATATTGGTGCTCGTGTTCTGGGCCTCGACAAACGCGCCCTCGAAAGGCGCCCCATCCGGGCCCTTCACCGTGCCGCTGATCGTGGCGCCCATGGCCAGAGGAACAGCCGAAAACAGAAAAACCATTAAGCCAAGCATCTTTGTCGATAGGTACCGCATGACGCCTCCCATCCTTCTTTGAGACTCGCCCCCGGACAACGGCCAACTCGCCGTTCGCCCGGGGCTATGGATTTCCAGCCGCGCCCGGAAGAGCTTGCTTTCCAGCGGAAGGAACTTCAGCGACAACCGGATGGGGTGCGCCGCATCCCCTCGCCGAGGAAGCGGCGCACCCTAGCCCGGCCGTTTGTCACTTATCCGTGTGCATGCCGCCGCCCGCCAGATAAAAATATCCCACCGTGGCGTTGGCCGGCGACGCCCACCAGATCCTTCCCTGCGCGTCGAGCCAGAACTTCCTCATCGTGATTTCCGGGGACGGGAACGGATATTCGACGATTTTCCCCGTCTTCGGATCGAGCCGCTGCAGCGTATCCAAATCTGACATCGACCACCACACATGGCCGGCCCTGTCGACTTGAATCGCGTAGTCCGCCTTGTTCGGCCCCAGAGGAGTGTACTGTTTGAAGGCTTTCGTCTTGGGATCGAGGCTGCAGATACGGTCTCCGCGGCAGGTGACCCAAACAACGCCCTTGGGAGTGATCGAGATCCGGTGGGACTTGAAATCGGTCGGATCGACCGAGGGAGCGAAGCTGAGGACGGTCTTCAATGTTTTCGGGTCGACTTCGCGCAGCGGGCCCTTGCCGATATCGGTAAACCATACGTTCCCGTTAACCAGGTCGCCGTACACGTCGTAGGTGTTAGGAATTCCGGGGATCGCCGTGAACTTGCCTGTCGCGGGATCCAGGCGCGTGGCCGGATCGCCGCTGGCGAAAACGTAGAGTTTCCCGTCGACCATCATGGGATGCGCGTCGTGCTTGCTTCCTCCACGAAGGCCCCACTCTTTCCCGGGAACGTAAGGGTCCTGGAACTGCGTTACTTTCCCCGTTTTCACGTCGATTCTGCCCACCCGGTTGCAGCCCTGCTCGGCAAACCACACATAGCCCTGCGGGCCAACCTCTGCCGAGTGGATGCCGGCCGCGGACGGGCACGGAACGTTGTACGTCGTATTCTCACCGGTTTCGGGATTGACGCGGACCACCCGATTCGCATTGCCGTAATCGCCCACCCAGATACTTCCATCCGAGGACAAGCCTTTTTGGATGGTTGGCGGATAGACTTGAAACGAGAGCCAGGTCGGATCCGTCAAGGGATACACGACGTAGACGATATTCATCGCTTGGTTGCCGAACTTGCGCACGGTCGCCCCGTAACCGGGCAGATCGGCCGGGGATGCCGGGGTCGTGGAATTCAAACCAAACACCTGGTTGAGATAGTCCGCCGCCTCGTTGGCCGTCTGGTTGGTAAACGGAAACGCGCCATACGGGCCAATGAAGTAGGGCACGGCGTCCTGCCGCATATAATTGACCAGGCCCAGCCAGCCCTGGTGGTCCAACCGGCGAGTCGCCATGCGGCTTTGAAAATCATGGCAGGCAAAGCAAGGTCCCGCGTTCTTTCCGGGCTGGCCGAAGAGCAAATTCTTCCCCGGGCCATCCGGCAAGAGCACTTGCGCCTGCCAAACCGAAAGATCGCTCCAGCTGACGGCTCCTTTGGCCAAGGCGAAATCGGCTTTGGCATGCTGATCGGCGGTTTGGAGGGTTTCGCTCTGGGCAGCGGCCTTGTAGCCCACCGCCCGGATACTCACTCGATAAGTGCCGGCGGCAAGATTCGGTATCGTATAGCTGCCGTTCTCCTGCGACAAAACGTCCGTCATGATACTCGTAGCCGTATTCTGGGCTTCCACAAACGCGCCTTCGAAAGGCGCGCCGCCGGGACCCTTCACGCTGCCGCTGATCGTGGCTCCCATGGCCAGCGGGACAGCCGAAACCAGAAATACCACCAGCCAAAACAGTCTCTTCGAGAGTGACCGCATAACGCTTCCCCCTCCTTCAGAATTCTTCTGGTGCGTGCCCGGACGAGGACCCAACCGGCCCTCGTCCGGACAGATGAATTGTAAGCGGCGAACTGAAGAATTTCCTGCTTTTCAGAAAAGAATCTTCAGAGACAGCTGCACTTGCCGCGATGTGGTTGACGTACTGGTGATCCGTCCTGCCGTCGGATTCGGAGCTTCCGAATACGGTCCACCTGTTAGAAGGCCGGTGAAAACCGTTGCGCTCGGATAGCCGAAATTCGCATGGTTCAGAATGTTAAAGAACTCGGCTCGGAACTCGAGATTTCCCGCTTCGCCTAAAAACGGCAACGCCGTGTCCTTGACTACGGAAAAGTCCCATTCCGAAAGACCCGGGGCGCGCAGCATATCGCGGGTCGCCGTGCCCAGGTATCCCGGCGTGGGGAGCATGAACATCAGCGGATTGAACCACTGATTGGGGTTTCCAGTGATCACTGAGTTCTTATCATAGGGCACGAAATTATAGGTCGTCGTGCCATGGGCGCCGGTGACAGTCAGCGTGCCGGCTCCCGTGCCGAGGCTGGGGCGCGTACCACCGAAGCCGCACCCATTCGAGCAAGAGCGATTCAGCGCCAGAATGGGGAAGAACGGAAGCCCGGTGTGCACGGTAACGATATTCCCGATCCACCATCCATGCAGGATTTTGGCCGCGAAATTATGCGATTGGATGTTGGGGAAATGGTACATCAACGAAAGGTTCCAAACCTGCGTCACATCGAAGCATGACGGACCGTAGTCCGTTTGTCCGAAAAGCGGATCGTAACCATCCGTGCTGCCGCCGTTCGAGCAATCCGAACCGGCTTGTCCGGACATCGTATTATCCAGGGACTTGCCCCAGGTATACGAGGTGTCAAACTCCAAACCATGGGCGAACCGCTTGTCCGCTGTTACCTGCAGCGAGTTGTACCAGGAATAGCCGCCCGTCGTCCACATTTCCCAGGTGGTGAAATTTGGATTCACACGGCAACTGGGGATAACGTTCGCGCAGTGTGAGACGATTGAGGGGTCCCAAAATTCCACCGGATTGGGAGCGAATCCGGTAACGGAGGTTGGGATCGCGGGGTTTCCCGTTCTGGTTTGATACAGGCTCGTTCCATGAAAACCCACGTAGGCCACGCTCAGAGCGATCTGCGCGGGTAGCTGATGTTCCACCGAGAGGCTGTACTGCATGCCTTTCGGCTGTCCAATATGATAGGTGGTCGTGAAGAGGTTGTGGCCGAGGTCGGACGGGGTGAACGAGAACGGAAGCGTGAGGACCGTTCCCGGATTGATTGCCTGGATCTCGCCACTCAGGGGCGGCAAAACTTCCAGGTTCTGTTGGAGGGCGTTTCCGAAATTGGCGATGTCGTAATAAATGCCAAAGGCGCCCCGGACCGCCGTCGTTCCTTTCCCAGTCACATCCCAGGCAAAACCCAGCCTGGGGCTGAAATTATGCAGGCTGGAATTGTCCATCAGCGGTCCCCGGGTCGCGGCCGCATCCGTGTAGGGATTGCGAATCACATACGAGTTTCCCCTCGTCTCGCGCGGCGTGGTATGAAATTCATACCGCACACCCAGGTTCAGGGTCAGCCTCGGCATCGCCTTCCAATCGTCCTGCAAGTAGAAGCCGAACGTGTTGTACCAGTAGTTCTCGGTGCCGCCTGGCGAGCCCGGGGCTTGGATCTGGTATTGGCTGGGTATGCCCTCCATGAAGGATTGGATGCTTCCGAAGTTGATGCTTCCCAGCGTAAGAAAGGGCACATTCAAACCTTGGTTGAAACGATTGACGAGCGCGCCGAACTGCAAGGCGTGGTTGCCGACCGTGTCGTAGATGTCCTCGCTGAGCGTGTAAATATTCTGTTTGTTGATGACGTTCGGCGGCCCGATATATCCCTCCGGGCCCATGTTCGTCATGCCGCTGATGCTGATCGTTCCCATCGGCACCCCTGGCTGAAAGGAATGCTGCGCGTCGATGTAAGGGTTTTCATCGAAGTTATCGTCCCCGAAAACGGTCCGGGCATACGACAGATGCGTAACGCCGAGCACCGTCGGCGAATAGATATGGTTTTCCGACAGCGTCAGGAACTGGTAGCGGCTATGAGTGGCAATGTTCCAACCGGGAAACGCGGCGGCGCCAACGGAAGTGACGCCATTCGGAGCGGTTCCCGCGGCATCGTCAATGGTGTAGCGACCAAAGAAGTTGTCCTTGGCCGAAAAACTTTGGTCCACCCGCATCTGCCCGTAGTACTCACGTGCCACGCTGCTCGTAACGAAGGCGAAGCCGTTGCTGCCCTGGTTTGGCGCGGGATAAAGCGCAAACAAGGGCTGCATCACGGCGGGCACCGCGATCGTCTGGCCCGGCCCTAGCGAGGAAACGCAGGAACTGTCGACCGTGTAATTGTTCGCCGCGGTCATTTCCTGAAAACAGGCGGAGGGAAAGGTGATGGCGTTCGATGAAACACCCGTATTCGCACGCACCCCCTCAAATACTCCGTAGAAGAACGTCTTGTTCTTCCGAATCGGCCCGCCAATCGAGCCGCCAAAGTCGTTGCGCTGGAACTCGGGCAACCGGTGGCCGCCGCTGTTGCCGGCGGTGTCGAAGTAGTTGCGCGCGTCCATGTGGCTGTTCCGCAGGTAATCGTAGGCGTCGCCGTGGAAATGATTCGTTCCGCCTTTGCTGACGATGACCATCTGGCTGCCCATGGCCATGCCGTATTGCGCGCCGAAACCGGTGGTAATCACGCGGAATTCCTTGATCCCATCGACGCCCAGCGCGGTCCCCAGTTCCGAGGAGACCGAGCCGCCCAGCTGGTTCATGATCGGCGTTCCATCGAGCGTCGCATAATTGGACCGGATGCTCGCGCCATTGCTGCTGTACCAAACGCCGAGCTGTCCCTGGCCACCGCCGGTGACCTGCTGCGCAACCCCCGGCTGGAGCAGCGCCAGCGTCGTATAGTTGCGGCCGTTCAAAGGCAATTGAGCGATACTCGCGTCGTTCACCAGGCCGCCGAGCGTGGCGGTCGTTGTATTCACGATCGCCGCCGCGCTCGTGACCACCACCTGCTGCGTCGTGCTACCCACCTGGAGAGTGCCATTGGCAACCAGGTTTTGGGCTACGGTTAGAGTCAGGTCCGGCAACGTCAGGGTTCGGAAGCCCGATTTTTCGATTTTCAACGTGTAGATGCCTGTCGGTACGGCGGGAAACCGGTACGCTCCGTGCGCGTCGGTTGTCGCGGTGCGCGTCAACCCGGTCTGCGTGTTCAGGATCGTGACCGTCGCGTCCGGGATGGCGGCATTCGAAGGATCGAGCACCGTCCCCAAGATCGTTCCCGAAGAGATTTGCGCAAGGGCAGAACCCCCCGCAATGCCAAAAAGCAATACAACAAGGAACCCCCACAGCCGGAATACACGCGAGACATTCTGCCTCTCGACCATTCGACCGCCCCCCCCACGCAGAATTGGATGATGCCATCTGCTATATGAATGGCCCAGCTAGCCGAAATCACATCTTGTTTTGTGCGCGCCCCTCCAGCATCCCTCTACAATGTGTGGACTTATACACGAAAGAATTTCAAAGTCAAGACCTATAGTCGGGATCTCGCAGGCGTTTCAAACATCGGCAGTTTAGCCCTGACGCAGCGAGAGATCCCGTCTGGCAAAGGGTTGTTCACGAATTGCAGAGACTGCGGGGAGGCGGGATCACCCCGACGCTCAGCTACGAGTCGTAGCTGAGCGTCGAGAAGACATCGACACCTTCGAGTTTGGAGCGGCCGTTCAGGAAAGTCAGCTCGACGGCAAAGCAAGCGCCGACCACTTCCCCGCCCAATTGGCGGACCAGATGCACGGTCGCCTGAGCCGTGCCGCCCGTGGCGAGCAGATCGTCGCAGATCAGAACGCGCTGGCCGCGGCGAATGCCATCCTCGTGGATTTCCAGACCGTCGGATCCGTATTCGAGCTGGTAGCGAATTTGCGCGGTTTTCCATGGCAGCTTGCCGGGTTTGCGCACGGGAACGAATCCGGCGCCCATCTCGAAGGCCAGCACGGGAGCGAGGACGAAACCGCGAGCTTCGATGCCGGCGACGACGTCGACGCGCAGGGAGCGGTAATGATCGATCATCTGTTCCATCAAAGAGCGGAAACCGGACCGGTCCTGAAACAGCGTGGTCAGGTCGTAGAAAAGAATTCCCGGTTTTGGGTAGTCAGGGACCGCACGGATCAGTTTCTTGAGGTCGTCCATTCCGCTCCTTTTCTTGGCAGATCTAGTGCTCGATGGAAAAATCGTCGCCGTAGCGCGGCAACAGCTGCGCGGGTTCCTCGGTGACTTCCCAAACGAGGGCAGACGCGGGACCGAGTTCGAGCTTCTGGCGCAGGGCATCGAGCTGGCCGCCCGGCCCGATGGCGTAGATCTCAACACGGCCGTCCTGAAGATTCTTGGCGTAGCCGGCCACACCCAGGCCCTGCGCCATGCGGCGGGCGTAATGGCGATAGCCCACGCCTTGCACCGATCCGCTGACATAGTAGGTGCGCGCGATGCGATGTTCATCCATGACCCGGAACTCCTCCCGCGCCCACCGCCCGCGCCCGAAACCCGCGTCCGGCGAACGATGGATTTTACCAGAGCCGGGCGCGAGCGTGCGGCATATCCGGCCGGCCCGAAGGCCGGCTGGTGACGCCCCTAACGAATATGCGAAAATCGGACTCGAGAAACCAATGAAATCAGCCGCCAAGCTAATCGTAGCCGTGCTGCTGGCCGCCGCAGCAGGATGGGCCCAACAAGCCGGTCCCATGCAGGCTCCTTCCGAGCCGCCCGTCATCCACCGCATTCCCCTTTACGCAAAAGTGCCGCCGCCGCCCATGGCACCCGAGCAGATCGTTCAGCGATTCACCGTCAACGAGACCAAATACAAAGAAGCGTATCAAACGTACGGTTTTCGGCAGACCATCCGGGTCGAGGAACTGAATTCGCAAGGCGATCCGACGGGAAGTTACCAGGTGCAGGCGGAAGTCTACGTGAAGCCGGGCCGAGGCCGCTACGAGCGCATCCTGAACTGGTCGAAGTCGAGCCTCCAGTACCTGGCGCTCTCGTCCCAGGACCTCGAGACGATCGCCGAGATTCCCCCGTTTCCGCTCGCCGGCCAGGCCGCCGGCGACTACCACTTCACCTACCGGGGCACCGAGAAACAGGGCGAGCTGATGACCTATGCCTTTCAAGTCGAGCCGAAAAGCGTGCAGCCGGGCCACGTCTATTTCTCCGGCGTGGTCTGGGTCGATACCGTCGATTTGGCGATTGTGAAGAGCTACGGTCATTTCGTCACTAGCGGGCCGAAGGCGCCGAGCGCGCTTCCCTTCTCTTTTTACGAGACCTACCGGGAGAACGTGGCCGGAAAATATTGGTTTCCCAGCTACCTACGATCCGACGACTACTACCATCAGGGCAAGAACGAGCTGCCGATCCGCCTCATCGTGCAATCCAGCGCTTTCCATCCCGGCAAGCCGGGAATTCCCCCGGCCAAGGCACGGCGATAGAACGGCGACGGCGCAGGAACCCCGGGGAGACGGAAGGGCTTAGCGGATGCTGGGCTCGGGGGCGGGGTGCGCGGCATGCGGCTCGGTCCGCGCGGCGCGGCTGGCGAAATCGGGACGGAACCGGTAAAGCGGGTTGACCGGACCCGGACCCTTGCCGATCGAAAAGCCGTGCAGAATGGCCTGCGCGACGTAGGCTTTCGCCAGGGTGACGGCCTCGGTCAGCGCGCGGCCGGTGGCCAGATGGGCGGCGAGGGCGGAGGAAAACGTGCAGCCGGTGCCGTGGGTATGGCCGGTCTTGACCAGTTCGCCTCCGAACGTGACGAAATCAGTCCCGTCGAAGAGAACGTCGGTGGGTTTTTCCATGTGGCCGCCCTTGACGATGGCAGCGCGGGCGCCCATTTCCACCAGCCTCTGCGCCGCGGCTTTCATCGCGCCCAGATCCTTGACCTCCAGGCCCGTCAGCAGCTCGGCCTCCTCGATGTTGGGCGTGATTAACGTGGCCCGCTTGATCAGATCCTCGCGCAAGAATTTCACGCCAGCCGCGTCGAGCAACTCCGGGCCTCCGCTGGTAGGCATGACAACCGGGTCCAGCACGACGCAGGGGAAAGCGCCGCGATCGAGGAACTCGGCCAGGGTGGCGGCGTTGCCGCGGTTGGCCAGCATGCCGATTTTGACGGCGGCGATTTCGAGATCTTCCGCCAGAGCGTCGAGCTGCGCGCGGAGGGTGGCCTGTGGGACCGGATGCACCGCCTTGACCCCCTGCGTCGACTGAATCGTGAGAGCGGTGACCGCCGCGACGCCGTAGCAATCGTGCACGGCAAAAGCCTTCAGGTCAGCGGCAACGCCCGCCCCGCAGGAAGGATCGAATCCCGCAACGGTCAGAACGATCGGTGGTGCAGGAATATTGTTCGGCAAGAAGTTTTCCTTTTCCCCCCAACTCGCACTGTAAGAAATGTTCTCGGCCATGCGCAAGAACAAAATGAGGGGGGAACGATTTCCCGGCAATGAACCGGGCTCAACGAGGCGGAAAAGGAGCGGAGGAACGCGCCGGGAGGGCGGCTGGGCCGGTTGCCAGAGGAGTCGAAAGCGCCCTATGGGAATAGGCCGCGGCTGGTCGTGGTCTCGGCGACGCGCCCGACGGCGACGACGTAGGCGCCCTGGCGAAGGTGGGCATGATGTTTCTGTGCCGCCGCAACGACCTCGCGAAAGGCGCGGCGCATGATCGCATCGAGCCGGGTATGAACCTCCTCCTCCGACCAGGAATAGCCCTGTTGGTTTTGCACCCACTCGAAATAACTGACGGTGACGCCTCCCGCGTTGGCCAAAACGTCGGGAACGACGAAGACCCCCTTGCGATGGAGCACCTCGTCGGCGTGGGGCGTGATCGGCCCATTGGCGCCCTCGACGACGATTCGGGCCTTGATCTGATCGGCGTTGGCCAGCGTGATGACGTTTTCCAGGGCGGCGGGAATGAGGATATCGCACTTGAGCGCCAGCAGCTCGTCGTTCGAGAGGCGCGACGTGCCGGGCATACCGACGACGGTGCCGGTGCGGTCCTTATAGCGCTGGGCGCGGAGGGGATCGATGCCCCGGGCGTTGTAGGCGCCGCCGCGGGAATCGCTGATCGCCACCACCTTGGCGCGCCGCTCGGCGAACAGGCGGCAGGCGGCCCGGCCGACGCTGCCGAATCCCTGGACCGCGACGCTAGCCCCGCGAAGCGGCAACCGCTTGAGCTTGGCGGCCTCCTCGGCGACAACGAGGACGCCGCGCGAAGTCGCTTCATGCCGCCCCGCCGAACCGCCCAGGGCAATCGGCTTGCCCGTGACGACCGAGGGCGAGCTGTGGCCGACGCTGGCCGAATAGGTATCCATGATCCAGGCCATCGTCTGGGAGTCGGTATAGACGTCGGGAGCGGGGATGTCGTTTTCCGGACCAATAATCGGGAGAATCTCATAGGTGAAACGCCGGGTCATCCGCTCGAGCTCACCCTTGCTCATCCGTTTGGGGTCGCAGATCACCCCTCCCTTGCTTCCGCCGAAAGGGATGTTGACGGTCGCCGTTTTCCAGGTCATCCAGGCCGCCAAGGCCTTCACTTCATCGAGCGAAACGTTCGGATGGTAACGGATGCCGCCCTTGGCCGGTCCACGGGCAACGTTGTGCTGGACGCGAAAGCCTGAAAAAACCTTCGTCTGGCGGTTATCCATCTGGACCGGGATGGATACTTCCAGAATGCGTTTCGGAGTGCGAAGAATCTGCCGCAAACCGGGATCGAGCTTGAGTAATTCGGCCGCCATATCGAACTGGATCTGGGAAATATGAAAAGGATTCAGGTCCTCGCGAGGGGGCATGCGAGAGGGAAGAATGGGTCGGGCGACGGTCGCCATCGAAGTCTCCTCCTACCTTCCGGCTTTAGGCTTGGGCGGAATGACGCTGCCTTGCGATGTAACGCATCCGGCACTGCTCCGAACAGAAGTGCAGCGTCTTTTCTCCCTCATCCAGCCGGTGGGAAATGTCTTCCGCAACGTAAGTGCCGCACCATGGGTCTCTGTGCAATGCCTTCGCCGGGGCCGGTGGCTGCCGCTCCGCGCGGGGAGGATTGGCCCGCCGGGACGACGGCCGGCCGAAAATCCGGCGCACCAGCCATACGGCAAAAACCACCCAAAGAAAAATCTCGAATGCTCGTGCAAGAAACTCCATGTGCTTATGTTACGCCTCCCCTGCCCTGGTGGCTGCGACCCCGGGGGTTCGGCAGACGGAGCGGCTGTCGCAGTTTATTCAAGCGGAAAATCCAGTGTCAATGAAAACAACTGAAAGAAAAGGGAGATAGTGCGCGTGGGAGACTGGAGAAAGAAGATGCGAGAACTCTCGCTCCACGCATCCCCTAGACCCACCAGGACTTAGGAGCGAGGGACGAAAAACAACGCTCCCTGGTCCTTCTATCTATTTCTTCTCCCTGGCTATTTCCCCTCCCCGGCCGGAATACGGTCGGTGCCGACGTAGGGGCGCAATGCTTCCGGGATCAGGATCGAGCCATCGGCCTGCTGATAGTTATCGACGATGGCGACCCAGGTGCGGCCGACCGCGAGGCCCGAGCCGTTCAGGGTGTGGAGGAAGTCGCTGCGGCCGCCCCTGGGGCGGTAGCGAATGCCCGCTCGCCGGGCTTGGAATGCTTCGCAATTCGAGCAGGAGGAGATCTCCATGAAAGTTCCGGCCGATGGAAGCCAAACCTCGATATCGTAGGTTTTGGCGGCGGCAAAACCCATGTCCCCGGTGCACAACTGGACGACGCGGTGATGGAGGCCGAGCCGTTGCAGCAGGTCTTCGGCGTCGCGGACCAAGCTCTCGAGTTCCTCGCCGCTCTCTTCGGGCCGGGTGAATTTGTACATCTCGACTTTCTGGAATTGATGCTGGCGAACGATACCGCGGGTGTCCTTGCCGGCGGCGCCCGCCTCGGAACGGAAACAGGAGGTCCAGGCGCAGACGCGGATGGGAAGGCGGTCGGCGTCGAGGGTTTCGCCGCGGTAGAGATTGGTCAGTTCGACCTCGGCGGTCGGCGTCATCCACCAGTCGGTTCCTTCCAGGTGAAACATGTCGTCGGCGAATTTCGGCAACTGCCCGACGGCGGTAAGCGATTCGGTGCTGACCACAAAGGGGGGAAGGTACTCGGTGTAGCCATGCTCGCGCGTGTGGACGTCGAGGAAGAAATTGGCCAGGGCGCGTTCGAGCCGCGCGCCCAGGCCGCAATAGAGCGCGAAGCGGGAGCCGGCGATGCGCGCGGCCCGCGCCAGATCGAGAATGCCGGCCCCCTCGGCCACTTCCCAGTGCGGCCGCGGGGTGAAATCGAAGGCCGGCGGCTGGCCCCAGCGGCGCATTTCGATGTTGTCGCCCGAATCGCGGCCGACGGGCACCGCGGACTGCGGAATATTCGGAACGGTCAGCAGGAATTGGCGGAGCGGCTCATCGAGGGCCGCGACTTTTTCGTCCATTTCCCGAATCCGCTGCGAAGTCTTCTTCATTTCGGCGGCCAAGGAGGAAACGTCTTCGCCCGCCTTTTTCCGGCGGCCAATATCCTCACTCGAGCGGTTGCGCAGGGCCTTCAGGCTTTCGACCTCGGTGATGAGGCGGCGCCGCTCGGCGTCGATCGCTTGAAAGGAAGCAAGATCGATGGAAACGCCCCGCTTTTCCGCCATTTGGCGAATCAGGTCGAGATGGTCGCGAACGAAACCGAGATCGAGCATGGCCCAGACAGATTAGCGCAACCGGGCCGGCGGCGGAAAGCCGATGCGCCGGCGCGCTGGCGCAATTGCCTGCGCAGCCCCGGCCATTCATCCCGCCCCGGGCCTGACGTGAACCTTCCCCGATCGTGCAGGAGCCAGCCCGCATCCCGGGGTTGTATCCTAGAATGGAACCGCCAACGGGGGTCTAGACCGCGGGAAATGGGCGTTCCGGAGAATCGAGAGAATCCAATGGAGCAGGCCGCTAGCCGGTCCACCAAGCCGACGCAAGTAAAGGTCCACGTATCGACAGGTGCGGGGATGGATATCGACTGGGCTGACGGACACCACAGCCATTACGAATTCGCCTATTTGCGGGACCGGTGTCCCTGCGCGGTCTGCAAGGAGGGGCGAGATCCGCATGACCACCCGGCGCCGGCCGGCGCGCTGCCGCTCTACAAGCCGCGCATCACCGCCCGGTCGGCTTCGCCGGTAGGGCACTACGCCGTCGAGTTCGATTTTTCCGACGGGCACGCGACCGGAATCTTCAGCTTCCCGTATCTGCGCGAAATCTGCCCCTGCGGCGAGTGTGGCGGAGCGAAGTGACTTTGCCACTCCGCTCCGCCAGGAAATTTCTTTCCTTTCGGCCGCCCCGCGCCGCTTAGCTTTTGAGCGCTTCGGTCACGTATTTATTGAGAACCGCGGCGACTTCCTGGCGCCTGCCCGGCGCCCAAGTCAGCATTCCCTCCCCGGACTTGGCGCCCAGGTGGCCTTCCTGGATGGCCTTTTCGATGACCGCTGAAGGTTTGGTTGCCTGGCTGAGCGCCGGCAGGACGTGCTCGTGGATGGCCCGCGTCATATCCAGGCCCACGTAGTCCGCGTTTTCGATTGGCCCCAAAACGCGCAACTTCAAGCCCAGCGTATTGCGCACCACAAAATCGACCGTCGGCGCGTCGCAAACGCCTTCCTCGATCAGAGCGAAGGCCTCCCGCCAGAGCGCGTGCTGCATGCGATTCCCGATGAACCCCGGGGTGTCTTTCCGGACGTGAACGGGAGACTTGCCAATCGCCCGCAGCAGATCCATGGTCCATTGCACGTACTCGGGCCGCGTGGCCGGTCCTTGCACAACTTCCACCAGCGGCATCAGATAAGGCGGGTTCCACCAATGGGTTCCCACCAGGCGCGCGGGGGATTTCATCCGCTGCGCGACGTCGGAGACGCTCAAGACGGAAGTGTTCGTCGCCAGCAGCGCTTTTGGCAGCCGCCCTTCGAGCTCGCCGAACAATTCCTGCTTCATCCGCAGGTCTTCGGGAACGGCTTCCACGGCGAAATGGCATTCCGGATCGAGAGCCGCAACGCTGTCGACCAGCCTAACCGTATCGGCGGCCGCGGGGTTCAGCCCCGCCGCCTTCAGGGAATTGCGCATGCGCTCGGGCGCGGAGGCTCGGACGGCCTGAATAGGCTCGCAATCGGTCACTTCACTGCCGGCCGCCGCGAATATGGCGGCCAAGGCATGCCCCATCAGGCCGCCGCCGATGATCGCGATTTTCAAATTGGACGGTTTGGGTGCTGGCAAAGCGAGAGTTTGGTCTGTCATCAGCACACCGTATAGCCGCCGTCGATGTACAAGATTTGTCCGGTGCAGAAGCGGGAAGCCTGGGAGAAGAAGAACAGAACCGGACCGACCAGGTCGTCGGGCTCGGCCAGGCGGCCCAGCGGGATTCGCGACAACATGTTGTTGCGCGTGGTGCGGGCTTTTTCATTATCCTCGTACATCCACGCCGTCAGCTTGGAACGGAAGACCGTAGGAGCGATTACGTTGACGCGAATTCCATTGGGACCCCACTCCGCGGCCAGCGACTTCGCGATCAGATCGATCGCGGCCTTGGAGGCGCAATAGGCGGTGTAGCCGGCCGGATGGCCCAGAAGGCCCCGCGTCGAGGAAACCAGCACAACGCTGCCGCCGCCGCCCTGCTTGAGCAACTGGCGCCCCGCCGACTGGCACACCAGCCAGCTCCCCCGCACGTTCGCATTCATGACGGCATCGAAGCGATCGACCGGCATATTCACGATCGGAGAAACGATGTTCATGCCGGAAGCCGCCAGAACCAGATCGAGCCTTCCGTGCGCCTTGACGGCCGCGTCCACCATGGCGTCGGCGTCTTCCGGACTGTCCGGGCGGCGGGGAATCGCCACCACTTCCGCCTTCATTTCCTTGATTTCGCTCTCTAACTGTGCTAGCTCTTTGGTGTTGCCGCCGGCGATGGTAAGCCGCGCACCGGCGGCCGCCAGTGCTTTGGCCACCGCGCCGCCCAAAGCGCCTGTCGCGCCGGTAATCAGAGCGGACTGATTTTTCAAATCGAACATAGTCTGGGGTGCACTCATGCCGAGCCTCCTCTATCTGGTCTCTCAAAATGTTCAGGTTCGTCCGATTTCATCGCGGGTCTCCGGCGCCGATGCAAAAGCAGCTTGCCGTCTTCGTTTCCGCATCGGTTGGCTCTGAATCCGGGCGCAAGGGACCCACGTGTTGCCACGCTTTCTACAAGTACGGCAGGATGGTATCGAGCGTCTTGGCCCAAATTCCGGGCTGGCGTTTTGCCACGCTGCAGCGCAACTGTACCGCAGAGGAGCGCAGGAATTCTAGGACAAATCACTTAGAAACGATCAGGAGAACCCATGCCACCACAAGTTGACCCGTTGACGGGTGTTGAATTTTATGAGCTGAGCCACCCGTGGGGATTGTCGATCCCCAACTGGCCCTATTTTGAAGACGTCAAGATCGAACGCGTGCATTATCACGCGAAGTCCCGGGTGCTCTCGCAGAGGATTACCACGGTCATGCATGCCGGCACGCACGTGGATGCGCCGGCGCACGTGATCGAGAACACTCCCTTCCTGCATGAAGTGCCGCTCTACACCTTCTTCGGACGAGGCGTAATCGTATCGATTCCGAAAAAGAAGTGGGAAGTGGTCACCCCGGACGACCTCGAGAAAGCCAGGCCGAAAATCGAGAAGGGGGACATTGTTATCGTCAACACCGGCTGGCACCGCTACTACGGCGACAACGTCAGCTACTACGCCTACTCGCCGGGCTTCTACAAGGAAGCGGGGGAATGGTTCGCGGAGCGCCAAGTCAAGGCCATCGGAACCGACACCCAGGCGCTCGACCATCCCCTGGCGACGGCCATCGGCCCCCATGGTCCCGGGGCGCCAAACGGGCTTCTGCCCTGGGCCGTGGCCGAATACGAGGCCGAAACGGGCCGCAAGGTCCTCGACGATTTCCCCCTCTGGGAACCATGCCATCGCTCCGTATTGTCGAAGAACATCGTCGGCTTTGAAAACATCGGCGGCGACATCGACGAAGTGACGGGCAAGCGCGTGACCATCGCCGGATTCCCCTGGCGTTGGGTCAAGGGTGACGGCTGCATCGTGCGTTTGGTTGCGATGATCGACCGGAAGGGAACCTTCCGCATAGAACAAGGAGGAGACAGCTAATGCAAGTCAATCGTTTCGACAAAGCCAAACAGTACGTGGCTCCCCGGCACAACGCCTGCGTCGGCTACCGGCTGCAGGGCTCCGACGCCACGAAAGTGGACGACTTTTGGGTTGGCATGTCGCATTTCCTGCCCGGCGGAGGAGCCGACCGCGACGCCTCCCCGTTCGAGAAGGTCTACGTGGTGATTTCCGGCGAGATCACGGTGGAAACCGCCGGCGAGCGCGTCACCCTGAAAGCGCTCGATTCCTGCGTGATCGGCAAGAACGAAGAACGAACCCTCGTCAATGAATCTCATCTGCCCTGCTCGATGCTGGTGGTGATCTCGACTCATAAGGACGCGGCATGAAACCGATCGTCATTACCGCGGCTCTTACCGGACCGATTGCCACCAAGGCGGATCATCCGGGATTGCCGACGACCCCGGAGGAAATCGCCGCGGCGGCCACGGCTGCTTACAAGGCCGGCGCCGCGGTCGCTCACGTTCATCTGCGCGATGAACGGGGACTCCCGACGGCCAACCTGGATATCGCCAAGCGGGTTCTGGACCTGATCCAGGAACAATCCCCGATTCTGGTGCAGCTTTCAACGGGGGTTGGTCTCGATGTGCCCTATGGCGAACGCGAAAAGCTGGTCGAACTCCGGCCGCGCATGGCCACCCTGAACCCCTGCACGATGTCCTTCGGCGTCGGAGAATTCCGGAACCCTCCGAAGGATGTGCGGCGGCTGGCGGCGCGCATGCGCGAACTCGGAGTCAAGGCCGAACTCGAAGTCTACGATTCCGGCCATCTGGACATGTGCCTCACACTGCTCAAGGAGGGCCTGCTCGTCGAACCCCTCCAGTTTTCGATCGTGATGGGGGTGAAAGGCGGCATGTCAGCCAGCGCTGAAAATCTCCTTTACAACGTCGGAAGACTGCCCTCGACCGCCATCTGGCAGGGCATCGCCGTCGGCCGGTCCAATCTCGAGCTGACCACCGTCTCGATTGCCATCGGTGGAAATGCCCGCACGGGACTCGAAGACACGCTTCTCATGCGCAAAGGAGAATTGGCAGACAACGGACGCCTGGTGGCGAGACTGGCCGAAGTCTGCAAAACCCTCGGCCGTCCCATCGCCACGGTCGACGAAACCAAGAAGCTGCTCGGGCTGGAAAACTAGCCCGAAAGGCTATTTCCAACTCGCGGCAAATAGGAGCCCAGAGCAATCGCCGGCGGCCGGCGTGGGCCGTTCCCCGGCGATTGCCCTTTCCGGGCCGCGCGTGCCCCGTCGAGGCGGGAAGCGTTCCTATCAACGGCGCCACCGCGATCATTGAACGGCAGTGAAATGCCAAGCGATCGGAAATCAGCGGTCGGTCTGTCGCTTGGACGGCAATCGGGTTTATAAACACCCCTGAGCGAATGAACAGATCGGGGCGCCTGCCCCGGGGAGCGCACACATGCAAGGGAAAATCGCAGTCGAGGAACATTTCGCATTCCAGGAATCCGTCGCGGACGCGGAACGAGTGGCCGGCCGGTCGCCTTTCTGGCCCGTTTTGAAGCGTCGTCTGGTCGAATTCGACCAGGAGCGGCTCGAGGAGATGGATAAGGCAGGTATTGAGTTCTCGGTTCTCGCGCTCAATTCGCCCGCCGCTCAAGGGATGCTGAGCGCAAAGGGCGCCGTTGACTTTTGCCGCCGCGCCAACGACTTCCTAGCCGAGCAGGTCGCCAAGCACCCGGACCGGCTCGTTCCGCTCGCCGCCGTGCCCATGCAGGACCCCGACGCCGCCGCCCAGGAGCTGACGCGGTGCGTGAAGGATCTCGGTTTCAAGGGAACCCTCGTCCACGGCTATACCCATCAGGAAGGCGTCGCCGATTCCGCCGTCTACTACGACCTGCCGCAATACTTGCCCTTCTGGGCGCAGGTGGAACAGCTGGGCGTGCCTTTCTATCTGCACCCGAGACAGCCGCTGCCGAGCCAGCAATTGATGTATCAGGGACATCCCTGGCTGATGAGCGCGGCATGGGCTTTCGGCGTGGAAACGGCCACGCACACATTGCGTCTGATCTGCAGCGGCCTTTTCGACCGCTATCCCAAGCTGAACGTCATTGTCGGGCACCTGGGCGAAGGCCTGCCGTTCATGATCTGGCGCGTGGATCATACGGTCACCCGCATCCGGCAAGGCATCACCATCAAGAAGAAGCCATCCGATTACCTGCGTTCCAACTTCTATCTCACGACGAGCGGCAATTTCCACACGTTGAGCATGATCGATGCCATGCTCGAGATCGGCAGCGACCGGATTCTCTTCGCGGTCGATTACCCATTCCAGCGGATGGACGAGGGCGCGGAATGGTTCGACGGCGCGTCCATCAACGATCTGGACAAGCTGAAAATCGGCAGGCTGAACTCTCTGAAGCTGTTCAACGTGCCCGTCGCCGAGTCGACGCACGCCACCGCGGGCTAGGACGGCACCGCCGAAGGCCCCGGCGCACCGCGTGAACGGGTAGATTCGAATCCTGCGCGCATCCTGCAGGGACTTCGCTGCGCGGGCGGCAGGAATTCCGCCGCTCGGGGACTGCCTCTCCAGGACGGCAGTTCTCCGTCCGGAGGCCCCAATCGAGGCAAGCATGGCCGAGAAAAAGAAGGTATCGGACGCCTTCCTGCCCGGTTTCGGACCCTACTCTCCCCCGCCTTCCCACGACCGAGAGCCCGCCTACAGCGGGAAGGCGCCAGCAATCGGTCCGCAGCCGGGCCCCTCCGGTGCCATCACGCCAAGCGGCCGGGCGCCGACAGCTCGGCCGGCAGCTTCAGCTTGCTTTGCGCATTCCGGTAGCATATTTTCGCCCGCAGATCCTCGCCGATCGGGGCGTTGTCGATGAATTCGCAGGCCTCCGGGGCATGTTCGAACGGATAATCGACCGAAAACATCACGTTGTCTTCCCCCATCGCGGATGTCGCGCAGAGCAAGGGTTCCAGCGAGAAAACCCCCGAAGTGGTCACGGAGATGTTCGTTCGAAAATATTCCGAGGGCTGCTTGTTCAAGTCCCGCACCTTGTTCACAACTTTCCACCGGCTGTCCAGGCGCGCAAACTGAAACGGCAAAGCCTCGCCCATGTGGCCGAGCATCAGCCGCGCGCCCGGGTAGCGGTCGAAAACCCCCGCGAATACCAGGCGCAGGGCGTGATTGGCGGTCTCGACGCCCCAACTCCACAACGGCCCCCAAAGCTCCGGATGGCCGGCGTACATGTAAGGCCGGTCGGGCGGATTGTTCGGATGAATGTAGATGGGGGCGCCCACAGCCGCGGCGCGCTCCCACAGCGGAGACACCCGATCGTCGTCCAGATAGACGCCGTTGGTTTGCCCGTTGATCATCACGCCTTGAAAGCCGAGATCGTTCATGCAACGATCGAGCTCGTCCGCGGCCGCTACCGGGTCCTGCACCGCGACGTGACCGAGCCCTCCGTAGCGGCCGGGCTTCTTCTGCACTTCAACGGCCAGCAAATCGTTGAGTTCACGCGCCACGCGAACGGCGGTTTTGGTTTCCCTTTCCGCCTGCACCCCCGGACCGGACAGCGAGAGAACCGCAAACTCGACTCCGTTCTTGTCCATGATTTCCAGGCGGCGGTCTCCGAAGTCGGATAAAGCCCGCAGGGCCCTTTCGAAAAGCTCCGGGCTGATATTCGCGCTCGTCTCTTTCCAATATTCGATTGCCTGGGGGAACATGCAGTGCTCTTCGAGAGCGATTTTTTTCATCATGGCTGGCCCCTCTCCCTGATAGATTGCAAACTTACAGCGTTTCTCTTCCGGCGCGCAGAAATTTCCCCGAATAATTTCCCGATGCCCGGAAAACTAGCGGACGGACGGCTGCTTATCCGTTGCCATTGCCCGGACACCGGACGCAAAGAGCCAATCGCGGTCTTGACGACTTGAATTTGCGTGGGAAAGATGGTTCCGGCAGTTCCATTTTTCGAGCCCCGGCAGCCCGTCAGCATACGTCCGGCCGCGTTTCAATGCAAGGCCGGGCGTCCGGCATGCGGCTTCCGCGGCCGCACCGTCATAAAGCTCATTCGTCAAATCCCCGGGCGAAATCGGAGGCGAGCCTTTTCGCCCCTGCCCGGCGCCGCCGGCGGGAGCGATTTGCCTTCTTGAACCCTACGCTATATTTTGGGTTTGTGGGATTTGTCGCTTTGCAAGAACGCCTGCGTCGGGAGCTACGCCGCCGAATCGGTGCAGGTGAGCTCACCGGGACGGGACTGGCGCGCAAAACCGGTTTTACACAAGCCCACATTTCCAACTTCATCAATCGGAAGCGCGGACTGAAACTGCCCGCCCTCGACCGGATCACGAAGGCTGTCGGGCTGACCATTTACGATCTGCTCGACCCCCGCGAACTCACCCGTCACCTCACACTACCCGCGGCAATCGAGGACGATTTCATCGACGTTCCCGTCATCGAGCCGGCGGCGGCGATGAATCCGGTTATCGTTCGCCAGCAGATGCGCAAGGTCTTGAAATTCCGCCGCTCGCTTCTCGACCGTCTGCGCGCGCCCGGACCGGCAACACGCAAAAACTGGACCCGATTCGTGGCCATCGAGATCGACGCGGGCCAAGCCGCCCAGATGTGGCCCGAGGCGGGCGCGGGCGCGCGAGCCATCGTTCTGGTTGACCGCTTCTACACTTCGCTGGCTCCCTACCGGCCGGGCGAGCGCAATATCTACCTGATCCAAGGCGAATCGGGCATTCTGGCGCGGTACGTCGAACGATGCGAGGCCGGGCTCGTGCTTCAACCGCGCGGTCCCGCCTTTCCCGCGACGCTGCTGCCGGCCGCCGCTCTCCCGGAGGTCATTGTGGGGCGCGTGGCACAACTCAGCCTGCAGACGTAACCTTCGAATACACCCTGGCGTTCGAGCCGCGGCTTCGAAGACCCACTCGAAAGCCCGATTTCCCCGTTGCCGTGTGCCAGCCCGCCCTCTAGCGGCGTCGGCCCCTGCGCCTGGCCTGCCTTCGGCTGGACGTTGTTGCCTTTGCCTTGGGCTTGGGCTTTGTCCCGGCCTTAGCCTTTGGCTTCGCCTTCGGTTTCGGCCTTGCCTTGGGCTTCGCCTTTGCCTTGCGCGCCACAGCCCGTTTCGGTTTGACGCCTGCTTGTGACTTTTTCTTAGCCGCGGGCCTGAGCTTTGGCGCGGGCTTTGCCCGGCGCGCAGCCGGACGGCGCGGCTGGGGAGGGGCCGGCTGCGGGATGACTACCGGCGAGCGGGACGGCGTGGAGAACGGGCCGATTATATTGATGGTCTCCTCCTCGGTCGTCACAATCAGGTCTTCGTCCTCCGCCTCCGGTTCCTCATCCAAGTTGCCCTCACCGGCGCCGTCCGAGTCCTCCTCTTCATCATCGCCATTGCCGAAGCGGGCGAGAATCCTATCCATTTCGTCGAATTCATTGCTGGACATGCGCTTCCTCCGCTGACCGATTCCTCTGACAATCCGTCGAGGTACCTGGCGCGCATCTAATCGGACTTTCGAGACTTTGTCAAGCCGGAAGGGCAGCCGGGGCGGAAGCGGGCGGCGAAGCAGGCAAGGGGCGGCGAAAGGCCGGGATTTGGCCTCATCCACAGCGCGAACTGAGGGAAATGGCTGGCAAACCGGAAGGGCGTCGCGCAAGCACAGCGCCGAGCCAACGGCCCGGCCAGCGTCCGAGAGCCTCGGCGGACGCCTACCGGGGGATGACTATGCGGTCTCCGACTTTCAACCCGCGCCGGGCGATCTCCGGGTTGGCGGCGCGCAGGGCGCGCACGCTGGTCCCATAGCGGCGCGAAATCGACCAGAACGAATCGCCGGGCCGAGCGATGTGGATCCGCGCCCCATCGACGCCGGGCCGCAAGGTACCGCGATCCGGGGAATCGGCCCGCCGCCGCTCGCTCACCTGGGCGAATCGCGCCCGGCGTTCTCTCACATAGATGCGCAACTGCTCGCCCCCGCGAATCAGATTCGAGCGCAGATGATTCCAGAGTCGCAGGTCATATATCGACACCCGATACCGCTCGGCAATGCCCCCGACCGTATCGCCCCTGCGGACGCGATAGAAAATCTCCGCGGGCAAAACGGGCGCCGGAACCAGCAGGAGCTTCCCGGGAGCGATCGGATCGTCGGGCGGTATGCTGTTCGCTTCGGCCAGAGACGCCGATCGCACGTGATATTTGGCGGCTACCGTTTCCAAGGTCTCTCCCGCCACGACGCGATGCAATCGCCAGCCCACCCAGCGCGATTCGGGGATCGCCGTCAAGGCCGCTTCCAGTTTGTTCTTGGTATGCGCCGGAATGTGAAGAACGAATGTCGCGTCATCCGGCGTAACCGTGCCGAACAAAGCCGGATTCAAATCGAGCAACGATTTCACCTTGACGCCAATGGCGTCGGCCACCAGGCGCAAATCGATGGAGTGGCCGGGACGAAACGCCTCGGTCGCCACCGGCTTCTCCGGATTGGTGATCTGGATGCCATACAGAGAGGGATCTTTGGCGACCAAAGTCATCGCCAGCATGATGGGAACGTAATTCTTCGTTTCCACCGGGAGCGCGTTCAGACGGTAGAGTTGCCAGAAGTCGGCATAACCGGTCCGTTCGATGGCCCGGGCAACGGTCAATGGACCCGCGTCGTAGGCGGCCAGGGCCAGATACCAATCATGGAACATCCCATAGAGGTCACGCAGATGTTCGGCCGCGGCACGCGTCGAATCCTCCGGATCCATGCGCTGATCTTCCCAGCGGTTGATCTCGAGCCCATACTCACGGCCCCGCATGGGCATGAATTGCCACAAACCCCTCGCCCCGGCCCGCGACACGGCGCGCGGCTGGTAGCCGCTCTCGCACAACGGCAGGTACATCAGGTCTTGCGGAACACCTTGCTGCTTCAGGACCCGCCGCACCATCGGCATGTAACGCCCCGAGCGAGCCAGGCTGTGCTCGATGATCTGGCGCCCGCGCCGGGTTTGGAAGAAGTTCAAGAAACTGAGGACGGGCTTGTTGACCGTCAGGGGCAAGTCGTGAGGAATGTGCAGCAGCTCGGCGGTCGCCTTCTGATCGACCTCGGGATTGGCCGGCAGGTTCGCCGCGGCGGCGATCTCTTCGAGCGGCGATGACGGCCCGGTCGTCTCCCCTTGCTCGGCCTGTTCGGCTCCTTCGGCCCCGTCTCCCGTCGCGACGCCGACCCCGCCGATCTTCATTTGATAGTCGTGCATTCTGTTCACGAGCCGGTCCATCAACGGCTCGAGACGCGGGTCCACGCTGAAATTCAGTCCCGATTCCATCAGCCGGTGGATGGCTTCATCGAATTTCGCTTTGGCCTGGAGGAGATCCCCGCTCTGATAATCGCTCTCGCCTTGCTGGAGGTCCTGCTCGACTTGCCCCACCAGCACGTCCACAACCGGACGTTTGGCCGGAACCAGAGGGGGATACACGCGGCCCTGCGCGAGAGGAAGCTGGCGGAAATCGACGGCCAACGGGCGGGATACTATAGCGGCCGGAGGCACGACCTTGGCATTCTGGGTTCTTGCCGCGCACCCGGCTAGCGAGACGGCCAACCCCGCGATCACCAGGGCCGTCCAATCCAGGCGCGTTGTCAAAACCCGATGGCTCAGGAAACTTTGCCTCAATCAGAAAAGTCTACCGCGGCACACACGCTGCCCACGTCATTCTAAGTTCGTGTGCGCAGCCGGTCAACGTCAACACCGGGAAACGGCTGAATTTTCAAGCGGATGCCGAGGGGAGGCCGCTTAGGCTTCTTCCCCCACCGGCTGTCCCTCCCGGGCGGCCTTGGCGGCGGCGATGACCTTTTCCGCGATTTCCGCCGGGACGTAGTCGTAGTGCGAAAACTCCATCGAGAAACTGGCGCGTCCCTGCGTCATTGAGGTCAAGTCGGTGGCATAGGACAGCATCTCCGCCAGCGGCACATGCGCCTTGACCACGACGTTTTGACCGCGCGTCTCGCTCCCGCTGATTCTGCCGCGGCGCGAGCTGATGTTGCCCATGATGTCGCCCGAGTATTGGTCGGGGGCGTAGATTTCGACGTTCATGATCGGCTCGAGCAACGCGGCATGCGCCTGCCGCATGGCCTCCTTGAAGGCCAGGGCGCCGGCGATCTTGAAGGCCAGTTCGGAAGAATCGACATCGTGATATTTGCCGTCGTAGAGAATCACGCGGAAATCCACCACCGGGAAGCCGGCCAGGAAGCCGCGTTCGGCGGCATCCCGGACTCCTTTTTCCACGGCGGGAATGTAGTTTCGGGGGATCGCTCCGCCGAAAATATCGTCGACGAATTCCAAGCCGGAGCCGCGCGCGAGCGGCTCCATCTTGATCCGGCACAAGCCGAACTGGCCGCGCCCGCCGGTCTGCTTCTTGTGCTTGCCTTCGGCGTCGGCCTTGCCGCGGATGGTCTCGCGGTAGGGCACTTTGGGCGGCTTCAGAGCGAGGTCGACGTGGTAGTGGCTGCGCAGTTTCGATACCACCACCTCGATGTGCTGCTGGCCGGCCCCGGAAAGCAGGAATTCCTGCGTCTGCGGGTCGCGCGAGAAGCGCAACGACAGATCCTCCTCGAGTATCCGGTGGATCGCCGTGCCGATTTTGTCCTCGTCGGCACGGGTCTTGGCCTCGACCGCGAAGGTGATCGAAGGCTCGGGCAGGCGCGGGCGCGGATAGAAAATCGGCGAACCCTTGTCGCCCAGCGTTTCTCCGGTGAGCGTTTCCTTGAGCTTGGGCACGGCGCCGATGTCGCCGGCGTGCAACTCCGTGACCCCCGCGCCGTTTTTCCCCTGCATAATTTCGATGTGCTGCAACCGCTCGGTGGTTTCCCGATTGAAGTTCGTCAAGCTGGCGTCATTTTCCAGGCGGCCCGACATCACCTTGAAGTAGCTGATTCGCCCGGCGAAGGGATCGGCCAGCGTCTTGAAGATGAAGACCGACACCGGCTCCTCGTCCGACACGCGCCGTTTGACCGGCTGCCCCTTTCGGCCAGGCTCGCTGAACCCTTCGACCGTTCCCCGATCGCCCGGGTGCGGAAACGCTTCGACCAGGAAATTCAAAATGGATTCGCTGCCGATATTTTTGAGGCCGGAGGAGGCCAGTACGGGGAAAATGCGCTGCGCGACGACGGCCTCCCGCAACCCCTTTTTCAAGTCGTCGACCGGAAGCGTTCCCTTCTCGAAAAACTCCTCCATCAGCGCGTCGTCGCCCTCGGCGACAATTTCCACCAGCTTCTCATGTGCCTGCTTGGCACGCTCGGCCAAATCGGCGGGAATCTCTTCCACCTTCGCGCGCCCGCTCCCATCGGGCTCGTAGAGGTGCGCTTTCATCGTGACCAGGTCGACAACGCCGCGGAATCCCTTTTCGGCTCCGATCGGCAACTGCGCCGGCACGGCTCCGCGGCCGAAGACTTCCTGAATCGATCTCAAAGCGCGCTCGAAATCGGCCAGTTCGCGATCCATCCAGTTCACGACGAAGGCGCGCGGGAGCCCGTACTCGGTGCAATAGTCCCAGACCTTTTCCGTCACCACTTGGACGCCGGCCACGGACTCGACAAGGATCAGCGCGGCATCGGCGGCGACCAGAGAGGCCTTGGTGTCGTTGATAAAGGTGCTGTAGCCCGGCGTATCGAGCAGATTGATCTTCGTCTTTTCTCCGTCGCCCGAAACTTGCCATTCCAGATAGGCCAGGCCGGTTTGCACGCTGATTTTCCTGGCGACCTCTTCCTCGTCCCAATCGGTGACGGCGGTGCCCTCGGCGGGCTTGCCCAGGCGGTCGGTGGCTCCAGCGGCGTAAAGCAACGCGGACACCAGTTGCGTCTTCCCCGTGCCGCCGTGACCAACAATGCCGACGTTGCGGATCGACTCCGTCCTAAAAGTTTTCATTGTTTACCTCGGCGAAACCCGGAGAAGCCGCATGCTAGCACAGCCGCCCGGCCCCTTCAACCATTGGCCGCCGCGGGCAGAAATCCTTGATTTACTGAAGGCACAGATGCTTAACGGGCGCACGGAAACCAAAGAGGACAACTGCACCACCCGCCCTTGGGGAAGCAGTCTTGGCCGGTGGCCCATGGCCGGTTTCTGAGCGCGGGGCTTTGCGCTTGCCCGTCACGGCAAAGCGCTTCGAGCGGCCTTGCCGGCCAGGGTGCCGGATACTCATACGATCTGTTCGCCAACCGTTTTCTTCGCTTTTTTGTCGTCGTAACGCTCTTGGAAACGATCTCGCCACCGGTTCCCTCCCGAGCGGCCGCGCGTCGTAAACTCTCTTTGTGCTCTCCATCCAGGTGGAATGTTACGCAGGCCATCGCGCCGGCGAGCGCCCCAACCGGTTCACGCTCCGCGGCAGGACATTCGAGATCGTTGCCGTCGAGGATCAGTGGTACGAGCCGAACGCCATCTACTTCCGCGTTCGCGCGGACGACGGAAACCTTTACATCTTGCGCCACGACGAGGTCGGGGACACATGGACCCTCGATGCCTTCCGCGCCGCTGAATCAGCTGAATGAAATAGGCCTCTCAGACCTCCCTTCCCTGCTCCACCGCGCGCCATGCGCCGGGGCTCGGAACGACAGTTTCCGAGCATCCCGCCGGCGGCGACCGGGAAGCTGGCACCCCCTCCTGAAATCGCGCAACTTACGGCCAGGCGCCGGGTTGAATACGGGTAGAATCGCACTATTTGCGTGGCGAAGAACGGTGGCAGCCTGATGACGTCGCGGAGAGCCCGATGACGGGGCGGAGGAAAAGACCAGGCCTGTTCGGTTCCTTGCGAACCGCTTCGTCGCCCGTTCTGGCCTCCGTTCTCGCCCCCTTTCTAGCCCCCCTTCTAGCCATAGCCCTGGCCATTGCCGCGATCTGGCTGGCGGCGGCCGCGCCGGCTGCCGCTTCGACGGCGACGGCTGCGGCGGCCGGCACTGCCGCAATATCGCCCAAGCCGCCCCCCAAGCAATTCCGTTTGCCCCGCTCGTTCAAGGGCAATCTCCCGATCACCGAACTCACCGAGCAAGAAGCCGCGCTGCACGCCCTGAACCGGCTGGCTTTCGGGCCGCGGCCGGGCGAGGTCGAGCGGATCGAGCGCATGGGCCTTGCGAAATGGATCGATCAACAGCTCGATCCCGGCTCGCTCGACGATTCCGCCCTCCAGAAGCGTCTAGCCAATTTCGCGACCCTGAAAATGCCCACGCCGGAGCTGCTATCCCGTTTCGAATTCCCCCAGATGGAGGCCAAGCGAGAGGGCCTCTCGCTCGAAGAGCTGCGACAACAGCGCCAGCAGAAGGTGCGGGAAGAGATCGCTGGTCTGCGCCAGTCGGGTCAGTTCGATCCCGCTCGCGCGCAGATGATCCGCGTCGACGGCACGCCGCAGCAAATCCTTGCCGAGCTGTCCATGGCGAAACTGATTCGCGCCGTCTACAGCCCTCGCCAACTCCAGGAGCGGCTGGCCGATTTCTGGTTCAACCATTTCAATGTCTACGCGCGAAAGGGACCCGATCTTTGGTACCTGCCATCCTACGAGCGGGACGTGATTCGGCCGCACGCCATGGGGAAATTCGAGGATCTCTTGCAGGCCACCGCCAAGAGCCCGGCCATGCTCTTCTTCCTCGACAACTGGGCGAGCGTCGATCCCCAGGCATTCGCCCGCAACCGGGAGGAGATCGTCGCCCGGCGCCGGCAGGCGGCAATCCTGCGCGCCTGCGGCTTTATCGGTCCGTTCGCGAGCCCGATCCGCATTTTGCGTTGCCAGGAGCAAATCGCCCGCCGGCGCCAGCGCCAGCAGCGAGCGCAAGCCAAGGCGAAAAAAACTATCGAACGCGGGCTCAATGAAAACTACGGCCGCGAGCTGATGGAATTGCACACGATCGGCGTTCATTACACGCAGGCCGACGTGATCACCATGGCCAAGGTTTTTACCGGCTGGACGATTCGCCAGCCCCGCCGCGACCCCGAATTCGCCTTCGACGCCCGCTTCCACACGCCGGGCCCGAAAATCCTTCTGGGCTATAAGATCAACGCCGGTGGCATCAAGGATGGCGAGCAGATGCTTCACAAGCTGGCCGGCGATCCCCGCACGGCCCACCTCATCTGCTTCGAGCTGGCCCGCCATTTCGTCATGGACCAGCCGCCCGAGCCGCTGGTCGATCGCATGGCGAAAACATTCCTGAAATCGCGCGGCGACATCCGCCAGGTGATGCGAACCATGATCTATTCGCCCGAGTTCTGGTCTCGCCAAGCCTACCGCGCCAAGGTGAAAACGCCGTTCGATCTAGTGGCCAGCGCCCTGCGCGCCACCGGCGCCGACGTCAAAATCGGCCTTCCGCTCGTGCAGTGGGTCGCGCGAATGGGTGAGCCGCTTTATCTGTGCGAACCCCCGAACGGTTACCCCGATACCGCCCGGAACTGGGTTTCCACGGGCGCGCTGCTCGACCGGATGAACTTCGCGACCGCCCTCGGCACGGGTCACATGCCGGGCACCGAGGTCGATCTCGCGCAAATCTTTTCGCCCGGCGCCGCGCGCGATGCCCACCGGGCGCTCAACGAAGCCTTCGCCGCCGTTCTGGGCGGCCAGGTGACGCCCGAAACGCGCGACACCATCGAAAAACGGCTCGCCGATCCGCAAATCCTCGAAGCGAAGCTCGACGATCCGGTTCGGCGCGTGAATGAAGGGCTCATCTTGGGGTTGGTGCTCGGCTCGCCCGAATTTCAGCGGCAATGACGAGATAGCGATTCGCGGTCGGAGGCAGCGGACATGCCCATCACACGGCGCATTTTTCTGAAAAACACGGGAATCGCCATTTTTGGAATCACGGCCATGCCCATGTTCCTGCGCAACGCCATGGCGGCGTCGCTCGGAACCGGCAAACGCGTGCTGGTCGTGCTCTTCCAGCGCGGCGCGGTAGACGGCCTGAATGTGGTCGTTCCGTATGCCGAGCCGAACTACTATGCGATGCGGCCCACAATCGCCATTCCGCGCCCCGGACGGGGCGCCAGCGATGGCGCGCAGGGAGCGGCCATCGATCTCGATGGTTTTTTCGGCTTGCACCCGAACCTGGCGCCCATCGAGCCGCTCTACCGGCAGGGGCTGCTGGCCGTGGTCCACGCGACCGGCTCGCCCGACCCTTCCCGTTCCCATTTTCAGGCGCAAGACTTCATGGAGGCGGGCACGCCCGGCCTAACGTCCACGCAGGATGGGTGGCTGAACCGCGCTCTCCAGCAGGAACGCGAGCCCAAACCCTCGAACCTGCGGGCGATTGCCGTCAGCCCGAATATTCCGCTCACCTTGCGAGGCCAAGCGCCGGCTATCGCCGTCCCCGACCTGCGCCAATTCCGATTCTTCGGCCCGCCGCGTCTGGTGGAAACGAATTTCGAGGCCATGTACGCGAACACGACGGACAGCGTGATGCGCGGCGTGGGACAGGAAACATTCGAAGCTGTCGACACGTTGAAGAAACTCGATCCGCAGAAATATCAACCGGCCGGCGGCGCGGTCTATCCGAACGGCCGTTTCGGAAAGGGGCTGCGAGAGATCGCCCAACTCATCAAGGCGGATGTCGGAGTGGAAGCCGCCTTCCTCGATAGCCAGGGCTGGGACCTGCACGTCAACGAAGGCGCCGTCCAGGGGAATATGGGCAACCTGCTGCGCGATTTGGGGCAAGGGCTATCCTCGTTCGCCACCGACCTGGGCCCCCGCATGCAGGACGTGGTGTTCGTCAGCATGTCGGAATTCGGCCGCACGGCCCACGAAAACGGCAACCGCGGCACCGATCACGGCCACGGCAATTACATGTTCGTCATGGGCGGCCCGGTGAAAGGCGGAAAGGTCTACGGGCGCTGGCCGGGACTTGCGCCGGACAAGCTCCACCAGGACCGCGACCTGAAGGTGACGACCGACTACCGCACCGTGCTCAGCGAAATCCTTGGCTCGCACTTGCGCGTCACCGATTTTTCGGGCGTGTTCCCGAGCTTCGGCGCCGGCCGTCCCAGCGACTACCTGAACCTGATTCGCACCTAGCGTGCCCGCCCGTGGCGGAAATCGATTGCTATTTGCCGAGCGTGGCCGAAAGAATCCGCGACGGCGGGATGTGAAGCACCCCCGCCACGAACCGGGCAATGGCCGGTCCCAGGCTGTCGTAAACGGGACTGCTCGCGTCGATGCCGAGCATGGCCCTCTTCCCGATCTCCGCGATGCCCTGATGGGTTCGGCTCGGAACCATCACGAGTTCTACCGGTGCGCCTTTGTGGAGCATCAGATCGTACATTTCCAGGGTGTTCTCTCGCACCATGAACAGGTCCCAATCGGTAAACGTGAGCAGGAACGGGGGAGCCGACGCACTGACATAGGTGGAGGGTGAGGCCGCGCGAATCACCGCAGGGTCGTTGCCAAACTCCACATGTTCCCTGGTGGGTATGATGTCCGGCTCAGGCCACGCCGCCAGATCGTAGACTCCGCTGATCGATACGACGCCCTTGATCGCATCGCTGGGCACCCCTTCGTCCGATAAATATTTCGTGTCCAGAGCGAGCAGCGAAACCAGCTGGCCGCCTGCCGAGCCGCCGGCGACGACCAAGCGGTTCCGGTCGATCCCGTATTGCGCCGCGTTCTTGTAGACCCAGTCAAAGGCCCGCGCCACGTCTTCAATCTGCACCGGCCAGGTCGACTTCGGCGCCAGGCGATAATTGACCGAGGCCAGCCCGATACCCATTCTGGCAAACATGTCGATCAGCGTGGTGGGGTGATCCTTGTCACCCAAGCGCCACCCGCCGCCGTGCACGAAAAACACCAGTGGCGCGTTCTTGACCCCTTCCGGAAGGTAGAGATCCAGGGAGTTGAACTTCTCGCTCGAACCTGGCCCGTCGTAGTAGCGCAGGTTCGCAACCGTTCGCACGGCAGGCGCCGGCGCGCCGGGAGGCGGATAAACGGCATTTTGGGGCGCGGCAAAAGTTCCCACCATAATCGACTGCATGAATCGTTTCATGGACGGCCCCAGCACGTCATCCGCTCCGGCGATTTTCATGTCGATGCCCCCGGTTTTCGTCAGATGCGTCCGGCCCGGCTGCTCGACCAATTCGACGGGCAGGTGGTGCTCGCCGAACAAGCCGTAAAATCCGACGGCCTGCGCCTCGAACCCGAAAATATCGTTATCGCAGAAGGAGATCATATACGGAGGCGTATCCTTGCCCTCCTTGCCGACGTAATAGGCGGGGCTGACCGCAGCCAGCTCTTTCGGATTCGTCCCGAAGACCGTGCTGACCAGCGGAGAGAGATGGCCTACAGTGGAATTGGCTTCCACGGCCGTCTGGTTGCCGAGCAACGTGCGCGCGTTGCCCAACGTGAAGACGTTCGCCAGATCGTATTGACCGCTCGAAAGCATTACGCCTTTGATGTCTTTCGGTGACAGGCCCACCGATTTCAAATAACTCGGATCGATCCCGAACATCGCGGCCATATGCGCCCCCGCCGATTCACCCATAACGAATATGATGTTGGGGTTGGCACCATAGCGGGGACCGTTTTTGCGCAACCACGCAAAGGCGGTGGCAATATCATGCATCTGCATCGGGAAGGTGACACCGTTACCCCGCGCGACGAGCCGATAATTGATCGACATCACGCCCATGCCCAGGTCGTAACAGAGGTTCACAATTCCCCGAAGGCCGGGAACCACCTTATCGCCAAACCGATATCCCCCGCCGTGGATGAAAAAGAGCATCGGGACATTCTTTTTCCCCGCAGGCAGGTACAGATCGGCATCCTGATATTTGGGCACGGCGCCGGGCCCGGTGGAATAGGGCAAGTTTTGGATGAACCGGATATGCCGCACGGGAAACGGCCCCGGCAGGTCCGTCGGCGTCAGGAATCCGGTTTGCGGTGCGGGGGACGGGCTTGGTTTGGCGAACGCAGGCAGGCCGACGAACAAAAGAAGCAGCAGAACACTCAAGACGGACATCCACACTTTCGACACTCGGGTCATGGTGGCTCTTAACCTCCCCTCGTATTCCGAATCATTGAGTTTTCGGTTTTTCCGAATAGGATGGCGCGAAATTTCAATTCTGGTACCCTAGGCGGCCCGCAGTATACACCCCGCCGCTTCACCCCGTAAATCGCTCCGGACCCGATCTTTTCGGTCGCCAATGTCGAGGTGGGCGGCGGTGCGAGTATTCCTAAGGTTTTAGTCTTGACACGGAATGACGCCGATGATAAACCACCCGCGTCTGGCATATGGGGGTAGATAAGGCGGCGTGGCACATGACAGGTGCGTGGGGGCCAGGTATCGTTTCGTTCCCTGCCTCTATTTTTCTGATGGCATCTCAAAGCATCTGCGGTGCCGGTGCGTTCGCCCTGGGCTTAAAAAGTCAGGCGCGAACACTAGCGCTGTGAAGTGTGAGGTTTTCGATCGGTTGATACATTCATTGTTCCAATCCGGAAAGGGCCTTGGGGACTCGGGCATGGATCGAATCTCGGTGCCAGGTACGCGATGCCTAGCAAATCATCTTTCGTGGCAGGGCGAACAAAATCGCGCCTGCTAGGGGGGCACATGAGAGGGACAGCAACGAAACGGGTGTCATGGGGTTTCATGATCGCAGGGCTTTTGCTAATTTTCCTGTTCGGCATTAGCGGCACTTCCGCTCTTGCGCAAATCTCTTCAGGCACGATCCTCGGAACCGTCCTTGATCCATCGCACGCAGCCATTCCTGGCGCGACGGTCACACTTCTAAACACCCAAACCGGCCTGACCCGCACCGCGACAACCGACGCGCACGGAACATACCGCTTTCCCGCCGTGCCGACGGGCAACTACACGGTGAAAATTGAGAAAGCGGGCTTCCGCACCCTCACGTTGCCGAATCTAACTCTAACCGTCGCTCAGAGCCTGGTAGCGAACGGCACGCTCCAGGTGGGCGCCACACAGCAACAGGTAGTGGTCACCGGCGCTGCCGCCGTCGTGAATACCACGACGAGCACACTGGGCGGCCTGGTGAACGACGCGAGTATCGCCCAGTTGCCCCTGAACGGCCGCAACTATACTACTCTGGCGCTGCTTCAACCCGGAGTTGAGCAGCAGATGACCGGAAGCGGCGCGGGGCAAGCGGGCGTCTGGTACAGCAGCAATGGCGCGGGCATCCGGTCCAATTACGCGACGCTCGACGGAGCGCCAATCATCAACCTGCTAGGCGGTTCGGTTTCCTCGCAACTCGGAACCTCGCTGGGCGTTGACGGCATTAAGGAATTCCGAGTCATTACGACCGGCTTCGGCGCCCAATACGGACTGGCCATGGGCAGCCAGATGGTCCTCGTCAGCAAGGGCGGGACGAACAGGTTTCACGGCGACGCCTACGATTATCTGCGCAACAGCCACATGGACGCACGCAACTACTTCGATACCGCTGGCAACAGCGGCGGCCACCGGTTGCCCGAATTCCAGCGGAACGACTTTGGGGGTTCGATCGGCGGGCCAATCCGGAAGAACAAGACCTTCTTCTACGGAGTCTTTGAGGGCGTGCGGCAGAATCTGGGTGTTTCGGTCGCGGCGGTCACCTTCCCCTCCGCCTGTTTTTCGGAAATGACCGCGGCGAAAAGTTACACGGTCGACAGTTCCTGCGTTTCCACGCTGAGTTCGGGCCAGACCATCACGGTGCCCTCGGTGATGCGGCCTTTGTTTGCGCTTTACCCCTCTCCGAATGGCTCCAATAACTTATTTTCTTTCGGCTCGAACGCGACGGCTCGCGAATATTACGGCCAGATGCGCGTGGACCAAAGCTTTTCAGCCAGCGATACTTTTTTTGCCCGCTATACCATCGACAATGCGACGGGGAACACGCCCAATGGCTTCAATGGAATTAATGCGGCCGCTTTTCCCGGCTGGCGGGCTCTTTCCACCAGCCGATACCAGTTCCTAACGCTCTCGGAAAATCACATTTACTCGCCGACCTTGCTGGGTGTTACACACTTATCCTTCGCTCGAACCGTATTCGACGTGGGCAACCTGATGTCGCAAAACCTGGTCGGTTCTGAATATTCCTTCATCCCGGGACAGCCCATGGGAGGTATTAGCGTCACCGGCCTGACCTCGTTGGGCCCGGCCATTACGATCGGCCCCCCGGACGCGCGTGGGGTTCAGAATATTTACACGCTTTCCGAGGACTTGTACGACACCATCGGCAACCACGCCTTGCAGTTCGGCGCGCTCATCAATCGCTTCAACGACGGACTCGCGAATCCCTTTTTTACCTTGGGAAGCGTCACCTTCCCGAGTATCCAGTCGTTCATGGAGGGGCTGCCCGCCAACTACAGCGGCCTCATTCCGGGCTCGCCGGGCAGCACTACGAACTACTGGTACAACACATTCGGTTTCTACTTGCAGGACGATTGGAAGGCGTTTCCGAGGCTGACCCTCAACCTGGGCTTGCGCTACGAATTTCGGACGTCTCCAACGGAGTCGGCTGGAAAGCTGTGGGCCATTCGCAATATTTATACGGATGCAACCACAACTCAGGGTGCCGATTTCCGCAATGCCAGCCTGCATAACTTCAGCCCGAGACTGGGCTTCGCCTGGGACGTCACCGGGAAAGGAACGACGGCGATCCGGGGCGGGTTTGGTCTGTATTACGATCTGGCCAATCTCGGGAATCCGTTTCAACAGTCCCGGGTCGTCATACCGCCGCTCACTCCTCAGGGGCTGGTGGTCAATCCTACGTCCTTCAGCCTTCCGTTCGTGTTTACCGCCGCTAATATCGGTCACTACCTGTTTACGGACGACTACAACCTGGGGCAGCCATACGGCGAGCAATACAGCCTAACCGTGGAACAACAGTTACCCGGAAAGATCGCTCTAGCGGTGGCGTACGTCGGTTTTCACGGATCGAGCCTTTATCAAACAAGGGAGGGAAACCCTGTCATCCCGACTTCCATCACCGGTTTCGCTCCCCATGCGATCGAATATTGGAACCCGGCAATTGTGAAGGGGTGCGCGAACATTGTGCCGAGTTGCCGGGTGAACCCGAACTTCACCCAAATGGAGCTACTGACGACCCGCGGGTACTCTTGGTATAACTCCCTCCAGGTCACCGCCACAAAGCAGATCGGTCGCGGATTGGAGTTCAACGGGGCGTATACGTGGAGCAGGTCTCTCGACAACACCCAATCGGCTCAATACTCTTCCGATTGTTCGAACGGAGGGACCACAGACGGCAAAGACCCGATTTTCGGACAGTATGACTATGGCCCGTCATGTTTCGATCTGACGCAAAATTTCAATCTCGATCTGATGTACCACTTCCCGAACATCCAATCCCATAATTTCGCGGCGAAAATCCTGCACGGATGGTGGATTGGGAATATCATTACCGTCCATACCGGCTTTCCCTTCAGCCCACTCCTCGCGATCAATCGCTCTTGCATGGATGGTTGCGGCGCGGGATTTCCTGTCGGGGGCGCTCGCCCGAGCGTCGGCACCGGAGCCGGCACGCTGACTGTGACCGGTTCCAATAACACGACGACGACCTATAATTTCATCCCGTACAATAAGAACTCGGTCACCATTGGAAAGCCCACCCAGTGGTTCAATCCGCTGATGTTCATGCTGCCACCTCCGGGATACATCGGCACCGCGAGCCGCATGATGCTCCGAGCGCCGGGCCTGTCGGAATGGGACTTTTCCGTGGTCAAGGATACGGCTCTGCCGTTCTTGGGCGAAGCGGGAAACCTCGAGTTCCGCGCTGAGTTCTTCAATATTCTGAACCATACAAACCTTGGGTTTCCGAACTCGACAGTCTTCACCGGTGCCCTGACGGACGTCGGGGCCTATTCGGAAGCTCCCAATCCGTCGGCAGGACAGATCACTAGTACAGCAACGACATCGCGTCAGGTGCAGCTGGCTCTGAAGATTCTTTTTTAAGGCGAAAGAAAAGTTTTCAGCAGGAGATGGAAAGTGCTTGCCGCGAGCGGGCGGAGATTCGCCCGCTAGTGCGGTAAGTACGCAAGAAGGAGGGAGGCATTATGGGGACGCTTTCAAGGAAGGCCTTTTGGCTGGCGGTAGCGCTGCTCTCGGCCGCTCCCCTGGCCATGGGAGCCACGATCACAGGGACGGTGAAAGGCCCGGATGGCAAGCCTTTTGAGGGCGCTTTTGTCGAGGCCCGGAACACGGCTACGAACATTTCAACGGATGTGTTGTCGCACGAAAACGGCGGCTACATGGCGCCCAACCTTCCCGCGGGCAGTTATGTGTTGACGATATGGGCGCCTGGATACAAGGCCTCACCGCGAAATGAAACCCTTCAGAGCGCCGATCAGCATGCGAGGATCGATTTTGCCTTGCAAAAGGGAACCGTGACGTGGGCCGATATCTCGGGTTGGCAGGCAACACAGCTGTTTCCCCCTGGGCCGGGGAGAGAAGTACTCTTCGGCAAATGCTTCGCTTGCCACGAATTTCAACACCGCTGGGTTATTCACCGTGGCATAAACTACCAAGGCTGGCTGGGTCTGGTGAATTTTATGCGGAATGTCGCGATGCCATATTTCCTCCCTCCTTCGAGGTTTACCAACCAGATGACTAACCAAGCGGCGACCTATCTCACCCAGCTGTTTGGGCCGAATTCCAGCCTTCCCGCATCGCCCGCTGAACTCGCCGGGTATCAGGCGACTGTGCGAAAGTTCAGCCCCGAGGCGATGAATATCGTGTATGTGGTGTATCCAGTGGCGGGGAATTGGGTGAACGACAAATGGGTCATGAACCCGCTCATTATGACTTCTCAGATGTATCCGCCGACCGCTGGAATGGGATATCCTTCAGATGGAAGCATCTGGGTAGCCGAGCACGGGAATGCGAACCGGGTGGTGCGAATCAACCCAACGACCGGAAAGATGACGACCTACGCGGTACCCCCGGACGTTAAGAACTTGCCGCCGTGCGAGGCGAACGGCATACGCGAGGAGGTGGACGGCATACACGCGATCGAAGCCGGCCCGGACGGTAAGGCATGGTTTGCGGAGACGGGTTGCGACAGGGTTGGGAGCGTAGACCCGAAAACAGGGAATGTAACACAGTACGCGGGCAGCTCAGCGCACGACGCCCATCCCATGCTGGTCGACGGGAAACTCTACGTTTTCGCCAGTGCAGGGAACACTCGGCTCGACCCCCAGACCGGCAAATTCACACACATCCCCGGAGTTCCAGTCTCATATGAAGTTATTGAAGATAAGGTAAATGGGAACCTGTGGTTCACCGAGCTTGGCTTTGGGAAGGGGGGCGCCGGGCTCTACGAAGTCGACCCCAAGACATTAAAAATCGTAATGAAGTTTGCTCCCCCCGCCGGTACCGCTCCTGCGGGTTTCAGCACCCACAGGACCGGGATCGCTTCAAATGGCATTCTGTGGCTAACCTGTTACAGGCGCGCGCACCAATTATGGCCCGCGCTCTCGACTAGGGTTTGCCGGTTCGATCCTAAAACCAAAGCGTTGAAGGTGTACACTCCCCTAGGTCCCGCCAAGTACGATTACGCCATCGCCGTTGGCAAGGGCGGGTACGTTTGGTATTCGATGGTCAAGTTGGGCACGATCCAGCGGCTGGACCCAAGGACGGGACACATTATCGAATATCCGGAGCCTTTTACCGAACCTCATACCCTAAGATACTGGCCTGATTCGCAGGGCCGAATTTGGACAGTCTCTCAGAACAACGTAGTCTTCTATTGGTACCTAGCCAACAGCAACCATATGCGCGCCGCTAAATAACCAGCCCGCAGGTCGTCATTGCGCCGCTCCCTCCCGTACGGGGCGCGCCGCGACAATGACGCCTCACCTGAACCCGAGCGGCGGCGATGGCACGCACGGACGGCTAAACAACCCACACGATCACGCCCGCGGGACAAAAACGATCAACCGCGCATAGGCTGCGACGGGAAAAAGGAAATTTCCGGCCCAAGCAAAAAGAAAACTGAAAATCCCGTAACGGCGCTGCCTCATTTTTTGATCTGGCTGTCATCATTCCGTAAGATTCATCTGCTATCACGTTTCGGGCGGCGCGCTTGCGGTACGCGCCGGCAAGGCCGCAAATCCTGGGTTTGGAGAGGGGAATGTCCCAATTCCGTTCCATCCGCACTCTTGGCATCCTGGCGCTGTCGGCTGCTTCTGCTCTTGCCGTCTTTGCGCATTCAGGTGCGCCGGCGAGCATCAACGTAGGACCCTCGAGGATCCGGCACGTTTTCGTCATTGCGCTGGAAAATCACAACTGGACCCAGCCGGCCACCGTGCCCGGCTGGTTCCAGGCAATTTATAAAAACCAGCACGCTCCGTTCATCAATAGCCTCGTGAATGGAACCGCGCGCGCATTCATCGACGGGCGCGTGGTGGACATCAGCAAGCAAGTCGCCTACGCGACGGCCTACCACAACGTTTTGGCCACTCCCAGCGGCAGCAACCCGCACATTCACCCCTCCGAGCCCAACTACCTCTGGGCGGAAGCGGGCACCAACTTCGGTGTCCGCAATGACGACGATCCCTATAAAGACCACCCTCCCAACGTCCAGAACACAACCCAGCATTTGACCGGTCTTCTGCAAAAGGCGCGCCTGACCTGGAGGTCGTATCAGGAAGACATCGACTTGATAAGGAATGCCAACGGGAAGCTTATCAACGTGCCGCTGCCGGAAAAGGACTGGACGGTCCCCTTGAAAAGCATCTCCGGGCTATTTGCTTCCGGCGAGTACCTGAATGCCTACAACGATTCGGGCCAATATGCCTATGCCCCGAAACACAATCCTCCGGTCTTCTTCACCGATACCAACGGCGGGGGCAACCCGACCACTGCGAACCCCATGGCCAAACACTACGCGCCCTTGCAGCAACTGGCCTTCGATCTGGCCAGCGGCCGCGTGGCCGATTACAACTGGATTACACCCGATTTGTACAACGAGATGCACAGCTGGCTCCACGCGGGTTTTGCCGGTCTTACCGGCGATGCGGCCAGGATCCGGGCGGCCGATAATACCCTAAGCCGCCTGGTTCCTCTCATCATGTCCTCGAAAGCCTACCAGGACGGCGGGGCGATCATCCTCTGGTGGGACGAAACCGAGCCCGACGGCAGGCCCGGCGATAACCCGGACGACTTCAAGCACACCCTGCCCGAAATTATCATCTCCCCGCTCGCTCATCCCAATGTGAACGGCCGTCCCTATGCGAGTGCGATCGACTACACTCATTCGTCCGATTTGCGTACCATGCAGGAAATCTTCCACGTGGAAGTAACGGGCGGCTCGTCACCCTATCTCGGCGATGCGGCCAACGCCCACGATTTGTCCGCGCTGTTCCGGCCCGGAGTGATCCCCAAGCAGCCGTAAGCCGTTTCGCCCTATAGGCTCGCCCTGTGGCTGGGCCTTCGCGCCGCACCGCGACGAACAAACATTGCCTGGCAGACGGCCCGCGTCCTAGAATAGCGCCGGATCAGGACATCCCGGCTTTTCGCCTGCGCGACAGGCCTATCCACGAACGGAAGAAGGGGATCGAACACGACGATGAAAAACCTGAAATTCTACAATCTCTCGCAACCGATCGAACCGGGCATTCCTCTGTGGCCTTGGGTCGGCCAAATGCAGGATCTGGTGATCGAGCGCGCCCTCTACCATGAACGCGACGGGAAGCAGTCCTCCGTTTTTCATTGCAAGATGCACGTCTCGACGCACATGGACGCGCCATTTCATATTTTTGGAACCGGCATTGGAATCGATAAGATTCCGCTGGACAGCTGCTTCGGCACGGGCGTGATTGTCGATATGCGGCACAAGAAAAAGTGGGACATCATCGGGCCGGAAGATTTTGAAAAGGCCACGCCGACGATCGAAAAGGGCGACTGGGTAATCGTAAACACCGGATGGCACCACTACTGGGACGACCACTACCGGTACATCAATTATTATCCCAGCCTCTACAAAGAGGGCGGCGAATGGCTGGTGGAGAAAGGGGTCAAAGGATTTGGCATAACGGGCGCGGCATTGGACAGTCCACTGGCCCATGCGCCTCTTTCCAAGACCATGCCCTGGCTGGACAAAGAATACCGCCAGGCGACCGGCGAGGACCCGGAGAAGAAATTCCCGTTGTACGAGCCGGCACATTACGCGCTGCTGGGAAACAAAATTTGCGGGATTGAGAACATGGGCGGCGACATCGATGAAATTACCGGAAAGCGTCTGACCATCGCGGCTTTCCCGCTGCGCTGGATCAAAGGCGATGGCTCGATGATTCGCGTGGTCGCCATCGAGGGCCTCGAGCTGTAACCGCAGAGGCTCTACGATGTGGGCTCCAGCTCGATCCCGGCAAGGGACAAAGGCGGAGGAGTACGCGCTTTCTCCCGCCGGCTTCCGGCCGGTTGCGCCCGGAAAGCGGCGCCAAGCGCGGTCGCCCGGAGCGGCCGCGCCGGGCGACCGGTGTCACGCCATGAGGGCTAGGACATGGAACTAGAACAGATCAGAGAAATCGGCGTCATCGGCAGCGGAACCATGGGACCGGGAATCGCCCTGGCCTTCGCACGGCATGGATATCGCGTCCGCCTTTGCGACCAGGCAGAAGAAGCCTTGCGCGCGGCCCGCTCCGTCATGAGCGCCAGCCTGAAAACGATGGCCAAACACGGGCTGGTCGAAGCATCGGGCATTCGGGACATCGAAGACCGCGTCGACTACACGACCAGCTTGAAAGCGGCGGCCGAAAATGCCGGCTACGTGGCCGAATGCATCACCGAGAATCCCGAGGCCAAACGAGGGCTGTTTCGCCAGCTCGGTGAGATCTGCGCCCCAGGCGCTATTTTCGCCAGTAACACCTCTTTCCTGAATATTTTCGAGCTGGTTCCCGAAGACCGCTTGCCGAACACCGTCATCGCCCACTGGTTCGCGCCGCCCCACATTCTGCCGCTGGTGGAAGTGGTGCGCGAGCCCAAAACCTCCGGGCAGACGGAACGGGTCGTGGTGGAGCTCCTGCGGGCGATCGGCAAAACGCCGGTGGTGATCAAGAAGTACGTGCCGGGATTCGTGATCAACCGCATCCAAAGGATCATCGGCCGGGAAGTCCTTTTCCTCCTGGACAACGGCTATATCAGCCCCGAGGATATGGACCTGGCGGTCAAGGCCAGCCTCGCTCCGCGGATGATGGTGCTGGGGCTGGTGCAGCGCTACGATTTCACGGGCCTGGATCTGAGCGCACGCAACCTCGAGAACGAACAGAAAAAAGGGTACCTGGAAGCTCCGGTCAACTACGCGCCCCGGTCCCTGGTCGATCGGGTGCGCCAAGGCCATCTGGGCGTGAAGACGGGCAAGGGATTCTACGATTACGGGGACAGGAGCCGCGAGGAAGTGCTGGCCGAACGCGACGAGCATCTCATCCGGATTCTCCAGACCGCCGGCCCGCTCGCCGGGCCACCACCGGCGCCGGAACCCAAAAAGTGAAACAACCCAGATGAGCGGATCAGGCCAGTTCGACGACCAGGCAATCCGTTCCTCCCAGGAATAAGGAGCTGACCCATGGAAGATCTATTCCGGCTGGATGGAAAAGTCGCTTTGGTAACAGGAGGCGCGGGAGGCATCGGCCGCGCGCTGGCGTTGGGACTGAGCCAGTATGGCGCCCGCGTGGTGGTGGCCAGCCGCAACCGCGAGGCCATCGGCAAAGCCGCCCAGGAAATTCAGGCGGAGACCGGGAACCAGACGCTGGCTGTTCCCGTGGACGTTACCGACGAGAACAGCGTCGGCGATTTGGTGAAAAGCGTCGTAGCCCAGGCGGGCACCATCGACATCCTGGTCAACGCCATGGGGCTCAACCTCAAGCGGGACGCCTTCGATTTCCCCATGGAGGATTGGAACCGGTTGTTCAACGTGAACGTTCAGGGAACCATGATCGCCTGCAAACACGTCGGCCGGATTTTCAAGGAAAAGAAGCAGGGGAAGATCGTCAATCTTTCTTCGATCCGGGGCATCCGCGGCCTGGGAGGCGGCAATGTGGGCTATTCCGCGACCAAGGCCGCCGTGGAACTGATTACCAAATGCCTGGCAATCGAATGGGCTCCCTACAACATCCACGTAAACGCGCTAGGGCCATCGCTGATCATCACGCCGGGAACCATACACATACAGAATGACCCGGCGCGGGCCGAGACCTACCGGAAACAGGTTCCCCTGGGACGGCTGGGATTCCCGGAGGATGTCATTGGGGCGTGCGTGTTCCTGGCCTCGAAAGCCTCCGACTTTCTGACCGGGCAAACCATTTATGTCGACGGCGGCTTGGTCGCCAAATAATCCGGCCGCTGCGAAAACTACACTCAGGGCCGGCGCGAGGTGATCATTGACAATGAGCATTCCCAAAATTGCGGTGGAAGAACATTTCATCCCTCCCGAACTGATCGACAGCTACGAGAAGTTCTACCCCGCCCCGAAGTGGCCGGCGCTGCGCAACGCCCTCCTCGACACCCACGGACAACTGCTGGCGACCATGGACGCGAGCGGCGTCGAAATGACTCTGCTTTCCCTCAGCTCGCCGGGCATTCAAGGCATTCCCGCCCGGCAGCAAGCCATCGAGATGGCTCGGCGGCTGAACGATTTTCTGGCCGAACAAGTGGCCAAGAGGCCCGACCGTTTTCAAGGCTTCGCGGCCCTGCCCTTGCAGGATCCCGATGCGGCGGCGAAAGAACTGGTCCGCTGCGTCCACGAGCTCGGATTCAAGGGCGCCATGATCAACGGATTTTCCCAGATCGACAAGGAAGATTCGATGGTCTATTACGACCTGCCGCAATACCGCCCGTTCTGGGCCACGGCCGAAAGCCTGGACGTGCCCTGCTACATGCATCCCCGCTATCCGGTCGAAGAGCCCCGAAACATCGAGGGGCACCCCTGGTTGCGCGGCGCCGCCTGGTCCTTTGGGGTCGAAGCCGCGACTCACGCCTTGCGCCTGATTACCTGCGGACTGTTCGACCAATATCCGAAACTCACTATCATTTTGGGTCACCTCGGTGAAATGCTGCCCAGCGCCATCTGGCGCCTCGATCACCGGGTCAAAGTGTTCAAACGGGGATTCCCGGCCAAGAGAACGCCCCTCGATTGTTTCCGGAATAATTTCTACGTCTCGACCAGCGGGAATTTCTGCACGCACCTGCTCCTGGACGCCATCCTGACGCTCGGCGTGGACCGCGTCCTGTTTGCCGCGGATTACCCGTTCGAAGATATGGCCGAAGGCGCCGCGTGGTTCGATCAACTCGACGTCATCAGCGAAACCGACCGGATCAAGATTGCCCGCACGAACGCCGAAAGGCTGTTCAAGCTCGGCCGCCCGGTAAAGGAACCGACCTTATCGCCGGCCTAGGGGAATGGCGCCCGCTCGGGGCATTCGCCCGATGCCATTGCCGACCGCAGGTGGTATGATCTGGGCGCCGTTGCTTGCATCCATGCGTGCGCAGGATGACAGGCTTTTGACGGAAGCGAACTGGCCCAGCCATGACCCGGGAAATGCCTCCGGCCAGGATGGGGCGGCAATTCTAAATTCCGTATTTCAATGGTGATTCCGATGACCAAGCGCAACGAAAACAGGTCCCTTCCCGCCGATTCCTCCGCTTCGGGGCCCGGCAACTCCCCGGTGGCGACCGGAGTTTCGCGAAGAACGTTGCTCAGGCAATTGGGAGTGATCGGCGCCGGCGCCGCTTTTTTCAGCAGCCCGGCCCTTGCCGGCGTGGCGCGACCCGCTTCCGGCCTCGGGCGCGGGTGGATCGACGTGCACCATCACATGTTCCCCCCCTTCTATATGGCCCTCCGCCGCAAGGTGCCGGACGTCGTCGAAATGCCTAGCTGGTCGCCGGCCAAATCCCTGGCGTCGATGGATGAGAACGGCGTGGCCATGGCCATGCTCTCGCTTGCCGTGACGGGAGTCACATTCGAGCCCGGAGAGGCCGGACGCAAACTGGCGCGCACGAGCAACGACTACGGCGCCAAGTTGGTTTCCCAGCATCCCGACAGGTTTGGCTTGCTGGCCGCGTTGCCGCTGCCGGACGTGCAGGGAAGCCTGGCGGAACTCGAGTATGCCTGCGACAAGCTTCATACTAACGGAATCGCGTTGCTGACCAGCTATGGCGGCAAGTACCAGGGCGACCCATCGTTCACACCGGTTTACGAGGAGTTGAACCGCCGCAAGGCGATCGTGCATGTCCATCCGACGGTGCCGCTATGCTGCACCGACACCCTTCCGAACGTGCCGGTGAGTAGGCTCGAGTTCTTTTTCGACACGGCTCGCGCGGTCTACAATCTTCTGCTGAACGGCGTTTACGTCCGTTATCCGGACATCCGTTTCATTTTCGCCCACGGCGGCGGAGCGACGCCCAGCATGGCGCATCGCATGGCGTATTACTTCCCCCAAAAGTTACTGCCCACTTGCGCGCCGCATGGCGTTCTGTACGAATTGAGACGGCAGTACTACGATACGGCCGGCGCGAGCAACCCCACCTCGCTCGCCGGGAGCACGAGTCTGCTGCCCATTTCCCAAATTCTTTTTGGAACGGATTTCCCCTTCGTCCCCACCCGGTGGACCGTGGACAACCTGGATCTTTCGAGCTTGAGCGCCGCGGATTTGGAAGCGATCGAGTGGGGAAACTCCGTCCGGCTCTTCGATCTTCACAAGGCCTGAGGCAGCCGGCCTTATCTCGCGCTTAGGCAGCGGCGGCGCCCGGCCCGGAACGCCGGCGATGCCGATGCGATCGCAGACCGCAAGTGGTATGATCTGGTCGCGGTTTTGGGCGCCATTGCGCGCGCCATCTGACCGGGATATCGGCAAAACCCAACCGATCCGGCCCTGACCGGAAGATTCTTCCGGAAAGGGCGGAGCGGCAATCTTACATTCCGCATTTCAACGGAGATTCCGATGACCAAGCGCAACCAAAGCAGGCCACTTTCCGCGGATTCCTCCGCTTCGGGGCTCGACAACTCCCCGGTGGCGACGGGAGTTTCACGAAGAACGTTGCTCAAGCAATTGGGAGTGATCGGCGCCGGAGCCGCTTTTTCCGGCAGTTCGGCTCTGGCCGCAGCGGCTCGGGCCGATTCGGGTCCCCGGCGCGGGCGCATCGACATGCACCATCATATGCTTCCCGCCTTCTATATGGCCCTGCGCCGCAAGGTGACCGTTACGAATATGCCCAACTGGACGCCGGACAAATCCCTGGCGGCGATGGATCAGAACGGCGTTTCGATGGCCATGCTTTCGCTCGCCGTCTCGGGAGTCACGTTCGAGCCCGGCGAGGCCGGGCGCAGCCTGGCGCGCAGGAGCAACGACTACGGCGCCAAGCTGGTTTCCGAGCATCCCACCCGGTTCGGCCTGCTGGCCGCCCTGCCGCTGCCGGACGTGCAAGGAAGCATGGCGGAACTCGAGTATGCCTGCGACAAGCTTCATGCCAACGGCATCGCGCTGCTGACCAGTTACGGCGACAAGTGGCAGGGCGACCCCTCGTTCACGCCGGTTTACGAGGAACTCAACCGTCGCAAGGCGGTCGTGCACGTCCATCCCACGGACCCGCTATGCTGCACCCATACCCTTTCGCACGTGCCGGCCACCACGCTCGAGTTCTTTTTCGACACGGCTCGCGCGGTCTTCAATATGCTGATGAACGGAACCCTCGTCCGCTATCCGGACATCCGGTTCGTTTTCGCGCACGGCGGCGGGGCCACACCCATCCTGGCGCACCGCATGGCGCACAACTTCCCCAAAAAGCTGCTGCCCACTTGCGCGCCACATGGCGTTCTGCACGAACTGAGACGGCAGTACTACGATACGGCCAGCGCGAGCAACCCCACTTCGCTCGGCGCACTCACGAGTCTGTTCCCCATATCCCAAATTCTTTTCGGAACCGATTTCCCCTTTGTCCCCATACAGTCGACCGTGAACAACTTGACGCATTCCAGCCTGAGCGCCACGGACCTCGAAGCAATCGACCGCGGCAATGCCGTGCGGTTGTTTGGACTCTCGTAGGAACTAGCGGCGACGCTCCCCGCCCTCTCGGGCGGGGAGAAAGCGGGCTGCGAGGAGTTAACGGGAGAGGAAACCTGCGCCCGAGGCCAACGCCGCGCCGTTCCGACCGGTTTGGCCGGAACGGGCGCCGCCGGACGGAGCTTACTGGGCGCCTTCGACGAGTTCCGGCAAAACGTCGAGCAACAGGCCGCACCCGGGGCAGTAATATTCGCGATACAACTCCCATTCAGTGCGCACGGTGACATGGCCGACCGCAGCCGGATTCGTCAACCGGCTGGGAACGTGATCGTGGAAATTAGCGTCGTCCTTGCAGAGCACGGTCGAGCAATCGGCGCACGCTAGCACCTTTTCCCCCTGCACTTCAGCCAGATGCACCACGCCGTAGGCCATTCTGAGCAGATGAAGGTCCCCGCCGGTCCGCAGCGTGGGCTGTTTTGGCGCCTCTGCTCCCGCCAGCCGTTCCCGGCGCATCTTCTGGCGAAGCGCGGCGGTTGCCTTCACGTCCACCTCGCCCGATGAACCCACGACGACTCCGTAGGGATCGCGGCCGCGATCCACGGAAAGGATGCCCGCCCGAAGGTCTGTCAATACGGCCTGGGGGTCGCGCGTCAGTGGATCGCCATAGCCGCCACCGCCGGGCCAAGCCAGATAATAGATGTCGCCCGGAGCCAGCAATCTGGGCGCAACGAGCGCGGTGGAAGGTTCCGCCCCTTTCGAGTGCGCCAGTTCGTTGACGGGCAACAGGCACTTGGCATATTCGGCCGCGGGCAATTCGAAGGGTTTTGCTCCGATCACGTATCCGGCTCGCGCCAGATCGGCGGGGAAACCACCGGCCATCCCGTGCGTCATGGACAGCAACGTGCCCAAACCCCGGAAACCAACCCGCCACTGAGTCGAACCGTGAATGGCCACGCCAATCTCGCCGCCCAAGCCGCCGCGCATCTGTCCGTAACCAGCCGAATCGGTCCGCTGGCGCCGGAACAGGTACACAACCGGATAGGAGGCTTCGTACATTTCGACGTCGGAGAGGATGGCGCCCGGCGCCAGCATGTAGGCCGCGGTATCGTCGCCGTCCATAAAAGGCGTGGCGCCCGTGCCGGCAGCATCGGTATCCAGCGTAACCGTGCCCTGAAGCTGCCCGTATTGGTCCACGCCGCCCATGTAGGCGCTGTTCACATGGCCGTGCCACGGGGAGCAAATGCTGTCCTTCAGCCCTCCCGCCATGGCCATTTGGCTGACCAGCTTGGTCACCACGCTCGAGAGCAGCGCGAGCGGGCCGGGAGGCGCCGCAAAGAGAGCCGCCGGGTAACGCGGGTTGTACATGCAACCCTTGGGAATCGTAACTTTACAGCAGGAGACGATGCCGCGATTCGGGTGCAGATCGCAAAACAGCGTGGAAACCAGCACTGCGAAGATCGCCCCGATGGTTCCCGGCATGGCGGCGTTGACGGGGCCGGGATTCTGCGGGGAGGTGCCGGTGAAATCGAAATGGACCACGTCGCCGCGCTTTTCTGCGTTCACCTCGACCTTGAAGATCGCCGACTGCAGCCCATTGTGATCGCCGTACACGACGTTGTGCCAGGAGCCGTCGGGAATCTGCTGGATGATGCGGCGCGTCTTGACCTCGGACTCGTTGATCATTTTGCTGAGCACGCCGCGGACGAAGGCGCCGCCTTCCTGCGCGACCATATCCTCCACTCGCGCGGCGGCCACGTTGTTGCCGGCCACCTTGGCCGTGATGTCGAGGGAAACCAGCGCCGGGTGCCGGACCCCGCGTTCGATCAGCCGGTAAACGTGCGGAATCGGCCGGCCGCGATCGAGCAACTTCATGCAGGGAACCCGGATTCCCTCCTGGAAAATGTCGGTGGAATCCGACGTGCCGCCCGGATCCTTCGCCCCAATCTCGATGGTATGCGTGAGGCTTGCCAGCCAGGCGACGATCTCTTCCCCGGCAAATATCGGCTTTGCGACCAGGATATCCGGAGTGTGGATGCCCATCAGATACGGCTCGTTGACCAGGAACTGGTCGCCCGGATGGATCCCTTCGATATCGTCTTCGTAGCAATGGCGAATGAACTTGATTCCGGCTTCGGTGCCGCTCAGGTGGGGCAGCACGCCGGCGGTGACGTAGGCGGCGTGGCCTTCGGCATCGTAGATGGCGAACATGTATTCGCCGCATTCGGTGACCAGCGGCGAGCTGGAGGTCCTGACCAGAGCGGCCGAGCCTTCGCTCAAGGAGGCGATGATCCGGTGAACGGCTACCTCGTATCGCACCGGGTCGATCTGGGGATCGACAAAGGGAAGCGGGCGGAGAACGTCCAGGGCGATCGCGTCCACCAGATCGTCAATCGGCATGTCCTGGCGAAGCCCGGGAATGCCGAGCCAATCGCCGGACTTCTGGCCGGCGAGTTTTTCAAACGACGTACTAACCATGGAAGAACCTCCCTCGCGTATGATCGATGACCAGGTTCCCGAACTCATCCGCCTGCCCCGTTTGCCCGGGGAGGACGATCATCGTCATGTAATCGCTCTGAACAAAGGCCGGGCCGGAAATCTCTTGGCCGGCCAAGAGTTCGCCATGGGCGTAGACGGGGACCCGCTGGTAGCCCTGGCGCGCGGTAAAGCATGCGCTACGATACCCCTTGGCCTTGGGAATTTCGTCCTGCGGCTTGGTCTGCCGGAACGACGGCTTGGTCGTGTCCACGATGCCGTCGACGTCCAGGCCGACCAGCTCGATCTTCGAGTACGCGGAAGGAATCGCCCCGTAGACCGCCCGGTAATGCCGCTCGAAGACCGAGCGGATGCCATTCATGCCTTCGGCTTCCATCCAGGCGAGCCCGGGGATTTCCACCGTCATCTCGTGGAATTGGCCGCGATAACGCAGGTCCATGAAATGGCGCATATGGACCGCGCCCGTCGGCAATCCTTCACTGCGGAACTGCTCGACGACCCGCTTTTCCAGGTCGTGGTAGGCGGCGGCAATCGCGCCCAGGTCGAACGGCTCGCGGGCCAGCAGCGTCACCTGCTGCTTGTGTTTCGGGTCGGCCAGGGCGATGCCTAAGGCGGAAAAAACCGAGGCATTCGCCACCAGATACGTTTTCTTGACCCCCGAGAGCTCGCCGTAGGCGGCCGCGTGCATCGGCCCTCCCCCGCCGAAGGCGAACAGGATGAACTTGCTGATGTCGAGCCCCCGGGCGGTGAGATATATCTTGATGGTATCGCTCATGTAGTGGTTCGCCAACTCCAGGACGCCCAGCGCGGCTTCGCTGAGCGACATCCCCAGCGGCTGGGCCAACTGGGTTTCGATGGCCGCCTTGGCGGCGGCAGCGTCGACCTTGAGGCGCCCTCCAAGGAACCGCTCGGGATCGAGGTACCCCAAGGTCAGCCAAGCATCCGCAACCGTGACGCGCGTCCCACCCTGCCCGTAGAAAATCGGACCGGGGTTCGAGCCGGCGCTATCCGGGCCGAGCTTGATGCTCTTGCTGGCAGTGTCAAACCAGGCCACCGTACCGCCGCCGGCGCCGATCGACGTAATATCCACACGCGGGGTCAAAACCTCGAAACGCTCCATCACCCCGGCCGAGCCGAAAAACTCCCGGGCGATAATCTCTTCGCCTTCCCAAATGGCGCTGACGTCGAAGCTGGTGCCGCCGACGTCGGTCGTGATGACGTTCTTTTCTCCGACCAGCGCCGCCAGGTATTTGCTGGCCATCACCCCGCCCACCGGCCCGGACCCGATCGTGCTGATCGCGCTGGCATGCTGGGAGTCGGATACGCCTCCGAAGCACTGCATGGAACCCACGCTCTGTCCGAACCCCTGCCCGGACAGCTGTTTTTCGAGGTTGCTCAAATAGCTCCGCACCTTGCCGCTCACGAAGGCATCGATCAGCACGCTGTTGCAGCGGGCGTTTTCGCGCATCTTCGGCGCCAGATCCGAAGAAACCGAAACCGGCAAGCCGGGCGCCAGGCGCTGGACCGTCTCGAGGAGCAACTGCTCGTGCGCGGGGTTCAGAAACGACCACATCAGGCAGATCGCAATGGCTTCGACCTTCCGCGAGAGCAAGGCGCGGACCGCCCGCTCGGCTTCCTCCGCCGAGAGCGGCATCAAAACCCGCCCCTGAAAATCGACGCGCTCGATCACGCCTTCGATGGCGTCTCTTTCCACCAGCGGCGCGGCCGGCCGCAGCGTAACCTGGTGGCGCCGTTGTTCCTCGGTAAGTCCGGCGATGCGCCAGAGTTTGCGTTGAATAATGGGGGTGTGTTCCATCCCGGCGGTGATGAGCAGACCGACGCGAGCGCCGTTGCGCGTCAGCAGCGCGTTGGTGCCCACCGTGGTTCCGTGTCCGAAGAAGCGGGTGTCCCGCAGCAGTCCGGGCAGATCGACGCTGGCGTTGCGGGCCAAATCCTGCAGGCTGGCCATCACTCCCTCGGCTACGCCCTCCAAGACCGTCGGGGCTTTGCCGACGAAGAAACGCCCCTCGTCATCGACCGCGACGGCATCCGTGAAGGTGCCTCCAATGTCCACTCCCACGTTAAACATGCAAAAAAGCCCCCCTTGGAATCACTCAGTCCGCTTTCAGGACCGGCAGAACCAGACGCGACGGATGCTCGGCGTCGTGATAAATCGTATCCTGGCCATGCTTGTCCGGGCGGTAGAGATGCGTGAACAGCAAATCGGTCACCGGCGAATCGCCGTTGGCCACCTCGATGCGAATGCGGTTGCCCTTCTGGAAGCGATAGGCCATGGGCAGGAGCGGAATCTCCAGTTGATATACGTGGCCCGGCGCGATCGGCCGCGCCTGGTCATGGCGGTAATAGAGCATGTCGGCAATGCTGAGCCGCTCGTCGCGATCCATGCTATGCGAGGCGCGCAGATAACCCTTGGTTACGATGCGGTAGCGCGGGTTGGCGCCGCTGGCGCGCTCCTGATCGGTCTGCGGGAACTGCTCGGACACCTTGACGATGAAGTCCATGTCGTTGCGCGTCGAGCTCGCGAAGACAATGAGCCTGCCCGAGCCGGCGATCTCCACGTCCGAGGCCAACGGCTGGGTCGTGAACGTCAACACCCCGCGCGCCGGGTCCGGACCCTGCCGGCCGATGTGGACCACCCCCATGGACCAGATCTCTTGCGGATAGCTGAAGATGGTGCTGCCGCCTTGCGCCGGCGAAGCCGATAGCCCTCCATCGTTGAGAGACTGGACGCTGCCGCTAGGCCCCTTTGCCAGATAGAAGCTGCGGGATTCGAGGCCCGGCGGCGGCCACTGGTCGAAAGAACGGATCTGGCCGGTGTTGTGCACGGCGTACTGGACGTTGGGCCGCTGGTCGAAGCTCGTCTTCTCGCCCTTGAGGTATTTGTCGTAGAAAGGCAGTAAATTTTTCTTGTGGAATTCGATGGTGGAGAACTCGTGCTGCGCGCTGAAGGGCGTGGGCGTGCCGCTGACGCCCAGCTTCTTCGGCCCCTGGGAGCGCAAATACCCCACGATATTGCCCGAACAGTGCAGGTCCAGCTTGGCCCAAACACCGAAGGAAAACAGGGGCGTCTTGATTTTCTCAAGTTTTTCGACGGCGGAGCGTTCCTTCCAAAACTCGTCGCAAAAAGGATGCTCGAACGCATCCCAAACCAGATCGTGCGGCAACTTGCGCGGCTTGTTCCCGTTGGCCGGAAAGAGGTTCGGCACGCGGACGCTCGAGTTGTACCAATAAGGCAGGAAGTTTCCCTCAATTCCGCCAGGATAGGCCATATGGCGGTAGGGGTCGACCATCCCGTCGTAGGGCGCAATGCAGGCCAGATGCGGGGGTCCTTCGATGCCCATGAACCATTGCGAAATACAATAATAGGATTGGCCGATGCCCCCGACCTTGCCGTTCGACCAGGGCTGCCGGGCAATCCACTCGATCATCTCGTAAAGATCGTGCTGTTCTTCCTTGGAATGGAAGCCGAAATTGCCCTCGGAAACCCCGCTACCGCGCACGTCCGCGTGAACGTAGGCGTAACCCTGCTCGTTGACGTACCAGTCGATCGGGCCCGTCTCCCGCCACAGAAACGTGGGAGTGCAGGGCAGCTCATTGTTGTCATATCGGTAGGGAGAAGTGGCGAACAGGGCTGGGAAGGGGCCCGCGCCGTCGGGCCGGTAGATGCGCAGGGCCATCTTGAGCCCGTCGCGCATCGGCACCATTACATCTTTTTCCTCCACCATTTATTCACTCCTCCGGCGCGCTCCATGCGGCTATTGGCGCGGTTTGAAACCCTGCACACTATAGCAATTTCAGCCTAAACACTTCAATGCAGTTGCGCGAGATGGGCACGAATGAAGCGTTTTCGCCTTCAGCCGGACCTCGTCTCGCAAAAACCCATCGGGGCGCCGGGAGGCGCTCGTTTCGTTATCGAGGAAAATCAGCGCAAGATGAGCCGGTCCGTGCGAACTAGCAGCTCAGTTCGCCTTCCATGCGCCCAGAAGTCGGCGGAGAAGAACGACTTGCCCGAGGTGATAGGCGTTATGGTCGGCTACCAGGATCGCTTCGCGCAAAATCGTCTGACCGGTGCCATGGGGAATTCGCGCGAACAGGTCCGTCCTCGGATTCGACACCAGCTCTTGCATTTCCTGCAGATCGTGGGCGAACTGCTTCAGGCTCTTCTGCCAGGCCGCCGCGCTCGGTGGTTGCGGATTCTTGGGCCAGTACCCTTCGGGCCAGTCCGGCGAGACGTGCTTCGGGTCGCGAGAGAATTCCAAGATATCCCACTGGGCGATCCGCATATGCTCCAGCAGCTGCCAGGCCGAGTGCGGCGCTCGCCGGGGTCGGATGCCCCGGAGCTTGACTGGGAATCCGGAGAACGCGGCTTTCCAATCCAAATGAGCCCCACGGCCCGAGAGAAGATTCACAAGGTGCTCTCGCAATGTTTTTTCCTTCCTAGGAACCGGCCGTGCTGGTGCTTTCATGGAGCGCTTCCTTTCTCGTTCCGGTCCGGGCGAGCGGCGCAATTTCCGGACTTCTCGATGCACGCCATACCGGCCCGGCCTGTTCGGCGCCTACCTCCGGTCCGCCCGTGGCGCCGGCGAAACAGGATAGCGTAGATCCGGCTCACCGGGCCCGGGATGCATGGCTTTTCCTCTCGATCTTTGGCCAGCCCCTGGGCGTCGCCGTTGGCATCTTTCGACCCGAATCCATGAGATCGATGCAAAAGTTTGCGCAATTGCAAATGATCGGCTGTGCCTTTCCCTCCTAAGTTCCGCTTTGACAGCAGCTGATTTTGGCGGATTTTGGTCCATGACCTGCATGAAGTTTATGTTTCCCGTCATGGGAAACAGTCGCGGCCAGTCGGGATAGGCCGCGGAACAGGCGGCCGCGATACAAGCAATGAACCATCAGGAGCGCCGAGCCTCTCGCCGCGAAATCATTCCGTCCCTGGTGTATCTGGACCTCCAGCCAAACAACGGAGGCATCCTGCTGAATCTCAACGCCAGCGGGATGCGGGTCAGCGCGGCCCATCCGCTGACGGCCGCCACGCCCGTGCGCTTCTCATTCGGCCTGGATTCCTCGACGAAGATCCAAGGGACGGGACGGATTGCCTGGATCGCGGAATCGGGGAGAAGCGCTGGAATTTGCTTTGTCGATCTGCCGGAATGCTCGCTCAGTCAAATCAGTCAGTGGCTGAAATCCGCCTCTTTGACAACAACCGCTCATGAGGCGGACGAGCTTGACCGCACGTCGACGCAACCCATCGAACCGAAACGGAAGGCTTGCCCCCCTTCCCGCGCGCCCATCGACCCGGGGATTGGGCAATCGGCGGAAACCGAGAAGACCGCCGCTGCCCAACCAACATCGGAGGAAGAATTCCGATGGACTCTTCCCGCCGCGCCAGAACCCGTTCAGCCGCTTTCAGTGGAGGAATCCTCATCGGCGATTCATTCCGAATCGCTGACTCATCCCTTGCCAGCGGCGTTCGAGCCGATCCCGCAAACAATACCGGTAGCACCCGGAAATACAGAGCCGGCTACGGGGCTCAATGCCCGGCTTCCTGTTTACACGATACCCGGGAATTCGCTCTCTCCCGTTTCGACTCCGACCCTGGCTTCCAAGGTCATTTTCGATGAATTGGGGCAATTTGGCTGGGGATTGGAACGCGACTGGCACGTGGGGCTGGGAACGCTCCTGCTCGCGGGCGGTTTTGCGGCCCTCTGGCAGCGCCCGCCGTTGCTCATGCTGGCAATCGCTCTCTGGATTGCCAGCGGCTTGATTCTGACCAATCGGAAGCAACCGCCGCAAGATCCGAAAGAGCCACGCTCATGATTCAAAACCGATCGCCGCGGACATATTTTGCGACCACGGCCAAGGCTTACGGGCTTGCTCCAATTCTCCGGCAGATATCCACACCTCTCCGAGAGGCCACCCCAAATCCCGACAATCCACGAGACCCAACCATCTCTGGATCCACAGGGCCTCTCATCGGTCGGGAGTCGTGTCTCGCAGGAACATGACTCCCGACCTCTTCCATTTTCTACCCTCAGCTCCGAACTGATATCGGGATTTTCCGGGCCACGGCAAAGAACGTCCCGCCAAAGCCACGCTCGTCTTCGGGGCAGATTCCGGGAACCCTACGGCAGGTGAGCCTGAAGAACAGTCTTGCGAAGTGCAACTCGTCGAGGCCAATCCCGTCAAGCGCCGACGGGCCGCTCCGGGAAACGTCCGAGGTCTGAAGCAGCGCTTACGGGAACCACCTGAACGTTCGACGCACGTCCGGATTCGATGTCAATCCCGTCCGCGAATGCACCGAGGTATTCGATCAAGGGAACGAATTTTCCAGCCCTCAGAATCCGCCCGAGTTTGCCTTCCATCTTGTCGAGATGGAAATAATGACGGAATCGGGACCGGAGCCGGCCCCGCAAGCGAGGCTGCTGGGGGTCGATCTCCCACGGATGGAAATAGACGGCCAGCCCTGCGCCTTCCCGGCGGATTCTGCGGACTGCCCAATGCGTGTACCACTCCGGGAGAATGCGGAGATACGCGCCACCGGCCGCGGGGAGATTCAATCCGAACAAACGCGTTGTGGCCGGAGGCAATTCGAATAGGAGATGGCCACGCCGTTTCGCCCAGCGGAAAGGAAAACGGGGCGCGCGAGGAAGGCCGTAGACGTCGTGGTGAACGGGAAAGACGCTCGAGTCGTAGATGAATCCCTCCTCGGCCAGGATTTCCAGCGCCCAAAGGGAGCGTTCCACGATCGAAAAGCTGGGAGCGCGGTAACCGAGCACGGGCTGGCCACCGGCATCCTCAATCGCACAGCGCGCGCGGCGCGTATCTTCCCGAAACTCCTCGGGCGACAGGCGCCAGAGGCAGCGATGCCAATAACTGTGGCAGCCGACTTCGTGCCCCGCAGCCAGAATCTCGCGCACAAGGCGCGGATGCCGCTCGGCAACCCACCCCAAAATGAAAAATGTGGCCCTTGATTCAAACCGGCTCAACAGGTGAAGGACACGATGAGTGTTTTCGACCACGCGAGACGGGTAACTGGGCCATGTCTCTGGCGGAATCTGGTCGCGGAAGGCCTCAACCTGGAAGTAGTCCTCGACGTCAACACTCAGGCAATCGGGAACCGAACGCCATGCAGCCCCGCGGGCGAGTTCAGACATAACCAGGGAAGCAGATGAATCCGTGGGGGCCTTGTTCAACATTGGGTCACCGCTGCCGCTCTTCGTGCGCTCCTCAACCGGAAGCGCAACTCCGCTTTCTTTGTTCCATCCACTGGCGAAACCAGAGGAATCAACCGGATGTGCCGCCGGACTGCTCTGGCACGGGCCCTGCCGCAGGCTCGGATCGACGTCGCCAGCTGGCGAATGCGATCTCAGAATGGACGCCCAATTCCTCCGCTCCGATCACTAACCGAAAGAGGGCGACCCGGTGCTGCTCGGAGGAGAAGGCCGGGGACTGCCCTTCTCATGTCAACCTCCCCACTTCCGACATCTGACAGGCCAGAACTGGCTTTCGCTCCCGCCGTCGAGACCCTCTGCGTCCGCCGCCGAACCATCAGGGCGATGCCTAACAAGCCCGTGCCGAACAGGGTCAGGCTCATAGGCTCGGGGAAACTTACCTGCGAACCTTGGGCAAGAGAAGACGCGTAGTTAATCTGCCCGTTTGCATCGTTGCCGCGAGCGACGAGGATCGTACCTGCCGGGGAGCCAGCGCTGCTTGACGCGTTAGAGAAAGAGACGGTTCGATAGCTACCATCGGCAGCCTGGCCAGTCCGTGGAACGTTTCTGCGGCGCAGGTAAGCGGCATTCCCGGTGTTTCCGGCGTTGGCCGCAGATACCATGTCGAGCGCAGGAGTTGACCGCGCCAGGCCGATGGAACTGCCAGGAATCCAACCGGCGCGGATGCCCGCATGCCCCGCGCGCGCATTCTGCGCAAGAGCAAGGCCAGTCAACCCCAAAATCAATGCCGCGGATAGAAACCTGGACATCGTTACCCCCGTTACGAACTTTCACCGCAAGTCCTAACAGAGGCATTCCTGGGGCCATATTCACGGCAATTTCCCGTTTCTAGACACTAGAAATTACAGCAGTTAGGAAAGCCCAGCGGCTGCGAAGGTTCTAATCATTGCAGGCATTTGCAATCTTTGCTCCTTTTCCCGCAACCCTACCGGGGGATCATTTTGGGGAGCAGGTGGAGGACCCGAAAAGCCAATCTCTGCGGCGTCCGCCATTCCACAAGCCGATTGAGGATCAATCTCGTCGGCAGGGCCAGTCAGCCGGTTTCTCGAATTAACCGGACATCATGCGGACTCCAGCGATACGAAAGCCCCACCGAGCATTCGCGCAGATTGGCAAACATAGGAAAAGAACTGCCACTTTCCTGAATATGACTGGGATTCCCGGTCGGTTGCCTTTGAAACCGGGACCGCGACCCAAATGATTGAGAGAGTAGCCCTAACCCAAGCAAAGGGTGCCGCTCCAGGCGATGGCAGCTATCGTGCACGATGGAAGAAGGCAAATCCCAGGAAGGAACATGAAAGAAGAGAACTCGCTTTCTTCCGGTCAATCCGCGGCGCCGCTCCCGCTGGCAAGCGCGAATCTTATGCCGTCGCGAAGTCCTGCCATGCGCGAATTGCAATGCGCTATCACCGACATTGCCCGCGCCGATCTGCCCGTGTTGTTGATCGGGGAAAAAGGGACGGGCAAGGAGGCGATCGCTCGCCAGATCCACACACATCATGGCGGGGCCGATGCACCGTTCGTCACAATTCAATGTTCCGAGCAAACCCCTCCATTTTTCAGGGAACTCCTGGCGAAGACGACACGCCCGGAAGGCGAAACGCCGGGGCAATTGACGACGCTGTTTCTCGACGAGGTCTGCGATTTGACTCCGGCATGCCAGGACGCCGTCGTGGAGGCCATTGCCGATGGCGACGGCAAAGCCCAGCCGCACCGCGTGGGGACGCACCTGATTTCGGCCACCAGCCGGAGTCTCGAAGAGGAGATCGGCAAGGCGCGTTTCCGGGAAGACCTGTTCTACCGGCTCAACGGCATCTGTTTGCGAATACCGCCATTGCGCCATCGCAAGGAAGATATTCCGGCCCTGTTGGAGTTTTTTCTAAAACTGCACGGGGAAACGCCGGGCAATCCCCCGGCGGCGCTTCGGGCGGAGTCGATGCAAGTTCTCTTGCAACACTCCTGGCCCGGCAACGTTCGGGAGCTCGAGGAATTCGCGAAGAAGATTTTGATCTCGGGCGAGAGCACCGCCCTGTCCGGGCTGAAAGCCTCGTCCGGCACGCCGGCGACCGAGAAGCCATCCGTGGCGCTTTCACTCAAGGAGGCCGCACGGAACGCTTCGCGCCAGGTCGAGCGGGAATTGATTTTGAAGACTCTGGGGCGGACCCGTTGGAACCGGAAACGGGCGGCTCAGGAGTTGGGCATCAGTTACAAGGCGCTCCTGTACAAGCTGAAGCAGATTACCTTGGACGATCCCAAGGGAATTTAGGGAAGGAGGAGGGAATGAGAATGATGGAGAGCAAGGGCGCGCTTGCCGCGCTGGTTCTCGTCCTGTTCGCGCTGCCGGCGATGGGGAAGAAAGCACCGAAAAAGCAAGCGCGGAACAGCGCCCAATCACCGAGCAGCACGCAAGCCACGGCGGGCGCCGATCCCCGTTACGTCATCGGACCGCAGGATGTGCTCGACATAAACGTGTGGGAGGAACCCGCGATCTCGCGAACCGTGCCGGTGCGTCCGGACGGAAAAATCTCCTTGCCGTTGCTGGACGACATCCAGGCCGCCGGGCTAACTCCCGATCAACTGGGCAAAGTGATTACCGCCGATCTGCGCAAGTATGTGGAAAATCCGCAGGTCACGGTCATCGTTACGGCGATCAACAGCCAGCGCATCTCGATACTGGGCGAAGTCAACCGTCCGGGAACCTTTCAGATGTTGCCGAAAATGACCGTTCTACAGGCGCTTTCCGATGCCGGCGGATTCACGCCGTTCGCCAAACTCAAAAACATATACGTTCTGCGCATGGTGAACGGAAAGCAGGAAAAATTCCCCTTCAATTACAAGGACATCCTCAAGGGCAATAACCCGAGAGAAAACCTGACATTGAAAACCGGCGACACGATCGTCGTCCCCTAGGAGCCCAACGATGGCGAAATTCGCAACGCGCTTCCCGATCCTGACGGCCACGCTAGTCTTGTTCGGGGTTTCGCTCGCCTGGGGCCAGCAGGGACAAACCCAGTCGCAAACATCTTCCGGCCAGCAGCCGGGGCAACCACCCAGCAGCCAGAATACGGCTTCTCCACAACAACCTCTCTCGCCGGAGCAGACCGGAGCGCAACAGTCGGCGAACCAGCCGAACCAGAACGAGCCGGTGTCGTCGGGCGCTTCTTCGCTGACCGGGGCCGAGCAATTCACGCTGAGCCGGATAGGGGCCGGCCACAACTACATCATTCCTTCCTTCCAGTTCGCCCAGAGCGTGGCCACGAGCGGAACCGGCCCGTTTGGAACCGCCCAGGTGGACCCGATCAGCACGCTCAGCGGGGTTTTCGCATTCCATCATCTCTGGAGCCGATATGAGATGACGGCCCAATACGCGGGAAGCGGCTTTCTCTACTACCATGAGCCCAGCCTCGATACCTCGGCGCACGAATTCTCTCTTTCCCAGCACGTTTCCGGCCGGCGTTCCTCCTTTCTGCTGAGCGACGTCGTGACCTACTTGCCGGAATCCTCATTCGGCTATTCCCGTTTCAGCGGCTTCAACAACTACGGCAGCGCCGGCTACGGCTATGGCGGGCTCTTCGGCGTGAACGGATCCAACCTGGATACCACGTTTCTGCCGGGCCAATCGCTTCTGACCAGTCCGTCCTCGCAAGTGGGCAATACGGTCGTCGGAGAATACGATTATCTGCTCAATCCCCTGTCCTCCTTGACGCTGACCGGGTCCTACATTCTCCTGCGCTTTCCCAGCTCCGGCTACATCGGCACCGAAGAAGCCATTTTCCAGATCGGCTACAACCATACGTTCACGCGCAAGAACAGCCTGGGCGTGGCTTACCAGGGTGGCATCTTCCGCTTTGGCTCATTCGGAGGCGATTTCACGAACCATGCGGTCACGCTCAACTTTCGCCGCACCATCAGCAGGCGCTTGGGCCTGCAATTGTCGGCCGGACCGCAGTTCATCCTGTTCAGCAACAACTCGGCCGCGCCCGGACAGACGACGCAGATCAGCTGGCAGGCGTCGGGGCGGTTGAGCTACCAGCTCGAGCGCTTCCTGGTCGGACTGAGCTACCTGCATTACACGAGCAGCGGGTCGGGCGTCTATCGGGGAGCCAAAACCGACAACGTGGGGATGAATTTTTCGGCGCCCCTTTCCCGGGCGTGGACATTCGATGCCAACCTCGGATACGCGTACAACACGAACCTGCAAGGCGCGAACCCATCGGGAACGGCCGCTTCCTACAACTCCTGGTATGGAACCGTCAACCTTCACCGAACCCTGAACCGCTGGCTGAGCATATTTTTGAGCTACAACGTGCAGCAACAACTGACCCCCACGGCGACTTGCATCGGCAGCACGTGCGGAACCTTTTACACACAGCAGTATTTCTCCTTCGGGCTGAACTGGCACCCGGTCCTTCCGGGCGTCGAGTAACGAGGGCGGGGAAAAGGGATATTTATGCTGGGACATCGCGAACTTACCATCGACGACTATTTGGAAATCGTGCGGCGGCGTTTCTGGATTTTGCTGGTGCTGGGGCTTGCCGGCGCCGCGTGCGCCTACCTCTATTCGAGGACGGTGCCCGACCAATACCAGTCACACACGTTGGTTTTGGTGCAGCAACCCAAGGTGGATCAAAAATTCGTCACGCCCGTGGCTGACCAGCAGATCAATCAGCGTCTGGCGACCATGACCGAACAGATTCTCAGCGCGGCGCAATTGCAACCCGTCGTCGAGCAATTTCACGTCTACCAAAAGGAGCTTCCCGGCAGTTCTCCCGCCGCCCGGGCCCACCGTCTCCAGGACGCGATCACCGTGACTCCCGCCCAGCCGGCTGTCAATTCTCCGTGGGCGGGGATTCCCGGATTCACCATCGAAGTCATCTTGAACGATCCTCACGTGGCACAAGAGGTGTGCGCGAAACTCGCCTCCCTGTTTATCGAGGAAAGCGCCAACTGGCAGGCGCAGACGGCGCGCGATACGACGGAATTCCTCTCCAAGCAGATCGACGATGCCAAGCAGGCGCTCGACGCCCAGGACGCCAAGCTCACGGCATTCAAATTGCGCTACCTCGGCAGGCTGCCCGACCAGGCGCAGACGAATATGGACATCCTGGCTTCCTTCAATTCCCAACTCGGAGCCGCAACCGAGGCGCTGAACCGGACCCAGCAGAACAAGGTATATCTGGAATCCCAACTGGCGCAGCAACTGGCCTCCTGGAAGGCCACCCGTTCCGGAAGCAATCTGCTCACCCTCGAGGAGCAATTGGCCGCCATGCGCAACAAGCTCGTCATGATGCGCTCCCGCTACACCGAAGATTATCCCGACGTGATCAAACTCAAGGGCAACATCGCGCAGTTGCAGAAGAGAGTGGACGCCGCGAACGCAGCCGATCAAACGGCCGCCTCGACGCCGTCGCGTCCCGACACGCCGGCCTATGCCGAGCCGCCGCAGATCCGGCAGTTGCGCCAGCAGATTCACCAGTACGACGCAGCCATCCAGGAGGCAACCAAGGAACAGGTCTCGCTTCAGAAAAAGATCGATGAATACCAGGGGCGCATACAAATGAGCCCGGTCATCGATCAGCAATTCACGGAATTGACCCGGAACTATCAGACCGCCCTCGAGTTCTACCGGGGCCTATTGACCAAGAAGGCCCAGGCCGACATGGGCGCCGATTTGCAACGGCGTCAGCAGACCGAGGCTTTTCGCGTGATCGATCCGGCGAGTTTTTCCCCCGTTCCTATCGCGCCCAAGCGGCCGCTCTATGCCGGAGGAGGAGGCGCCGTTGGAATATGTCTGGGCTTGGCTATCGCGCTTTGGCTCGAGCTGCGCGACAAGTTCATCCGCACCGAGCGCGACGTCGAATTCTACCTGCAGGCCCCGACCCTGGCCCTGGTGCCATGGGCCGACAAGCAGACCGGCAGGACGAAAAAGCATCCACCCTCCATTCTGGCGGGGAACCCGAGCAGGACCATCAAGAGCCTTCACGGATAGGTCGCAAATCTCATGTATCAGAACTTCTTCGAACTTCGCGGGAATCCATTCGGGACGAATCCCGATCCCCGCTACCTCTATCTGACGCGTGACGCGCAGGAAGCGCTGGCTTGCCTGACCTACGGCATCCAGGCCCGCAAAGGGTTCATCGTGCTCAGCGGCGAGGTGGGCACCGGAAAGACGACGCTGCTCAACAAGCTGCTCAACTGGCTCCGCGGGGACCGGGCAGCGACGGCTTTCGTCTTCAACCCTTCGCTGACGGTCGGCGAATTTCTCGACTTCATGATGGCGGATTTCGGGATCGCCTGCCAATCGCCGATGAAGAGCCAGGTTCTGCTACACCTCAACCGCTGGTTGCTGGAGCGGTACCGGGCCGGCGAGGCCGTGGTGTTGATCGTCGACGAGGCGCAGAACCTGTCGCTAGAAGTGCTGGAAGAAATCCGGCTGCTGACAAACCTCGAAACTTCGTCGGAAAAACTCATTCAAATCGTCTTATCGGGACAGCCGGAACTCGATGAAAAACTGAAACTGCCCCAGCTGCGCCAACTGCGCCAGCGCATCAATCTGCGGGCGTATCTCCATCCGCTCACCCTCGAAGAGGCGCGCGGATATATCGCCGAGCGGCTCCGCATTGCCGGTGGCGACGGCCGCGAGATCTTCGCTCCCGAGGCAATCGAACGCGTGCATTTCTGTTCCAACGGAATCCCCCGGCTGTTCAATCTGCTCTGCGAGCACGCCCTGATCAGCGCCTTTGCCGACCAGGACCGCATCGTCACGGCCGAACGAATCGAGCAGACGGCTGGCGAGTTGGAACTGGATCAGAAAAATGCCGTCACCCTGGGGCCGGTTGGCGAACCGGAACCTACCGTACAGGAAAAAGAGCTGCTGCGCAGCTTAGCCATCGCCGTAAGGCAAATTCGCAAGGGAAATTAGACGGCAATCGGTCTACCCGAAAGGAAACCATGAGTCGAATCCACGAAGCGCTGAAACTAGCCGAACAGGAACGCCGGTCCCGGCAAGTGTCCGAAAGGCCGGCGCCGCTGCCCGAGCGCGAGATCGCGCTACCGCAAATGTCGGAAACCGGGAAGGCTCCCGGACCGGCCAGGGGAGTCGGGACGATCGACTCGCCGATCCCCGTCCCGGAATACAGCCCCGAACCAGCAAGCATCGAGTCCCTGATCGCCAGTTGCCGGCAGCCCGCGTGGAATCCCGATGGCAAAACGATGCTCTTTTCCCAGGAGGATAACCGACAGTACAAATTCGAGGTGTTTCGCACGCTGCGCTCGCGCCTCTACCGGCTTCGCGATCTGATGCCCCTGCGAACCCTGCTCATCACCAGCACGCTGCCCGCCGAAGGGAAATCGTTCATCGCGGCCAACCTCAGTCAAGCGATTGCGCAACAGCATGGGCGCCGGGTGCTCCTGATCGACGCCGACCTTCGCATGCCCCGGCTCCATACACTGCTGGGGGCCCCGCAATGCCCGGGACTTACCGAGTATCTTCGCGGAGAGGTCGATGAAATCTCCGCCATCCAACGGGGACCGCGCAACGGCTTTTACTTCCTCTCGTGCGGCGACACGGTCCCGGATCCGGTCGAACTGATTGCCAATGGAAGGATGAGGGGATTGATCGAGCGGCTCAAGCACGCCTTCGACTGGATCGTCCTGGATTCGCCGCCCATGGCTCCGGTTTCCGACGCCAGCCTGTTGGCCGACATGTGCGACGGAGCACTGCTCGTCGTGAGGTCGGCCGCGACGCCGTTCGATCTGGCGCAAAAAGCCTGCGCCGAGTTCAAAGGCACACCCCTGCTGGGCGTCGTCCTGAACGGAATCAGCCGGAATTCGAGCTACGGCGGCTACTACCATAGCTACTACGGGCCGGATTCAGAGAAATCCAAGGAGTAGCGTTTTCGCGCCATGGTCCGAGTCTTCCAAGTTTATTATCCGTCGCGCACCCTGGTTCTGTTGGGGGTCGAGGTCATCCTCGTCCCCGGCGCCTTTTTGCTGGCCACGCTACTCTGCTTCGGCCCCGGACAGTTCTACACCGTACTTTCGATCGACAGCGGCCTCTATAAGATCCTGGCAATCACCGTCATGGCAATCCTTTGCCTCTACTATTTCGATCTTTACGACTTCCGCCGGGTCCTGCTGCCCGGAGAGGCCTATTTTCGATTGTTCGCCGGGCTGGGGGTTTTTGCTCTTCTGCTGGCGGCATTTGGATTTGTGTTTCCCGCGTTCATGATCGGCCGGCAAGCATACGTCACCGGTCTCCTCATCCTGACCCTCTACCTGGTCTTTTGGCGGGCCATCCACGCCTGGTTGATCGGCAAGCAGTACTTGAGCGAGCGCATCTACGTCCTCGGCACCGGCCTTTACGCCCAGCGGCTGGTGGATGCGTTGCGGAGCCGCAGCGGCCTGGGCATGAAAGTGGTGGGCTGGGCCGGGGCCAGCGGAAACGCATTGGTAACGCGGGAGACGCTTGCCGACAGACTGACGGCGTTGCGGGGCACGGGAGACGTGGACCGGGTCATCGTGGCCCTTTCCGATCGCCGCAACTTGATGCCCGTGCGCGAACTGCTCGATTTGCGCCTGACCGGGGTCAAGGTGGACGACGCGACGGCTCTGCAGGAAGAACTCACCGGGAGAATCGAGGTCGACGATCTCAATCCGAGTTGGTTGATCTTCTCCGACGGCTTCCGGTTAAAACCCGCCGTCATGCTGACCGAGCGCATTCTCTCCGTGGCGGTCTCGCTCGCCTCGCTATTGCTCACGCTTCCCTTGATTCCCGGGATTGCCTTGGCCGTCAAACTCTCTTCGCCCGGCCCCGTTTTCTACGGGCAGAAGCGGGTGGGCCGGAACGGAACGATTTTCGATTGCTACAAGTTCCGCACGATGCGCGCGAATGCCGAGGCGGACACCGGTCCCACGTGGGCCGGCGACAACGACCCGCGAATCACGCGGGTGGGGCATCTCTTGCGCCGGATGCGCCTGGACGAGATCCCGCAACTCTGGAACGTGCTGCGCGGCGATATGAGTTTCGTGGGCCCTCGTCCCGAACGGCCCGAATTCGTCGAATGGCTCAACCGGGAGATTCCCTACTACAGCCTCCGCCACCAGGTGCTGCCGGGAATCACCGGCTGGGCGCAGGTCAACTATCCCTACGGCGCTTCGATCGAGGAATCGAAAGAGAAGCTTTGTTACGACCTCTACTACGTCAAGAACATGTCGCTTCTCTTCGATATGGTCATCATGTTCCGAACGATGAAAATCGTCCTCTTGAGCCGTGGGAGCCGGTAATGAACGCGATCGGCATGCCGGAGGGATATGCGGCGGCGGCGTTCCGGCAGCCTTCCCGCGAAGTGCGCTGGAGCCTGGGTTTCCTGGGCCTGCTTTTCTACCTGATCGTCGAATATACCAGTTTGCCGTCCATGTACCCCGTTCTGGAACCCCTGCACCTGGGCAAGATCGCCGTGGCGCTTGCCGCGCTCGGCTACCTGGTCGCGCCGCGCTCCCGCACCGCCGCCTCGGCCGGGAGCAAGGCCATAGACGCGGCCGTAGCCTTGCTGCTCTTCTCCGGTCTGTTTTCGAGCCTGCTGGCGGGAACGAGTTCTCATGCGTGGGCCGGATACTGGGATTTCGTGAAGTGGCTGGTGATCTATTTCCTGGTTTCCCGGCTGCTCACCAATCGCTGGCGACTTCAGATATTCCTGATCCTGCTGCTGCTGCTGAACCTCAAGATGGCGCAATTCGCCATTCGCGGGTACGCATCCGCCCGCGGAGCCGGCTATTCGGGGATGGAGATCATCAAGCTGGGCGGGGCGTCGGCCGGCACGACGGCGTTCTTCGGTAACGCAAACGATTTCGGGCTGGCGATGTGCGTGGTTTGGGGTCTGACGTGGGCGCTGTTCTTCCGCAAGAAACAGAACGTCTTCCTCAGGCTGTTCCTGGCGGTATGTTTCACCGCCTTTCTTCTGGCGATCCTCGTGTGTGGATCCAGGGGAGCAATTGTGGGCGCGACGGCCATCGTGCTGGCGGCAACCTTGCGAACGCCCAAACGGGCGCGAGCGCTGATTCTCGGGGTCTTGTTCCTTTGCAGCGTCATCTTCATCATGCCCGGAGCGGTGGTCAAGCGCTTCGACTCGGCCCTGAATTGGCGGCACGATCCGAATACCTATAGCCGCATCATGCTTTGGGAAGCGGGATTGTCGATGTGGACCCATCATCCCGTTTTCGGCGTGGGACCGGGAAACTTTCCCTACGCCTTTGCTTCCAATCTCCACGACCTAAGCCTTTTCCCCGACGCCAACAAGGGATGGGTCGCGCACAGCCTATATGTGCAGTCGCTCGCGGAGCTTGGCCTGGCCGGGTTCCTGCCGCTTCTGGGTGCGATTTTCCTTTCCGCGTTCTTGAACGCGAAAACGCGCAAGGAGGCGCTGACGCGAAATCCGCTGGGACGCGGAAGCCTGGAGTATTGCCTGGCTGCCGGACTGGATCTGGCGATGGTGGGATATCTGGTTTCCGGGGCCTTCCTGGCCGTTCTCTACTATCCGCACTTATGGATTTTGCTGGGGTTGAGTGTCGCGGTAAATCGAGCTTGCCTGAGCCAACCGGCCGCGCCGGCCGCGTCGGCCGCGCCGGCCGCTGCCGAATCGCGCGGGCGGAAGGCAAGACTCTCCGTGGCCACGGTTTCATAGGAGGTAGTGCGCATGTTGCGCCTTGTGCCACCGGCGGGAGCGCCTGTTCGGACCCGAGAAATCCTTCGCGCTCTCCGAGCCACGTTCGCGGACGCAGCGGGGCCAGAGCCCATGTCCGCCCTGGCGGCCCGTTTAGGGGTCCGTCATGTCTCGGGCGCATCATCGGGGAGAGCGGCGCTCTGCGTTGTCTTGCGCAGTCTGCACGGGCTGCGGCCCGAGCGAACGGTGGTGGCTCTGCCCGCCTACACGTGCTTTTCGGTGGCCGCATCGATTGTCCGGGCGGGCTTGAAACTCTATCCACTCGAAATGGATCCGGAGACGCTGGAGTTCGATCGTCCGCAGCTCGAAGCCCTGCCCGCGGACCGGCTGCTGTGCATCCTCACCTCCAATCTTTTTGGATTTGTGAGTGATGCCGCGCACATCCGGCGCGTGGCAAGGGCGAGAGGCGCCTTTGTCGTGGACAATGCCGCTCAAGCGCTCGGCGCATGGCGCGATGGACAACCGGCCGGTACGGGTGGGGACGCCGGAATCTTCAGCTTGGGCCGGGGAAAAGCCCTGCCGGCGGGAGAAGGGGGATTGATTGTCACCAATAACGAAGCGATTTCCTGGGCGATCGAGGCCGAAACGCGAAATCTGCATCCGGCCTCTCCGGCACACGCAGCCTATTTGCTCTTTCAGTTGACCGGCTATTCGGCCTTCCTGCGGCCCGGCTTGTATTGGATTCCCGACGCGCTGCCGTTCCTGAAGCTCGGAGCCACTGAGTTCGATCCGCGATTTCCCATCCGCACCCTCCATCCACTGTCCCGGGAATTGCTCCTCGTTCTCCTGAACAGGCTAGACGCGATGAACGAAACCCGCCGTTTGAATGCCCGCCGGCTGATCGAAGCCCTCGGCGGCAGCCGTTTGCTGTACTTCCCACAGCCTTCACCGGACGCACAGCCCACGATGGTGAGGCTGCCGGTGGTCGCGCGCGACGCGCGCACGCGCAGGCTGGCCATCACCCGTCTTCGCCGGGCAGGGATCGGCGCCAGCCCCTTCTATCCCAGCGCGATCTGCGACATTGCCGGAATCGAACGCCACATGGCCAGCGCGAATTATCACCGCCCGAAAGCGGAACATCTCGCCCAAACGCTTTTCACCCTCCCCGTGCATCCCTTCGTCAAACAGCGGGACATCGCGCGCATGATCGGTATTTTGCGGGCCTTGCCGGCCGAAGTCAGCCGCGCGGAAGCGGGTTGCCAGGAACCGTCTATCACCGATGAGGACCAGGCCGCCATGGTTGGGGATCAGACAGGAAGCGCATGAAGATGCCGGCCAAGCGAGTGCTGATTGTCGCGCACGATTTTCCCCCTTACCGGACCAGCGGGGTCTATCGAATGACGGGCCTGACAAAATATCTGCTCCCCCTGGGCTGGATGCCGACTATTTTGGCGGCCGAAAGGGGCGAGGGCGCGCAAGATCCCAGTTTACTGAGCAGGCTGCCGGAACAGGTCGAGGTTGTCCGGGCGGCCGCTCCGCGTCTAACTCTATGGGAGGGACCAACCGCGCGGGCGCTAAAGAGTTTGGGCGCGTTGAACCCTGCCCATAACGGCCATCGGCACAGTGACGGAAATGGTGGGTTGAGGAAAACGGGAGATTTCTTGCGTTCCTGCCTCTATTTCCCCGACGAAACCGTTTCGTGGGTTCCCTTCGCCTTCGCCAAGGCCGTCCGATTGCATCGGCGGCGGCCGTTCGACGTGATCTACAGCAGCGGCCCTCCCCGTTCGAGTGCGTTGCTCGGCTTGCTGCTCCGGGCCGCGCTCGCAATTCCCTGGACCCTGGAATTCCGCGACCCGTGGTACCTATCCGCGCGGCCGCTGCGGCGGCAATTCGAGACGAAACTACAAAACCTTTTACTGAGGCGCGCCGACGCCGTGGTCGTGGTCACCGAGGGGCATGCGCTCGACTTGCAGAACGACTGGCAGGTTCCACGCGAAAAGCTCCATGTGATTCGAAACGGCTTCGACGAAGATGATTTTCGGAGCCAACCGGCAAGCCCGGCGGAAGCTTTGCCGCGCGGATACTTTCACCTTTCGCATTTGGGAACGATCTACGAAGGCAACAGCGGCAACTTCTTTCCGGCGCTGCGGGAACTTGCGGCGGAACGGCCGGACCTGACGGCTCGCCTGCGCGTGAACATCATTGGATATCCGGATCAGGAAGTTTGCGGTTATATGAACGACCCTCAGTTGAAACATCTGGTTCATACGCAGGGATTCATTCCCCACGAAAAAGCCCTGGAGATCATGCGAGCCAGCGATGGACTGCTTCTCTTCTGGGCCGATCCGCGCTTTTCCCGGATGGCCGTGGCGGGAAAGACCTACGAATACCTGCGAATGGGACGGCCGATTCTAGCCGTGGCTCAGGAAGGCGGCATCCGGCAACTGATCGAGGAAGCCAAGGCGGGATGCGTCGTCCATCCCCATGACACCCAGGCAATCAAGCGCGCCCTCGAGTCCCTTCTCGCCGGCCACTCCGAAAACGGACACGCGCCTCAGCCCGCCGAGCCCGAGTACGTCGCCCAATTTCGCTACGACCGTCTGGCGGAAAAGCTGGCGGGAATTTTCGGGAAAGTAACAGGTTATGCGGCATAAGGTACGACGGGCGCTCCATGTAGCTTTCGCTGCCGGGCTTTACTATTCCGGCGCGCTCACCCTGCTGGCGCTGCTTCGCTGGAGTCTGCGGGGCCGGCGCCCGATTTACGTGTTGGGACTTCACCGCATCCTCGACGCCGAAGAAACGCGGCGCTCGAATTCCCTGCCCGGCATGATCCTGAGCGAATCCCTGTTCGTGGCCCTGATCGAGTTTCTCGGGCGCCGCGTTCAGTTTATTTCGCTCGAAACGCTGCTGAAGAGCGATCCGGCCGATCGCAAACAAACCAAGCCGTGGTGCCTGGTGACGTTCGACGACGCCTGGAGCGACACCTATCGCCGGGCCACGCCCGTGCTCGAGCGCCTGAAAATCCCCGCGGTCGTTTTCGTGCCGACCGCGGCGGTCGGCTCGCCCACGGGTTTCTGGGTGGAACAGCTCGTGGGAGCCTGGAGGAGCGCGCCGGCGCCACAGCGCATGCTGGCCGCCGAGGGGAGATCGATTCACGCGCGGAGCGGCGGTGAGGATTTCGAAGAAACAATCGAAATCCTGAAACACATGTCCACGGAAAAACGGGACGCCGTTCTTACCGGCATGCTCGCACAAACTGGCGACGCCGCGAAAGAGAGCGTCGACGCGATGATGACCTGGGAACAGGTGATCGAAATCGCCGGGCGCGGCATCGAGATCGGCAGTCACACCGATACGCATCCCCTGCTCACCTTCGAGAATGACCAGACTCTGGCGCGGGAACTGCGCCGGAGCCGGGAATTGCTGGAGGATCGGCTGCGCGCTCCGGTTCGCGCCTTTGCCTACCCGAATGGGGATTGGGATCGCCGGGTGAGGGAGTCGGTGATTCGCGCCGGATATTCGTGCGCATTCACCACCGAAGCCGGCTGCTTCGAGAACGGCCGCGACCGCTTCGGCATTCCCCGGTTCCTCTTGCACGACGGAAACGTGACCGGCTTGCGCGGGCGATTCTCGCGAGCGATGGCGAGTCTGACTCTGGCCGGTTGGTGTTGAAGGGAGCATGACGGCGAACCCCATGGCAGTATTCGTTACGGACGGCGAGCAACGATCGGCGCTGGCGGTGGTGCGCTCGCTCGGCCGCGCGGGAATCCGCGTGACGGTGGGCAGCAGCCGCCCGGCCAGTCTGGCGGGCAGTTCGCGGTACTGCGCGCGGACGGTATGCTACCCGTCCCCGCGCGACGCCTCCACGCAATTTCAGGAATTCCTCCGCGAAGAGATGGCGTCGGGCCGCTACCGCCTACTTCTTCCCATGACCGATATCGCGGCGAGGATCGTCGCCCGGCAGCGCGACCTGCTTTCGCCATGGGTCTGCTTGCCCCTGCCGGCCGAGGACCGTCTGCTTTTGGCCCAGGACAAACGATGCGCGCTGATGCTGGCCGAGCGAGTCTCGATCTCCCACCCGGAAACCTACATGACGAATCCGGAGGAGCGGATCGAGGATGTCGCGCGGCTGGCGCGCTATCCGGTCGTTATCAAGCCGCGATTCTCCAAGTTCCCGCATGGCGCGGGGTGGTTTTCAGGAGAGGTCGAATACGCACGCGACGCCCGGGAACTGATGGAGAAGTACCGGCGCTCGCATGCGCGGATTCCCTTCCCCCTCGTCCAGGAAAAGATCCAAGGAGAGGGGCAAGGCGTCTTCCTTCTGCTGTGGAACGGAGAGTTGAAGGCGGCGTTTTGCCATCGCCGGCTGCGCGAGAAGCCGCCGTGGGGAGGGCCGAGCGTCTTCCGGGAAAGCATCCCGCTCGATCCCGCATTATTACAAAAATGCGTTGCCTTTTTGCAAACCATCGGCTGGCAGGGGCCGGCGATGCTGGAATTCAAGGTCGACACACGCGACGGCCAGCCAAAGCTGATGGAAGTGAACGGGAGGTTCTGGGGCTCTCTGCAACTGGCCATCGACGCGGGGATGGATTTTCCCTTGCTCCTTTACCGGCTCGCCACGGGAGAAGACGTCGCGCCGCAGTTCTCCTACCGAATCGGCGTCAAGAGCCGTTGGCTGCTGGGGGATCTCGACCACTTGCTGATTCGCCTGAAAAACGCGCCGGCTCCCGATGGCTCGAACGGCCATTCCACTTCCCGCCTGCGCGCCTGTCTGAATTTCCTGAAACCGTACGAACGCGATTCATACTCCGAGATTTTTCGCCGAAACGACCCGCGTCCCGCTTGGCAGGAATGGCGGGAGTATTGGCGCGCGCTCACCAGCCGTTCCGCCTCGACGGAGGGAAAACGACGTGCGAGTTAAAGGGGCCGTGCACATCCATTCGGCGCTTTCGGGCGATGGCACGATGACCATCGCCGAGATCGCGCAATTCTACCGTCAACGCAATTATCACTTTATCGCTCTCACCGACCATGCCGAGGACTTGGATGCAGACGCGGTGGAGATCCTCAAAAGAGACAGTCGTGACAATTCCGATAGCCATTTTTGCATCATCCCGGGCCTGGAATTTTCCGCCCACGCCCAACTGCACATTCTCGGCCTGGGCGTCACGGAGCTTCTTCCGCAGGACAATCGTCTCGCCGTGATCGACCAGATCCATTCCCGCGGCGGGCTGGCGATTCTCGCGCATCCCCGCCGCTTGGGCTGGAATTGCCCGGCGGGCATTTTGCGCGCCATTGACGGCGTCGAAATCTGGAACGTCGGATACGATGGTAAGTTCCTGCCATCGGCCAGGGCGCTGGGCGGATTCGCGGAGATGCGGCAAGTGAACCCTCGGCTACTGGCTGTCGCCGGGCACGACTTTCACCGCCGGGAATCCTTCTACGACGTGGGCCTGGAGATGGACGTCGCGAAACTTTCCGCCGAAGCGATCCTCGAAATCCTCCGCGGCGGCCACTACAGGATCCGCAGCCGGTTTTTCCAGACCGTACCGGACGCCCGGATTTCCCCGGCCAAAGCGGCGTATCTGCGAATGATCGGCGGGCAACTCCGGAACCTGCGCCGCGCCCGATCGTTCGGCCTCGGGTGGTTTTCATGAGCCGGCGCACGATCCTCCATACGATCGAAACCTCCGGCCCCGGCGGAGCGGAAACGGTATTGCTTCAGGTGGCGTCGAGGCTCGACCGCGATCGTTTTCGCTCGCTCGCGCTTCTGCCGGACGAGGGATGGCTCTCCCAGCAGCTCGAGGAGGCCGGCGTACACGTCTATTTTGCGCGGTCGAAGGGCTGGCACGATTTTCGCGTGCCACGAATGATGCGGCGGCTCATTCGGCAAGAGAACATCGACCTGATTCATTCTCACTTGCCCGGCCACAATTTTTATAGTTGCCTCGCCGGCAAGCTGGCTGGGAGCCGAACGGTGGCCACCTATCACGGCGCGGTCGAGTTCGAGCGAACGACTCCGCTCAAAAACAGAATTCGCCAGGCAACCGTGCGCCGCTGGGCCGATACCGTTGTCGTCGTCTGCGATTACGTCGGGAGACTGATCGAGAGCCGGGGCTTCCCGCCGCACAAAATCGTGCGCATCTACAACGGCATCAACGCCGCGCGATTTGCCGCGGCCTGCGACGGGCGGCTGCGCGGTGAATTACGGGTTCCCGAAACAGCGCCGCTGGTGGGCACGGTGGCGAACCTGCGGGAGAGCAAGGGCTACGAGTTTTTCGTGCGCGCGGCGCGCCTGGTAATCGATCGCGCTCCCGAAACGCACTTCGTGGCCGTCGGCGATATCGATCCCGATCTCGGCCGTCCGCTTTTTGCCCTCGTCGACGAGCTGGGCCTGGGCGACCGGCTTCATTTCCTCGGTTTCCGCAGGGACGTTCCCGAGATTCTGAGCGCATTGAACGTTTTCGTGCTGGCTTCGCTGAGCGAGGGGTTTCCTCTGGTGGCGCTCGAAGCCATGGCCGCCGGCAAATCCGTCGTGATGACGCGCTCGGGCGGCCAGCAGGAGATCGTCGAGGATGGACGCAGCGGATTGCTGATTCCCCCGGCCGATGCGGAGGCGCTGGCCGCGGGGATCGGCCAACTGCTCGAAAATCCCGCACGGGCGCAGGAGATGGCCTGCCGGGCGCGCGCCCGCGTACGGGCCGATTTCACGCTTGAAAAAATGGTTGGCGAGTACGAGAAGCTTTACGACCGGCTGATCGAGGAGGAGTAAGACGATGGTCTGGCTTTTCTGGTCGGCGGCGGCGCTGCTGCTATACACCTTTGCGGCTTATCCACTGCTGGTGTGGCTGATCTCCCTGCGGCGAACCGATTCGCGGCGCCGGGAGCCGATCCATCCATTCGTTTCGATCATCGTCACCGCGCACAACGAGGAGCAGCAGATCGGCCGGAAGATTCAGAACTGCCTCGCGCTGCGCTATCCCGAAAACCGACACGAGATCATCGTGGCTTCCGACGGATCGACCGACCGGACAGCGGCCCTGGCTGGCTCCTTCGCCGGGCGGGGCGTTCGCCTGATCGACTTGCCGGAACGGGGCGGGAAGCAATACGCGCAAATGAAGGCGCGCGACGCCGCGCGAGGGGAAATCCTGGTATTCACCGACGCCGGAGTGGAACTGGGCGGCGGGGCGCTCCAGGAAATGGTTTCGAATTTCGCGGACCCCTCGGTCGGGTGCGTCAGCAGCGAAGACAACCTTGTTGCGGAAAAGCGAGGCTGGGCGGGCGAGCGCGCCTACGTGCTGTTCGAGATGTGGTTGCGGCGCAACGAATCGCGCCTGGGATCGCTGGTTTCGGCCAGCGGCTCGTTTTTCGCCGCCCGGCGAGCGGTGTGCGAAAAATGGCACACCGATCAGACCAGCGACTTCTTCGTCCCCCTGCACGCGATCGCGATGGGGATGCGCGCCGTGGTGGATCCGGCGAGCGTTGGCATCTATGCCGCGCCGCATGCGCCCGGAGCGGAGCTTCACCGTAAAGTGCGAACCATCGTGAACGGTCTGCACGTCTTTTTTTCGCACTTGGGTCTTCTGAATCCCTTTCGCCACGGATGGGTGGCCTGGCAGCTCGTGAGTCACAAACTGTGTCGCTGGCTCACGCCATTCGCGGTTTTGGCTTTGCTGGTTTCGAGTATGGCGTTGTGGCGAGACGGGATTTTCTACCGGGCGTGCGCCCTGCTCCTCACGGCGGGACTCGCCGGCGGAATTCTCGGGCTTGCCGCCGGCCGGGTGACGAATTGGAAGCCGTTGCGCCTGGCCGGCTATCTGCTGCTGGGCAATGCGGCAACGGTTATGGCGTGGTCCTACTTCATCACGGGAGAACGATTTGTCACGTGGCAGCCAACGCGCCGGAGCTGAGGCCTCAGCGCCCGTCGAGAAACAGCACGTCGCGGCGAGCGCGCCCGTCCGTGTGTGCCACATCGCCTCGGGCGACTGCTGGGCGGGAGCGGAGGCTCAAGTGGCCGCGCTGCTCTCGGCGCTTTCCGCGCGCGACGACGTCCGTGTTTCGGCCATTCTGTTGAACGAGGGGCGTCTGGCGGATGAAGCCCGCCGCTGCGAGATCGAAGTGTGCGTTCTGCCGGAGGCCGAGTACGGATTCTTCCGGATTCTTTCGGCCGCGGCGCGGTTCCTGCGCCGCCAAAACATTCAGATCCTGCATTCTCATCGCTATAAGGAGAATTTCCTGGCCACCCTGCTGGCGCGCAGTTGCCACGTGGCGACGCTGGTGCGCACGCAGCATGGCGCGCCCGAGCCCTTCGCCGGCTGGCATCGCGCGAAACAAAACGCGATTGGAATCGTGGATCGCTTCGTCGCACGGTATTTCACCGATTCCGTAATCAGCGTGAGCGACGAATTGCGCGCAGGAATCGGCCGCTACGTCCCGGCGGATCGCCTCGTCGTCATCCGCAACGCCATCGATACGCGAACGGTTCGCTCGGCGCTGAGCGTGGCCGAGGCCAAGTCGCGATTGGGCATTCCTGCCGGATGCCCGGTGGTCGGCGCGGCGGGCCGCCTGGAGCCGATCAAGCGCATCGATCTCTTCCTTCAAGCGGCGCGGGAGATTGCCTGGAAGCTACCGGAGGCTAAATTCGTGATCGCCGGCGCGGGGAGCGAAGAGCTCCGTCTGCGGCGGCTGGCCGATGAACTGGAACTGGGCGATCGAGCGATCTTTCTCGGCCATCGGGATGACGTCTACGACGTTCTGCGAGCCATGGACCTGCTCGTGCTCACCTCCGATCACGAAGGCTTGCCGACTTCGTTGCTCGAAGCGCTGTTTCTGCAAATAACCGTGGTCGCGCGCCCGGTGGGCGGGATTACCGAAGTGATCGAGAACGGCGTCACCGGCTTTCTGGCGGGTTCGGCGGAGCCGGCCGCGCTGGCCCAGGTGTGCGTTTCCGTGCTGGCGGATGAGAAACTCCGCCGGCAAGTGGCCGGGGAGGGTGCGCGAGTCGTGGAACGGCAATTTTCGATCGGGCGCGCGGCGCGGCAAATGGCCGGGCTATACCGGCGGCTCGGAGAGCGGCCATGAGACTGCTTTGGCTCTCCCACTTCATTCCCTTCCCTCCTCGCGGAGGAAACGTGCAGCGCAGCTACAACCTGATTCGCCAGGCGGCGAAATCTTTCGATGTATCGCTGGTGGCCCTGAACGTACAGGGAGCCATGCCGGAACAGGTCGCCGAGCACCGGAACGCGCTCGCCGGCCTTTGCGCTGATGTGGAAATCTGGGATCTGCCCTACCCGTGGAAGGGCCGCCGCTGGCAGGCCGAGCTGGTCCGCAGCGCCGCCTCGCCCGTCCCCTTTACTTTCCGGCCGCTCTATTCCGAAGAGCTGGGCCGCCGCTGGGCGGAGAAGCTCGCCCGGCATCCGGGGCCGCTCGTGCACATCGACGCAATCGATCTGGCCCTTTTTGCCGGCGCGGCTGACGGCTTTCGCAAGGTGCTGAATCATCACAACTGCGAATCGGCGCTGCTCTCGCGCCGCGCGGCGCGGGAAACGAACCTACTCAAGAGAAAATATCTGGAACTCGAGGCGGGCAAGCTGGCGCGCTGGGAGCGCAAGCTAAGCGGCCGTTTTCAGGTGAATGCCGTCGTGAGTGAAGAGGATGCGCAACTGCTTCGGGCGATGAACCCCGCGGCCCATATCCACGTCGTCGAAAATGGCGTGGATACTGATTATTTCCGGCCGACCGACGCACCCGAGGAGCCCCGCAGCCTGATCTTCACCGGCTCGCTCGATTGGCAGCCAAACATCTCGGCCATTCAATATTTCGCACAGGAAGTCTGGCCGCTGGTCAAGCGCGGCTGTCCGGATGCCAAGCTGCTCGTCGCCGGAAAATCGCCAGCCGAAAGCGTGTTGCGCCTCGCCGAGCGCGATTCCTCCATCACCGTGTTCCCTTCTCCCGCAGACATGCGCCCGCTGCTGGCTCGCGCCTCCGTCTACATCTGCCCACTGCTCGAAGGCGGCGGCACGCGGCTGAAAATCCTGGACGCCATGGCCATGGGCAAGCCCGTCGTCAGCACGCCGGTCGGCTGCGAGGGTCTTCGCGTTACTCCAGGCGAAAACATCCTGGTTGGCGACACGGCGCAGGCCCTGGCCGAACTGGCTCTCCGGCTCCTCGCGAGCGAAGAACTGCGCGCCCAATTGGCCTGCTCCGCCCGCCAGTTGGTCGAACGCGAATACGCCTGGAACCACGTGAGCCATCAACTCGAAAGCGCATATCACTGCGCCCTGGGAGTAAACGGATGCGCGGGACCACGGCCATGAGATTCCGAGATGGGTCCGTTGCTCGAGTTAGTCGCTGTTTTAGCTGGTTGACGTACAGGACACGCCACGGGCTTCTCAAAGGAATGAAGCGCAAGGGTGGCCTCGGTTTTCTCCCCGAATGGCTGGTGGGTCTTGGGGAAACGGCGGAGGAGCAATTCTTCCGCAAGCTGGACCTCCGGGGGAAGGTTGTTTTCGACGTCGGCGCCTTCCACGGGCTCACGGCCCTGTTTTTTAGCCAGACTGCTAGGATGGTCGTCGCCTTCGAGCCCAATCCACTCAATTGCGCGCGCGCATTCCAGAACATTCTGGTGAATCGGTTGGAAAATGTTTTCCTGCTGAACGTCGCTGTTGATGAAAAGAGAGGAGAACTGCCATTCGTCTATGAAGACAACATGGCAGGCAGAGGAAGCGCCGATCAGGCCATTGCCGCCCGCACGGTCGAGGGGGCCCCGTCCGCCAGGTTCATCACCGTCCCGGCCATCAGGCTGGACGAAGTCGTGAGGGCAGGCTTTCCCATGCCGGACTTCATCAAGATTGATGTCGAGGGTATGGAGATGAGAGCCCTTCGGGGAGCGGAGGAAATCCTCCGAAGCCGCCGCCCCTCCCTTTATGTGGAAATCCACGGCGCGACCACTCCTGACAAAGAGCGTAACGTCAGCCGGATTGTCCAGTTTTTGGAGTGCCAAGGCTATACGACCCTCTTCCACGTCGAGTCCGGCGCACCCATCACTTCGGGAAGTGCCTCTGGGGCTAAAGAGGGTCATTTGTACTGCGATGTAGGACCCGCGTAGTGTCCCAAGATAGGCCGAAGACGCTGCAAGTCGCGGGGCCAGAACGAAAATGGGCTGTTTCGGAATGACGCGAGTTAGGTGATGCTCGACGCAGAGCCGGAGAGGGGTCGCATCCATGGACACTAGAAGCGAGGAGTTGAGGAGGGAGTTGGAGTTTCAGGCGGAACGGGCCGCGAAGATCAGGCCGATAACGCCCACGCCTGAGCGCATCTTCGAGCGTTATCGTCGAAGCCCCCTGCCATGGATCTTCCCAAAGGAAATGCTCTTCAGAAGCCTAGGACCCCTCTCGGGCAAGGAAATTCTCGACGTGGGCTGCGGTGAGGCCGAACTGAGCACACAATTGGCCAGGCTGGGTGCGTCAGTCACAGGGGTAGACATTTCGCCCGAGCTGGTCGAGGTAGCACGGCAGCGGGCCGTCGCCGACGGCGTCCGGGATATTCTCGAAACACCGCTTCCCGAGGAGCGATTCGATCTCGCCGCCTGCTCAGCGGTGCTTCGCCACGGGAATGAACGGATGCGCGCTGAGCCAGTCATGAGCGCACCCGTCGGCCGCCAGGGAGGCGAGCAACCGTTGCATCTCACGGCTCACGAGCGCGCAGAGCGAAGGACCGTAGTGTCGATTATCGCCCTGAACCCACAGAAGTGGGGCTCCTTGGAGGAGCAGACCATGTTTCTTTCCATGGCGCTCCGCAATCGGGGCTGGCGCAGCGTTCTGCTCTTTGACCGGGAGCCAAAAGGGGCGGTCTTGGCAAAGCTGAAGGAAACTGGAGCGACCATAGGGGCTCTCCCTCACAGAGACTCCGCCACATTCTACCCGGCCCTTGTTCTAGCGCTTCGCCGGGCCCAGCCCTCCATCGTGCATTTTCGCCTTTGTAATTCCTTCAGCGTTCTGCCGATCGCGGCGTGGCTCAGCGGGGCGCGGGCCATTTTCTTTACTGAGGAGACGCACAGGCCCGGCACCACTGCGCGAAGCACGAGGGCGAAGTGCTACGCCTGGGATCGGGTCGTCCTGCGCGGGCTGGGGGTGCGAATTGTAACCGTTTCCGACTATGTAAAGCGGGTCCTGACGAAGACCTACAGGGTGAGCCCCGAGCGGGTACAAGTCCTGCTGCATGGAGTCAACACGGAAAGGTTCAGGCCGAGCGAGGACCTGGCAATCATGGACATGCGCCGCGAGTGTGGCATCCCCGCCGGGGAACAGGTGATCGTTTGCGCCGCGCACTTGATCCCTGAAAAAGGGGTCGAAAGCCTGTTGCACGCAGCCCAACAGATCCTGCAAGCCAGGCGGGACGTTAGCTTGCTGATCGTCGGAGAAGGCCCTCTGGGTTCCAAGCTGAGACAGGTCGCGCAGAACCTGGGAATATCGGGAAAGGTCCACTTCCTTGGCCTGCGCTCCGACGTCCATCGGTTGTTCGCCATGGCGGACGTGGTCGCGGTCCCCTCCGCGTGGGAGGAACCTGCCGGCTTGGTCCTCCTGGAGGCGATGGCCACCGGTCGGCCAGTCGTCGCGACCCGCGTTGGGGGCATCCCCGAATACCTGGAAGACGGGAAAGCTGGCATCCTGGTCGACCGCGACTCGCCCACTCAGCTTGCTCAGGCCCTGCTTTCCCTGCTCGATACGCCGACCTTAGCGACTGCGATGGGGTGCGCGGCCCGGCGGGGAGCGGAAGCCCGGTTCACCGTGGAACGGTGGGCAAGCGAGACCCTGTCCATGTACGAGGCGGCGCTGAGTCAAGGCTGAGAGTGGCGAGGCTTTCGCGCCAGCGGAATGGCGCTCCCGGCGCTTGCCACACCAACCTCCGGTGCACCCGGAACCCCCGGAGCACCCCTGAATGGCTCCCGCTCCATGCGCGTACTCGCGCTGGATCGTTCGGCCGCCGGGGTTTCGGGGCTATGCGTTGCGACGCATTGGTGGCCCAGTGGGAACGCTGATCTTGCGGCGCGCCCGATCTATGCCGTTTGAGATTCGAGCGCCCACCAAGCTCATTTTTTGCGCGGCTTTAGACATTCCGACCCAGCTGTAATACGTGGGGATCGCGACGTCCTCCAGGAAATGTATCCACCGTTCGGCGACGGCACCCGCGCAGAACTCCCTTGAACGCTTCAGGCCGTTCTCGACCACCGCTGACCGTAAATCGGGGTTTCCTTTGAGCCGGACAAGAGCCTCGACTACCTCCTCTTTCGAGTGGACCTCGATATAGTCGAGTTCGGTCCTGTACAGAGAGCGGTAGGCGGATTCGGCCCCCAGTATGGCCGGTATACCCGCCAGCCAACAGTTAATTAGCTTCGAGGGAGGTTTGTGGTCGAAGGTGGGGTACGGGGTGAATTGCCTCACTGCTACGACGGAGTCGATATCGCTCAGGTCGCTCCAGGATCCGTCACCGATGCGATAGTGGGCAGGGTCGTTGTACTGGAAGGACTCGATGCGTGGCACCCAGTTGAGTCCCAGTGTCCGGAGCGTAGTGCCCCAGTCCGGGTCTCCCAGTTCGGAAGCAAATTGGCTTATAAACCCCAGGAAAGTGATGTTCGCAAATCTCGGCGACGGCAGCCTCGGTTTCAGCCCAGGCTCCGGCCAGTGCGGAATGTAGTGGCAATTCCTGTACCAATAAGCTTGCATGGGATTTTGGACCACGTGAAGATTCGCGGGCGGGTATGGCTCGTAATCCGCCGCCAGATTGATCAGGAGCCGATTCGGGCCCGGAAGGAGCCTGGCGCCGTCGAATGTGCAGCACTCGCGATGGGTCAAAACTATACCGGCTTCCGGCAACTCGGATGATAGCCCTCAATCGTAGCCAGCGCGCCTTAGCTCCAGCACCGTTCTGATCGACCAGATGTACACTCCGAACCGAAACCCCGTCCAGGGGATGCCGGGGTCCGCTGGAATTTCGCCCCGGGGCCACAGCTTCGGGTCAATAAAAAAGACGATGCGTGGCCGCTTGGTTGGGAATCGTGTCATTGCGGGCGTGCCCCTGGTGAGTTGCGTTTTTCGCGCAACGCAGCCTTGGTCACGCACTGGCGGAGGAAATCCTCCATGCTGCCGTGCCTTTCGGTGGGCCAGTCGATCACAACGAGAATGCGGCCGGCCGCAGCGGGTGTCGCTTTCCGTTGCAACAGTATGCCTCACCTAGCTAATACCACAATGTCGTCAAAGTATCGGTTGAAGTTTGCGTGCGTGGGGCACGGAGACATGTTGGCGAACGATGAGTTGGTCCAGATAGCCCCGGCAGGAGGGTTCTGGGGGTCCTCGCATACAGTTCCTGACGAGTCCGTCACCTTGTCAATCAGATAGTATCCCCCGACAGCGACACTCATTCCTGCCATGTTTAGAGTGCCGTTCAAATCTCCGGTTGGGGCGTTCCCAGTTCCGCTTGCCGATCCATCCGCTGTGGAGTTTATGAGAACGCCATTCCGATACTCTTTGAAAATGCCGTTATTGCTGCCGGAAGTGTTTGGCTGAAAATATATTTCATACTGCACCCATGACCCGGAGCCAAGGTCATAACTAGCCCCATAGTATGCTGCGTTGGCACCGCCCGCCGTATTAGAGCCCGGCGAAAACACCGCTCGCGTGTGAGTACAGTAGTAGTCACTCCCAGGACCTTGCCCGTTGCAGGTTACGCCAGACCACCTATCCATTAGCTCGGCTTGTCCCCCTCCCGCTATATTCGCAAGTATAAAGTTTGGCGCTCCCCACAGACCCTCAACCGCTCCTGGCTCATATTGCCAGAAGGACAGATAGACGGCAGTTGCGCCCGAAGGGACCACGTTGCCATTGAGTATCCAGGTGCAGTACGAACAACCGTCGCCCGTTACCGTGACTCGGAGGGCACAGCTACCCGCGCTATGGAAAGTCGTGCATTGGATTGCTCCAGACCCGCCGAGTGCTGTTTTATCGGAAGCATGTAGAACGCCACTGCTGAAATTCTCCGCCGAGACCACCGTCCAGCCGGACGGGGTAGCGCAGGAGATGGCCGGACTCGAGTTCGATGAGCTGCCAACGGTCCCAGACGCCGTGACCGTGCAGCCGGAGAGCAGATCGCTGGAGGAGGGACTAGCGACCGTGAGCGCGGAAGACAATGTCGCGGAAAGGCCGTTCGTATTCGCCACCGTAACGTCGTAGGTGCCTGGGGAGACGCTGGGCACTGTGGCCGCCAACTGAGTGGAACTCAAGAACTGGACGCTCGACGCGGCCGTACTGCCGACGGTGACAGTCGCTCCGGATGCAAAGCTCGTGCCGTCGATCGTGACCGCGCTTCCCGGGCTGACGGTGCTGGGGGAGACGGCGGACACGGTGGGAGAGGAATTCGAGGGCGCGGAAGTGTACGTAAACCCGTTTGCCAGACTGCCCGACTGCCCGTCGGCATTCTGCACCACGACGCTGACCGCGGCGGCGGTCGAAACCGATGGCGCGGTGGCCTGAATCTGCGTGGGGCCGCCGATGCTGACTCCGCTTGCCGCCACGGCGCCAAAAAATACGAGCGCTCCCGTAGCGAAATTGCTGCCCGTGATTTTCACCGTGGTTCCCCCGCTGGTTGGTCCGCTATTGGGGCTGACGCCAGACACCACAGGCGCTGCACTTCCATAGCCAAAACCGGCAGCCAAGATGAATGATTTTCCGTTGGGATTTGTCACCACCACATCGACCAAGCCGGCTGCATGCGCAGGCGTAAGCGCCGTCATCTGGGTCGAACTTGTCACGCTCACCGACGTCCCGGCAGCGCCCCCGAAGGTGACCGCGGCGCCGGACTGCAAGTTATTGCCGCTGATGGTCACCGCAGTTCCCCCGGCCGTGCTGCCGTTGGATGGAGAAATCGCGGAAATCGCCGGGCCAGGACCGGAAGCCTTGAAATGTAAACCGGAGGAAGAAGAATGTTTGTTCGAGTCCTGCACCTGGGCCGTGAATATAAAACTGCCCGTTTGCGTCGGAGTGCCGGCAATTTGTCCATCAGTCGATAAACTCACGCCGGCGGGCAACGATCCGCTAACGACGGCCCAGGAATACGGAGCGGTGCCGCCCGTCGCCTGCAAAGTGGCGGAATAGGACTGATTGACGGTTGCAATGGGAAGTGACGAAGTCGCAATGCGGGGAACCAATCCGCTCGAAGCGGAGGAGTTGCCTGCCGTACTGCAACCGAAGAGCAAGGCCGTACCAAAGAGAATCGCTATTGCAAGAATCCAACGCGGCATATTCACTCGAACCTCCTACGGGGGAATCCTGTGCCAAAGGGAATATCAGAATGTTTACTCCTCGCACACCTATACCGTTACGGCTATTGCCGTACTAGTAACTCTCCTTATCACCACAAACTCATTGGTAACGGACAGTGAGGCACCGCGTTGGATTAAACAGTTATCGCGATCCCGACATAACGATAGCCAGGACTGATACTTACAACCTGAAGCATGAATTGCCCAAAAATACTGCCTGGAAGCCGCAGGATCCGAAAACTTCCAGCACATCTTCTAACACGAAATCCAAAAGTGGACTAGTACTATCGTCTAAACGTCATAGACGTTACCCAAAAAGGCAACAGATGTCGCCTCGTGGGAAAGGGTTGTCTTAGAAAGGTTTTTTTTACGACGGAGGCCAAAGGGCGGAAGGATCCGGCGAGCACTAGCTGGGAAAACCTGTTCGAGCACACAGCATTTTGGCGAAGAATCCTCCGAATGCGGCGGCCTGGAGATCAAATTGCCAGGATAATCTCGGCATCCTCCGGGCGCACTCTATTCCATGGCTGCACCGAGAGGGATGCAAAGAGCCTCTCGAACGAAGGCAGGGGTAATTTAACAGAGCATGACAAGCCATCGGCCCCAGACAATTTCCCAATCGGCATTTCATGCCGGGGATCATCACCCCGTGAGCGTCCGCATGGCCCAGACGCAGGAGGACGCGCGGCTTTGGGATCGCTTTGTAGATCGCCGGACGGAATCGACCCACTGTCATCGCTGGGGATGGAAAGAGGTTATCCAGAGCAGCTTCGATTGGCCCACCTTCTACTTGCTGGCCGAAGAAAAAGGGGAGATTTGCGGCCTTCTGCCCCTGATACGGCAAAAAAGCCTGTTGTTCGGCAGTTTTCTGACCTCAGTTCCTTATTTGAACGCCGGCGGCATTCTAGCCGAAAACGAAGCGGCAAAAGAGGCGCTCGTCGCGGAAGCGATCGCGCAAGCCCGCAAGATGAAGGTCCGATATCTGGAACTGCGCCATCGATCGAACCCGGAGTTGGACTTGCCGAGCCGGAGCCACAAAGTCGCCATGGTTTTGCCCCTCCTGGGCGGCCAGGATGCGCAATGGGCGGCGCTTCCACACAAGGTCCGCACGGATATCCGCAAGGGAGAGAAATCCGAATTGCAGGCCGAGTTTGGCGGCCGCGAGCTTTTGGATGAATTCTACGAAATCTTCGCGCGCAACATGCGCGACCTCGGCACGCCCGTATACGGGCGGCGATTCTTTTCCGAGATCCTCCGCGTTTTTGCCGCCGACGCCCACATCTGCCGGGTGCGCCACCGGAACACGACGGTGGCAGCCTCTTTCCTGATCGGCCACAAAGGAACCCTGGAAGCGGTTTGGAGTTCGTCCCGTTACGACTATCTGGCCATGCGCCCAAACATGTTCCTGTATTGGAGCATTTTAGGTTTTGCGATGGAGAAGGGCTTTCGATTCTTCGACTTCGGCAGGTCCACGATCGGCTCCGGCACCCACCGCTTCAAGAAGCAGTGGGGTGCGCAGGATGTCCCCCTGTACTGGACCTATTGGCTGCCCGGCGACTCCCGGTTTCCGAAATTGAACCCGGACAACCAGCGCTACAGGCTCGCCATTCGCCTCTGGCAACATTTACCGGTTCGGGTGACAAAACTGCTCGGGCCCGCTCTGGCCAAGCGCCTGCCGTAAACTGCGCTTTTCTCTCCTCCGATCGGGCAACCCAGTCCCCCTCCTAAATAGTTCCCTTCTCTCAGCGTCTTTTCTTCCGGCACGCGATGGCAGGGCCGGCAATCCGGCAATTTCCTCGCGAACGGCCAGCCAGGTGAAAAAAGCATAGAAAGGAAAAGAGATGGGGAATTCTGTGAAAACCATTTCCCACAGGCAGGGTTCGGCTCGCCTCCCTCACCAGCCAAGTCGTCTATTGGCAGTCGATTGCCGATGCCTCCCGGCCGATTAATGGCTACCCGATTGCAAGATCACCTTGCAAGGGTGGAATCAACCCATCTCTGCAGTTAGCCGAAGGGGAACCGAGCGCAGATGAAGGTAGCGATCCTTGCCGGTGGTGTTGGGACGCGGCTGGTCGAGGAGACCGAAGTCAAGCCGAAACCGATGGTCGCCGTCGGCGGAAGGCCGATCCTTTGGCACATCATGATGCACTACGCGCACTACGGCCATCAGGATTTCCTCGTGGCTCTCGGGTACAAGGGCGAAGTCATCAAGCGCTATATGACGGACTACTGGACCCTGCACGGCGACCTGACCGTGAATTTCTGCACCGGTGAGATCACCCACCACAGCAACGGCATCGCCACACACCCTTGGACGGTAAGCCTGGTGGAAACCGGCGACGCGACTTTGACCGGGGGACGCATCAAGCGTCTGGCACCCTACATTGGCAAAGAGCCCTTCATGCTGACCTGGGGGGACGGCGTCTCGGATATCGATCTGAACAGGCTACTCGCATTCCATCGATCTCACGGCAAGCTCGCCACGCTCACGGCGGTTCGCCCGCCGGCCCGCTTCGGCCATCTGGATCTGGCCGGGGAGCAGGTTTCGACCTTCACCGAAAAACCGCAAACCAGCGAAGGTTGGATCAACGGCGCATTTTTCGTCCTCGAGCCCGGCGTTTTCGATTACATCGACGGCGATGCGACGCAATGGGAAAAGGAACCGCTCGAGAGGCTCGCCCGAGACGGGCAGCTGATGGCCTACAAGCACAATTCGTTCTGGCAATGCATGGACACGCTGCGCGACAAGAAGCTTCTCGACTCCCTCTGGGAGACTGGAAAGGCGCCATGGAAAATCTGGGAGTGAACCCTTGAAAATCCTCGTCACCGGCCATCACGGCTATATTGGCTCTCTGCTTCTTCCCATGCTGCTTGGCAGGGGACACCAAGCGAGCGGACTCGACAGCTTTCTCTTCGAAGGCTGCACGTTCGGCGCGGAAACCCCGCCGCCGCCGGCGATCCGCAAGGACGTGCGCGATGTGGGCGTAGCCGATTTGCTCGGCTACGACGCGGTCGCTCATCTGGGCGCAATTTCCAACGACCCGCTCGGCGACCTCAATCCCGAGTGCACCTACGAGATCAATTACCGCGCTTCGGTTCGCTTGGCCAAAGTAGCCAAGGAAGCGGGAGTCAAAAGATTTATCTTCTCGTCTTCCTGCAGCAACTACGGGGACGCTCCCGAGGGCTTCGTCGACGAGGATTCGCCCTTGCGCCCGGTCACTGCCTATGGCGTCTCGAAGGTTCGAGCCGAAGAGGGGATCTCCGCGATGGCCGATTCCACCTTCACTCCGGTCTTCCCCCGCAGCGCCACGGCTTACGGGGTTTCGCCGCGCCTGCGCGCCGATCTGGTCCTCAACAATCTGATTGGATGGGCTTTCACGACGGGCCGCGTTTTCCTCAAAAGCGACGGATCGCCCTGGCGTCCTATCGTTCACGCGGAGGATATGGCGCGGGCGTTTGTGGCGCTGATCGAGGCTCCCCGCGAACTGGTTCACAATCGGGCGTTCAACGTAGGCCGAACGGAGGAGAACTTTCAGGTTCGTGAACTGGCCGCCATCGTGGAAGAGGTGGTGCCCAACAGCCGGATCGAGTTCGCCAGCGACGCCGGACCGGACAAGCGGAACTACCGGGTCAACTGCGACCGTATCCGGAAAACCCTGCCCTCCTTCCAACCCGAGTGGACTGCCCGCCGAGGCGCACAGCAGCTTTACGATGCTTACCGCTCCCAGCACCTGACCCTCGAGGACCTGGAAGGCGCGCGCTATATGCGGATTCGCCGCGTGCGCACGCTCCAGCAGGAGGGAAAACTGGATTCCATGTTGCGTTGGATGAACCAGGGCGAGTCCGCCCTTCGGAAGACGGCCTGAGATCCCATGTACGACCACGTCCATTCCTGCCGCTCCTGTGGCGGCGACCATCTGGAACCGGTTCTTTCGCTGGGCTCGACGCCGCTTGCCGATGCCTTGCTGACCGAAGCGCAACTGGCCGAGCCGGAGAGAACGTTTCCGCTCGACGTCGTTTTCTGCCGGGATTGCAGCCTGACGCAGCTGGCCGCGGTGGTGCCGCCCGAGATGCTGTTTTGCAGGAGCTATCCTTATTACTCTTCCTTTTCGCCCGCTTTGCTGAATCATTCCCGCGCCAATGCCCTGCGCCTGATCGAGAGCCGCTCGCTGGGCCCGGGCAGTCTGGTCGTTGAGCTTGCCAGCAACGACGGTTACTTGCTACGCAACTTCGTCGAGCGGGGGATTCCGGTGCTGGGCATTGACCCGGCGGAAGGGCCCGCCCGCGCGGCCACCGAGGCGAATGTCCCGACCTTGTGCTGTTTTTTCGATACCCGCCTGGCCCGGCAGTTGGCCGGCGAAGGGCGCCGCGCCGACGTCGTGATCGCCAACAACGTGCTGGCGCACGTGCCCGATCTGAACGGCTTTGTCGAAGGCGTAGGGATTCTACTGAAAGAGGACGGCATTGCCTCGATCGAAGTGCCCTATGTCAAGGATCTGGTCGACCATTGCGAATTCGACACCATCTACCACGAGCACCTCTGCTATTTCTCCGTCACGGCCCTGGATCATTTGTTTCGCCGGCATCAACTGTATTTGAACGCGGTCGACCACCTCTCCATTCACGGCGGCTCGCTTCGTTTGCACGTCGAACGCCGGGACGATCCCGGCCCGACGGTTCTCGAGGCCTTGAGAGAAGAGGCCCTGTGCGGCCTGGACCAGATGGAGTATTACCGCGACTTTTCCCGCCGCGTTCGGGAGAACCGGGAGGCGCTCCGCGCCCTGCTGGACGGCCTGAAGCGCCAGAAAAAGCGAGTGGCCGCCTACGGGGCAGCCGCCAAGGGAGCCACTTTGCTCAACTATGCCGGCATCGGCCGGGACTTCCTGGATTTCGTTGTCGACCGGAACTCGCACAAACAGGGTCTCTTCATGCCGGGTAAGCAGCTTCCCATCTTCGCCCCGGCAAAGCTTCTCGAGGAAATGCCCGATTACGTACTCTTGCTGACCTGGAATTTCGCCGAAGAAATCATGGCCCAACAACAAGATTACCGTAGCCAAGGAGGAAAGTTCATCATCCCCGTGCCCCGGCCGGTGATCGTATGAGCTCCCCGGTCTCCAACGCGACCGTCCAGCCTTCGCCCCAACGGCTCGACGCAGCCGGCCAGTGCCCGAACTGCGGGTCTTCCCGTTTTTCGATCTTTCACGAAGTCCGAAACGTCCCGGTGCATAGCTGTCTGCTGCTCGATACCGCTCGCGAGGCCCTCGCTTTTCCCCGGGGCGAAATACGCTTGGGACTGTGCGAGTCCTGCGATTTCATCTTCAATGCCGCTTTCGATCCGAATATGCGGCGCTATGCGGAGGGCTACGAAGAGCAGCAATCCTTTTCGCCGCGCTTTAACCGGTTTGCCACGGAACTGGCCTCGGATTTGATCGACCGCTACGAATTGCGGCACAAGAAGATTTTGGAAATCGGATGCGGCAAGGGCGATTTCCTGGCCCTGCTCTGCGAACTCGGCGGCAACGAAGGAATCGGCGTCGATCCCGCATGCGACCCGCGACGGGTCGCCGGGCTGGCCAAGGGCTCTCTCGCATTCCTCCGCCAGTATTATTCGGAAGAGTGCTCCTCGACCGAGGCGGATTTGCTCTGCTGCCGTCATACGCTCGAGCACATTCCCGACACCCTCGACTTTCTTCGCATGGTTCGACGAGGAATTGGCGATCGGCCCGCGACGCTGCTTTTCTTCGAAGTGCCCGACGCCGGGCGAGTGCTCCGCGAAGTGGCGTTCTGGGACATCTACTACGAACATTGCTCCTATTTCACTTTGCGTTCCCTGGCGAAACTTTTCGAATCCTGCGATTTTTCCGTTCTGCGGGCACGCAAGGGATTCGACGATCAGTATCTGCTGCTTGACGCCCGCCCGAGCCACGGTTCCCGCCCCGCCCCGGATGGAGATCCCGAAGACACCGCGACCGACGTCGCTCGCTTCGTGAAGGGCTATGCGGAACAGATGAGTGCTTGGAGGCGCTTTCTGCAGCAGGCCGGCGCAGCCGGGAAGCGCGTGGCCATCTGGGGATCCGGTTCCAAGTGCGTTTCCTTCCTGACGACCTTGGAGATCCAAGACGAACTCGATGTTGTGGTCGATATCAATCCGTACCGGCATGGAAAGTTTCTCGCCGGTTGCGGCAAGCAGATTCGCCCACCGGAGTTTCTGCGCAGCTACCGCCCGGACATCGTAATTCTTATGAATCCGATCTACCGCGAGGAGATCGGCCAGCATCTGGCGCACCTGGGACTCGCGTCCGAGATTGTGTCGGTTTAGACCGGGAACTGTTTTTGGGGGCGGGACTAGGACATTGGGAAGAAGCGGGAATGTTTTATCCACAATATGAAATTAATTTCGCTCCCCGGGCGCAGTCACACGCGCAACCCTGGCAATGGCAAGCAGTTATGCCACCCTGGGGGGTCCCTTGCTGGAAGTCCAATTGCTGATCAGATACACATGGTAGCGGGCCATTCCGAACCGGTAACAACTATGACAACTATGGCAACAACACTACTTGAGGAAAGCCGATTGGGCAGCATGCCTGAACCGCACAAGGAAGAGACCGGCTCGCGCTGCCCCGTCTGCGCCAGCCGAGAAGTCGAGACATTTTTTGAGATTCCCGAACTCCCTACCCTCTCGAACGTCCTATTGAAAACAGCGGAGGCGGCTCGCCAATGGCCTACGGCGTCCATTCGTCTGGGTTTTTGCGGTGATTGCGGCTGGATCGGCAATACCGCGTTCGACCCCGGCCTCCTGCATTATGACAAGCACTACGAGAATTCGTTGCACTATTCCGCCGTCTTCCAAAATTATGCCGAGCGCCTGGCCCGCTATCTGTTTCGCCGCTTTCATTTGACGGAGAAAGACCTTATCGAGATCGGCTGTGGCCAGGGCGACTTCCTCCATATGCTCTGCCGGTTGGGGCGCAATCGGGGCGTGGGATTTGATCCCAGCTTCGTGCCCGATCGAGCCCGTCCGAACGGCCAACATGACGTTCGATTTGTCCGCGAGCATTACTCCTCCTGCCACGCCGGTTATCCTTGCGACTTCCTTTGCTGCCGCCACGTACTCGAACACATCGCGGACCCCGCGTCGTTCCTCAAGGGAATCCGAAAAGCGCTCGACGGTTCCCGGCAGGCCAACTTGTACTTTGAAGTTCCCAACGCTTTGTTCACGTTACGAGGAACGGGGATCTGGGATCCCATCTACGAGCACCATTCGTACTTTACCCGGTCCGCTCTCAAGCGCCTGTTTGCTTCCAGCGGATTCCGCGTTTTACGCATGAGGGAACGATTTGGGCAGCAGTTTCTGGGCCTAGAGGCCTCTCTCGCACCGAGTGGCCAGACGAGCGCCATCACGCACCGGCGGAGCCGGATCGGACGGCTCCCGGGCGACGTGCGTGCATTCGCCACCTCCTACCGGCGCCTGCGAGAAAAGCGCCGCCACTTTTTGCGCGCGGCGAACCGCTCGGGCCGAAAGGTCGTCTTGTGGGGCGCCGGCTCCAAGGCCGTCAATTTCTTAAACGTGTTTCGCGAGGAACGGGCAGTCGACTTCGTCGTCGATTTGAATCGCTTCAAGCAAGGCATGTTCATACCAGGGACCGGCCAGCAGATTGTCGCTCCGGAGTTCCTCACCAGCTATCGTCCGGATGTCGTGGTTGTGATGAACCCGATTTACCGAAGGGAGATCGTCTCCAGGCTTCACGATTTGGGACTCGACACCAAGGTGTTGCTGGCATGAACCCACGGGCCGAACAGGCCGGAGGTATTAACCATGTGCACCGTATTCGTTGATTCGTCAGCGTCCGGGCAGACGCGCCGCACGCGCCTCTACGGGGGAGATATCTTCACTTTTTCCCCGCGGCCAACCTCCGTGGCGCTCTGCGAGTTTGCTCGAACCATGATCGAAGACGCATTTCACGGTCTCGATCCGAGATACGCCCAATTCGAAATGCCAGTCGAGCGGTACGTGGAGATCGTTGCCCCGCTCAAACCGCGCTTTATTCACCATCCCAAAACGATGGAACTCTTGAAGGCCACGGTCAACGAATTCGGCTGCGACATGGAGCGAACCTACGTCGACGTCCCTCGCTTACGGATGGTTACCCACGGGGGCTATCTGACTTCGGGAGTGGGCTACGCGCATCACCCCCACCGTGACACCTGGTACTCGGCTCCTCTATGCCAGCTCAACTGGTGGCTGCCCATCTACGAACTCGAATCGGAAAACTCCATGGCATTTCATCCTCGCTATTGGAAGCAGCCCGTCCGCAACAGTTCCTCCGAGTTCAACTATTACGAGTGGAATGCCGTTGGACGGCAGACAGCCTCTCGGCAGATCCGGTCGGACACGCGCAAGCAGCCGCACGCGGTCGAGCCCATGGAGCTCGATCCCGAGATCCGGGCCGTGCCGCCGCCAGCCGGCATCGTTCTTTTCTCCGCGGCACAAATGCACTCGACCGTGCCCAATACTTCCGGACGCGCGCGTTACAGCATCGATTTCCGCACCATCCATATCGAAGACGCGGCCGCCAGGACCGGGGCGCCCAATCTCGATTCGGCGCCAACCGGCACGTCGCTGCGTGATTTCGTCCGCGGAACCGACTCCGCGCCCGTCTCCGAAGAGATTCTCGGGCTCTACGACACAGCACCTCCCACGAAAGGAGAGCTGATTTTTCGGCCTTAGGCGCGAGCCAGGCCGTAACAGCGCAACCATACCGTGCTTTCTCGATGGTGGAAAAACATTTGGCCCTACCGTGAGTTATTCTTTTTCTTGGCTTGGCGTGACGTGAAAATTCGGTACCGCCAAACGGTTATGGGAGCTAGTTGGGCGGTGCTGCAGCCCCTGGTCACGATGATTGTCTTCACCGTGCTCTTTGGTCGCATCGTCAAAGTGCCGAGCGACGGCATCCCCTATCCGTTGTTTTCCTATAGCGGGCTGCTCCTGTGGACCTACTTTTCGGTAGCTCTCACTGGGGGCGCCGGGTCTCTGGTCGGGAATTCTAATCTGATCGGCAAGGTCTATTTCCCCCGCGAGGCTCTCCCGGCCGCGCCGATCCTGGCAGCCTTGGTCGACCTGGGTGTCAGCATATTGCTGCTCTTCGGGCTGATGATCTATTACCACGCGCCATTCACCTGGCATCTGCTATTTCTGCCGTTTCTCGTCGTGGAATTGGCGGTATTCGTCATGGCCGTCAGCATGGCGCTGGCGGCGGTGAACGTCAAATACCGTGATGTGAAGCATGCGCTGCCATTCGTCATCCAGTTGTGGATGTTTCTCAGCCCCGTGATTTACCCAACGAGCATGGTTCCTGAGCGTTACCGCTTCCTGCTCGCTTTCAATCCGCTCACCGGCATCATCGAAACCTGGCGGGACTGCATCTTCCCGGGCCGGACGATGAACTGGTTTTTGCTCGAAGCATCTCTAGCCATTACCGTTCTCGTTTTATTCTTGGGGGCAAGTTACTTCAAGAGTACGGAACGGGCATTCGCCGATATCATCTAGGGGATCAAAAGAAATGCCACATGCCATTGCCGCCGAACATCTGACAAAACAGTACACGATCGGCCAACTCGCTCACGAGACCATGCTTCGAGACGCCATTGTGAGACTGGTGCGCCATCCATTCCGGCGCCGCTCCAAGGACGACATGACCGTCTGGGCTCTCCAGGATGTCTCGTTTGCGGTCGAGACCGGCGGCGTTGTGGGAATTATCGGGAGAAACGGCTCCGGTAAGAGCACGTTATTGAAAATCTTGTCCCGAATCACGTGGCCCACCTCGGGAACGATCAGTGTCCAGGGCCGCGTGGCCGCGCTCCTGGAGGTAGGGACCGGCTTCCACGAAGAGCTCACCGGCAGGGAAAACATCTATCTGAACGGTTCGGTACTCGGAATGAAGAAGCGCGACATCGATGCCCAGCTCGATGAAATCATCGATTTTGCAGGGGTTGGGCGATTCATCGATACCCCCATCAAGCGTTATTCCTCCGGCATGCGCTTGCGGCTCGGATTCGCTGTCGCCGCGCATCTCCGAACCGATGTCCTGCTCGTGGACGAAGTGCTGGCAGTCGGGGATGCCGAGTTCCAGAAGAAATGCCTCTCGAAGATCGAGAATCTCCATCGCGGTGGACGTACCGTACTCTTCGTCTCGCACAACATGGCAGCCATCGAACACCTATGCCCGCGCACGATCTGGATCCATGAAGGCAAGGTTCGCCAGGACGGGGAAACGGAGGAAGTGATTCGGGCCTACCTAGAGCACTTCGCCGATGGTCAATGCACAGGGTCGAATCTAGACGAGATTTCGGATCGCCAGGGTACGGGCGAAGTAAGATTCACCGGGATCAAGTTTCTGGATGAGGCGGGACGGCCGAAGCCCGTGATCCGTAGCGGCGATGCGGTTACCGTGAGGCTGTACTACCGGGCGTCGACCGACCTGCAGAACGCACAATTCGGGATCGGGTTGTTCACCGAGCGCGCCGTCAAGGTAGCAGTTATCGGCACTGTCGCCGCTGGGTACCAAATTCCCCTTTTGCCCTCCGGCGATAGCCATATTGACGTAACGTACGAATTTCTGAATCTCATGCCGGGACGCTACTCGATTTCGTTGTGGGCCACCGGGCCAAACCATTTCCACAGTGAGGAAAACAGCTGGGACATACTGGACAACTGCGCGACGTTGGACGTTGAGCCCTCGGATTTCTACAAGTCTGGCTCTGGAGTCGGTCCTACGTACGGCATCGTGCTTTTGCCCTGCAGGTGGAACCTGGGAAACGGTGCCATGCCGAGAGAAGGCACGGTGGGCGCCCCGCGTGCAAGCCGCTTCCACGGTGACCAAGCTGAAGCTGTGACGCCGATGCCGGAGATGAAACAATGAAGATCGCCTTTATCAACCACCCGATCTGTAACTTCGTCCCTCCACCGCAAGAAGGTTCTCTTGAGATCTGGGTTCACGAGGTTGCTCGGCGCTTGGCTAGGTCGTGCGAAGTGGTCGTCTATTCATCTCGTGGTTCCTTGCCGAGGGAGGAGTGGTGCGAAGGCGTACAATACCGGCGCATTTCAGACCCCAGTCGCGCGGAAAGGGTTATCCGGAGTATTCAAAGGCTCAAAGGCGGCTGGCGAGCGACCAGGGGCCTTCGGCAGGGCATGTACGACTACCGGTCCCGGCTCTACTACTTCGGATACAGCTATGGCGTTGCGATAGACCTGTTAAGCCAACATTGCGACGTGGCTCATGTGATGAACCTTTCGCAGTTCGTCCCCATCCTGCATGCACTGAATCCGCGCCTGAAGATTGGCCTGCACATGGAATGCGAGTGGCTCACGCGTCTGGATCGGAGCATGATCGAGAAGCGATTGAAAAATGCAGACCGGATCATCGGCTGTAGCGATTTCGTAACCAACCAAATCCGCGACGCTTTCCCGCGATTCGGCAGCCGTTGTTTGACTGTGTACAACGGCGTCAACGAGGAAGACTTCGTCCCGAACCGAAGCCAACGGGCCGGCGAGGACGGCGTGAGGCGAATCCTCTTTGTTGGCCGGGTTTCCCCTGAGAAGGGACTGCACGTCTTGCTCGACGCTTTTGCGATGGTGGTTAAGCGATATCCCCAGGCGAGACTGCAGATCATCGGGCCCCCTGCACAGTTCCCCTTCGATCTGCTTCCCACAGCCTGCAGTGCTGCCGAAACGTCCCGGTTGGCGCCTTTCTACGACGGAAAGGGGTACGTCTTCCACCTGAAAGAGCAGATTGCCTCACTGAAACTAGCTCAAGCCGTCACGTTCGTAGGCCGGCTGTCGCAACGCTCGCTTGCTCCCTCTTACCAGCAAACTGACGTCTTCGTCTTTCCCTCCGTATGGAACGAAACGTTTGGAATGCCGCTAACGGAGGCCATGTCTTCGGGAGTGCCCGTGGTGGCCACCCGCGTTGGTGGCATTCCGGAAGTTGTCGAAGATGGCAAAACGGGCCTTTTGGTTGAACCGAACGATCCCTCGGCTTTGGCTGAGGCCATTCTCCGGCTGCTCGACAATGAGGATCTCAGATTATCCATGGGCGAAGCGGCGAGGAGGCGGGCCATCGAGCTGTTTTCCTGGGATAAGGTTGCCCAGGACCTGCTGAATGTTTACAACGGCCTTGCGTCCGGAAGAGACCGGGTGCGGGATCACGCTTCCGTGGCTGTTTCCCAAAAGATAAGCGTCGAGACTCGATCTGGTAGCTCCAGAGCGAATACTCAGCCATGAGAGTTGGCATCGTCTATCAGCCCTTGGGAACGATGCCGCTTCCCGTAGGAGGGGGAGGCTCGATCGCCATTTTGACCTACGAGATTGCCCGTCGGCTGGCGAAATCCTGCGAGGTATTTGTATATTCCAGAGCCGAAAAGGTTCCCCGTAAACCTCAGATGGATAGGAGAGTTCTCTATCAGTGGTTGCCAACGTCCCTAGATAATAAGCTCTCGCGGATGTTCATCGACCACCCTCACATTGTCAGCCGAGCCCTGGGACTCCATAAGCCAATGCGTCCCTTCTTTGCCTGCGGAGCGAATAATCTCGAGTACGGCCTCAGAGTTGCCAGCAGTCTGAGAGCCCGAAAGTGCGACGTGGTCCACATCCACAATTATTCGCAAACCGTGTCGGCAGTGCGTGCGTTGAATCCCCGCGCGAAGATAGTCCTTCACATGCACTGCGAATGGCTCAATCAATTGGATCCCAAGATGATTCAACGCCGCCTGGCCAAGGTGAATTTGATCATCGGCTGCAGCGAGTTTATCACGGACAAAATTCGTAACACCTTCCCGCAATTCGCAGCTCGATGCCGCACTGTCTATAACGGCGTGGATGGCAGTATTTTCTCGCCAAACGGCCACTCCATGCCAACTCGCGACGAGAAGAAGCGGATCCTCTTTGTCGGCAGGATTGTGCCCGAGAAGGGCCCGCACGTCCTGCTGGAAGCTTTTCAGAAGGTGGCCGGGAGGCACCCTGAGGCAGAGCTCGTGATGGTCGGTCCGAAAGGCTTGACGCCTTGGGAGTTCGTCTTCTCTCTGAGCAACGACCCCCTCTTATCGCACATGGCACAGTTCTATAACGGGAATTACGACTCCGCATTGAAGACACTCGAGCCGCCCGCTACGCCTAGTCGTGTCTCGTACGTCGGTAACCTGCCTTACCCCTCGCTGCATGAATGCTACAAAACGGCAACTGTTCTCGTGTGTCCGTCGATATGGAACGAGCCCTATGGCATGCCAGTCGCTGAGGCGATGGCGGCTGGGCTCCCCGTCGTCGCCACGCGAAGCGGAGGCATCCCCGAAATCGTGGAGCACGAGAAAACTGGCCTTCTGGTGGAGCGAGGTGATCCTTCCTCTATGGCCGATGCGATCCTTCGTCTGCTTGAAGACGATGATCTGAGGCGGTCCATGGGGCGCGCAGGGAGGCAGCGAGTGTTGCAACATTTCACTTGGGACAAGACTACCCACAATCTGGCCGACCTCTACAGCGAACTCCTGGCCGATGGGAAGAGGTTAGGGAAATGAGACCGGAGGATCCACTCACACCATGGGTCAGCATTGGAATGCCTCTTTACAATGCGGAGCGATACCTTGCCCAAACCCTCGAATCGATCCTGAACCAGACGCTCGCGGATTTCGAACTGGTGATCTCCGACAACGGATCGAGCGACCAGACCGAGCAGATCTGCCGGGCCTACGCGGCCAAGGATGAGCGCATCCGGTATCACCGCGAAGACGTCAATCGCGGGGCAGCGTGGAATCATAACCGCGTTTTCGCGCTTTCCCGCGGTGAGTATTTCAAATGGGCCAGCTACGACGATTTGCTCGGCCCCGAATTTCTGGAGAGGTGCGTCGCGGTGCTCGACCAGAACCCCGCCGTCGTATCGTGCTGCACCACTTTCATGGATATCGACGATTTCGGGAATCCTCTGAAGAATAAGAGCTCGGGCGCCAGCAAGGCGCGCAAATCGCACCAGCGGCTTCGGGCCTTGATCAACAAAAGACACTCTTGTGAGGAGATTTACGGCGTGATGCGCGCAAGTATCCTCCGGAAGACGCCGCTCATCGCCCCCTACGTCGCATCCGATCAGAACTTGCTCGCGGAACTGGCCCTGTACGGCGAATTCCACGAAGTTCCCGAGGTCCTTTTCTTTCACAGATGGCATTCCAAGAGCACCTGCCAATTGTGGCCTTCCCCCGCCAACAGGAGTGCATGGTTCGATCCCCGCCTTGCCGGCCGGATCACGGCTCCTTATTGGCGACAAGGTGCGGAATACGTTCGGAGCCTTCATCGCGTCCGGCTGGGTTGGAAGCAACGCATGAAATGCTACCGGCAAATCCTGTGGTGGCTCGAAGACTGCCGTGGGGAACTGTATTGGGAGGGGCGACAATACCTGATTGACTGGGTAAAAGTGAAGATGCCTTGGGTCAGGATCACATGCCGGGCCATGCGTTTAGCAGATCGCGGTAAAAACCACTCAAAATTCCAACATCAGCCAAAAAGAGGAACAAAACAGCCGCTCAGGGCCACTTTTCCGCAGCCTGTTAGGGGCTCGTACATGAGGTTCGGAGTCCCGATCGGCACTCGGTATCGCGGGGATGGACATCTACCCGACTCGCATAGCTCTCTTGCGGGGCCGCATCGGAAGGAAGGAAATTCGGATGACGCCTAAAGTGTCTGTTTTAGTTCCGACATATAACCGGGCCGCGTTGCTTCCTGAGAGTCTGGAGAGCATTTTCTCCCAGACTGTACCGCCAAGCCAGGTAATCGTCATCAACGACGGATCCACGGACGACACGCGAAAGGTGGTGGAGTCTTACGGCCGAAAGATTGAGTATTTAGAGCAACAGCCAAATCAGGGCAAGTCAACCGCGTTGAATCTCGGAATGCAGCGGACTACCGGAGACTATGTTTGGATTATGGACGACGACGACATTGCATTTCCCGATGCCCTAGAGCGCCATCTCGCGATTCTCGAGCGCAATCCACAACTAGGGTTTACCTACAGCGGCGGTTCCGTCCCAGATGAAAATGGGATCCATCGAGTCTATATCCCTCCAGACTCTTCGAATCCGAATCTCCTTCTCTGCCTTTTGCGGGGCTATTTCTTGGGTTTGGAAGGGATATTGGTCCGAACTTCGTGCTATAGGGAGGTCGGAGAGTTCGACCCGGAGATGCTCCGATCACAAGATTACGAGATGACTATCCGTCTGCTCTATCGATTCCCGTGCGCGCGCATCGATGGCCCGACATTTGCGGTCCGCTGGGACTTTGCGCAGCGCGGGCCCGCGCGGGATCGTTTTCCCTTTCGCAAGGTGCTGCTGAAAGGAATGGAATATCAGCGAAAGGCGTTTCGCAAGGTACGGAAAGAGCTGCCACTGCACTGCTACCTTTCCGGTCCTACCGATACAACCGGCGAGTTGACTGCCAGCGACACACGGCGCGCGCTGCTCCGCCGCGCCAGCATCATGGCTTTGAAGGGCCTCCCTGCGGAAACGGCCGACGATTTGCGTCTAGCTGTTCTTGCATCGGCAGATCCTCTTTCGTCTGCCGAACGGTCGATTTTGTGGGAATTTGAATGGTGTGCTGACAAAGCGCCGGCCATGTTCGACCTGACGCGGAATCAAGCGGTGCTTCACAATGTAGCAGTGATCATGAAGAGTAAGGCACTTAAGGGCAAGGGGCTTGCCTTCGACATAAAATGTGATTGGGCTCGTGGTCTGTTTTGGCGAGTGAATCGCCTTTGGCGAGAAAATGACCGCACCCATGCCGTGGTGTTTCTCTTTTCTGCCTGCCGGATCATGGGAGTGCGTGGACTGCTCGAAGTCGGCTTCCAGAAGGCGCGGGCCTGGCGAGCCCCCAACAGCAACGGCGGCGCCAAAGCGGAGTTGGGGCCCGCCGGACCTCCGCAGCTACCTCAGCGGAGACAGGATGTGAGTTGAAGCTGCCGAGAAGCGGGGGAGACCGCCATGAAAATCACAGTTTTGATTGCAACGCGGGACCGCAGCGCCAGCCTTCGCAGCACGCTTGAGTCCCTGTTTTGCGACAGGAACCGGACTGCAGGGGATTGGGAAGCGGTCGTAGTGGATAACGGGTCCTCGGACGACACGCCCGAAGTGTGCGCCTCGTTTCGCGATAGGTTCCCCGGACAGTTTCGCTTTTACACGGAGAACAGGCAGGGGAAAAGTAATGCTTTGAACCTTGGCATCTCTATCGCTCGGGGAGAAGTTCTGGCGCTCACCGATGACGATGTCATTTGCGCCCCGGACTATATCGCAAGCATACACACTGTCTTCGAACGATATGCTGTCGATGCTGCTCAGGGCAGGGTCTTCGCGGACTGCACGACCGGCCTGCCTGAATGGATGTCTGAGGAACTGCACAGCATCATGGGCATTTCCGATTGCGGAGATGAAGTTCGAATTCCCTTCAAGCGCAGTCTTTTTGGCACGAACCTGGCTGTTTTCACAGAGACCGCCCGCGCCATCGGCGGTTTCGCGCCGGAACTGGGTGCTGGCTCGACCGTAGGCTTTTCCGAGGACACCGAATTTTCATTGAGATTGCGCCACGCTGGCTATAGGATCATTTATGCTCCTCAAATCGTAGTTCACCACCATTTGTCTCGCCACCGCTTGACTCGGCCATGTTTCTATAAACGTTATTTTCGCGATGGCCGTTCCCGGGCCTACTTCGCGCCCTACGAAGCACCCCTCTGGCGCTTTGGCCTTTACGTTGTGAAGAACTTGATTCTGAGCGAGCCGAAGGCCGCATGGTACCGGTGGAAAGGCCACCCGGCTGAGGCGATGGATTGCCAGTGCGACGCGCGTCGCCAGGCTGGATTCTTCTGGCAGCACTGCCTTTTTTATTTCGGCGTTCCCCGCCGGCTGACGCGAATTACCTCCTGGCCCGAACAGGTAAGCGAAGCCGGACTCGCCATGGAGCAGGTGCCGGCCGTTGATCACCCCGGCCGCGCGCAGACGGTCCGAGGCTGACCCATGCCGACCGAGGCGGACTGATGAACGTGACCGTAATTATAGCCACGCGGAATCGCAGCGAAGGTCTTCGTCATACGTTGGAGTCTATCCTTTGCGACGCCAATCTTAATCAGCCCGACTGGGAAGTTGTGGTCGTCGACAACGCTTCAGATGACGCAACACCCGAAGTCTGTAGAGCGTTCTGCAGCAAGCACCCGACGGCCATGCGCTACCTCGTGGAAAAACAGGTAGGCAAGAGCAACGCCCTCAATCTCGGCATTTCCGCCGCAAAGGGAGGGATTCTGGCGTTCACGGATGACGACGTCATTTGCGCTGACGATTATATTCCGAGCATCCTGAACGTATTTGAGAAAACATCCGCGGACGCCGCGCAAGGGCGGGTCTTTCTTGATTTCGAGGGAGGAGAGCCGCCCTGGATTTCCAGCCTTCACCGTGACTTTCTTAGCTGCTGCGACTACGGAGACGAAATTATTGAGTCCTTTACTCATCCCATTTCCGGCACAAACATGGTCGTCCGGGCAGAAGCTGCTCGGGCAGTCGGTGGCTTCGCCCCAGAGCTGGGTCCCGGTACAGCGGGGGGGTTCTCTGATGACACGGAGTTCTCATGGAGATTGAAACGGGCAGGTTGTAGACTGATTTACGCTCCTCAAATCGTTGCCCGCCACCAAGTGTCGCGCAACCGACTCACCAGGCGTTACCTCCGCGCTCGTTACTTTCGGCTGGGCCGCTCGCGCGCTTACTACGGTCCTTACGAGGCACCTCTTTGGCGGTTCGGCCTATACGTTGTAAAGAACTGGATGATTCGTGATGTGAAGGCGGTCTGGCATCGGCGGAATGGGCGGCTGGCGGAGGCTTTGGATTGCCAGTGCCAGGCGCGCTTCCAAGCCGGGTTCTTTTGGCAACACTGCCTCTTCTATTTCGGCGTTCCCCGCAGGCTGACTCGCGTTACCTCCTGGCCCGTGCAGGCAGCCGCTTGCGGCGAGGCCGTCGAACAGCAGCCTGGGGTTGACGCTGCTCATCAAGCGCAGGCGGCTCAGGGCTGACACATGCCTAAAGTCTCCGTCATCATCCCGACATTCAATTGCGAGCAATACATCGAGGAGTCGATCCTTTCCGTTACGTGCCAGACCGAAGGCGATCTCGAACTGATCGTCGTGGACGACGGCTCGACGGACGGTACCCTCGCCATACTGAGTCGTCTCGCCGCGGTGGACAATCGCATTCGCCTCTATTCCGGGCCCCACACGGGCTACCCTGGCGCACCGCGCAACCGCGGCCTCGCCCTCGCGCAAGGAGAATACATCAGCTTCCTGGACGGGGACGACCTGTACCACCCTGAAAAGTTCAGCAGGGCCTTGGCCACCCTGGAAGCACTTCCGGAGGCGGGCTTCGTGTTCCACGACTTCGTAGTCTTTGAGAATAATCCGGCCGAAGGAACAAGTTACCTGAAGAAGATCGGTTTCCTTCACGGGGCGAATAAGCACCTGACAGAAGCAGGATCGAAAACATATATGTGCGGCAGCGGTCTTTACTCCTTCACGTCGGTCCTCGAATTTGTCCCCTTCCATACGTCCTCAGTGACCTTGCGAAGGCATCTGCTCGATTCCGGAACGCTTTTCCTCCGCGAGGACATTCGTGTGGGAGACGACGCTGACTTTTGGTTCCGCCTGGCCATGCGGTGCCGGGCAGCATTCGTGGATGAAGTGCTGAGCTTCTACCGAAAACGGCCGGGGAGCATATCCTCCGATCCCGTCGAGTATCTGCTGGGTTCAATCCAAATTCACACGGAGAACCTCGAGCGAGGAAAGGGCATGTTCGAGGGGGAGGACGAAAGGTTGTACCGGGCGAAAATCGCCGGCAGGTTCTTCGATCTGGGGTACGAATACTTTCGCAGGGGCAACCGGCGAGAAGCCCGAATCGCGTATTCGAAATCGATCCACACGGACTTCACCGTGCGGAGCCTGGCAGCTTATCTGAAGACCTTCACACCCGAGACGTTCCTTCGGATCCGACGCACAGGCTCCCATTTTCGTCCAAGCGCCGTCGCCCATCCGATCGATTCAAAGCAGACTGGCGATGGGATTCACGAAGATTCTTACAAGGCAGGACAAAACGATGTGCGGCTGGCACGGAAAAACCCTGAGTTGCGGCGCTTCCTGGGTTCTACCTCCTATTCCGAAGACGGTTACCTCAAAATGAAAGCCAGGAAGCTGGCGGGCCAAATGCCCGTTCCATTCGAATGCCTGGCCGGAACGGCGCGCTGGCTCGCAGAACAGCTTCCCGAGGTGCGCCCTCTTCGCCATATTGGAGCACGTATGCTTTTGGCGCGCCGGTCCGTCGCAAGGCTGCGCGGGGCCGTTGCCGAGGCCGGAGGGTGGAAAGAATTCGAAAGTGAATTCAGCGTCGCTGTCCCGGTGCTTCTCTATCACAATGTGGGACCGCTTCGGCCGGGGACGAACCCGCGGATGACAATCTCCGCCGAGACATTCGAAGGACAGATTCGATGGCTCAGACGACACGGCTATACCGGGATTCGGCCCTCGGACTGGCTGGCATGGTGCCGTGAAGGGAAAAGATTGCCGGAAAAGCCCGTCATGATCACCTTCGATGACGCCTTCGCCGATTTCACCAAGTACGTTCTTCCTATTCTCGATCGATATGGCTTCACCTCTGCGATCTTTGTCGTACAAGACTGGGTTGGCGGCCGGAACAGGTGGTACGACAAGAAATACACTGTCACCTTGCCGTGCATGACCGGAGAACAAATACGCCAATGTGCGGCGGCCGGCGTTGAATTTGGAGCACATACTCGCACCCACCCCGACCTGAGAACCCTGACAGACGACGCCATCGCCAGTGAGATGCAAGGCAGTGCACAATACCTCTCGAGTCTTCTGAACAGACCCGTGACTTCTTTCGCCTATCCTTACGGCGTCTATTCCAAATCGGCCAAGGAAACTGCCGCGCATATCTTCGACCTTGCGTTTAGTTGCGAGGAGGGATTCAACGGGATTTGTACTGACCCCTACCTTCTCCGCCGTAAAGTGCTCCTGCCAGACGACACTCTTGGGGATCTGGCACTGTACATGAAATTCGGCTGGAGCCGAAGAAGCCTGGGCAAAAGGTGGAGGGCCCAGCGTGCGCGTTTACTTGGTGCGGGGCAGGCGAATCCCGCGAACCGACCGAACTGCAAAGTCTACGCCGGGGATGCTCACACGGTGCTGCGTAAGGAGGAACACAGCCAAAAAGAACTTACAGTTTCCAATTCCAAGGTGCCCAGAACGTGAGCATCGAGGCGCCAGCGTAACCGCTCCCCTGAGAGAGACGCGGGTAGGCCCTTCTAGTGGGAACCCGGACGCTCGCCCCCCACACAGCTGATCGCTGTTGACGGCAACACGTGCATCCTATCCCCTACTTCTCAAAAAGATCACAGCTCCAGCCTCGGTGGGTATGCGCTCGGCCTCGAGGGACGGAAACTCACTGCACCACAGTTCCGCCATTTTCCGCTCATCAGCCCTGTTTGCGTCGTCGATTAAAATCACAGCATCGTCCCGCAGGTGACTCCATATCAGCGGCAGTGCTGGATAGCGTGCCAGCTCCTGGAGGTCACCAGGCGGACCATCAACGATGACAAACTCGATTTCCTTCATGTCTTCCAGAGCTGCCGTGTCGTACCAAAGATGGTCGCGCCCTCGCATTTGTACCTGACGCAGTGGGGCGTGAACAACTCTAACCAAGTCACCCAAGCCATGTTTCTTCAGATTGCGGATGGTCGCCTCTGCGAAATCCCTATCGTGTTCTAGCGAAATCAGCATGCCTCCGCCAGCCTCCCTAAGGGCGTATCCCGCTACAAGAGTGGAAACGCCGCTTCCGAATTCCAAGGCTAGCTTGGGCCTTCGCTCGTGAACGGTATCTACAATTAAGTTTCCGAAATCGGGAGAGATGGCCCAATCCCGCATGGAAGGGAGGGGTGAAGTAACCTTCAACACGCCAAATAGTGAGAAAAGGGATTCGATTCGCCGATACTCCCGATACTGCCCTTCGATACCACTCCGAATGAGATTCATCTCCCGCGAAAGCACATCGAAGCGCCAAAGCGTGCCGCGGTAAAGTCCGATTTGCGCCGCCAAAACCGTCGGTACCGCCAACACGAGAAGCACAAGCAATGCATTTCCGCCCGATGTAAAGTGGAGTACAAGAGCCACAAGCGCGAACACAAACGTCAGGAGGAGGAGGAGATATTTGTCAGATCCCTCGAATCGCGTTGAAAATTTCACGACTCTGGCCCCTTCCTTCTGGGAACACCCACAAACTGGTCGCCGGGTGTTCGGTGGCGCGACTCGGCCGTTCGCGCCGCGCCACAGCACACTCCGGTAGGTTGCCAGAAATCTTCCAGTCAGGCCATCACCAAGGGCAGAGGCCCACGTTCGCCCCCGAATGAGGGACTTATCGTGCCGCCAGAATGTCACCGCTAATGTCCCTTGTCAACAAACAACCGGGGCTGTTTTCATACGTATTTGAAGTTGGAAGGTGAATTGCTAAGATAACGCGTGTGGGAAACATCCTTGGATATGATTATGCATAAATGAAGGACGATTCTATTCACAAATTGGATGAGATTTTTCGAGCGGTCTTCGACCTGCCAGAGGGCGCGGACGTCTCAAATGTCCAGCGGAACGGCGACGTTCCCTGGGACTCGCTGACTCTGGTCACCCTGGTCGCGGCCATCGAGAGTGAATTTCATTGCGAACTCGATGCCGCCGATGCGCTCGAATTGGTTTCCTATCAAGCCGCCCGCGCCTTGCTGGAAGAGAAAGGCGTATGATCGCGGCGGCAGGTCCGGACGGCAAAAGGTAGGAACAGCAGCCATGGATTTTCTCGAAGCGCACAAAACGGTGAAATCCTTTCCAGGCGGCGAAAGCCTGCGCTTTCTCATGGCGATGTCGGGCACTGCCGCCCAACTCGGAATCTTCCTTCGCGCCGCGGCAGCCAAACGGGACCGGTCCGCCTTGCCCAGGATGCTCCCCTTCAATACCCTCTCGCAGACTCTATTCACCGTCCCAGTGCCGGGTGAGACGGAGGTCTTCCTCCTGCTGCCCTGGGACTTCGTTCCGGAAGCCGACTGGCGCTCGGGCGTGCCGGCAGCCGGCATCACTCCTGCCGATGCGCGGGCCCGCGCCGAAAGCATCTGGAATCAGCTGAAGAGCCGGCCCGATGCGCGATTCTTCTTCCTGCCCGCTCCGTTGCCGCCGCTGTTTTCCGACCCGACTCAGGATGCCTCACTCGCCCGATGGATCACCGGTTTGGCCTGTTCGATCGACGCCCGCCTGCTTCCGGCGGAAGCGTTTTCCCTGGGAAATTATCTATTGTCCGGTTGCCCGGTCGCCGGTGCGTGGATGGGCCATTTGGCCGAGCAAATCATCGGGAGCCTCGCGTGCCATCGCCCGGAACCGTGCAAGGTTCTCGTGACCGACCTCGACGACACGATGTGGGGTGGCGTGGTCGCCGAAGAAGGTCTCGAAGGCATCCACTTCTCGCCCGAGGGAATCGGATACCGGCACTTCCTGTACCAAACGCTGCTCTCCAAATTGCGCCGCGAAGGGGCGCTTCTCGCCGCCGTCACCCGCAACGATCCCGATGTAGCTCTGGCGCCCCTGCGCGGCAACCACATGGTTCTCTCGGAGGCCGATTTCGTCTGCGTGCTGGCCAGCTATCACCCGAAGTCCGCCCAGATCGGCGAGATTGCCCGCCGCCTCGATCTCGGGCTGGATTCATTCGTCTTTGTCGATGACAATCCGGTCGAATTGGCCGAAGTATCGGCGCAGCTTCCACAAATCCATAGCCTTGCCTTCCCTTCCCGCGACGACGCTCTGCCGGCGTTATTTTCCCGCCTCTCGCAGCTCTTCGCCCGGTCGGTCCTCACCGCCGAGGATCGCGACCGCACCGACCTCTATCGCCGCCGCCTGGCCGGTGTGGCGCCCAGCAATGGGCAAGGCGCCGATCTCACCGAGTTCCTCGGCGGCCTGCGCATGAAGCTCATCATTCACGACCGCACACAAGGAAACCGCGCGCGGGCGCTTCAGCTCATCAACAAGACAAACCAATTCAACCTGAACGGCCTCCGCCTGCGGGATGAGGAAATCGCTCGCGCGATAGAGGCCGGCGGGCGGCTCTACGGCGCCAGCCTGGAGGATCGCACCGGATCGCACGGAGAGATCATGTCCTGCCTGCTGATGCCGGACGGGACCATCGAATCCTGGGTGATGTCCTGCCGCGTCTTCCAGCGGCGCGCCGAATATGCCTTCTTGAGCTGGCTGGGCGCGACAGATACCCCTCCCCAAGCCCTTCGCTTTTCCCCCACCGAGCGCAACCTGCCCCTCCAGGAGTTCCTGAAGGACCCCGCCTTCGCAAGCACCGGTAACGGCTTGGTACGCATCGACGCCGCCCGCTTTTCCCGGACCCATGCGAACGATCTCTCCCTGTTCACCGTGGATGCCCCGCGGGCGCACTCATGATCAAGCCGGCAAAGATCGGGCGCCCGGCGGCGGTTCAAGTGCTTCGTGCCGGCGACGAGCACGATGCCGCCGTTGCGGAGTTCTTTCGCGCCACGTGGGACCCGCGCGCCACCGCCGAGAGCGTCCGGCGTTCGAGGTGTTCCGCGGCCGCGGCCAACCCGGTCCGGCCGGGCGAGGAACCACCCAGCTTCATCTTTCTCCAGGACGACAGGGTTCTGGGTTACGTCGGCACGATCCCGATTCGGGTCTGGTCCGGCAGTGAGGAGCGGCCGGCGCACTGGATCAAGGGGCTAATGGTTCTGCCGGAATTTCGCAACGGCCCAATTGGGTTCTCGCTCCTCAAGGAGGCGGTCCGGAATCTGAACTGCTCGATGGCCTTGGCCGTGCTTCCGGTGGTCGTCGGCCTGTTCGAACGGCTGGGTTTTTCCGACCTCGGTACGCTCCCGAATTTGGTTCGCGTATTGCGGCCGGCGAGAGTGTTCGGCCAAGTCAACCTTGCCGAGATCGGCTTTTCCGGCTTGCCTCGATGGATCGGGCGAGCCGTCGCGCTGTCCCAGCGCATGGGCCTGGCATCGGCCGCGGGCATCTGCGCCGGTGCTTTATCGCGCGCGCGAATCGCCTTGCATGCCGGATTTCCGCGGTCCCTGGCCGTCGACAGGACACTACCCCAACCTTCCGAGATGGATGCCCTCTGGCTGCGGGCGAGGAAAACTTTTCCCGCCAGCCTGGTTCGTGACGGCCGCTACCTGAACTGGCGCTATCCGCACCCCGAATCGGGACCTTACCGGTTTGTGACGGTTCGCGAGGGGCGCGAAACCGTCTCCCTCGCGGTGGTCCGGCGCCCGCGGCCGAATGGAGACCCGCGCCTGCGCGGCATCGCCGTCGCCACCATTTCCGAATGGATTTTCCCTCTCGACCGGCCGCAGTCCGGCCTGGCCGCCCTGGCCGGCGCCGAACGGATCGCGCGCGATTTTGGCGCCGATGCGCTGTTGTGCAGCGCCAGCCATCCTCGCGCTCTCTCCCTCCTGCGCAGGCGCCACTACTTGAAGGCCCCCGCGAACGTGCATTTGCTGGTCCGGGAACCGGCGGGCGACCGTTCCCTGCCAAACATGTCCGCCGGCTGGTGGATCACCCGGGGCGATAGCGACGCGGACGAGGTTTTCTGACGGTGCGCGCCCTCGAATTCCCCGGAGGAAAGCGGTTTGCGTTCACGATCCTGGACGATACCGATGTCGCCACCGTGGACAACGTCAGGCCGATGTATCGTTTGCTTGAGCGGCTCGGCATGCGCACCACCAAAACGGTCTGGCCGCTTGCCTGCCCGGAAGGCAGTCCGAATTTCGGAACATCCGAGACGCTGGAGGATTCCGAATACCTCGCGTTCGTCCGAGACCTCGATCGCCGGGGCTTCGAACTGACCTGGCACGGCGCCACAATGGAGTCCAGCCGGCGCGACCGGACACTGGCCGGCCTGGAGCGTTTCCACGAGCTGATCGGGCATTATCCTCGCATCCACGCCAATCATGCCGAGAACCGCGAAAATCTATATTGGGGCGCCGGGCGAATCGACCTGCCCCTGTTGAAATTCCTCTTCGGCCTCTTGGCCCATCCCGCCGATTATTTTCTCGGGGATCGAGAAAGTTCCTCCTACTGGTGGGGCGACCTGTGCGCCCGCCACATCGTGTACGCGCGCAACCTCACCTTCAACAGGTTGAACGTGGCCTCGATCAACCCGAGCATGCCCTACCACGATCCCTCGCGGCCGCTGGTGCACGGCTGGTTTTCCGCCTCCGATGCCGAGGATGCGACCGCTTTCGCAAGCCTCCTTCATCCCCGAAACCAGCGCGCGCTCGAGGACGAAGGCGGTTTCAGCATCGTGGCCACTCACTTCGGCAAGGGATACGTGCGGAACTCCTCCGTTCAACCGCTGGTCGAGGAGCGCCTGCACATGCTGGCGAGAAGGCCCGGCTGGTTTCCGACTGCCGGAGAATTGCTCGACTGGCTGCGCGAGCACCGGGAAAGCGAGACCCTTCCGGCCGACGAGTGGTTGCGGATGCAGTGGTGCTGGGCGCGCGACCTATTCCTGCGCCACTGGAAGCGGCGATTCGCGTGGAGACGCCGTTGAGCCGGTTGAGGCCGCGCGGCGACCTTTCCTGAGAGGCCCGCCGGGCGAAGGTCCTCTTCGCCTCGGAGAAGCTCTCGCGGCAAAACCCCTCGCCGGAGCGCTCGATTTCGGGCCCGATACGCGGTAGCGTACCAGAAATGTGACGGCAAGTTGCAAGACTTTTCTCACGCAGGAACAAAGGCCCGGACGGCGAGCGTGGATTCGATGTCTCAAGTATTTGAGCGGATAAAGGATAGAGGTTGTGCCCAGCCAATTTATCGTGGTCCTCGAATTGCCCATGAACACTATGGTCCTAGTCCTCTAGTGGGAGCCCCGAGAACGCGAAAGACAACAACTTCTCGATGCACTCGGTCTGCCCAGCGGGACCGCGGCAGGACTTCAATCGAACGTATGCCAAGCCAGTAGGAACCGGCCATGCGCCATAAAAGGCAAAAAGTCATAGACATGCTGAATCGCATTTGCATGAGAGATCGAAACCGGCAAGCAGCCAGCAAGGCGGCCTTCCTGAGCACGAAAGCACCGGGGATGATCGAGCAGCACGGAAATGCATAACAAGGAATCAGATTCGAGCCCATCCGGGCAGCGTTCTTGTTCCTTCCTCTTGGGCGCGTGGGATCTCGGCTGCGAATATCCCAGGAGATGAGAACGATGGTCCGAAATCGAGTCAACGACATGAAATTCGATCTGGACGAGATACGGACGGTCTTCTTTCGCTGTAATGAATGCCGGACAGCGGTGAGTTTTCCCCGCATCCGGTGGGCACGGCTACCGGAACGCTGTCCGAATTGCGGATCGTCTTGGATGCAGGAACCCTCGGCGGCGCTGGCGTTTTCCGAGGATTCCGTCATTCGGGCTTTTCAGGCGGCAAATGCATTTCGCGACGCACTGCAAACGCTGGTCACCGTTGCTCGCTCCGCTGGATTTACCGTGGGGATGGAAGCCGAAGAGCGATCCGCAAGCACGAACGGCAGCTCGGAGGCAACATCCAGCGGAATGCGGAGAGTACCGCATGGCGGCGAAGAAGTGCCGTCCACCTAACTGCTTCCGTAGATAGCCCCGGATTCAGTCATCGCTGCAATCTTGTTTCAACACAAGGTAAGTGATTCCTTTCTGCTTGCCTCAATCGCCTGACTTTTGTGCCCCGACTCGCGGGACAAGCGAGTTGAACCGGAAACGCGTAGTACTATTACTGAGAGGCAGGGTATTGTCAACTTGGGCACTCTTGACAGTGCTTACCATTGCGAGGCATTCTGTCACCAATATTTCTTCCCGCATTTTTCGGCGCAGAACGAGCCTTCTGCACTGACCGACATGAGGAGCCTCACATGCCATTGCGAAGCGGAGAGCAGTCTCTCCCATTAGTCGCTGCGCTTTTGGACGAGAGCGAGCATCCGCTCTTGCTGGCCGATCGATCCGGGCGGGTACTCTACGCGAACTCATCTGCATGTAAACGGCTCGGGCTTCTCGGCCCGTGGAGTAAAGCCGCGCCGGCACTCGAGCACGAGATGCTAGGACCGCAATTGGACAGGGTTCTGTTGGGTCTGGAAAGCGGAGACAGCGGCGTGGGTTTGGATCTCCAATATGGCGGTAGCGGCGTGCATGCGCACGTACGGTGGCTTCCGAAATCCGATTGGTTACTGATGCGCCTTTCGCCAGGCGGAGGGGGGGAGGAAGCGGTCCCCGAAACGCCAGGGCTGCTGCGGCGGGACGAGATGCTCGCTGCTGCCGCAGAGCAGACAACTACCATCGACGCAGTGCTATCGGGGAAGGCCTCATCCGAAACCAGCGACACGGTCTGCGAGCCACTCGGTGATGGCATGTTCTTTCTGGCCTCCAGCCCGCAAATGAAGAAAATCAGGAAGCAAGTCATCCGCGTAGCTCCCGTGAATGTGCCCGTCCTGATTTCCGGCGAGAGCGGCACGGGCAAGGAAGTGATCGCGAGGATGATCCATCAGCACCGCACGAATAGAAACGGGCCTTTCATCAAGGTGAACTGCGCGGCCCTGCCTACGGAGCTGCTGGAATCCGAGCTTTTCGGCTACGAACAGGGAGCGTTCACCGGGGCGGTTCGGGCCAAGCCGGGGAAATTCGAACTGGCCAACCATGGAACCATTTTCCTGGACGAGATCGCCGAAATCAGCACTCACCTGCAGAGCAAGTTGCTTCACGTCCTGCAGGACGGCCAATTTTCGCGACTGGGGTCGCGGCACATGCTCCAGGTGGATGTGCGTGTGATTGCGGCGACGAACGTGGATGTGCAGGAGGCGATTCGACAGGGACGTTTTCGCGAGGACCTGTATTACCGCCTGAACGTGGTTCCCTGCCATCTACCGCCGCTTCGGGAGAGGGTCGCCGAAATCCCGCTGCTCTTTCAGTTGTTTCTCGATCGCTACTGCCGGGAATTTGGGAAGCAGGTAGTGTTGCCCAGTTTGGCGCTCCGGGAGGCGGCCGAGCGTTATTCGTGGCCCGGAAACGTGCGCGAACTGGAAAATTTCGTGAAACGCTATGTGATCCTGGCGGATGAGCAAGAGAGTCTGCAAGAAATGCTGGAGATGGAAACATCGCGCGGAATGGAAATCCAGGCACACTCCAACGGAAACAAGCCGCAGACGCTCAAAAGCTTGGTGCGTGGGTTGAAGGACGATGCCGAAATGGAAGCGATTGCCGATGCCCTGAAACAGACCAACTGGCGGCGCAAGGATACAGCGCGCATCCTGGGCATCAGCTATAAGGCGCTGTTATACAAAATGCGCCAGTTCGGCTTCACTCCTGCAAGTTCGAACGGGCATTCCCATCAAGAGACAGTGATCTGAAAGGAGGGCGATCGGTCAAATCCACTTTATCCTGGTTCCACATGTTTCTCGAAGACGGATGCCTGGCGCGCGCCAGTTGACCTCTTATCTCCGCCTTCCCGCATGCGAGCGGTCCGAACCGACTCCTATCTCCAGCTCGCGCGAACACCTCACAGCGCAGCCTTCCCGTAGTTTCACGCTCGCTCCGCAATCTACCATGGTTACAGGGGTACTGGGACACACTACACTTCCACGATCCTCGCAGAGAAGTTCCCGTACGCGAATGTGCAATAAACTTCCTCGTAATTTCTCCGTGGCAGGAAAGCTGTCATGGCGCCGCCCATGGAGGGGATTGCGATGTTACTAATGATGATTTGGCCATCCGTTCAGATGACCTTTCGTTTGCTTATGTTATGCAGAACGTACTCCGTGGACCTCCGAATTAGGCAGTACGCACTTTACACGCATTAGTGGCAACTATCGTGCATGCTATTTGTGCACTGTCTTTGCTCAATAGAAACGAAGGTGACCTCAGTGAACGCCCTTTCGAATTCGAGCCTTCCGGAAGAGTTCTCTCTTCCCCCCGAGAGCGTCATATATGGCAACTCTCCAGCCATGCAGGTGGTTCGTCATAAGGTGGATCGGGCGGCCAGCGCCAGCGTTCCCGTGCTGCTCGAAGGAGAAAGCGGAACGGGCAAGGACGTACTGGGGCGAATCATTCACTTACATTCGGTCTGGTGCCCCGGTCCATTCGTCAATGTGAATTGTCCGGCTATCCCCGGAACGCTGCTCGAAAGCGAACTCTTCGGTTACGAAAAGGGGGCCTTTACCGGCGCGTACGGCGCCAAGCCGGGCCGTGTGGAAATGGCCAACCGGGGGACGCTCTTCCTGGACGAGATCGGAGAAATGGATCCGCTTCTCCAGGCCAAATTGCTGCAGTTGTTGCAGGACGGGCGTTACTGCCGGATCGGTGCGCAACAGGACAGGCGGATCGAGGTGCGAATCATCTGCGCGACAAACCGCAATCTCGCCCAAGAGATCGAGGCCGGCGCGTTCCGGCAAGACCTCTTCTACCGGATCAACGTGCTCAACATCAGCCTGCCGCCTTTGCGGGAACGGCTGGGCGACCTGGACATCCTGGTGGATTTTTTTCTGCGTTCCTGCCGGGAGCTCTACGGCATGCCCGTCCGCCCGATTCCCCATGCCGTTTTGCAGCGAATGAAGCAGTATCGCTGGCCGGGCAATATCCGGGAGCTGGAAAACCTGATGCGTCGATATGTAATTTTCGGCTCCGACTCCTCCGTGATTCTCGATGCGCTCATTTCGCGAGCCGAAGACGGCGAATTCGATCTGGCGGTGGATGGAACATCTTCCCTGAAGGACATGACCCGGCAGGCAACCCGGACTCTCGAGCGCAGGATCATCCGCCGCACCCTCGAGATGCATGGGTGGAATCGCAAACGGGCTGCTCGCGCGCTGAACATCAGTTACCGCGCGCTCTTGTACAAGATCAAGGATGCAGGGATCGGCGCAAAGAGGCTCCCGGTCGAAATGCCGGAGGAAGAGGAGCGTCTGGTTGGTGCCGTGCCGGCGAGCGAGGAAGCGGCCAGCAAGAGAGGCTGCGAGAATGAAACAGAGCGATTCCCAGCATGTTCTGCCGCGGAAGAACGAACGCCGTCATAATCCGCGACTGAGGATCAATCCGCTTGTCTATGCCCGTGTTGCGCCGGATAACGGCGGAATTCTGCTCGATTTCGGCGACGGCGGCATGTGTATCAGCCTTGCTATCCCTCATGTCGTGTCCTCCCGGATTCATTTCTCCCTGGCCATCGAGGAACACCAGCAGATCGAAGGCACCGGGCATATCCGCTGGGTTTCGGAATCCGGCAGAAGGGCTGGAGTACAGTTCGCCGGATTTTCAGACGAATCGCGCGCGCGGCTCAGGGGATGGCTGGCCGTAAAGAATTCCGGGGCGGAGGAGGGCAAAGCGCCGCAATCGCCGGCGGGATCCACGCCCTTAGCGGCCCCCGAACAACGCGCCGATACCATCCCCGGACCAGAGCATTTGCCCACAGCGCCCGCCCATCCGGCCGCGGAGAACAACGCGGCAGTTCCCGGGAGGGAGGTATCCGATGCCGCTTTCGCTTCCTTGGCCGGGGAACGAAAACCGGAATTCTCTTTTCTCGCGCCACCACCACCACGACCGAGCGCCATGCCACCCGAGCAGGCTCCCCCGATTCAGTCCTCCCGGGAAGCCAGCCTTGGGCCAGCGGTCCCGGATACTCCGCTCTTTTTCTTGCCCCAAAGGCGCGAAGCCCAGGATGCTCCATCTTGGGGAACTCCCGAGCACCCATACGCATATTCCGGGGAGGAAACCAACACAGCGAGCACCGGCGACGAGGACAGTTCCGCTTTCCGCTCGGCCATACTAGCGACATCGAATTCCCCTCCCCGCGACACGAAGAAAAAAAGTCCCTTCAGGGCGATTCTGCTTGGCACGGCCATTTGCACCATACTGATTGCACTGTCTGTCGCGTTCTACGGCTACCCCGGCTCGTTCCGCCAGTTCTCGTGGTTCCCTGCGCCGATGCGATCGGAGTTTGTCTCGCCGCCGCCAAAGCAGGCCCGATCTCGCCGCGATCTGCGCAGAGCCCACAGGCGCCCGCTTCCCGTGCGCGACGGGCGCGCAGGCCAGCCCGTAACGCATGTAACGATTTTCTATGGTTCCCCGCAAGACCCGGCTCATTCATCGACGGAAGCAGCCGAGCCATTCCTTCCGGAATCGCTAACGACCGTCACACGCCAAAACTCCGTTCCGGGCCAAGCGCCACCGGCCACTTCGGCCGTGGGAGCCGCTCCCGTTTCAGGCCATGCCGCACCGCTATCCCCCGGACAGGCGGTCTCGATGTCATCGTCGGTTTTGATTACGCGGACTGAGGAGCCGACCGGCGCCCTGCGCAGCGATGGCGCGCTGGTCGAGGAGGGCACGCCCATTTCCATGCCCTTGCATCTGGCGAGTCAAACGTCGGTTCCGGAGCCGATCGTGGTCGATGCGGTGATTGGCATGGACGGACGTGTGAGGGATGTGCGGCTGATCAGCTCGCCAGCTTCCCAGCTGGCACGGGCCGTTGTGGAGGCGGTAAGTCAATGGCGCTACCGGCCATTCTATGAAAACGGCGCGCCGGCCGAATTCACCACGCGGATCACATTCGATTTTTCGGGGAATTCTCGCAAGCCGTGACCGATATGCGGCGCCATCCCGGTGGAAGCGGGCGCAAAGGCCATCAGGGGGACAGCCTGACAGCGGTGAAGTCACTGCTGATCAGCGGCGCCTACTTTCCGCCGCAAACGGGCGGGATTTCCAGGTACATGGCGTCGATTTGCGCGACGCTGGGCCGCGAAGAGATCTGTTGCCTCACGGGAGTCCGGCTGAACAACGGTAATCGTGAGAGGGAGGGGTGGCCGCGGGTATATCGGCGGCCGGCGGCCTTCGCCAAAGCTTGGCACGCACAGGCGCCATCTTTAGCCTTGGCGCTTATCCAGATCCTGTTGCGGGAGCGTCCGGGCGTCGTTCAAATCGCTACGACGCATGACGGCTCCATCGGCCTCTGGCTGCGGCGGCGATTCGGACTTCCCTATATGGTCTACGCGCACGGAAACGAAATCCTCGGCGCCACACAATCGGAGTGGGAAAAGCCAAGACAGAGCCTTCTCCAGGCTTCCCGCGTGCTTGCCGTCAGCCGATTCACCGCCTCGCTGGTTGCCAACACGGGCGTGAGTCCCGAAAGGATCGAGATCGTGCATCCGGGCTGCGATGTCGATTCGTTTCGGCCGCACCAACCAGGCAGCGCGCTCCGCGAGAGATTGCTGGGCAAGCGGCGTGGGCAGTCCATTATCTTGTCGGTTGGCAATCTGGTCTCGCGCAAGGGCCACGATATGGTGATTCGGGCCCTGGCGCGTCTCTCCGGCTCGACCCGGGAATTGACGTACTTGATCGTTGGCGATGGGCCTTATCGTTCCGCGCTCGAGGAACTCGCCTCCGCGCTGGGCGTTCGAGACCAGGTTGTATTTGCCGGGAAACTGGCCGAGGAAGAACTGCCGGACGCCTACGCGCTTTGCGACCTGTTCGTGCTGACCAGCCGCGAACAACTTGAGTCCTGCGATGTCGAAGGCTTCGGCATGGTATTCCTCGAAGCAAACGCATCGGGAAAGCCGGTGGTTGCCGGGCGATCGGGCGGCATCGGCGATGCCGTGGTGGACCAAGAGACCGGCCTGCTGGTCGATCCACTCGACCCGGCTTCGATTGCCGCGGCCGTCGAAAGGCTTCTGATGAACCACGAGCTTGCCTTACGCATGGGAGAACTCGGACGCGAACGCGCCGTGAGAGAGTTCAGTTGGCCGGTTGTCGCCGCACGGATACGAAAAATTTTGCGACAGGTTGCGCAGGAAGACTCGCGAAACGCTGCGCTTCCGGCTGAAAGCGGCCCGCGAGGAGGACCAACACCTATCCCTTCATGAACTCGAGAAGATAACTGGCCGATCATCTTTACAACTAACCTACCTGACGGCACACGCTCGACCACCTTGGATGATAGGCAGTATGCTGACACCATGGATCGAAGGGAGACCGAACACCTTCTCGAAGTTATCCGTCATGCGCGTGCGGCCGGTGAAAGCGTAGCGCTGGCGACCGTGGTGCGTGTAAAGGGCAACGCATACCGGCGCGAAGGCACCCGGATGGTCGTGCGTCAGAACGGGACATACGAATGCGCGCTGTCGGGTGGCTGTCTCGAACCGGAGGTAGCCGGCGCCGCCGCACGCGTAATCGCGACAGGTGAGCCGGTCGTTGTGAATTACAACCTCGCCGATGATTCGATCTGGGGATTGGGCATCGGCTGCACCGGCGCCGTCGACATCCGTATCGAGCGGATCGGGGACGATGCCATCGCGAACGAGTGGCTGACGGTCCTCGAACGCGGAGATGCAGCGGTTCTGGTCACGCCCCTGTCGGGCGTATCCGGGCGGATGATCGTTCGCGGCCCTCACGCGTCCGCCGGGGCCTTGAGCGATCCGGTCATCGAACAAGAGGCGATCGCGCGCGCCCAAAGTCGGCTGGGGGCCGCGCGCCCGCAGTCCGGTCCCGAACAGGGTTTCAGCGCGGAAATATTCTTCGAGGTCGCTAGCCGGCCGCCGGAACTGGCGATTTTCGGCGCCGGATTTGACGCCGTGCCGCTCTCGCAACTCGCCTGGAGGCTCGGCCTCGCGGTAAAGGTCATCGACGTCCGGGAAGCCTTTCTCACGCCGGCCCGTTTTCCCGGCGCCGCACTGGTGCGCGCGCATTTCAGTGAATTTGCGAAAAAGGTCAATTTACAGATGGGAAGCTTCGTGCTCGTGATGAACCATCATGCCGAGCGCGATCAAGAAAGCCTGCGCTTTAGCCTGGAGTCGGATGCCGCCTATATCGGGGTGCTCGGGCCCCGGTTGCGCTACGAGAAGCTGCTGGCCGATTTGGCGCGGCAGGGCTACGTGGCGGATTCCTCGAAGCTCTCGCGCGTGCGGAGTCCCGTGGGGCTTTCCCTGGGCGCGGAAACGCCCCAGGAGGTCGCGGTGTCGATTCTGGCGGAAATCCTGGCCCTTCGAAGCGGATTCGAAGGGGGCTTCCTCAGTGGCTCGCTTGCCAGCCTTCACCGTCCCGAAGACAGCCGGCTCCTGGCCCGCTCGTAATCCTCGGGCGTGTCGATGTCCAGCAGCAGATCGGGCGGGAAGTGAAGCACGACTGTCTGATCGCGGTGACGTTCGAGCACGGGCCGGGCGCCGCCCTCGATCCCCGCGAGTTCCGGAAAGATATCACGACTGAACAGGTGCGGAGGCGCCGTCACATCGCCGTAGCGGACGCTGACGATGGCCGGCGCCTGTTGCGAATAGGTATCAAGAATGGCTCGATATTCTTGCGCTGTCAGGAAGGGTTGGTCGGCTAGCGCGAACATGGCCGCCGTGCTACCCGCCAGGTGCTCGACCGCCGTACGGAACGAGCTTCCCATACCGGTTTCGTACCGGGGGTTCATCGCAAAACGCACGGGCAGTCCCACGAGCGCCGCGCGCATCCTTTCGTGCTCATGTCCCACAACGACCAGCACGTCCTCGAAACCGGCGTCACAGATCTGTCGCACGGTTCGCCGCACGATGGGTTCGTCGCCAAGCGGCAACAGGAGCTTGGGCTGCCCCATCCGGATCGACGCACCCGCAGCAAGAATAACCGCGCTTACCATCGAAGATCGGTCCACTGTACCCCAGTTCGGCGCACTTGTAGTAGAGTGGACCTAGACGAGTAGCGCACCCCTGCGACGCCGACGGGCAACGTCACGTGCGACGCCGCCAAGGCAGGAGGTTCGCCGTGATTCCCGCACCCTTCGAGTACTTCCGGGCCCACTCCATAGATGAAGCTTTTGCTCTTCTCCAGCAGCACGGGGGCGACGCCCGAGTATTGGCGGGAGGGCAAAGCCTAATCCCCGCGATGCGGTTTCGCCTGGCGCGTCCCGCCGTTCTGATCGACATCAACGCGGTCGGCGAATTGAGCTACCTCCGGCCAAACGGCAAGATACTGGCCATCGGGGCGATGGCCCGCGATAGCGATATCGAGCGCGCGCCATGGATCGGCGAGCGCCGCTGGAGTCTGCTGCATGACGTCTCGCGCGTGGTGGCCGATCCCATCGTGCGGCAAATGGGCACGGTGGTGGGCAGCCTCTGTCACAACGACCCATCCGGGGATTGGACGGCGACGGCCTTGGCCGCGCGCGCCGAAGTCATTGTGCGCGGCAAGACCGGACCACGCACCGTGGCCATCGACGACTTTCTGGTCGACAGTTTTGCCACCGCTGTCGGCGAAGGCGAGATGGCGCTGGCCGTCCATTTCCCCATGCCCGACGATCGCGCGGCCGGTTCCTACCAGAAGATTGAGCGCAAGGTGGGCGACTTCGCCACCGCCGCGGCCGCCGTGCAGCTCTGGTTGAATGAAGACGGCACGATCCGCGGCGCCGGCGTGGCCCTGTCGGCCGCCGGGCCCCGCGCCGTGCGCGTCGAGCAGGCCGAACGCCTGCTGGCCGGCCAAAAACCGAACCGGGAGCTGATTCGCGCCGCCGCCGATGCGGCGTCGCAAATCAGCTCCCCGCAGGCCGATCAGCGCGGCAGCATCGAATACAAAAAGAACCTGGCCGGCGTACTGGTGGCGCGGGGCTTGCGTCAGGCCATGGCGCGACTGGAGGTGCGGATATGAAAGTCAATGTCAAGGTCAACGGAATCTCCTACGAGCGGGAGGTCGAGCCGCGCACTCTGCTCGCCTACTTCCTGCGCGAAAGCTGCGGGTTGACAGGCACGCACGTCGGCTGCGACACCTCCAGTTGCGGCTGCTGCGTGGTGGTGATGAATGGCGACCGGGCCGTCAAATCGTGCACGATGTTCGCGGCGCAGGCTGACGGACACGAGGTTCTCACCGTAGAAGGCCTTGCCGACGGCGCGAAGCTCCATCCGCTGCAGCAGGGATTTTGGGATCAACACGGTCTGCAGTGCGGCTACTGCACGCCCGGAATGCTGCTCGCCTCCTACGCGCTGCTCCAACAAAACCCCGATCCGACCGAGGCCGAGATTCGCGAGGGGCTTGCCGGGAACCTATGCCGGTGCACCGGATATCAGAACATCGTGAAGGCCGTGCAGCAGGCGGCCGACGCGTTACGCCAACCCGTTGCCGCCAAGTGAGGCGGAACGCGAGGAGCGGCTATGAGCACTGAAGCGAAGCCCGTAGGCTCGTTGGGGGTCGCGATGAAGCGCAAGGAAGATCCGCGCTTCATTCAAGGCAAGGGACACTACGTCGACGACATTTCCCTGCCCGGCATGCTGTACATGGCCCTGGTGCGAAGCACGTACCCACATGCCGAAATCACCTCGATCGACATCGGCGAGGCGATGAAGGTGCCAGGCGTCAAGGCGGTAATTACCGGCCAGGACCTGGTCGCCGCCGGGCTCGGCTGGTTGCCGACATTTCACGGCCTGGACAAGCAGATGGTGCTCGCCGTCGGCAAGGTCCTGTTCCAGTATCAGGAAGTCGCCGCCGTGTTTGCCGAGACGCGCGGGGCGGCGGCCGACGGGGCCGAGGCGGTGCAGGTCGGCTACAAGCCGCTGCCGGTTGTCGCCGATCCGTTCACGGCCAAGGAAGACAAGGTCATCCTGCGTGCTGACCGCGAGCAGAAGACGAACCACATTTATCATTGGGAAGTTGGCGATAGGGACCGCACCGTACAGGCGCTGGCGGCCAGTCCCAAGCGAATCAGCCAGCGGATATGGTTCCAGCGCTGCCATCCGGCCCCCCTAGAACCGTGCGGCTGCGTGGCCCTGTTCGACACCATGGGGCGATTGCAATTCCACGTAACCTCGCAGGCGCCACACGTCTATCGCACCGCGCTCGCCATCGTAACCGGAATCCCCGAAGACAAGATTCATGTGATTTCGCCCGACATCGGCGGGGGCTTTGGCAACAAGGTGCCGGTGTACCCCGGCTACGTATGCGCCATCGTCGGCGCGCTGAAGCTGGCACGACCGGTCAAGTGGATCGAGACCCGGACCGAGAACCTAACGAGCACCGGCTTTGCGCGCGACTACCACATGGATGTGGAACTGGGCGCGACGGCCGAGGGCCGTCTCACGGCATTGCGCGTGTCGACGGCCGCCGATCATGGCGCCTTCGATGCGGCCGCGGATCCCACCAAGTATCCGGCCGGCATGTTCGGGGTGGTGACCGGCAGCTACGATATCCCCGCCGCGCACGCCGAAGTGGACGCGTACTTCACCAACAAAGCGCCCGGCGGCATTGCCTATCGCTGCTCCTTCCGCGTAACCGAAGCCAGCTTCGCGATCGAGCGCGCCATGGACATCCTCGCCGATGAGCTCCAGATGGACGCGGTGGAACTGCGCCGCAAGAACTTCATCCGCAAGGAGCAGTTCCCCTACCCGTCGCCGTTGGGCTTCACCTACGACAGCGGCGATTACCAGAAAACGCTCGACACGGCGCTCGAAAAGATCGGTTACAAGGAACTGCTCGCAGAGCAGGCGGCCAAGCGGGCCAAGGGCGAACTGATGGGCATTGGCATCTCGACATTCACGGAGGTCGTGGGGGCGGGGCCGTCCAAGCACTTCGACATCTTGGGCATCAAGATGTTCGACAGCGCCGAGATCCGCATCCACCCCACCGGCGCCGGTATCGTGAGAGCAGGCACCAAGTCGCAGGGGCAGGGCCACGAAACGACCTGGGCGCAGATCGTCGCCGAGGAGTTGGGGCTCGATCCGCAGAATATCATGGTGGAAGAGGGCGATACGGACACCGCCCCTTACGGCCTGGGCACTTACGCGAGCCGCAGCACGCCGGTCGCCGGAGCCGCGATCGCCATGGCGGCCCGCCGCATTCGCGAGAAGGCACGCAAGATCGCCGCACACCTGCTCGAGGTCGGCGAGGCCGACGTCGAGTGGAAGGACTATACGTTCCAGGTGAAGGGCGTCCCCGCGAAAAGCGTCACGATGAAGCAGGTGGCCTTCGCCGCGTACACGAACATGGCGCAGAACGAGCCGGGCCTCGAAGCCAGCTACTACTACGACCCGCCGAACATGACGTTCCCCAATGGAACTTACGTGGCCGTCGTGGATGTGGACCGTGAAACCGGCGAGGTGAAGGTGCGCAAATTTCTGGCAGTGGACGATTGCGGCACGATCATCAATCCCCTCATCGTAGAAGGACAGATTCATGGCGGCTTGACCGAGGGCTTCGCCATCGCGTTTATGCAGGAGATCCAATACGACGCCGAGGGCAACAACCTGAACACGAATTTCACCGATTACATGGTGCCGACTTCGCTTGAGACGCCGCACTGGGAAACAGCCAAGACCACCACTCCCAGTCCGCACCATCCGATCGGCGCGAAAGGCGTTGGCGAAAGCCCGAACGTCGGCAGCCCCGCGGCCTTCGTCAACGCCGTGATTGACGCGCTATCGCCGCTCGGCGTCCGGCACATCGACATGCCTCTGAGGCGAGACAAGGTGTGGCGCGCCATCCGCGACGCGCAAGCCCGGAGGAACCGGCCGTGAATCTACAGTACAGCGGCGAAGAAAAGATCCCCGCCAGCCCGGCGACCGTCTGGGCGTTCGTCCAGGATCCAGAGAAGGTGGCGCGTTGCCTGCCTGACGTCGTCGAAGTGAACGTGCAGGACCAGACGCACGTCGACGCCGTGGTGAAAGTAGCCGTCGGGCCGGTCCGCGGCAAATTCAAGCTGAAGATCGAGGTTGTGCCGGCCCCCTCGGGTCATCGGATCGATGTGAAGGCCTCCGGCGGAGGGTTTGGCAGCGCCGTGGATCTGACAGCGGGCGCCGATGTCGTTGATGCGGGCGACGGCACGACGCTCTTGAAGTGGACCGGGCAGGCCGTTGCCAGAGGTCCCGTCGCGACTGTCGGTGGACGCGTGCTCGATTCTCAAGCCAAGAAACTGATCGAGCAAGCGTTTGCCAACATACACCAGCAGCTTTCGGCTTGATGGGACGCTGACCGCATGAACGCAATGGACTTCTTCGACCGGATTGCGGCCTTGCGCCGTGAGGGGAAACCGTTCGCCCTGGCTACGGTCGTGGCGCGGCGAGCGCCCGTATCGGCTCACCTTGGCGACCGCGCGATTGTCTTCGCCGACGGCCGCATGGAAGGATTCATTGGCGGAGCATGCTCGCGCGAAATCATCCGGAAGCAGGCGCTCGAAGCGATCAAGGCCCGCTGTGCGCGTCTGGTATCGATTCGTCCGGACGCGGGCGAATCCGCCAAGCCCAGCGCCGAGCACGTCGTCGTGCCGATGACCTGCGTCTCGGAAGGCGCGATCAACGTCTACGTCGAGCCCATTGTGCGGCCGCGCCGCCTCATTGTTGCGGGGGCCACGCCGGTGGCCGACGCGCTAGCGCGCCTGGCTCGCAGCATGGATTACGATGTCGCGCGAGTAGTGGATCGCGCCGAGATCCGCGATATCGAGCGGGAAGCCATGACGCTTGGCATGCATGTGGTCGCGCTCGAAGACTTCAAGAAGTTTCTCGAAGAGGCCGGCGCCGCAGGAGCGGACACGGCGGCGGTTGTCGCATCCCAAGGTCACTATGACGAACGGGCGCTGGAGTTGATTTTGAAGCACGGCTTGCCGTACACCGGACTGGTTGCGTCGCGTAAACGAGGCCAGTCAGTTCAGGCGCTCCTCCGGGAAAGCGGCGCGCCCGGGGCGGAGACGATCCGCATTCCTGCCGGGATCGATCTAGGCGCCCGGACCCCGCCTGAGGTTGCGCTGTCGATCCTCGCCGAGATCGTTCAATCTCATCCTAGCGGCGCGCCCACGAAGGCCGTTGAGGCCCCGCGAGCCGAACTCGCCGCGGAACCGGCAATAACCAGCGCCACCGATCCCGTGTGCGGGATGCAGGTCGAGATGGCGACCGCGCGGCACACGGCAACCGCCGGCGGCGTCGTCTACTACTTCTGCTGCGCCGGCTGCCGCGCGACATTTCTCAAAGATCCCTCGCCCTATCGGCCGGCCACCGCCTGATGGATGCCCCAACCATTCGCGCGCGTTTTCGCGACCGCGGCTTCGTTGCCGGCGAGGCGTTCGCGACCGCATTGCAAATCATGCTCGCCCTGGAGAAGCCGCTGCTCATCGAAGGGCCGGCTGGCGTCGGCAAGACCGAGAGCGCCAAGGTCCTGGCGGAAGTGCTCGAAACGCGGCTGATTCGCCTGCAGTGTTACGAGGGGCTCGACGCGATGGCGGCACTCTACGAATGGAATTACCCGCGTCAGATGCTGCATGCGCGCCTGAGCGAAACCGTCGACCTGACCATCGAGCAGCGGGAAGCGCAGATCTTCAGCGAAAAGTTCCTGCTCAAGCGGCCCTTGCTCGAGGCGATCACGCAAGACCGATCGCCGGTTCTGTTGATCGATGAAGTCGATCGCGCAGACGAGGCATTCGAAGCGTTTCTTCTCGAACTCTTGGCGGAGTGGCAAGTCACGATTCCCGAGTTGGGCGCGATTCGGGCGAGGAACAAGCCTCACGTCGTCGTCACCAGCAATCGCACCCGGGAACTCTCCGACGCCCTCCGCCGGCGATGCCTCTTTCTGTGGCTGCCGTATCCGTCCCTGGAGCAGGAAATCGACATTCTCCATGCCCGCGTGCCCGGTCTATCGGATCGGCTCGCACGGCAGATCGCGCAGATGATGCAGCTGCTCCGCGGCTTATCCCTCCAAAAAGCGCCTGGCGTCGCCGAGAGCCTCGATTGGGCGATGGCGCTCATGCACCTGCACCGCGACCATCTCGACGCGCAAATCGTCGAGGAAACGCTCGGCTGCGTGCTGAAAGTGCACGAGGATCGCGAAATTATTGCTGAACATCATGAGGCAATCGAGCCCCTTCTCGTTGATGCCTCCCCACGCGTCGAATCGCGTGTGGCGGACTTTGGCCTGGGTTCGGTCTCGACGCCGCGCTCCTGATGTACCCATTCGGCAGCCTTCCCAGCAATCTGATTGGATTCGGCGACTTCTTGCGCCGCGAGTATAAATTCCAGATCGGTTCCGGCGAGCTGCACGATACCGCGCGAGCGCTCGAGCTCGTGGACCTTGCCAACGAGATCCGCGTTCGCGATGCGCTCCGGCCCATTCTCAGCCGAACGCTCGAAGATGCTGCCGTTTTCGATCACGCATTCACCACTTTTTTCTTTCCGCCTCCCAAAGGTGTAACGCAGGAAGGACTGGGACCATTGCGCCTCGGAGTTGGCCCCGAAACCGCTTTACACGAAAAGCGTGTCGAGGCCGGCCCCCAGGCCGCACCGGACGAGGCTGAAGAAGAGGAAGGGGCCAAGGTAGCCGGCGAAACCTTCACACCGCTAGCCGAAAGCGAGCCCGGAGCCGCGCCGGCGCTTCTCGCACGGACGAGCTACAGCCCGCTCGAAGCCGAATCCGCCCGAGGCGCACCCGTATTGAGGCGTGCAGAGCCTGCGTGGCGCGACGCCGCGCGCGTGCTCGTCCGCCGTCTCCATCTGGGACTCTCACGCCGGTGGCGATCAGCAGCCAGAGGACCGCGGTTCGATCTTCGGCGGACGCTGAGGGCCAGTCTCCAGACAGGCGGCGAGGCGATTACGGCGCGGTGGCTGCGGCGTCCAAGGCGCGCGCCCAGATTCGTGCTGTTGATTGACGGCAGCCGCTCCATGGGGCCGTACACGCAGACCGCGCTCGAGGTCGCCGCCGCCATGGCCAGCGCCACGATGAGACTCGAGGTATTCACGTTTTCGACCGCGCTTCAGCGCGTGACGAACGACGTGCGGCGTTCCGCGGCGGGAGAGGCGCGCCGCCTCGAACACCTGCGGCATGCGTGGGCCGGAGGCACCAGTATCGGTCCGTGTTTGCGCGAATTCCTCCGCCGATTCGGCGAACGAACGATGGGACGAGCAACCGTCGTAATGATCGTGAGCGACGGGCTCGACGTAGGCGAGCCGGGCGTGCTGCGCGACGCCATGCGCGAGCTGCACCAGCGATCGGCTGGCCTGGTATGGTTGAATCCTCTGCTCGAAACGGCCGGATACGAGCCAACAGCCTCGGGAATGCGCGCGGCCCGCCCCTACATCACAACCTTCGCCAGCGCCAATGACGTGGAGGGTTTCGCGCGGCTGTCGCGTCTGGTGCGCGTGCGGACATGAAAGCTGCGTCCGTGCGCCCCTTTAGAATTCGAGCGGACCGATAGATATTCTCTCCCTTCCCGGGGTTCGCGCGGCCTGGCAGTTGACTTTCATCCGGGAATTGCTCCCACGAGCGCAGCGGCGAAGGAGTTCGCCCCTAACCGCTGTCCTTGTCCAGTTGCGGAGGCGGCTTGCCCTCTTCGAGTGTGCCAACAAGATTCTTACTGGAATCCGCAAGCCCGATGAGCCTGTCGCGTGCAAGCGGTGGACATGCAGACATGCCCAGAGCCGGCAGAATGCCCGGATTAGCTCTGATTACATCCGGCGTAATCGTGGTCAAGTCTTTGGTGAGAGTGAGCCCTGCTCGACGCTCTCAATGGTTTTCTTGCGGGTATCCCGGTACGCCTTGGGCGCAAACTTCATGAACCACTTATTGAACTGGTCAACTGAAGTGCGCGTGTCGGCCTTCCACAAATGTGGCTTGTCGGCATCAATGGGCATGAGTTAATTTAACAGCCACCTAATAGATTCCAACTCTTTCCGCACCCCTCCGCTGGTTCCCCTAACGTGAGAGCCTCAAGCATCCGGTTGTCACTCGTGCCGCTGAAAAATAACGCACAAAACCGGATCATTGGCCTTATCTGCCCCTTTTTGCCCCCCCCCCCCGCGAATTTGCTAAGTTTCCATCCATCAGGAAGATGGATGGTAGGGGCGGTGGGGATCGAACCCACGACCTTCGGCTTAAAAGGCCGCTGCTCTACCACTGAGCTACGCCCCTATGCGGCTCAGTTTACCGTATCTAGCATCACTCGCCTAAAACGACGTTTCCGCCAGGCGCCAGCCGTGGTGCAAATCCGTGCGTCTGAAATTCTCGCCGTTTTCATGCGTCCGGATGCGGGAGGCTTTTCGGAGACAGAAAAAAATCCCGGAAGGCAAAAAACAGAGCGGAGATGGACGCTCCTGTCCCTTTTGAGCCGCGTCCCTGAATCTTCAGGTCTCGCCGCCCTCGCCGCTCGCCCAAGCAGCTTCCCTCAAAGAGAAATCTTCAGTGGACGGGAGCGATCTCGAGGGTGTCCCCGATTTCCGTTTCCGACCGGTGAATCGTGTGAACGGGAAATTCCAGGACGCTGTTAGCCTTCAAACACACCCGCGAGATCCGGAAGGGGCGAACGAATTCCTGCATCCCCACGACCCGGCCATCCTTGTCGACGAAAACCAGGTCGATGGGAAACAACATGCCGATCGTGTGGATACCGCAGGAAGGGGTAATCCACAACCCCCTGCCCGGGCGCGCCCAACGGCGAGTCTTCCCCAGCAGACCGATTAGACGCCGCAGATACGTGTTTGCGACTACGACTTGCGTGGCCACAAACGTCTGCCGAGTCTTGTTGTACACGTACACCCCGTCCCGCTCACGCACGGCTTTCGAGTCCTCTCCCTCATGCCTCTAAGAACAACCCCCGGAACCCTGGCCCTTATTTACTCAGAGGCCTTGCTCCGACGCCGCCGGATGATAATGAACAGCACGACCACGAACAGGATCGCTGCAACTATCTGGATTGGGCTCATCATTCGCTCCTTCGGTCCTCGCTCTTGATTTGGTCGATGCCTAACTTAACCCGAAATCCTTGGTTGCGCCCTCGCCGCGTTTCCTCGCGGCGGTCAGCCGGCCGGACTCCGATTATCCGCCGCCGGTCAAGACCGGCAACAGCTCGTGCATGATCGCAATCATGCCGGGGCCCAAAATCACCACCATCAAAGCCGGAAAAATGAAAAACACCAGCGGCGGCACCATCTTGACGGTCGTTTTCGCAGCCTGTTCCTCCGCCCGCTGGCGGCGCTTCAACCGGAGATCGTCCGAGAACACCCGCAACGATTGCGCCAAGCTCGTCCCAAACCGGTCGGTCTGAATCAGCATGGCCACCAGCCCCTTGATGTCCTCGACGCCGGTGCGGGTGGCCAGTTCCCGGAGCGCTTCCAGGCGGTTTTTGCCCAATTGCGTTTCCATGTTGACCATCTGCAACTCTTCGCTCAGTTCCGGATGGGCATGCCGCAATTCCTGCGAAACCCGGAGAATCGCCTGATCCAACCCGAGCCCGGCCTCCATGCTAATGACCAGCAGATCGAGCGCGTCGGGCAGAGAAAGCTGCAACCGGTGCTGCCTCTTGCGCACGACTTGAGTCACGTAGAATTCCGGGGCCATATAGCCGATGATCCCGGTGATGACCAGGATGATCAGCGGATTCTGCTGGTAAAATCCCGTGAAATAGACCACCGCCAGCAGAAGAACCGGTAGCAGCAACCGCACTCCCCGCAATACCATAACCGACTGAGGATTCCGGTAACCGGCCCGAATCAACATTCGCTGCGTTTTGGAAATCGACTGGGAAGACGGGGGCATCAACTTGCCCACTTTCACCAGCGCACTTTCCACCCTCATTTTCTGCTTTTCGGGGAAGGACGGTTCGAGGCTCTTCGACCCGAAATGCCAGAGGTTTGACAGGCGTTCGGCAATCCCGGCGCTGCCGCCTTGTACAAGGCCGTACGCAACCGCTCCGAAAACCGCCAAGGTTGCAAGGAATGTAAACACCACGATCAAAGGCATCTCGCCCTCCGCACCTTACACCTCGATATGCACGATCTTCCACAAAATGATCGACCCGACCAACTGCAACGTCCCGGCGATCAGCAACATCCAGTGGCCCAACGTTTCGGTGAACAATGGCTTCATGTAGGTTGGATTCAACGTATTCAGCAGGAACATCATCAACGGGGGCAGCGCGATCAGAATACCCGCCGTCATTCGCCCCTGGGCCGTACGGATTCTCACTTCGCCGCGAATCCGGAACCGCTCCCGAATGACTCGCGATAGATTATCCAGAATTTCCGCCAGGTTGCCCCCGGTCTCCTTCTGGATCAACATGGCCGTCACGAAGAAGCGGACGTCCAGCAGCGGGATGCGCTCGGTCAAGTTCAGCAATGCATCTCGCAACGGAAGGCCGAAATTCTGCTCCTCGAACGTCGTTCGGAATTCGCCAGCGACCGGGTCCGCCATTTCCTTCCCCACCATCTCCAACCCGGTCGTTATCGCGTGCCCGGCGCGCACGGCGCGCGCCAGCAAATCGAGCGCTTCCGGAAAGTGCTTCTCGAACTCCCGGAAACGCCGAGTGCGCTTGAAGGCGACCACCGCCATCGGGATCGTAGCCGCGAGCAATCCGGCGGCGAGAGCGATCAAAATGTAGGGCGAAACCACCGCCACAATCAGGTACGCGCCGACGCCGATCACCATGCTGAGCAGGAGAATCTTTCCCGGTTTGCTCCTTACTCCGGCCTGCTCGATATAATCGCTGAACCGCTTGGCCCAACCCCAACGGACCAGCAGCTTATTCAGCGCCGGCACATCGCTCAGCAACTCATCCCGGACCAATTGCAAACCCAGCGTCAGGTTGCCGCGCTGCTCGGCGCGCTGCACCGCCTCGAAGCGCTTGCGGATGATCTGTTCGCTGGGGGTGCCGCTGCCCATCGTGAAAAACAGCAGGATGATGGCTAGCACCGCCAGAAATGTGAAAAATGCGACTAGTAAGGCCACGTTCGTCCCTCAGGCAATCTCCGGGTGCAGCCGCTCGAACATGTCCATCGGCAGCCGGATTCCCGCCACCAGCAACCGCTCGGCGAACTTCGGCCGAACGCCGGTCGCGGTAAAATCTCCAAGCACTTGGCCGTTCGGCCCGATGCCCTTCTTCTGGAACACAAAGATATCCTGCATGGTAATGATCTCGCCTTCCATGCCGGTAATTTCGGAGATATTGGTCACCTTGCGCGTGCCGTCGCTCTGCCGGCTGACTTGCACGACCACGTCGACGGCCGCCGCGATCTGGCGGCGAATCGCCGACTCCGGCAGATTCAGATTGGCCATGGCCACCATCGTTTCCAGACGACTCAAGGCGTCCCGGGGCGTGTTCGCATGGACGGTCGTGAGGGAACCGTCGTGGCCCGTGTTCATGGCCTGGAGCATGTCGAGAGCCTCTTCCCCTCGAACCTCTCCGACCAGGATCCGGTCGGGGCGCATACGCAAGGCGTTGATCACGAGTTGCCGTTGGCGGATGGCTCCCTGGCCCTCGATATTGGGCGGACGAGTCTCCAGACGAACGACATGGCGTTGGTGAAGCTGCAATTCGGCCGCGTCCTCGATCGTGATGATCCGCTCACGATCGGAAATGAACTGCGAAAGCATGTTCAGCAGCGTCGTTTTGCCCGCGCCGGTGCCGCCCGAAATCAGAATGTTCAGCCGCGCCTGCACGCATCCTTTGAGCAGGTCCAGCATCTGGGTGGTCAGCGAGAGGTTGTGCACCAAATCGTCAGCCTTCAATCGCTCGCGGCCGAAGCGCCGGATGGAGAGCGCGGGGCCGTCGATCGACAGCGGGGGAATGATAGCGTTTACGCGCGAACCGTCCGGCAGCCGCGCGTCCACCATGGGCGACGATTCGTCGACGCGCCGCCCCACCGCCGAAACGATTCGATCGATAACCGTCATCAAGTGCTGGTCATCCCGGAATTGGATCGGCGTGGGCTCCAAAATCCCATTCCGCTCGATGTAGACCTGCTTGTGCGTGTTGACCAGGATGTCGGAGATCGAGGAATCGTTCAGCAGAGGCTCCAGCGGACCGAGCCCGAACACCTCGTTCATCACTTCCTGCGAAAGCCGCTCCCGCTCCTGCAGGGTCATGGGAGTGGATTCGCCCATGACGAGGCTCTCCAATATCTGCGAGACCTCGCGCCGCACCTGGTCGCGATCCGACTCGGTCAGCCGTTCCAGATCGAGTTTTTGAATCAACTTCCGGTGAATGGCCGCCTTGACGGCGGAGAAGTCCACGCGAGTGGTCGGCACAGCTCAGCTCCCCTTCTTCGACGGGAAAAGAAAGTTGAATCCGCCTATTTTGGCCTCTTTGGGGGCCGTTTCAACTCCGGCCAGTTGGGCAGCCAGCTGGGCGAACTTGGAAACGAGCGGATTATTGTGATTGCCCATGAGCGGCGTGCCCATGTTGATCGCGTCGCTCACCTGTTTATAGTCGTTGGGAATCACCGAAGAGATCTGGTGCTTGATATTTTTTTCCACGGTTTTCAGGGCTTCCTGATCGGCGCGGCGCCACCGGTTAATTAGGATCTGCAGCCGGCTCGATTCCACACCCATCCCAAGCAGCGCCAGCAAGTGCCGCTCGAGCGCCCAGAGCGCCGGCACGTTCGTCTCCGCCACCAGCACGATGGCCCGCGCCGACCGCAACACGGGAATCCATTCCGTCGAAAACTGGGTCCCGTAGTCCACGACCACCGCGTCGAAACTGCTCTGCGCGACGTTGATCACGCGCCCCGTCGCGCCCATGGGAATCCGTTCCCATTCCTCCGGCTGCGTCACGCCTCCGAGCAATTTCAGGCCACTGCGGTGGTCGGTGAGCAGCCCGCCGAAAAAGTGCACGTCGAGCCGGTTCATATTCTCCACCGCGTCGCGGATGTTGAACCGGGGAGTAAGATTCAGCATCAGGTGGGTCTGGCCCAAGGGGCGCCCAAAGTCCATCAGCACCGTGCTCTTCTTCAGATTGCGCGAAAGCTGCACGGCCAGGTTCACGGCGATCGTGGTCGTTCCGACTCCGCCTTTTGCCCCCATGACCACGATGAGCCGCTCGTTCGCCCGCTTGTCGGGCCCGCTGCTCTCAGCCGCGAAGCGCTGGAGGGTCTGGCGAAGCACCTCGCTTGAGACGGGTTTGGCCAGAAACTCCTGCACCCCGCTCCGCATCGCGTCCAACAAAAGCTGAGGATCGGGCTCGGGATGCATCGAGTAGGCAATAATGCGCACCGCCGGCTGCAGCGCACGGATGTGTTTTGCCAGAGCGAAGTACGGATCCGGATCGCGACCCAGGTCGAGCAGGACCACGTCCACGCTGCAATCGCCGGCTTCCGGAAGATCGTCTGCCGAGACTCTCCATTCATGCACCTCGCCGACCAACCCCGTCTGCTCGAGCGAGGCCCTCAGTTGCTGACTGTTGTTGACGTCAGCGCTCGCAATAAAGCCCCTTAGCATGGACTCTTCTTCTGTCTCCCTGTCCCACCGTACCGCTCGCCCCGCTCCGTTTTCACTTCTTGCTGGGCTGACTTATCTTGCCCAGGGGAGGAACCGTGCTCGTCCCAGCCAAGAATGGCACTTTAAATTTTGGCCCTTGCGGCGCCTGGCCGGGCCCATATGGAGTCACAATATGTGGAGTCACAAGCACCAGCAGCTCGGAATGCGACTTCGTATTCGACCAACTGCGGAACAGCTTGCCAATGACCGGAACGTCCCCAAGCCACGGAATTTTGTCCATGGTCCGCTGTACTTGATTGTTCATCAAGCCCGCGATGGCAAACGTCTGGCCGTTCTTCAGCAGCATTTCGGTCGATACGCGCCGGGTCGAAAGCGCCGGAATTAGAAACCCTTGCAGTTGCAAGGCATTCTGATAGTCCAGCGAGCTGACCTCCGGGGCAACTTTTAAATCTATCTTACCATCGGCCGTCAGCCTGGGGGTGAAATTCAAACGAACCCCGAAATCCTTGAATTCCACCGTGACGGTTGGGACCGATCCGGCCGACCCGCCCTGGATCACGGGGAACGGAAACTGACCACCCGCGAGGAAGCTGGCTTGCTTTCCCGTCTCGGTCAGAAGGTTCGGCTCGGCAAGGATTTGCAACAAGCCATGCGATTCCAGCGCCTGCATCGTGATCCCCATATTGAGGTCCGGCCGGAAGATGAAAAGATTCAAGATGCTCTGGGCTGTCAGGGTGGCCGAGCTGTCGCTGACCGACGCTGCCGATAGCGGCCCGAATTGCTGGGTTTGTGCGACGCCCAGCGTACGGGTTGTCGAACCACCGGGCAGGGTAAAGAAGTTGAATCCCCACGACCGGGCAGCGGTCAGATCCACCTCGGCGATTTTCACCTGGAGCAGGATTTCTCCCTCGGCCGGAGCCGTGGGCACCTGGATCAGGCTGATGACCTTGGGAACCTCCGCCGAAACCAGTTCGTAGATGCGGGAGGCAATCGCCGCCGAGGAAGCATGCCCGGTTAGCATGACGATATTTTTCGACGCCTCGATTTGCACGTGCTCGGAGGGAAACACCTCGTGAATCTTCTGGCTGAGCGCGAGCACGTCGACGTCTACGTAGAGGTCGAATGTCTCCGTCTCTCCGTTTTGCCCCCAAAGGATCATCGTCACTGCGCCCGGCGTCTTTCCGTTCACCAGTACCTGATAGGGACTGATGACGATGGCCTCGGCAATATCCGGATTGGCAACCGAGATCCGGATGATTCGCACGGGCGAGGTGATCACCAGGGATCGATTCACGAGCAGGTGCAGCGTCTGCGGCAGCGACGCGCTCACCGCCGGTTGCTGCCCCGCTCCCAGATTCAACGAAAACACCAACAGCAATATCAGGCCCAGCCATGCACTCCGCTTTGCGCTCGCCATATCCCTCACCGGCCTTAGTGATTCGGGAACGTCTTCGTTTCCCGCTTGGTTCCACTGATGACTTCCACTACGTAGGGCGGCGGCGCTTGCGGCACCGCGCGGCGCCGTTCAATCCGCCTCCTCGTCGGCCTGGGCCCTGCGGCCCCGGTCGGACTGAGCAATACGGACTGGAGAACGGACGGAGGATGCACAATCTTCGTGTCAATCGTATTCCGCAGTGCGAGCTGAATCCGGGCCTGCGTAGCGGCCAGAGTCAGCTTGTCGGCATCTTCGGGCGAAACCAGCAACGTCACGACCGGCACCGTATGGGGTTTGCCTTGCGCGTCCCGCTGAACCTGCTCGCCCGCCGCCAGCACCTTCACATCCTCGAGCACCGTCTTGCTGAGTTGCTCGTTTCCGCCGCCGCTGCCCGGGTTCCCCACCGCGATCACATCCACCATCGTGCCCGGCGCAACGAAACCAGCCACTCCGATCACCTGGTTCACGGCTACCGATACCGCCCGCATACCGACCGGAATTGTCGCCGGCAGGCCCGCGCCCGCCTCACGCGGCGCCAGCTTCGGCTCCAAAATCGGCTCGTTCTGCACCACGTTGGTGATCAACGCTCGTCCCATAACGTCCTGCGTCCGCGTGAACATTCCCGGCAGCGGCTCGTTCCCGGGCCAGGAAACCAATTTCACGTCGTGCGCGTCGAGAGGCGTACCGAGCGCCAGGGGCATCGCCGCCACCACGATCTGCGTCGACGCCACCTGCTGTTGCCGCACGACAGGTGTCTGGCGAATCTGCCGGTACACAAACGTACTGGCCAGCACTGCTATTACCACCGCTGCCGCCAAACCGATCAGTAACCGCCTTCGGTTCATCTCCCCGTTCCCCTTTCCCTTACCACCCGAGCCAGGCGGCCGAAAGCGCAACAGCCGTGGCCACGGCCGCTACCGCTCCAAAAGGCAGCTTGATCAGTGGAGGAGCATCGATCGAAATGTTGGGATTAGGCTGCAAGCCAAACACGACGAATCCATGCACCAATTCCCATAAATTCCACAACGTCGATTTTACGCGGCGCTGGCGCACCATCTCCACCATGCCCCACCCCGCCGCCATGAAGACCGATATGAGCAAAATCTTGATGGTCTCGCTCGGACCCACCATCGCGCCAAGCGCCCCCATCAGTTTCCAATCTCCCGCTCCTAACCCGCGCAGAAGGACCAACGGCAGCAGGATCACCAGTCCCAGGCCAGCCCCTTCCACGCTCAGCAGGAATCCCTTCCAGCCTGTCAGCAGGCTGTTCACCAGAACTCCCAGCAATAGCGCCGGAACCGTCAGACGGTTCGGAATTTTGCGATTGCGCAAATCCCCCATCCCGGCAACCAGGGCCAAGGCCACCGCGAGAACCCACGGCAGATGCAGACTCACAAATTGGGTGTTCATCAACATTTCTCTAGCAGCCAGGCAGTCATATTAGCAGGTGATTGCTTCGGAAGTACCGGTTCCTGAGTGCAGGGTTTACATTCTGACCACTGTTGCCTTCCTCGCCCCCTCCGCAGCTCCAGGCCGGAACCGTAAGAATACAAACCGTTCCGATCGAGTGGGGTGTCGCAGCCGGCCATGTCTGGACGCCCACTGCGTGCCCCTGGCACCCGATTCGTCCGCAAGAGTGGTCGCCAGCCGTCCGGGGACCCGAAGGGAAACGCTCCCGGCCTGACAACCTGACACTCGAAGCGCCGCTGATTGCGCACGCCAACTTCCCCAGGTCTGGAATGGCAACAATCGGGATCCGAACAGATAACAGCCCCTACCGGACCAGGTCCTGACGCAGATCTTCCTGCAAAAGCCCGGAGAAGCGATTCTTCATTGTGGCCTGGTCTGGGGGTACGGCTGAGGGTGCAGATAAGATGAACAAGCTTGCCATTCGTCCACTGGAGGGGTTTCGACCCCTCCAGTGAACCGAATGAGTAGCTGCCGAACCGGACTAGCTTCCGGTCCCGGCTGCAGACATCAGGTTTGCTGAAGCGTTGCTGAAAGCGTCGCTGATCGCACTTGCCAGGCTCTTCATCGCTGCAATTGCACCCAACGCGATGAGCACGACTAGCAAAGCGTACTCGACCAGGTCCTGACCTTCTTCTTCTTTCCACAGACGATAGAGCAGGTTCTTCATTACCTTCCCTCCTTGAGGAGCGGTGTTCGACGCAGTCGACCTGCGCGATACGGCTTACATTCATGCACTTGCGCTGCCAAAACTCACCCGGCGCCAATCCCCACGAGAAACGTGGCTCATCCGCCAATACCCATGCTTTTGATTGTCTGGATTCTGACCGCACTTTAGCTCGTCCAATCGCCTCAATATGTTCACTGCAGGGCTTTTGCCGCCCGTTACGATGCATGCATCGAGCCAGTTTGTACCTTCTATACCCTTTGCTCATTAGTTCTGGAACCTTAAACACTTATGGCCTACATAGCGGCCATTGACTCCCCCACCTAACCCCGGCGCATCGCCAGAACGTCATGTTTTGGTGACACAAGCCTCTTTCAGCGAGCTGGCTTGGAAACGCATCACGACTTGCCTGTGGGTGCCTGCGGGTATTTGCCGTGGAAAACGAAAATATCCGCCATTTTGTCCTGGTAGATGAGCGACCACCCCCGCGAGGCCTTCAAGTACGTGGCCAGAATCGAATTCGCCGGCATAAACACAGACCGGATGTCATATTTCGCCAACACGAACGGCGTGTCCGCATTCAATCTGGTGACATCCAGATAGTCCTTGAGCACCCCGCCGTATTCGTAGATGTCGGCTCGCCCGTCGATGAAAACCGGATGCGAAGTCCCGAATGTCCAGATCAGGTACCCACCCCAGCCGTACTCGTTCAACATCGGCCCGGGCACTTCATGCGTTTTCAGGTAGGAGATGGCAGTGATCGGATATGTCTTCCCGAGCCTCTTGTCGATTTTCTTGGGCGACGGGAAGAAGTAGATGAGCCCGAACACGATCAGTGCGATCAGAACGGCATTCAACGCGTATTGGTCCTTGCTGGGAGCGTAGGGAGTCAGCCACCGGCCCAAAACCCTGGTCAGCCACGGCAGGCAGGCAAAAACCAGAACGGTGATAAAGCGTATGTGTATGGCCCCGGCGAATATCGTCACCAGCAGAAAAACCAGGTCGAAGAGGCGAAATCGGGGCTTCCACCAGAGTTGGACCAGGAACAGGCCCAGGAGGATTAAAAGGAATGCCTTGCCCCACGGGGCGCCGAAACTCACCGGTTGCCATTCCTGGATGCTCTTAATATTCAACGGCTGGAATAGCATCATTTGCAGCGGATAGGAAGCCAGCTTCGTCCCGTAGGGCGTCAGCGGAAGCAGCGCCAACGACGCCAGAGCCGTCAGCAAAAGGTTCCGGCTTTGCCGCGTCGTCCACTTCTTTGCCTCGATATTGCCCCACTCGAATTGGAATAGTCCGCAGAGCCAGAACACGCCGAAAATTCCCAACCCTATAAAAAACGACCCATGTGTATTCACCCACACAAGAAACAGCGGCGGTATGGCCCAGAGGACTTTTTCGTGACCTTGGCGGTAAAGCTCCATCAAAATCAGGAGAACAAGCAGAAAGGAGTATGCAAGCACCTGCGGCCGCAACGTGAAAAAGGCAGCTTCCAGCGGCAAAAGAAGCGCGCACGCCGCCAGCGAGGCCTTTACGTTCCCCGTGCAGACCGTCCCGTAAACGTACAACAACAACATCAACAGGCCGGACAGGACCGAGAGCAACATCAGAAGCCCCGTCACCCCATGACCGCCCGCCCAGCCGATCAGCACTTCCCCCAGCCATTCGTAGGAGATCCACGGATTTCCATGCACGGTAAACGAATAAATGTCGTGCGCCGGAAAATGATGCGTCGCCAGAATCAGCTGGCCCACTTTCGCGTGCCACCACGTATCGGGATCGGCCAGGTGAATGCGCGCCTGAAAGGCGGAAACACCCGCCAGAAGCGCACCCAGAAAAACAGGGAAAGATATTAGCTTCTTCCATGGAGCGGAGGGTTTCTGTTCCTCGATTCGAGCTTCCTCGTCCATAACGCCGCTCGTGCTTACCATGATTGCCGGTTGCTCCGCATGTTTGAAGTCATCAACTGGAGACACATCATTCCTTTCCGGTTGTATAGGGAGCAATTAGGGTACCAGAACGCAATCGAATCCATTTCCGAATGCTCCAATCGCAAGCTGGCGGAACGGCTGTTCCGCGCCCGTTGCGATTAGCGTTTCATCCCGCGATCGAACGCGCCCGAATCCGCCGCCTCCTCCACCTTCCATGAGGACGCGCAACTCATCGCCGCGCACTCACTCGGGAAAACATTCGCAGATCTTCCGGCCGGAATGTTTTGGAAATTCCCGCAGGCGGGCCGCGCCGAGCGCCGCCGCCCAATCGATCGTTTCGATCAGTTGTGGATCAGCCGCACGGGAATCGCCGAACCGGTGGTGGCGGGCACGGGCGTCGAGCCGCTTTGCGAACCGGTTCCTCCGCAGCCCGAGATGTTCAATACGTAGGCGTACACCGTGTGTTGTGGCGCGCCTTCGCTGGCAAGGAAAAGCTGTAAGAATCCCTGCACGCTCACCGACACGCTGGCCGCGCAAGAATTGCCAGGGCAAAGATTCGTTCCATCATACAGAGGCAGAGTGACCACGGAATCGCTCGTCGTGAGAACCGTTCCAGACGGCTGCGTGTACGGGTTGTTGGCGCCCGAATAAATCGTATAGGGAATCGTGGGATCGGTCTGATTTTGAAAACTGATCGTGTCCTGTCCCGACCCGCTGTTTCCCTCGTGGATCAGGCAATCGACGCCTTGGCCCGTGGGTCCCGTCTTGTCGCCCGAAACCGGATTGATCGTCTTGTCTCCGCAGACGATCGCTGCGGTGCTGCAGCATTCGATGAACTCGCGATATCGCGACGCGCTGTCGGAGGTCGAATTCTGTTTATCGGCCTGCGCGCAATTCGGGCAGACGAACGTGACATTCGTTCCCGGCAAAAAAACGGGGTAAAACTGGCTGGGAGCCGGCGCCTGCGAAGGATCTCCCGCCTTGATATTCATATATTCCCCGATCGCGCCCCCCGACCCGCTCGAACTCCATAATGACGGATTGACAACCTGGCCGAGATCATCGGCTGGAATAGCCGGTTGGTTTGTCAGTTGCGTGGGCTGCGTCTCCGGATAAACGAAATATTCCGGATACGCACCTTGAGCCGCCTGCGCTTTGGTTTGCGGACAGACCGTATTCGCTTCATAACCGTCGGACTGGGTAGCCACGACGGAGTGATCCGGATCGCAGTTCGGCATTAGCCACGGCTTCAGGCATTCCGCCGTGCTCGACGGCCCCTCCGGGCCGGTGGGGTTGTAGGCTTCCGCCGTCGCCGAGGCCAATACGGGTACCGTGGAAATACCGAATATTTTCATGAAATACGTCGGCATGTTCTCGTACACCTGAACTGTGATGCGCGGATCATTGGAGGTGGAAAAATCGAAGCAGCCGCCGGAAACGCTCGTCGGCGCCGGGCAACTCGCGTTGAAATTGGTCGTATCGAGGCCGGGGCTCCGCCCGACCACCAGGTTGGCATTACCCACCTGAGTTGCCTGTGTGGCGGCCGTGGTCTGCGCCGCCCCGGCGGTCGTCAGCCCAATCGTTATCCCGCTCGTAACGAACGTATCCGCGCCGGCCAGCGCGGCCGCGTCCGCGGAGCGCTGCGCCTCGTTGCGCGCCACGTACAGCGTCGCCAAATCGACTCCCAATCCCGCAAGGGCCAAAATCAGCACCAGACCCAGAGCCACCAGAACCAGGCTCACCCCACGCTCCGCTCTTCGCTCGCCGCTCACCGCTGGTTCGCTCATTTCCTATTCGCCCCTTAATATTGCGCAATGTTCGGCATCGTCGAGTAGACCTGAATCGGTATCGTCGATGCATAGCCCGACGAGCCGCTAAACAAACGGATGACGTGGTCGAACCCGAATGACCAGCTATACGGATACGTCAGCGTGACGATGGTCGAACTGACGCAAGTCTCCCCTGCCCCGCATGCGCCTCCCGAAGGCCCCACGCTTACGTTGGGTTCGATCTTCAATCCGTAGCTGGTTCCGCTCTCGTAATAGGTATAGGCCTCCGCCGGCGCCGTCGAGCCGCTGGAATCCGCGACGGTCCCGGGGCTCGAACATCCGGTACTGACGGTGCTGCTGGTCGTTCCGCTAATGCCCATGAATGCCGGATTGATTTTTTCCCCAATCAGGTATTCGGCCACCTGCTGGCAAAGGTCCTGGATCGTTGTCGGGTTGTTATTCGTCAGGTCGGCCTTCAATTGGTTGCCGCCAAGGCGCGCCCCATCCCGTGCGGCGTTGGCTAAAACCTGCCGGGCGTTCCATGCCTGGGCAAAATCGGCTACTCCTGCGACCAACACCAGCAGAATGGGCAGCACCAATGCCAGTTCCACCAGTTGCCCGCCCCGTTCCCTGCGTCCGATCCGCATGCGCTTGGCAGCTCTCATCGGCTCACTCCCTCCCTATGGAGGACACGATCCTCCACCCAACGGATCGTTCTCCAGCCGCATCTGCACGTTCGTCTTCAGATCGACCGTCCCCAGGTTCATGGGAATAAATGGCAGCGCGATCTTGTACGGATACTGAAAGGTGATATAGGCTCCGCAGACCTGCTGATTCGGATCGAGCCACGTGTATCCCTGCGCGTAGCTGCCTGTGAGCACGGGGTTGGTCGTATCGATGTCGGCCGCTTGTAGCGAGGAGAACACGACATTCTGGATGTCGCTGTTCGATTCGTAGCTGTTGCCGCAGGTGGCGCAGGATGTCGTCACCGCCTGCCGCACCCCCTCGCGCGCCGCCCGCGTCATGGACTGGTAGATATCCCAGCCCCGGGCGAAGACGAAAAGCGCCATCAGGATCAGGATGACAACGGGCAACACCAGGGCGGCTTCGAAGACTTCGGCGCCCCGCTCGCCGGCGGGGTTCGGGGAAAGGGTCCGGGAAGGGGTTACCAATCGATTACGCATGGTGTATTGCTACATTATGCAATGCCTTTTCTGCCAGCAGTTCCAGACTGACTGTGCTCAACTAGTCTACGGAACTGTTCTAGTACCGTGAACGGCGTTCTGGTCTCTTCCAGGCTCTCGCCGATCTGCTGAATCTTCTCCGCGCTTACGTTTCCGAGCGCGTAGCCGGCTTTCTGCAGATAGCCGATCCGTTCCGGCACGAGTCCCATCACGCGCGCGGCCGTCGCGTCCACCGCCACGGGATCGTCGCCCATCACCAGCACGCCGGCGGCTTTCGCGGTTCCCTGAATCGGCCCGTTGCCTTCCATGGCCACGATACCGTCGACGATCGAGAAGTCGGGCCGCAGGGTGGTCGAGAGATCGAGGATCGAATTTTCGATTCCCGCCCAGTGCAGCACGTTTTTCGGCCATCCGTAGCAACTGCCGGGCACGGTGCCGAACAGGTTTTTGAGGGAAAGCGTCACGCCCGCCCAGTGATGCGTTTTCATCTTCGGAAGCGACACCACCAAATCCGCTTCGAGCACGGCCACCGGCAGAAACAGCCGGCGCAATTTCGATGCGCGCGTCCGCAAATTCACTGGCCGCACCTCGTCCAGATTCAGATCCACGAACTGGCCGTCCAATCGCCCCACCCAGTCGCGCAGCCGGATGGTCTCCAAAATCCCTTCGACGTCGCGCTCGTGCCCGGGCCCCTCGGCAATCACCACGGGTGAAGCGCCCAGGCGCAAGAAAGCCTCGCGAGCCGCCGCGATCACCGCCGGGTGGGTATTGATGAGGTTGCCGGGATCCGGCTGCACCAGGTTGGGTTTCAGCAGGACGCTCTTGCCCGCGACCGGCAGCCGGAATTCCCGCAGGGTCTCGGAGACGATCCCGGCGAGCTCGCCCCCGTAGTCCACGGCCTTGCGGATCGCCACACGGGAAGGCGGGCGGCTAGAAGCCGGAATCAGAGGCTGGGTCGAAATGGCCACGAGATCTCCCCGTTACTCCCTGGCCGGTGCCCAGCGCAGCAGATCCGGCCCGGGACTCAGAGCGTATGCCGCTTGCGCGAATGCCATGACACTGCCCAGAAAATCGCCCGTTTCAAAATGCCCCGCCAGCTTGCTCTCGAAGCCCTGCGCGGACCGCCCGGCGGCGTCCAATGCGAGATAGGCAAGCGCCAGGGAGCTGGGCCCGTCGATCGCATCGAACTCGGACGATAGCCAATCCAAGCTGCGCTGAATTTCTGCCTTCGCCGCCTGCTCTTGCAACGCGAGCAGCGCCCAGGCCGTCGGTCCGATCTGCGGAACCCCCGCCACGCCGTATATCTTGGGATTTCCCGAGTTCCATCCCCCATCCGGGCACATCCGATCGTACAGCATTGCCTCGCCCATTTGCCGGCGCTCGCCGGAACCGGATGGAACCAGTTCGGCGGGCAACGCATGCAAAAAAAGCAGGGCTACCGACGTCGGCTCGACCCAGCCCGCCGTGCCCGGCGTCCAACTCCATCCCCGCAGCGCCACATCCTGTTCCACGACCTTTTTGCCATGCATTAGCTGCAACAGGCGCCAGCGAAGCCCCCCCCTCGCCGAACGGCTGCGGCATACCCAGCGGGCGGCGCTCGCGACTGCCGGCAACGGACCACCGGTGGCGAGCAGCGCCAAGCCCACCAGCGCCGTTACCCAATTTCCCTGGAGGGTTTCGGGGCGCGTCGGCCAGGACCCATCGCCGAGCTGGGCGCCGGCCAGCCAGCGTTTGCCGCGCTCGATGCCCTCAGCGGCGGCGTCCGTCTTGGCCAGCCCCAACAAGCACCACGCCGTGGCTTCCACCGCGCTGCTCGTGCCGGCGTGATAACCCCAGCCGCCGTCCGCATTCTGAGCTTGGCGGAGAAACGGCAGGCACACACTTTCCCGGAATCCCCCGCCGGAGCCTTCGGTCGATTTCAGCACATTCACCACGGCTCCGGGCGGGTCCATTTCGGCCGCGCCGCCTCCGGCTTCAGATCAAGCGCTGCGGCGGAGTCGGCGATTCCGGCTCTTCAGCTTCGGCCGGCTGATCTTCTTGAATGTCGAGTTGATTGATGAGGCGATGCAGGTAGGTACGCGCCACCCCGAGCATGCGGGCGCTTTCCGCTTTGCGCCAGCTGCATTCCCGCAAGGTGCGCAGGATCAGACGCCGCTTGAACTCCCGGACTTCTCCCTCGTAGGTGCGCGCCAGTACGGCGGCCTTCGAGACGTCGCGCGCCGACCGGCTCAGGTGCCACACGTCGATGCTGTTGCCTTGCGTCAAAGCCACGGCGCGCTCGACGGTGTTCGAAAGTTCCCTCACGTTTCCGGGCCATTCGTACTCCTCGAGAGCGTGCAGCGCCCAGGGAGAAAACCGCCGGACATCCTTGCCAAACTGCTTGGCGAACCGCTCGAGAAAATGCTGCGCCAGGAATTGAATGTCGTCCTTGCGATCGCGCAGCGGCGGCAGATAGATTTCCACCACGTTCAAGCGGTAGTAGAGATCCTCGCGAAATTTATTCTGCCGTACCAGAACCTCCAGATCCTGATTCGTGGCGCTGAGCACGCGGATGTTGACCGTTTGCGAACGGTTGTTGCCGAGGCGCTCGAAGGTCCTCTCCTGCAGCACGCGCAAAAGTTTCGGCTGCAGCCCCACGCCCACGTCTCCGATCTCGTCGAGGAACAGCGTGCCGCCATCGGCGGCCTCCACGCGGCCCCGGCGCATCGTCACGGCCCCGGTGAAGGCGCCGCGCTCGTGACCGAATAACTCGTCCTCGATCAGCGTCTCGGGCAAATTCACGCAACTGAAGGCCACGAACGCGGCGCCGCATCGCGGGCTCATCCGGTGAATCGCGCGCGCCAGCAACTCTTTCCCCGTGCCGGTTTCCCCGGTAATCAGCACGTTGATGTCGTATCCGGCCACCTTTTCGGCCATGCCGAATACTTCCTGCATCGGCGCGGACGAGCCAATCAGATCGCAAACCTGGCGCGGTCCGGTTTGCTCGCTGCGCAGGCGCGCCAACTCGAGCTCGGCCTGGTGGAATTTGTTCGCCCGCCGCAGAACCACCCGCAATTCATTTAGGTTGGGCGGACCGGAAATCGTGTCGAAGGCGCCATGCTCGATCACCTTCACTTCCAGGCGACGATCATCGCCGCCCAGAATTCCCACAATGAGGGGCGGCTGGGCCAGCTTGCTCACCATCCCCATCAGGGAAAAACAGGCCTCCAGATTTCCGTCACATCCAATCTCGGTGAGATCCATCAAAATCACGTCCGCCCAGCGATCGAGTTCTTCGGTATCCTTTGGTAGCTCGAGGCTGTCACATTGACGGAACTCGAACTCGTCACCGAGTTCCCGGCCCACGGTCTTTGCCATGTTGGAATCGAGACCAAAGAAGAAAACACGAACAGTGCCAGTCACGGCGCGACATCTCCTTACACAGCGATCTTGAAGCTCCAGATCAGCTCTCGCGCTTTTGCTTTCGGCCCGCGAGAACCCCGCGCGAAGCTATCACGATATTACCTAACTTAGCAACTGCTTTTGCTAATGAGTAACTACAATTCCTTTGCCGAGGACAAGCAAAACTATCACCTAACACCATGCGGGGCAAGAGGTTATTGTCCAAGGCATTGATAACTTGGGATCAGGCCGGAGATTCCCCGTTTCATTCTAGTACAGCAGTATGCTCAGCAGCGGATTCTGCGGAAAGCGAGTTCCAACCCTACTGCGTTCTGCGCCTGCCACTTATTGAGTTGTTGCCGGTATTCCCACTAGCATTTCGACCGCGAGCGGCTTGCCATCGGGCCCGCCCGCCGGATGGAATTTCCATTTGCCGAATGCCAGCAGCGCGGCCTGATCGGCGATCGAGCCGACCCCTTGGTACAGCTTTAAGTTTTGAACCGCCCCGTTCGTGGCGATCATGCCTTCCAGGACGATCATGCGGTCGCGTTTGTATGCGGCGATCGGCGGGCGATGGAAATCGTATTTGCTCAGTGCCCATGGCGGAGTGATTCCCGACCCGAGGCGGATTGTACCGCCGTCCGGGGCCGGGGCCACCGGCGCTTTGGTCTGGCGCTGGCAGTATTGCAGAACCCACGGTTTGCCCGGCATGGCAAGATAGATCGTGTAAATCGTCGAGCAGCTCAGCACGCCGAAGGCGCCAAGCCCGCCGCCGCCAATCGGTCCCGCGGTTACGATCAGGTTGATGCCGGGCAGTTTCGGATCCCGATTCACCGGATAAACCATGTTGGCAACCGCCCACGGTGGCAGAATCCCTTCCGAGCTGCCCGAGCCGTTGCTCGTTGCGCCGAAAGCAGCGACGGCGGAAGAGCCGTTTCCCGCGCTACCGACGTCACCGGAAATCGATACGGCGCCGCTGCCCGCTCCCGAGCCGGCAGCCTTTGCAGCTCCTGCGCTGGCCTTTCCGCCACTGCCCATGGCCGGCCCGCCCGGACCGCTGGGCACGCCCGACTTTCCTCCCAACAGGGAAACGGAAAACTCTCCGTAGCGGTTGCCCGGCGGCAGCTTCATCAAGTCGCCGGGTGGAACGGGGTTGGCACCCAAAACGAGCAGGCCGCGACCGCTCTGTGAGGCCGAATTCTGGTGTTTGGCCGCATAAATCGAGCCGAGGGCCTGTTGGTCGGCGGGCATGGGCAAGGCGACCTCGGGAGCAGCCAGCAAGGGAGGTTTCTGGCTGGGAATCTGGACGGCCAAGGCCACGTCCGGAATCACCGGTTTGGGAACGTTCATGGCCGGCGCTCCGGCGGTCGGTCTCAAGGCGGCCTTCGGCGCAGACCCGGCCAGAGGCATCTTCGGGTTGCTCTGCGTAGTGCCCGAAAGCAGCACGTTTGGCAGGGGAACGTTGTGCTTGAGGCGAAGGTCGGGGGCTACGCTCGCCTGAATGATCGTCTGCTCGTTGTTATCGGGACGGGGCGGCTTGAGAACGAGCGTGAAGCGAGGCGTAGGCGCCGGGGTCTTGATTCCGGCGCCGGCAGCCCGCTCGGCCCCGTGGCTGGGGGCCGGCTTCGCTGCCCGGTGCTCCCCCTTCGCGGCCGATTTCGGCTGGGAGTGAATTTCCACTTTCCGCTTCGGCATCGGATAAAAAAGCTGATAGTCGGCGGTAATCACCGGCAGGTCCACTTGCTGTCGCGGCGGGAGCAGGGCCGCCCACGGAACGAGCAAGACGAACAAGAATAGGGAGCAATGAAATAAAAACGAACCCAGGATGGTGCCGGCGCGACGCGGATGCTGAAGCCGCATCGACCGCTTATCGAATAACGCAATCCAGCCGGCCAGCCCGGGAGCGCGCCCGCCGAGCAGCACCTTTAGCGCGCCGGCCCAGTTGCGATAGCGTGGTTCGTGGCGGACCAGAAAGTTCAAGGGATCACCTGCGATGGAATATCCTCCTACTTTGTCTCAGCGTACCGCCGCATGCAACGGCGAAATCGGCTTTGAGCCGGGCAGGTGATTCTATATGCAACACCTGTCACCAATCGTATACGCTTGCACCCAACTTCGTCCCAAGGTTGGGGACACTTTTTAGCTTCGAGCGCCCTCCAGCTTCCCCGGACCGGCATATCTATTGCAATTCTCCAACCCTCCAGCCACGTTATTTCAATTGCCCCCTCTGGCATCGTAATTGCCACGTTATACTGGCCGCAGTTGGCCTGGATTGCCAGGCCGTGGCCAAATCCCAGTGTGAGTGGAGTCCCATATGGGTGATCGCAAGCCTGTTTGCCGGCATCGGCGCAAATCCTTCCCGTTCGGAATTTTGGCAACGCTGATTCTTCTTGGTCTGGCTGCAATGCCTTCCGCACATGCGCAAGCGGCCGGCGAATACGCCGGGGCGACCGGTGTGAGCGCCAGCGCGGTCACGTCCAAGCCAATGATCATGAGCCGGGGCAGCCATGGCAGCTCAAACGGCGTAACTTTGGCCAGCCCGTCGGGACCATCTCCGCAGAAGATCAACCGCGGCTGGTTTGCCAAGCAGGCGGGCAAGAAGGGCGCGCAACTCTCGATCGACGCGGTCCCGCCGGGATCGAGGGTGTGGATCGACGGTAAATACGTAGGGCAGGCGCCGCTCACCGTGACGTTGCCCGCGGGCAAACACCACTTGAGCCTGATGGGCGCCCGTCAAGAACATGCCGATCGTGACGTCGAAATCGCTTCCGGGAAGAATAGGCACCTGGAAATTCACCTCCAGCAAACCTATCCGCGGGCGGTTTCCATTACCGTCTTCGGCAACCAGCCGCATTAAGATCGAGTCTCGCCGGCTCTCGCCTAGCCGCGCCGGGAGTTGCTTGACTCGGCCAGCCTTCGGCGATATGGTGTGGCCGTTTGAGTCTCTGCGCGGCCCGATTCCGGCATGAAGCCGCGAACGAACCGGGGGGAGCAGCCTGCCGCGGTTTCGAATGTCAAAATTGAGATCTCGCAGCATACCGCTCGCGAATTTGAATATCCTATCTGCGTAAGAATCTGCGGGGAGGGAGATTAGCGTCATGACCCGAATGTCGAGGATATTGATGTCCACGTTAAGTGCTCTTTTCTTGGCGCCGTTTGCCGGCCAAAGCCTAGCGGCCCAACCCGAGCCTCCGCACCGGGCCATGCGGATTCTGCAAAACGTCCCCTATTACACAGGGCCAAGCCCCGAACCCGCGCGCCAGGACGCCGATCTGTATCTACCCGAGGGGAAAAAGAACTTCCCGATGCTTTTCTTCATCCCCGGCGGTGGATGGAAATTCGGCAGCAAGGTATATCCCGGCATCCGCCAGATCGCGGACATCTGCTACGACATGGGCATAGGCGTGATGTCGATCAATTACCGGCTGTATAAGACGGGCGATGGGCCCACTTTTTATCAAACGCAGGAGCGGGATATTGCCACTGCCTTTGCCTGGTTGCACAAAAATGGTCCCCGGTATGGCGCCGACCCCCATACGATTTTTGTCATGGGCGGATCGGCCGGAGCTCACCTGGCGGCATTGCTTGGAGCCGACCCGCGTTATCTGAAAGAAGTGGGTCTATCGCCCAAGAACATCAAGGGCGTGATCCTGGCCAGCGGCCTTTACGACATGAGTGCTGTATGGACCCTGGGTCACGCGAGCGGCTTTATTCGCAACCAGACCCCCGGCGAAAAAAATTCGGCTTTGGGCACGCCGGCAGTCAATATCCGCGAGATTTTCGGGAACGACCCGAAGCAACTCGCCGAAGCAGGCGCGGCCGCGTACATTGGCCACGAGCCAGACACACCGCCCTATCTGATCTCCTTCTGCGACAACGACATTTTCAGCTTGGCTCAACAGGCCATTGATTTTTATGACCTGTTCGTCAAGTATCACCTGCCCGCCGAGTTGAACGAGCAGCCTGGCCGCACCCACCCGACGAAAACCTCGGGCATCGGAGAGAAACTCAACGGAGCCGATGACGTTCTCGGGCCGGCCATGGAGCGATTCATGCGGTCCGTCATGAATGGAACCTTCGCCGCTCCCGGCGAGGCCGTCTATCCCCCTCCCGGGGCTTCCGAACCGACCCTCCGGACGGTGAAAAACCTCCGGTATTACGACGGGCCGGGTTCCAGCGCCGAGCTGAACTCGCTCGATCTCTACCTCCCGGAAGGGAAAGCCAAGACTCCGCTCGTCATGTTCGTGCATGGCTTCGGATGGCGCGCCGGAGGCAAGGGGCACCCGATCAAACTCATCAACATTTTTTCAAGAATGGGGATCGGGCTGGCCTCGGTCAATTATCGCCTGGCGCCGGATGCGAAGTGGCCGGCGCCGATCGAGGATCTGGCGCACGCTCTGGCCTGGTTGCACGAGAATGCGGCGCAATACAACATCGATCCCAGCCGCATGATCCTGGTGGGCGAGGGACAGGCGGGCGGCCAGATGGTTTCGCTGCTGGCGCTGGACAAGAAATATTTGTCGAATGCGGGTGTTCCGAGCGACGCGATCAAGGGCGTCATAGCGGTCAGCAGCGTCTACGATCTGACCTCGATGCCCCAGCCGGTCGTCTTTCCTAGCGAGATACAGCAGGAATTTGGCACGGACCCCGCAGCCCTGAAGGAAGCGTCGCCCTCGACCTACGTGAGCGCTTCGGCTCCGCCGTTTCTGATTACCTTCGCGGAGATGGACCGTTTCATGGTCCGCTGGAACACGCTGGAAATGTACGACCTGATGCTTCACCAGCATGCTCCCGTGCAACTGGTCATGGTTCCCACGCGAACCCACGAAGACGCGCTACCGGAAATGGGGGAAACGGGCGGCCGGGTGGATTTCACCGATGACGTGCTGGGGCCGGCGATCGCGCGGTTTGTCGCCGACCAGTTTCACGTCTCGCCGTCACAGGTCTCTACGGCCGCGGCTCGCTAATCGGCCGCGAAAACGAAGCGACGACGGCATGTAGACGGGCCGAAGCGCACCGGTCCTGACGAGCCTGCTTTTTCGTCCGGGCCGGACTGGAGCGATGGGTCGGTGGGCAGCGTTTCGATTTACAGGATCTGGACGACGGGGGACTGCGCGCCCAGGTTGACAACCGAAAGCCGGGCGGCAACTTGGCGGGCCATAGCGAAGAGGCTCTTCGCGCCGGGAAAATCCTCGCCAAACGCGCTCACCGGCTTGCCAGTGTCTCCTCCGACGCGGATTCGAGGATCGATTTCGATTTCGCCCAAGAACGGGACGGAAAAACCATCGGCCATCCGTTTCCCCTCGCCGTAGCCGAACACGTCGATCTGCTTCGAGCAATGCGGGCAGTTGAGATAGCTCATATTCTCGACCACGCCGAGGATCTCGACGTTCACTTGCCGGAACATTTCAACGGCCTTGCGCACGTCGGCCAGAGCGACCGCCGACGGGGTCGTGACGATCACGGCGCCGGTAAGCGGCACCGACTGCACCAGCGAGAGGGCCACGTCGCCCGTGCCCGGCGGCAGATCGATCACCAGATAATCGAGCTCGCCCCAGCGCACGCTCCGCAGGAACTGCTGCATTACGCTATGCAGCATCGGCCCGCGCCAGATCAGCGGCCTATCGCCGGGATTGAGCAGCCCCATCGATATGAACTTCACGCCGTAGGCCTCGACCGGCAGGATCGTGCGTTCGTCGATGGCTTTCGGCTCGTCGGTCGTGCCGAGCATGACCGGAACGTTCGGGCCGTAGACGTCCGCGTCGAGCAGGCCGACCGCCGATCCCATCCGTCCTAGGGCGACCGCGAGGTTGACCGCGACGGTTGTTTTGCCGACGCCACCCTTGCCGCTCGCCACGGCGACCAGATTCTTGACCCCGGCAATCGCAGCCTTGTCGCCCGCGCGGCCGCGCGGAACGGCGGCGTCGAAATGGATTTTGACCTCGCGAACACCCAGCCGGCCGAGCGCCGCGCGAATGTCGCGCTCGATCGTCTCGCGCAGCGGGCAGGCGGGCGTGGTCAGCGTCACCACCAGGGAAACCACCCCGCCCTGCAAATCGGCCAGCTTCGCCATTCCCAGCGAGACGATATCCTTGTGCAACTCCGGATCCTGCACGCTGCGCAGGGCTTCGATGACGGCTTCGCGGGTCAATTCGGGCATCTGGCTGGAATCCTTTCGCCGGAGCAACGGAACGGGACACACACCGGAATCGCGACCAACCAAACCATGATAGACGGCACTACCAGGACCGGCAAGCCGAGTGGCGCGGGCTTTGACTGCGCCCCGGTCGCGGGATCGAAATAAGGCTCGGCACTCCTGCGCCGTTCCTACCAGCCCTCAGCCGAAGCGATGTGATTTGCCACTTTCGGGTGGGTAATTTGCCATTCGAGCGTGCGCAACGAAGGCCGGCAGAACGGCAACCCGTTCCCGCACAATGCGATACATCCTGCTCCATACGGGCTCCATACGGCCCCCGCCTTGCTTGCAGCTCTTTGTTGCGATTCACACGCTTGTCCGAAGGAGGCCACCAGGCTCCAACATGAAAGTTCTACTTGCCATCGACGATTCCCATTTCTCCCAAACCGCCAGGGACACGCTCGCCGCGCAATTCCGCCCGGAGGATACCGAAGTCCGCATCCTCCACGTGGTCGAGCCATTTGCCATATCCGCGCCGCCGGAAATGGCGTCCGGATACAACCCGGAACTGGGCGATCAGATGAAGGCCGGTCAAAAGCTGGTCGAACGCGCGGCCGAACTGCTTCGTGCGGCGGGCTTCCAGGCCACTTCGCTCGTGGAACAGGGCGATCCCCGAATCACAATTCTGGATCAAGCCGCGGCGTGGCCCTCCGATCTGATCGTCGTCGGATCGCAGGGGCGCAAGGGCCTGAAGCGTTTCCTGCTAGGAAGCGTTTCGGATACGGTTGCGCGCCACGCCCATTGTTCGGTGGAGATCGTCCGGAATTCGCAACGCCACTGATTTCTTTCTTCGCCTCACCAGACGCGACCGGCCGACTGGACTTCCGCGTGGAAGGAGCAGTAAATGTATCGCTTGCTGAGGCTGCTTTTCGGGCGTCACGCCGTGAACGAATCGGTCGCGACGCAAGCTCGTTTCGATGCCTGCCCCGAAGCAGTCTGGAATCAGATGAAATTCTACGAGGAGGTCCCGGGACGCCCGCCATGGCTTCTGCGCCGATTCCTGCCGTCGCCGGTGCGGACCGAAGGCGACAAGGGAACTGTAGGATCTATCGTGCATTGCGCATATAGCAGCGGGGAGTTGTTCAAACGCATCACCACGGTTGACGAGCCGCGTATGCTCGGGTTCGAGGTCGTGCGGCAGCAACTGGGAATCGAGGACTGTATCCTTACCCGGAGCGGTTCCTACCGGATCAGCGGGCATGGAAGCGGCGCATCCGTCGTGCTCACGACAAATTACCAGGCGCGATTGCGTCCGCGCCGCTTGTGGCGTGCCGTGGAAAAGATTCTGGCCCGGCGCCTTCATCGTCATATCCTCGGCGGCATGCGCGCGGCGCTCTCTGCCGCCGCGGCGGATGCCCGTTCGGCTCCCGCGCGCCGCCTGACTCCCGAGACCGCTCCTTCCGGAGGCCTTGCGTGCACCCCTTCGCGATCCCATTCCCCCCGCTAGTCGTCCTGCGCGCGAGCGTGGCGGCAGTGTGGCTCTACGAGGGGCTGTGGTGCAAACTGCTCGGCCGCGTCCGGTCGCAAGTCCAGGTGGTGACGGCGGTGCCGCGCCTGGGCCAGCGCTTCGGTCCTCCATTCCTCAAGGCGCTCGGCGTTGTCGAAGTCGCTCTGGCCGTCTGGGTAATTTGGGGATTCGTCCCCGGCGCGTGCGCCATCGTGGAGACGGCCTTGCTCGTCGCGCTCAATGCCAACGGACTCGTATGGGCGCGCCGCTTTATTCATGAACCGGCGGGCATGGTCGTCAAGAACATCGCCTTCCTCGCTCTGGTCTGGGTGTGCGGGGCTTTGCCGGGAGGTCGGCTGTGAGACCGGATACGGCATGGCAGACGGGACGCTTGGATCCGTCGAGCGGGCCGGTGCGACTGCTGTTCGGGCATATGTACGAAGACGCGGAGATCGAACGGGAGGCGTTTCAGGGCCGGGAACGCGTGTTTTGCATCGCTTCGGCCGGGGCTACGGCGCTGGCGCTCGCGGGCAGCCACCAAGTCGTTGCATGCGACATCAATTCCGTCCAACTCGCCTACGCCCGGCGGCGCGCCCAGGGCGGCCCCGCGGAAACCGGCGACGGCGAGCGCGCCATGGGTTTCGCGCGTTTTTTCATGCCGCTGGCCGGCTGGCGAAAGCAGATCCTTCGCGACTTCCTCGCGCTTTCAGACCCCGCGCAGCAGACGGCATTCTGGCGCGAGCGCCTCGATACGCGCCGCTTTCGCGCCGGTTTCGATCTGCTGATGTCCGGCGCGGTCCTGCGCCTAATGTATGCGCCCAAGCTGCTTTCCGTTCTGCCGGCAAGCTTCGGCGCCGTGATGCGAGGCCGGCTAGAAAGGGGTTTTGCACGGCACCCAAACGCGTCGAATCCCTACGCGCGGGCATTGTTTTTAGGTGAATCGGGGCTTCCCGGCAAGCCCGGCGACGAGCCCTCCCCAAGCGCTTCGCCGATTCGCTTCGTTCTGGGAGACGCCGCATCCGTGCTGGAATCGTGCGCTCCAGGCTCTTTCGACGCCTTTTCCCTTTCGAACATCCTCGATGGCGCCGGCGCCGATTACCGGTCGCGGCTTTCGCGCGCCGTCTATCGGGCGGCTTCCGATAACGGCGTCGTTGTGTGGCGGAGCTTCGCGGAGCCCCCGGCAGGGCTCGCGGGCAACCGGGCCGAGCGCGATCGCGCGATGTTATGGGGAATCGTCGCGGTTCGCTGCACGAGGATGTTTTAGGGAAATCGCCAATTTTCCCCATGGCAGGCCAGGTTCCGAGTGGACGACGATCCGGAAGTTATCCCGTACAAATGCATCTGAGGGCGCCACCGTGGTGGCTGATCCACGCTTGGCGAGCACATCGTAACGTGTAACGCGTCGGGGGTTCCCATAGTCCGTCCAGAAAGGTAGACTGGTGCGGACGCAATGCCATGGAATACCAACTTATCCGGAACACCATTGAACATCGCCGCGTATACCGGTGCGCAGCTTCGGGTGGTGGCGGGTCCTGGCACCGGCAAAACGTATGCTCTAATGCGGCGGGTCGCGCGCCTGCTTGAGCAGAACGTGCAGCCTGATCGCGTTCTCGCAATTTCATTCACGCGCACGGCAGCCAATGATTTAGTTCACAAACTGGCGCAGCTCGGAGTGCCGGGCGCGGACCAGGTCGCCGCGAAAACACTGCACTCTCTCAGCTTCGGTTTGTTGAGCCGGAATTCCGTATTTCAAATGCTCGGACGCGTTCCCAGGCCGCTCATGGCTCATGAGCAAGACACGATGGTTTGCGACCTGGCGCCGCAATTCCACGGAAAGAGAGCGGTCAATGAACTGGTCGAGGCATTCGAGGCATATTGGGCACGCCTGCAGCACCACGCTCCAGGCTGGCCCGACACACCCCTCGAGCAATCCTTCGACCACGAATTGAAGTCTTGGCTTCGGTTCCACAACGCGATGCTGGTCGGCGAGGTGATCCCGCTTGCTCTCGATTTCATTCTGCAAAACCCAGGTCACCCAGATATTCCAGTCTACGAGCACGTGCTGGTGGACGAGTATCAGGATCTGAACAGGGCCGATCAGGCGCTAATCGATGCGATCAGCGGGAATGCGGCCGTGACCGTAGTCGGGGATGAGGACCAATCAATCTACAGTTTCAGACATGCCCACCCCGAGGCAATCCACGAATACCCAACCACGCACGCCGGAACGCACGATGAATTGCTCAACGAGTGCCGCCACTGTCCACAACGGATCGTTGCTATCGCGAATTCGTTGATCGGGCACAATCCCAGGCTGGCGCCGAAGGTTCTTGCTCCCCACGTACCGAACGGGCAGGGAAATATCTACATCGTGCAGCATCACTCCATCGCAGACGAAATCCAGACGATCGCCGACTACATCGATTGGTACTTACTCCACAACCCAGGGTTGCCGGCGGGCGAAGTGCTTGTCCTTTCCAGCCGGCGCCAGATGGGTAACGGAATTCGCGATAGTTTGAACACCATAGCGCAGCAGAAGGGCAGGGCGTGGGTGGCGCAGAGCTTCTATTTCGAGGACGCCCTGAAGACCGAGCTGGCTGCGGAAGGATTCGCGCTGCTGACAATGCTTGCCGATCCCGATGATGCAGCGTCGCTACGATATTGGCTGGGCGAACATAAGCAGGACTGTCGATACGCTCCTTACAAGCGCCTGCGCGATCACTGCGAACATTCTGGGCAATCGCCGAAGGCAGCGCTACAGGACATAGCGGGAGGCACGCTCAAAATTAATTACACGGGCTCGCTGGTCGCACGTTGCAATGAGCTCAACCAACGACTGACATCTCTGGCGGCGCTCGACATCCCCGGTCTGATCGACGCGTTGTTCCCAGATGGCAACCCGGAGACGGCGTCTATTCGACAAACCGCGCTACTTGTCGCGCCCACCTCAGCTACTACCAGGGAATTCTTAGACGAACTCCGTGCAGCGATTACGCAGCCCGAGCTACCCGGCTCGCAAGGTAATTCCGTGCGCGTCATGAGTCTCTACAAGTCGAAAGGTCTCACCGCGCGCTTGGTCATCATCGCAGGATGTGTCGGTGGAATTCTGCCCACAGTTGACACTAACAAACCCCCTCACGAGCAGGAGCGGCAACGCCATGAGCAGCGCAGACTGTTTTACGTGGGAATTACACGAACGACGGAAACGCTCGTGCTGAACAGCTCCACTCGAATGCCTCTAGCTATGGCTTACACCATGCGAATGCCGCTGTTGGCTCAGCACGGAGGCGATGCGATCCTCCAGGCCAGTCCGCTGATGGCCGAACTGGGACCGTCTGCGCCTGCGGTTATTCTGGGCGCTGCGTGGCGTGCGCAGCTGGGTTTTTGAACAAGGCTCAAGCCGAATAGCTCCCGTACCGCGACGTGCTCGGAAGTCGGCTTGCTGCTCCCCTTTGCGGGCGAATTGCAATCTAGAAAACACGGCGTAGGAACTTGGTACTACCGGCCGCTGCCCGTAGCCTACAATGCGGCTACGGTTGACGGTCCGCGCTGGATACCTGCGAGCTGTGCCGCGCGAGCCGATCAAGCCGTCGGCATTTCTTCCACATGGAACCGTGGTATTTCGGCAAGGAGGGGTCGTTGCCGACCCGGGTTCTATCCAAACGTTTGGCGAGCGGCAAGAAACGAAAGCCGTCCCGCCGGAAGAAGATGGCCGGCCAGAGCCGGCCTAGACGCACAAGCCTGCCGCGCCTGCCTTCCCGGCGCGCAACGCACGCTACCGGTCTGCGAAAGAGCGGAATCCAGTCCGCCGCCGGTCCGTCACTGCCGGCCGGGCTAAGCGCGCCGAGCGGGAAGGCGGCATTTGCCGAAAAACCGCAGGGCTTGGCGGTTCCCGATCGCGTGGTGCCCGATCGTGCCCCGCCCGATGGCGCACCAGAAGCCCGGGAACTCAAGCGGAAACGCGCCCAACTTTCCGTGTTCGAAGCCGAACTCGCCCGCCAGGAGCGGCTGCTCTCCCGCCTGCGCGCCGAACTCGATCCCTTCGAAGCGCGCTATTTCCGCAAGGTGGGAATCCGGTGCGCCAGGCTCGATGAGATCGAAGCCCGGATCGCGGAGATTTACGCGAGCATCTATCCGGATGACATGGCCGCGCAGGACGCCGCGTGCCGGGCCAGACAACGCGCCCATCGCTCCCGGAACGAAATTCTGCGCCGGCGTTCGATGCGAAACATCGATCCGCCGCCCGCCTTGCGGCGCCTCTACCGCGCCGTCGCCCGCCGCGTGCACCCCGATTTAGGCGAAACCCCCGCCGATCGCGAGGTTCGCGAGCGCCTGATGGCCCATGCGAACCGCGCCTACCGGTCCGGAGACGAACGGCGGCTGCGGGCCATCATTGCCGAATATGAGTTCTGCCCGGAAACGGTGCAGGGTGAAGGGACTCCCGCCGAGCTGGTGCGAGCGATCCGCAAAATCGCGCAGGCGCGGCGGCGCTGCGAGGAGATTCAGGAGGAAATGGAGCGGGTCCGCTCGTCCGAGCTGTTCCGGTTCAAGCTGCTGGTCGATTCCCAGGTGAAGCGGGGACGGGACCTGTTTGCCGATGCCGTCGCGGCCGCCAACACGCGCATCGCGCGGGCGCTCGCGAAATTGAAGCATCTGGAAGCGTCGGCCGCCGCGCGGCGAGGGGCGGCCTGACATCACCGCCGCCGGATCGAGGAGCATTCCCGGTTCTCTTCCCTCTTCTCCGGTAAAACCGGGACGAGGCATGTCTCCGCGGCATGGGGCGGCCGGAGAGATTGCTCGCCGCCGCGATCCCGAAGGCTCGGGGCGGGGCTCTTCGGCATGACGGCTTTTGCAACCGGACTCCGCGCCGCTTTGCGCCGCTCCGCGGGCCAGAGTAAAATTCCATTGTGAAGTCAAACCTTCCGGGAGACGCCTGCCACCCCGTAGACCTGGCATTCGCGTCGCATCACGGTACAATTTGAAGGACCTATGGATTTCGAGCAGCTAGGCGAGCAAGTAGGCGAACGCGTCGTTGCGGTTTTCATCGGCACCAAATACGAGCGGGAGATCAAAAAGCTCCAGCCCCGGGTCGAGCGCATCAACGCCCTCGAGCCGGAAATGCAGCGCATGTCCGACGAGGAGCTGTGCGCGAAAACGGCCGAGTTCCGCGCCCAGATCGCCGCGCGGATGGAGGGCGTGCCCACCGACACGGCCGACTACATCCACCAGGTGCAGGAGGCGATTGACGGGGTCCTCGAGCCCGCCTTCGCGGTGGTGCGCGAAGTCGGCCGGCGAAAACTGAGCATGCGTCATTTCGACGTGCAGCTCATCGGCGCGATGGTGCTGCACGACGGCAAAATCGCCGAAATGAAAACCGGCGAAGGGAAAACGCTCGTCGCCACCCTGCCCGCCTACTTGAACGCCCTGGCCGGGCGCGGGGTGCACATCGTCACAGTGAACGACTACCTGGCGCGGCGCGATGCCGAGTGGATGTCGCCGATCTACAAGACGCTCGGCCTCTCGGTCGGCGTCATCACCCACGACCTCGACGACGCCCAGCGCAAGATCGCCTACGGCGCCGACGTCACCTACGGCACCAATAACGAATTCGGCTTCGATTACCTGCGCGACAACATGAAATACGACCTGGCCGATTGCGTCCAGCGCAGCCACCATTTCTGCATCGTCGACGAAGTCGACTCGATCCTGATCGACGAGGCGCGCACGCCGCTCATCATTTCCGGTCCGGCCGAGGAGTCCACCGAAAAGTATTACAAGATCGACAAGGTGATTCCCAAACTGATCCGGGAGATCGACTACACCGTCGACGAAAAATTCAAGGTCGTCACGCTCACCGAAGAGGGTGTCTCGAAATGCGAGCGCCTGCTCGGCTTCCAGAACCTCTACGATCCGGAAAACATCGAGACGATCCACCACGTCTATCAGGCCCTGCGCGCCCACGCCCTTTACACGCGCGACGTCGATTACGTGGTGAAGAACAACGAAGTCATCATCATCGACGAATTCACCGGCCGCGAAATGCCCGGCCGCCGCTGGTCCGACGGCCTCCACCAGGCGATCGAGGCCAAGGAAAGCGTCAAAATCGAGCGCGAAAATCAGACGCTCGCCACGATCACCTTCCAGAACTACTTCCGCATGTACAAAAAGCTTTCCGGCATGACCGGCACGGCGGAAACCGAGAAGGAAGAGTTCCGCAAGATCTACGGCCTGGGCGTCGTCGTGATTCCGACGAACAAGGAACTGCGCCGCCACGAGTTTTCCGACGTCGTCTACCGCACCGACAAGGAAAAATGGCTGGCCGTGGTTGACGGCATCGTCCAGGACGACGGCACGCGCACCTCCGGCATCCGCCAGCTATGGGAAAGCGGGCAACCCGCGCTGGTCGGCACGATCTCGATCGAGAAATCGGAGAAACTCGCCGACCTGCTCAAGCGCGCCGGCATTCCCCATCAGGTGCTCAACGCCAAAGCCCACGAGCGCGAAGCCAAGGTCATCGCCCAGGCCGGCCGCAAGCACGCCATCACCGTGGCCACGAACATGGCCGGCCGCGGCACCGACATTCTGCTCGGCGGCAATCCCGAATTCCTCACCCGCGAACATTGCCTCAAGAACAAGCTCGCCTCTCCCTACGCCTCCGCCGGCCCGCTGGTCGGTTCCGAGGGCGAAGCGACCGGCACGATCATTTTCCAGCACGAAGGGCGGGTCTATCAGGTTCCGCTCGATCAGTGGAAACCGATCTACGACCAGTTCGCCGAGGAGTGCCGGGCCGAGCACGACGAAGTGGTGGCGATGGGCGGCCTGCACGTGCTGGGCACCGAGCGCCACGAGGCGCGGCGCATCGACAACCAGTTGCGCGGCCGCGCCGGCCGCCAGGGCGATCCCGGCTCCTCCCGCTTTTTCATGTCCCTCGAAGACGATCTGCTGCGGATTTTCGGCGGAGACCGGATCAAGGCGCTGATGTGGCGCCTGGGGATGAAGGACGGCATCCCGATCGAATCGAAACTCATTAGCAAGCGGATCGAGAACGCCCAGAAAGCCGTCGAGGCGCAGAACTTCGAGGCCCGCAAGCACCTGCTCGAATACGACGACGTGATGAACAAGCAGCGGCAGACGATCTACGACATCCGCCGCGCCATCCTCGAAGGCAAGGACCAGAAGGAATACGTGCTCTCGATTTCCGAGGATATTGCCCGCGACCTGGCCGAGCGCAACTGCCCGCACAATCAGCACCCGAGCATGTGGAACGTGCCGCAGCTCTCGAACGAAGTCTCGGGTCAGTTCGCGCTCGATTTGAAGGCCGTGGTGCCCAATCTGGACGAGGCCAACCACACCGATCTGGTGGAAAGTCTGGTTGACGGAGTCAAGGCCAAGTACGAGGAGAAGGAAAAACTCTTCGGGACCGAGATGATGCGCTGGCTCGAGCGCCATATCATCCTCGACGTCGTCGACGGCCAGTGGAAAGACCACCTGCTTACCCTCGATCACCTCAAAGAGGGCATCGGTTTGCGCGGGTACGGCCAGAAGGACCCCCTGATCGAGTTCAAGAAGGAGGCCTTCATCCTGTTCGAGGACATGATGAACCGGATGGACACCGAAACCGCCCGGTTCCTCTTCCTGATGCAGCCGGCCAAGCCCGAAGAGCAGGCCGAACGCATCGAGCAAAAACAGCGCCGCTCCCAGCGTCAATTGCAATACTCGGCCGGAGCGGCACAGGAAGAAGCCCCGCGCCCGGTGCGCACCGGCCTGAAAATTGGCCGGAACGACCCCTGCCCGTGCGGCTCGGGCAAGAAGTACAAAAAGTGCTGCGGCGCGACGGCCTAGGCAGGATCCTTTGAGCGGGACTGCGGATGGAAGCAACGGCTTGACCGAGCTCGCCGAGGCGCGAGCCGCGGATTTCCCCGATCATGCCGCCTATGCCGCCTGGTGCGCCGGCCAGCTCGAGCGCGGAAACGTGGTGCTATTCGCGGCCCCCGCTTTCGCCCTCGCCCCGGACGACTGCCGGTTCCTGCTTGGGCAGCGGCAAAGCTCGGCGAGCTATCACAAAAACATCGCCTATCGTCCACTTACCGGCCGCCTGACCGGTTACGAATCGGCCGATCCGGCCGACGCCGCCCGCTTGCGCGAAATCCTGGAAACATTTTCCCGCGATGCCGCGCGGTTCGTGAACGAATGCTTGGCGCCCTACTCCGGCGCGATTCGCCTCGATTTCGCGAGCTTCCGCCCCCTCGAGGAACAGGGACGGGCGCTGCGCCTGCGCGCGCGCAACGATCTGCTTCACACCGACGCCTTCCCTACGCGGCCGACCAACGGTGACCGCATTTTGCGCTTCTTCGTCAATCTGAATCCCACCGTGCCGCGCCTCTGGATTACTTCGGAGACCTTCGAGCCGCTTGCCCGGCGCCTGGGGCCTGCGGCCGGCCTGGCCGAGATCAGGCGGCTGGCCCGCAGCCGCGCGGCCCGCGCCGCGCGTGAGCTGGGCCGCACGCTGGGGCTCACGGTCCGCTCGCCCTACGACCGTTTCATGATGCATTTCCACAACTGGCTGAAGGAAAATTCCGAATTCCAGAAGGACTGTCCGAAGTCGCACTGGGTATTTGCGCCCGGCGCGGTTTGGATGGTTTATACCGACATGGTCACGCACGCCGTGCTGAGCGGCCAATTCGCCATCGAGCAGACGTTCCTGGTTTCCCGCAACGCCATGCTGGAGCCGGAACGCTCGCCTGCCGGAGTTTTGCAAACGCTCTGCGGCTGCCCGGCAACCGATTGACGTTGCCGGCCAAACGCTGACGGCAACCGGCCCCTTCCCTCACCCGTTCCCGAACTTCTCCGGCGGCGCGCCGCGCGCGAAAGCAGGCCGGCGCTTGGGAACGCCGCGGTGCGCTCCCAGGGTGATCTTCTACGGTTCGGGTTCCACCACACGGCCGGCGAGAATGTTGGTCGTATTGGTCGTCCCGTTGTAAAGCACCAGCCCGGCCACGTGAAGCTTCGTGCCCTGCGCGATGCTGCCCGTGCTCGAAAGATCCTCGAGCTCGGTCGAGAAGAGCGGGAGTTCGATCATCTGCACCGTCACCGGATTGGGCAGCAGCACCCCGGCCAGACCCTGCGGGCTGAACGCGAAGGTATTGTCGCTCCCCACGCCCGAGTCCGCCGTCCCCGAAAATCCCTGGACCGTCAGGACGACGCGCTTCGGCGTGAGTTCCCCCGTCGTGGAATCGAGCGTTCCGCCGATAGCCAGCGCCTGGCCGGGTACCAGCGTGCAGGAACCGAAGGGAATGCTGACGTAGGAGCCCAGCCAGTCCTTGTGACCAACCCAGTAATCCTCGCTGCCGTTGAGGGTCACCTGCCCAATTTCGTCTTGCGTGTAAACGGAGCCGGTGGCCCCGGGAAGCGCCGACCGCACCAGCAAATCGACCGTCGGCGCGCAGGTGGTGGCCGTCGAAGTCGGCGCCTGGCTCACGTAGGTGACGAGGCCGGTCAGAACGAACTTATCCGGGAACACGTCGATCTCGCCCGCCTTCACCATCCGCGTTGCCGGATCGACGACGGCCTCTTCAACGTCCACGATGTCGCTGGTCGATAGGGTGGAAAAGCTTTGCCCGGAAGGCCCCCACTCGGTCGAGCTGCCGGTCGAAACGGTAAACTCGCGGCCACCGGGCCCTTGCAGCACGAAGCTGCCGTCGGAATTGATTTTTTCGACGCCGCCACGAAGACCGTCGATTTCCAATTTCGCTTGCTCGGGAGAAAGAAAGGTCAACTGGATGTCGGGCGTTACGGTCACCGTGGGCGGGGTGCCGGTGGTAACGATATTGCCGGAGGAATCGACGAGGATGGATTTGCCGATGCGGAAGTCGAGCAGGAGCCCTAATACCTGCGAATTGCCCACATTGAGAGGCTGATTGAAATTGACGGTGGTGCTCATCGTGCTGAAAGTGGCGTTGATGCTGGTGACCGTGGGGGCCGTGCCGCTCGTATCGAGGACCGAAAGGGTCGGCGAGGCGCCAAAGGTGATCGTGGCCGACGTGTAGCTGCCGGGCGCGACGGGCTGAATATCGATCAGCGCCCGCAGGCCCACCAGCCGCGAGAAATCGATGCTGGCCGGCGTATCCACGATGGGCACGCTGGCATTGCCGCTGCCGGTGAGAGTGATTCCGCTGATCGGGACCTGAAACGACACGACGTTCGCCAAGGTGGGCGAGTCGGTGCCCATGACAACCATCGTTGCGTCTTGCCCCGACCCCGCAATGGTCCCGGAGCCGGACCCGCCGCACGCGCTCATCATCCCGGCCGCCAGGAACAACCCCATCGCCAAGAGCTTTGCCGGCTGATTCATGACTTTTCCTCGATCATGAAATATGGAGGCGAAGCCTTTCGCCCGGCCTCAGCAGACTCAACCCCACCGCCCGCGGAAAGTTGCGGTGGGCCGTCTTGCCGGCGTTAACGTCGCGGACGCGGGAAGACAGCATTTCCCGCGATTCGGGCATCGTAAAAGGACGGGGCTCGGAGCATAATGAACGAGGGATATACCATGCGCAGGAGACCGGCTGGAGCTGCGTTCTTACTGGCCATCGCTCTGTTGGGAGCGGGCTGTTCGCGAGCCGCCAGCAACAAACAGATCGCGACCCATATCCAGGCGCGAATGGCTTCCGATCCGCAATTGAGAGGAACTTCGCTGATCGTCGCGGTGAAGGATGGCGTGGCCACTGTTTCCGGCCAAGTGCCCACGGTGGCGGCGCGCTACGAGGCCTTCAAAGTGGCCTCGGAAAGCACGGGCGTCAAGAAGGTCAACGACGAGATGACCATCGCGGAGCCGGGCGCCAATACCCAAGCCGCTTCCACCGCCCCGCCACCGGCTACCCAACCCAAGTCGGAAAAGCCCATTGCCGGTAATACTCGCTCCGCCCGGCGTTCCACGCGCGCTTCGGAGCAATCGGCGTCATCTCAAGTCGCGGCCCAGGCAGCCTCCCCCGAAGCGGAACCGGAACCCTCCAGCATCGCGCCCGAGCCTGCTCCCGCCATGAATGAAGCCCCCGTTCGACCCGCTCCGCCCCCGCCAGAAGTCATCACGATTCCTCAAGGAACGGCGGTGCCCGTACGGATGATCGACTCGGTCAACTCCGTGGTGAACCACACCGGGGACATCCTCCACGCTTCCCTCACCAAACCCATCCTGGTCGGCAAACAGCTCGTGGCTCCCAAGGGCGCCGATGTTTATTTGCGTCTGGTGGAAGTTCGCTCGGCCGGCCACTTGGCCGGCCGCAGTGAGCTCCGGATCGAGCTCTATCGCATTGTGATCCAGGGCACGTCTTATCCGCTCATCAGCAACGACTACATCGACAAGGCCGCCTCGCGCACCAAACGCAGTGTGCTGGCGATCATCGGAGGCAGCGCCATCGGAGCGGCAATTGGCGCCATTGCCGGCGGCGGCAAGGGAGCCGCGATCGGCGCGGCGGCAGGCGGAGGAGGCGGGGCGGTCTACCAGGGCGCTACCAAGAGCAAGCAGGTCAATATTGCCCCGGAGACTCTGCTGAAGTTCAAGTTGGCGCAGCCTGCCAGCGTGGCGGTGAATCCCAACATCCCGTCCCCGAGTCCGATTTTCCGGCCCTGAGTTCGGCCGCTTTCCGCTGGCCCGGCCATTTCGGGATGGGGTGGAATTTCCCCGAGGGCAACCCGCCGCGCGAAGCGGGCCGCCAGCCTGTTCGCGCTACCTCTGAGCGGTCCCAGCCAGCCCCCGCAAGGACTCCTCGTAGGGTTCTCGCGCAACTCCCCGCTCCGTAATGATGGCCGCGATGAAACGGTGCGGGGTAACGTCGAAAGCCGGATGCGCCGCGGCGACGTCGGGGGCGATCCGCACGCCGGCGATATGAGTCACTTCCTCCGCCGGCCGCTGCTCGATCGGAATCTCCTCGCCCGAAGCGAGCGTCAGATCGATCGTTGAAATCGGCGCCGCCACGTAGAATGGCACGCTGTGTTCCCGGGCAAGCACGGCAATCTGGTAGGTGCCGATCTTGTTGGCCGTGTCGCCGTTGGCCGCAATCCGGTCGGCGCCAACGACGACGGCGCCCACGGTTCCGGTCTTCAGAAAGTGGCCCACCATGTTGTCGGTAATCAAGGTCAGCGGAATTTGCTCTTCGTGCAGCTCCCAGGCGGTCAACCGCGCCCCCTGCAGGTAGGGGCGCGTCTCGGGCACCAGAACTTCGATCTGGTGTCCCAGAGCCACGGCCTTTCGAATCACCCCGAGCGCCGTGCCGATTCCACCCGTAGCGAGCGCTCCCGCATTGCACTGGGTGAGAATGCGCCCGCTCGCCGGCAGCAACGCCGCGCCCAGGCGTCCGATCGATTCGTCGGCTTGCCGCCGCTCGCGATGGATCGCCAGGGCCTCGTCAACCAAAGCGCGCCGGATCCGCTCGATCCTCGCAGGATCCGCCGTGGCGGCCGACTCCCGCGCGAGCGCGTCGAAGCGCTTGCGCATCCGCCCGAGCGCCCAAAAGAGATCGACCGCCGTAGGCCGCGTATGGGCAAGCGTATCGACGATCGCGGGGATTTCCGCGGCCAGCTCCCCGGTCGTGCGGGCCGGCGAGCGCTCCGCGCCCAGCGCCACACCCATCGCCGCAGCAATGCCGATCGCCGGCGCGCCTCGAATCACCATTTCCCGGATCGCTTTCGCCACTTCCCGGTAATCGGTGTAGGTATGGTGGATCACCTCGCCCGGCAGCCGCCGCTGATCGAGCATGACCACGCCGCGCTCGGTCCATCGAATGGGTTCGACAGAGCTTGCCGGCTCGCCGGTTCCCGCTTCCATCCTCGTTACCTCAGTCATGTGCAAGAAACTTGCGCTCTAAGAGACGGGCGGCAGATGGCGCAATCCTCCCGTCGAAATGAAAAAACCGGCAAAGAGAAAGGTATTGTAGCCCAGATGCAGCAGCCAGCTCGCCATCACGCTGCCCGTGCGCGCCCGCGCGTAGGTCAGCACGATGCCCACCAGCACGAGCAGGCCGATCTGTCCCCAGCCGCCCCAGAGCTGCGGCGCGTGCATCAGCCCGAACAACACTCCGGTTGCCAGAATGCCGCCCTCGACGCCCAGGCCGCGCGCCAGCACCGGATATAGGTAGCCCCGGAAAATCGTCTCCTCGACCACCGGCGCCAGAAGAATCCCCACGGCCATCAGCCAGAGAATTCCGCGCCGGTCGTGAAAGAGCGCCTCGATGGGCAGTTTCGCCTTCGTCCGAAAAGCCAGCGATCCCAGCTCGACCAGCACCGCCAGCACCATCCCGCCCAGAGCGAGCATCGCGTACCCTGCCGCGCGGGGCATGCCGGGCCTGCGGACATCCCGCCAGCCGATCGTTCGCCAGAAAGGCCAGGGGCGGCCGAGACAAACCGTGGCGTACAGGTATCCGATCAGCAAGACGTACCAGATCGCCGTACGCAAAGAAAGAAACGTGGCGCTGGTCATCACAAACGACTTGATATCGCCGGGCTTGACCTTGAACCAGAGAATCGTTCCGAAAGCCATGACGTTCGTCAGCAGAACCAGGCTGGCGAAGGCCACGGCCACGAACAGCAGCAATTGCTTCCAGCCCCACGGCGTGAGCACATCCGCCGGCAACCGCCGGGCCGTTGCGGGAGCGGGATTCTCTGGCGGAGGCGCGGGTTGTTCGGGCGCCGTTTCTGGTTCGGGTGGCCGGCTGTCCTGCGGATCCAGTTCGCTCATCGAGTCCTTAAAAAGCGTTTCTTTTGCCGCCCGGTGGCGGCAACAAAAAACATATCGCCCGGTCGCCGGAGAATTTGGCGATGGTTGCTTGGCGGATATCCGGAACAAACTCACGCCGGCTTCGCCCAGCCAGTTCGCCCGGCAAGGTTGAAAGAAGCAGCCTGTGGAAAGCCTGTGGCCGGCAAGAGTGCCATTGAAGCCGCATAGCCTGCTTCCGTGGCCACTGTAAAGGCAGACGACGGCTCCGCGCAAGCCGCCTTGCCGTGACCACATCGCCATAATAAGCGCGTTCGGCGAATAGCTCGCCGGGGGCGATGCCCGGCCCGTGAAGAATCGCGTAGCCCATGCCCTCGAAGATTTCGAGGGCGGCCTCCTCGACGGTCGATTCGGTTAGGGGCGGGCCCACGCGTCCCCCGGTTCCAGATGAACCGCCCGTGGATTTTCGCGATCGAATGCCCAGCGCGATGGATTTTCCGCGATGTACCGGCGGATGCGATCGAGCGATTCGCCGTCGCGGATGACGTGTTCGTAGTAATTGCGTTGCCAGAGCGGGCCGGAGGTCTTACGTTGCTCGTTAACACGGCGGGCGGAAAACGTTTTGAAGCCGCGCGTGATCTCCGGCAGGCCGTGCCGCCTCGTAGGGGCGGGTTTCAAACCCGCCCCTACCAACGCCGACTCGCTTGCGGCGCCGTGCAACACGAGGATTCCGTGGACGTGGTTTGGCATCACGACGAACGCGTCGGTTTCCAGGCCGGCATAATGGGCGGGCAATTCGTCCCACGCCCGTTGCACGATGTGCCCGGCGTTGTTCAGCCACATTTCCCCGTTCTCTACCTTACCGAGCAGAAGCGCGCGGCGCGCGGTGCAGATGGTGACGTAATACATTCCCGGTTGGGAATAATCGCATCCCCGGAGCCGCATCAAGCGCCGCCGGGGAACTGCCTCTTCCCGCTTCGTCGTCACGCTACCCAGCGCCCTCCGCATCTTTCCGCGCTATTCAACGTGGAACCCGACGCCGTTGGAAGGGGCGCGGTTTCCGCGCCCTGCCGGCCCGCAAGGACCGCAAGGGCACTCTCCTCGAACGCCGATTCGGCAAGCCTCTTACTCATCGCTTCTTCGGCCCGATCCGCCACGCCCTCGGCCACGCGTCCCCAGTCGCTCTTATCTCGTAGCCTTTACAGGTTGCGCGGGCTAAGTGCGCCGCGAGTCCGGGCCCATATTTCGCCGGTCGCTCGCCCGTGAATCCGTAACTCCCTTGGAGCTGATTCTTCTCATTAAAGGCCGAGGCTAGGCACTCAGCCTGCTCCACCGTCAGGGTTTCAATTGACGGGAGTACCCCTGACAGCATGTTACCCTCGTCGAAACTGGTGCATCTCGGCACGGCTTCCACGAACGCGTCTATCATGCGAGGCTGCTTGACGAGAAGTTTTGCCAACTCCAGCGGCGCGTCCCCCCAATCGCATGCGAGAGCCTGGAACTTACCGATAAACCCGTATGGGTCTTCTCCCAGCTTAACGGCGATAAGGGGGACTCCTCTCCCGAGCGCGTAACCCACTTCCTGGTCTGTCCATTCACTTGTGTGAAACTTCTCCGTGAGTAATGCGACGAACGCATCCATCGACGCCAGCGCGATTGCGATCTCCTCTTGCCACTCCTTGGTGGGCCGAATGTCTGTATGCGCAACAAAAGCGGAGATTCCGAATGGCATCAATAGTTCCTTCAGCCTCGAGGCCTTTTTTTCACCCCAGCCCTGTGGCCGAGAAACACCCGATAGCCGGCTTTGCCCCAGATTCGACTCTCGGCCGACGGCGTGGTTGTCGACCGGGGTGATAGGAGCACACCAGACTCTCGTCGCCAATCACGGTCCTGCTCCTGCTGCATCTCCAGGAAGACCTCTGCGATGTGCTCGTGCGGGACGTTTTGAGTCTGGTTGAGGTCAGCCCTAATGTCATACTGCAAGGACTCCCTCTCTTCCGCCATATAAGGGTAGGTGCCCTCGGGAACGGCGAGGTAGAGCGCGTGCCCGTGCGACTGCTCCCCATGCTCCCACTCCGACTCCCAGCCCTCGTGCACGCGAACCTGGGCATTCACGATTATCTCCTGCTTCCGGCGATCACCGCTCCTCGCATACACCTTGGAAAGTGTAGCGAGGTAGTGCTCCACCTTGCCGGGGAGTGCAAACTTGGGCTTACGCTCGGCCAAGACGCCCCCCCGGCGCTGCCGCTTGGCCCACGCGAAGCCCTCTCGGCCCGTTCCCTACCACTTCCGCCAGCGCCTGGCCCGTCCATGAATGTTTGTTCCGCGCCACGCGCTCGGGAGGGCCCTCGGCAACGATGCGCCCGCCGGCGTCGCCTCCGTCGGGACCGAGATCGATAATCCAGTCGGCTTGCTTGATGACGTCCAGATGGTGCTCGATCACGACCACCGTGTTTCCCAAATCCACCAGCCGGTTGAGCACGTCGAGCAGCTTCTTCACGTCGTCGAAATGCAAGCCGGTCGTCGGCTCGTCCAGAACGTAGAACGTGCGGCCCGTCTGCCGCCGGGAAAGTTCCCGAGCCAGTTTGATGCGCTGCGCTTCACCGCCGGAAAGCGTCGTTGCGGACTGGCCGAGTTGGAGGTAGCCCAGCCCTACATCGACCAGGGTCTGGAGCTTCGCCCGGACGCTCGGGATGGCTTCGAGCATGGGAAGCGCGTCTTCGACGGTCATCTCCAGCAGATCGGCGATGGAAACGCCTTTCAGGCGCACCTTCAACGTTTCCGAGTTGTAGCGTTTGCCGTGGCACACCTCGCACGTGACGTAGACGTCGGGGAGGAAATTCATTTCGATCCGCCGTAGTCCGTCGCCCCGGCAGGCCTCGCAACGGCCCCCTTTCACGTTGAAGCTGAACCGGCCGGGCCGGTAGCCGCGCTCGCGCGACTCGGGCAGCATGGCGAACAGTTCCCGGATCGGCGTCAACACGCCGGTATAGGTGGCCGGATTCGAGCGGGGAGTGCGGCCGATCGGCGCCTGGTCGATCTCGATCACCTTGTCGACGTTCTCGATCCCGGTGACCCCTTGATGCTCGCCGGCCGGTTCGGCCGAGCGATAGAGATGCCGCGCCAGCGCCCGGTAGAGGATGTCGTTCACCAGGGTCGATTTGCCCGAGCCGGAAACTCCCGTAATCAAAATCAGCAAACCCAGGGGAAAGCGCACGTCGATGTTCTTCAGGTTGTTGGCCTGCGCGCCCTTGATCACCAACTCTTTTCCATTCGCCTTTCGCCTGTGGGCCGGGACCGGAATCTCCAGATCCCCGGCCAGGTAGCGGCCCGTGAGCGATTCCGGGTGCTTCTCGACCTGATCGGGCGTTCCGGCTACCACCAGATGCCCGCCGGCCCGCCCGGCGCCTGGACCGAGGTCGACCACGTAGTCGGCCCTGCGGATGGTCTGTTCGTCGTGCTCGACGACCAGGACCGTATTGCCTAAGTCGCGCAGTTGTTCGAGGGTCGAGAGCAGCCGCTCGTTATCCCGCGCGTGCAAGCCGATCGACGGCTCATCGAGCACGTACAGCACGCCTCTCAGCCGCGAACCGATCTGCGTGGCCAAACGGATTCTTTGCGCCTCGCCGCCCGACAGCGTCGCCGCCGACCGTTCGAGCGCCAAATAGCCAAGCCCCACCGCCAGCAGGAAATCCAGCCGCTCGGCGATTTCCTCCAGCACGCGGCCGGCAATCTGCTTCTGCCGGCCGTCGAGCTGGGCCGCAATCCGGTCGACCGCCTCGCGCGCGTGGACGGTCGAGAGAGCGCAGAACGCCGCAATCGAGTATTCACCCACCTTCACGGCCAGACTCTCCGGCCGCAGGCGCCGTCCCCCACATGCCGGACAGGGTGTCGGCGACATGTATTCGCCGAGCCATTCCCGGTAGTTCTCCGAGCCGGTTCCCTCCAGGTTCTCTTCCAAATATCCGATCACGCCGGCAAACCCCGGCCCGCGCCCGCCGTCCCGGCTGCCATACAGGATCAGGTTCTGCGCGCGTCTCGATAATTTTTCGAACGGAGTCTTGAGATCGAAATGATGCTGTGCCGCCGCCAGATCGAGCGCCCGTCGCAGATACGAGGAACCCGAGCCCGGTCCCAGCCCGCCCTCGAGCAGAGGCCTGGTCCAGTCGACGATCACCTTCGCCGGATCGAGCCGGCACTTGGCTCCGAGACCGGCGCACTCCGGGCAGGCTCCGTAGGGCGAGTTGAAACTGAACGAGCGCGGTTCGAGCTTGGGAACCGAAATGCCGCATTCCGGACACGCCAATTTTTCCGAATACGTCTGCTCCCGGCCGCCCACGACGGCCACGGTCACCAAGCCCTCCGCCAGCTTCAATGCGGTCGTGACCGATTGTTCCAGCCGCTTCGCGATTCCCGGTTTCACGAGGAGGCGATCGATTACGATCTCAATCGTGTGATTGCGGCGCCGGTCGAGAGGCGCCGGCTCGTCCAAATTGCGCAGTTCCCCGTCGATGCGCGCCCGCAGAAAACCCTCCCGAGAGTACTTTTCGAGCTGTTTGCGGAACTCGCCCTTCCGTCCCCTCACCACCGGGGCCAGAATCATGATCCGGTCTTCCGGCTCGAACGCGAGCAGGGACTGAACGATCTGGCCGGCCGACTGGCTGGCAATTTCCCGGCCGCACCGGGGACAGCGCGGAGTCCCGACCGAGCTGTAGAGCACGCGCAGGTAATCGTAGATTTCGGTGATGGTGCCTACGGTCGAACGGGGTGAGCGCCCGGTGGTTTTCTGCTCGATGGCGATCGAGGGTGACAGCCCCTCGATCGAGTCCACGTCGGGACGCTCCATCTGATCGAGGAACTGGCGCGCGTAGGCCGAAAGCGATTCGACGTAGCGCCTCTGGCCTTCCGCGTAGATCGTGTCGAAAGCCAGCGACGATTTTCCGGAGCCGGAGAGCCCTGTGATCACCGTCAAGCTGTTGCGCGGAATATCCAGGCTGACGTTCTTGAGGTTATGCTGGCGGGCTCCTCGAATAGCGATGCGGTCGAGCGGCATACGGGTAAGACTGCGGCAGACACCCGCCCTTTACTCGGAAGGGCATATTGCGGCGAGTCTAAACTACCAACTTAATCATCCCGCGAGGCGGGGTCAAGGCAAGCCCGCTCGTCAGCAGGGCCGCGGCTGTCCCAGCAGCGCGCCAAGCCGGGTAAGCAGGGCCTTGAGCACGGTTTCGCGCCGCTTCCAATGCTCGCGCAAATCGAAGCTCTCCGTTTTGTAAACCTCTTCGCGCAATTCGGGCAAATACGCATTCAAAACGTCGACGAGGACTTCCGCCTCCTCGTGAGTAACCGTCAGTTGCATTTTGGCCCTCCGCGACCGGCCTGGCCCGGTTCATGCCCCGTTCAACGCCCCGATCATCCCTTGATGACACCCATCGGCCGCAGGCGCGCCACACGGCGCGCCAAGCCGGCGTTGTGCACGACCGCGACGACGGCGTCAATATCTTTATACGCCTCGGGAATCTCTTCGAGCAGCCCGTCTCGCGTTTCCGCCCGCACCAGGATTCCCTGATCCTCCAACCGTTTCGCCTCCACTCGCGCGTCGCGGCCCTTTTTCGCCGCCGTGCGCGAAAGAGCGCGGCCGGCGCCATGACAGACCGTCCCAAAGCTCTCTCGCATCGCCTGCTCGGTGCCCACGAGCACGTAACTCGCTGTGCCCATCGAACCCGGAATCAGAACCGGCTGGCCGGCATCGCGATACGCGCTGGGCACCTCCGGCGAGCCGGCGGCAAACGAGCGCGTCGCGCCTTTCCGGTGCACCAGAACGTCGCGTTCCCCGCCATTCATGCGATGCCGCTCCCGCTTGGCCATGTTGTGCGCCACGTCGTAGACGACTCGCAGCTTGACCCTTTCGCCGAAGACCTGACGGAACGAGCGGCGCGTGAAGTGGGTGATCACTTGCCGGTTCGCCCACGCGAAATTTGCCGCCGCGGCCATCGCCCCCAGATACGCCTGGCCTTCGGGGGAACGAATCGGGACGCATGCCAGTTGCCGGTCGGGCACGGAGATTTCGTAGCGGCGCATGGCCGCGCCCATCGTTTTCAGAAAATCGGTGCAGACCTGGTGTCCGAGTCCCCGCGAGCCGCAGTGCACCAGCACCACCACCTGATCCAGTTTCAGGCCGAACCTGGCCGCCGTATCCGGCTCGAAAATCCGCTCGACGTATTCGATTTCGAGAAAATGATTCCCGCTGCCGAGCGTTCCCAGCTGCTTGCGGCCGCGCTCGCGCGCTCGCGGCGAGACCTTCGAAGCGTCGGCGCTCTCCATCCGGCCGTTTTCTTCCGAAAAAACCAGATCTTCCTGCTCGCCGTAGCCGTGCTCGACGGCCCAGCCGGCCCCCTGTTCGAGCACCTGTTCGAGTTCCGCGCCGGTGCATCGGACGTGCCCCTCAGACCCCGTTCCCGAAGGCACATCGCGGAAAAGCTGATCCACCAGTTCCCGCAGCTTCGGCGCGACTTCATCTCGTTTCAGATTCGTCGCCATCAGACGGACGCCGCAGTTGATGTCGAAACCCACGCCGCCCGGCGAAACCACCCCGCGCGCCCAGTCCGTGGCCGCCACGCCGCCGATCGGAAATCCGTAACCCTGGTGAATATCGGGCATCGCCAGCGACCGGCCTACGATCCCCGGCAAGAAGGCAACGTTCATGGCCTGTTCGATGGAAAGATCGTGGAGGATCGGTTCGATCAGCTTGTCGTCGGCGTAGATCAGGGCGTCGGTCAGCATGCCAGGGCGCAGCGTTCGCGGCACGAGCCAGCGATTCTCATCGATGCGCTCGAGTTGGCTGCGGTCAATACTCACGGGGATTTCCTCCCGGCGGCGGGAAAGCGCGCACGACGCAAAGTCCGTGACTTCATTATACGGGCAAGACGACCCGTTTCAGCTTTCCTTCGACCCCTCGCAGGATCCCGGCAGACAGGGGCGGAAAGGAAATGGAGAAGTGTCGCAGCTATCGGTTGGACGAGAGTCGGCCTCCGGCATAGAGGTCTCCAGGAAGAAGGAAACTCGTCCACCCAGTCGTCCGCTGCGGCGCGGAGGACTGAAAAATGCAGTCCCCCGTTGATCTCATTACCGGTCGGGCGTATGCTGGCTGCCGAGCTCACGACTGAAATCCTGCAGGTACATTGTACATATGCAACAACGTAGAGATTGCGCGCCGGCCGGGACCGGGGGAAAGGTTCGCGGATGACCAGTCCGGCAACCGTTGACGTTTCTCAATTGCTGGATGAGCAAAAGGTAAGTTCTCTCCAGATTCGCGTGGCGGTTTTGTGCGCCCTGTCCGGGGTGCTCGACGGCTTCAACGCCCAGGTGATCGGCTACGTCGCTCCTCCACTCGCCAGGACACTGCATCTGAGCCATCGGGAGATGGGTCTCGTTTTTGCCTCAAGTCTTGTCGGTGTTATGGCGGGCACGCTCACCTTCGGCCCTCTTGCCGACCGGTTCGGCCGCCGGCGAATCTTCATCGCATGCATCTTCATTTTCGGCATTTTCTCGGCGGCGACCGCACTGGCAAGTTCACTGGACAACCTGATTCTCCTGAGATTCCTTGCCGGCGTGGGCTTTGGCGGCGCGCTCCCGAATGCCGTTGCGCTCACTGCGGAGTTCAGCCCGAAGCGAATCCGCGGAACCATGCTCATGGCCATGTTTGCCGGTTTTCCCGTCGGAGCGATGCTGGCTGGCTTCGCCGCTGCGCCCCTGGTTCCTGCCTATGGCTGGCGCTCGGTTTTCGTCCTCTCGGGGGCTTTACAGATCCTTCTGGTTCCGGTGCTGATCGTCGGGTTGCCCGAGTCGATTCATCACCTGGTTCTCGAGGGAGGCAAAGAGCGGCAAATTTCCGCACTGCTCTCGCGCATCAATCCCCGCCTGAAGTTCGACAGCGAGACCCGTTTCATCCTCAGCGAAAAGCAGACGGCTCTGGCCGCGGTCGGCGATCTCTTCCGCCAGCGCCGCGCCTGGCTCACGGTCCTCATGTGGACCGTTTTCTTCGCGAGCCTGCTGGACCTTTACCTGCTCACGAGCTGGCTTCCCACCATCTTCCACGGCGCCGGAATGACCCTGTCGTTATCGATTATCGCTGCGGCGCTTTTCCCCGCAGGCGCAGTCAGCACCTCGATCGTGCTCGGCCGGGCCTTCGACCGGTTCGGCGCCTATCGCGTCCTCGCGCTGACGTATCTGGGGGGAGCGGTTGCCGTCGCGCTCCTCGGTCACGTGCATTCCGTCGCCGGGATCATGATTCTCACGTTTTGTGCCGGTGTTGGCATTATGGGCGGCGAAATGGGTGCAATGTTTGTGGCTGCATCGATCTACCCGACCTCCATTCGCTCGACTGGCGTTGGCTGGGCGCTCGGCGTCGGCCGAATCGGATCGATTATCGGTCCCATATTCGGAGGCCTCATGCTCGCCAACCAGTGGCCTCTCAGCACGATCTTTCTCGTGTGCGCGGCTCCGGCAATCATTGGCGCCGGGGCCGTGCATCTCATGGGCCGAGCGAAAAGGGCAACCGGTGCGGCTGGCCGAGCCGAGCCGCTTTTCGTTCCAAGTCGCAGCGACCCGCGGGGTGCGTAGCGATGAGACGTCTGACGGCGAGATCGGCTGGGAGTCGCTTGCAATCCCTCGCATTCCGTTTGACTCAACGTGGCTGAGCGTGGCGGCCTGCAAGCTTGCATAACGACGTCGGCTCCCCGCCACGCAGTAGACTTGGCAACGCTGAACTGACCGACACTCACAGGAAAGGAGCCGAGCACGTTGGTTGTAGGCTTATAATCAGTTGCTCGGCTTCGCTCGCTCGCGAACCGGACCGGCGGTGTGCGGAAATCGAGGCCCAGTCTGTGGCAGCGATGGCCGTCCTCTGCTAGAGAAATGAGGGTTCCATGTCTGGATCGAAACCGGTCAATACAGGGAGTTCCGCGGCGACCAGCGGCGCTCGCGCGAGAAAACTCGGCGGCGTTTCGCTCGCCGAGTTGGAGCGCCGCTGGAATCTGCTGCGAGATCACATGGCGGAGCGAAAGCTCGACGCCTTGGTGGCAGTCAGCGGCCACGAGAACCTGAGCGGTTATGTTCGCTGGATGACCGAGTCGTTGTCCGTCTATCGCCATGTGGTCATTTTTTATCCAAACCGCCCCATGAGCGTGATCGAACACGGCAGGGCGAACGAAGTGCGGGTGCTCGACGGCAACGACCCCGATAAACCCGGCGTGGGCGAGGTGGTCACCGTAGCGGAATTCCCGTCGGTCCACTACACCCAAACCTACGAGGTGAAGTTCGCGATCGATATTTTGAAGCGCGGCGGATGCCGCACGATCGGCTTGCTCGGCCGCGACAGCATGCCGCATGGATTCGTTCGGAGCCTGGAAGAAGCGCTGAAGGGCACGGCTGCGTTTACCGACGAAACCGAGTTCGTGGACCATTGCAAAGCAATCAAGAGTCCCGAGGAGATCGAGCTGCTGCGCCAAACGGCCCAGATGCAGGACGAAGTGTTCGCCCAGCTTCTCCCCCGGATTCGTCCGGGGATGCGAGATTTCGAGGTCGCCGCGCTGGTCCAGCACGAAGGCCGTTTGCGCGGAGGTTATGCGGGGGTCCTGCTGGTTGGCTCCGCGCCCCCTGGCGTGCCCGCGTTCTATCAACCCGATTACATGCAGGGGCGGGTGTTGTCCAAAGGGGATCACATAACCGTACTCATCGAAGATTCCGGCCCGGCCGGCTATTTCCAGGAGGTTGCGCGCACGATCGTGCTGGGCAAGGCGGACCCCGAGTTGCTGGAAGCGTTTGACGCAGCCAAACGCGCCCAGGATTACACCTTGTCGCTTTGCAAGCCCGGGGCGCTATGCAGCGACGTGGCGCGCGCCTACAACTCCTATTTGACCGACCGCGGTTTGGCTCCCGAACGGCGCGTTTTCGCCCACGGCCAGGGTTACGACCTGGTGGAGCGTCCGCTGATTCGCGAAGACGAAACCATGCGCATAGAACCCGCCATGGCTTTCGCCATCCATCCGGCCGTTGTCACGTCTTCCTCATTTGCCGTTGTTTGCGACAATTATATTGTGGGGAAAGAGGGCCCCGGGCCCTGCTTGCACAAAACCGAGAAGCGCGTCTTCGAAGTGTAGCGGAAATGCGCTAAAGAGCGATCATGCCGGAACGCCAAATGAACATCCTGGTGATATTTTCCACGCCCGGTCCCGAATGGGACGCGAGCAAAGAACGCATTCGCCGACGCCTGTCGCAACACCATCTCGAATTTGCCCATGGCCTTTCTCAAGCGGGTTCCTACGTCCCCAACGCGGAAATCATCCTCTGTTTCTTTTTTGCCGACGAGTATGCGCGGAAAGCTACGCGCCTGAAATGGATTCAGGCCCTGGGCACCGGCGTCGATCGCATCATCGATTTGCCTTCGCTCGGTCCGGATGTCGTGGTCACCAGCACACGCGGCATTCACGGCCCTCCCGTCTCCGAAGCGGCCCTTGCGTTGATGTTCTCGCTGAGCCGGAACCTCAGCCGGTGTTTTCGCAGCCAGGCCGAGCGGCGCTGGGACCCCTTCGTTCCCACGCTGATCCAAAACAAGACCGTGGGCATCCTGGGCACCGGCGTCATCGGGCAGGCGCTCGCGCTGAAATGCAAGGCGCTCGGCATGGAGGTGGTCGGTGTGACTGCCACGCCGCGGAGTTCGCCTGGGTTCGATCGCATGCGCAGTCGCGCGGATCTCGAACAGGCGGCCGGAGAATTCGACTATTTCGTTCTCGTGACGCCGTTGAGTGACGGCACAAAATCGATTGTGAATGCCGGCATTTTGAAGGCGATGAAGCCGGCGGCATTTCTCATCAATGTGGGCCGCGGCGGTCTGGTGGACGAATCCGCGTTAGCGACGGCTTTGCGGGAGGGCTGGATAGCCGGAGCCGGCCTCGACTGCTTCGTCCATGAACCGCTGCCGCCGGAGAGCCCTCTGTGGTCTTTCCCAAACGTCTTGGTGACGCCGCACATGGCAGGGCGGCATGACGGATATATCGATGACGCGTTGAATATTTTTGAGGCCAATCTGGCCCATTATCTGGCAGGCCAAACGGAAAAAATGGTGAATCTCATCCCGCGCCAGCCGGTCACCGGCTCCGCTCGGGAAGGGCGCACCGGCGGGTAGCCGCCGGTGCGCCGTCTCCTAGCCAACATAATCTGCGATTTCCATTTGTGAAGTTTGGAGACGAAGGACGCAAGGCGCCGCGATTTGCGGCTGATCGCAATGCAGGCGTAAACTCTTGGGAAGTCGGGATTAACTAGATTCGGGGCGTGGCTCAGCCTGGCAGAGCGCCTGGTTCGGGACCAGGAGGTCGGTGGTTCAAATCCACTCGCCCCGACCACTCCAAACCTTCCTCGCTCTATCAGTTACGCAGCCACTTCGACTTCTTGCGGGGCCGATTTTCTACGGACATTACGGACAATTGGGTCCTGGAACTGTGGAAAATCGAACCCGAGACCAACACTTTCGGCCACCGATAGCCGATACGCTGACTCGTGTTCCCACCGGACATACCCGTCTGTGACGTTCTTGCTGGCGTGGCCGAGCCAGAACCGGATTAGCGACTCCGGAACCCGGCACTCGCTGAGAAACGTCGCTCGGAACCGCCGAAACGCATGGAAACCGCATCGCTCGATCCCCAGCCTTTTGAGCGTGGGATGAAGCGAGCGGTGCAGCACATTCGTATCGGACAGCGGACGGCCGGTTTCGCTCGTAAACAGGAACCCGCTCTTGCGGTCGCCGATGAACTCCTTGAGCATGGCGGCCAGGGCAGGACACAGGTCTACATCGCGAACGGCGTTCTCCGTTTTCGGTTCCTGGGGTTTGCGGTTCCAGACGGACTGGCGAACATGCAGGACGCGGTAGTCTGACGAAATGTGCTTGTCGATTTCAAGCCCGAGCGCCTCGCCAATGCGGAGCCCCGTCCCTGCCAGTAGCGCGTACAGCACACGTTTCTGGCCGACGACGTTTCGCAGAAGGGAATTTACCTGCTCGCTCGTAAATTTCGGTTTGCGCTGATTCCGCACGGTGGGCAAGTCCATAAACTCAGCGTCCCACTTGCGAGGAAACAGCAGCTCGCCGTTCTCGTCCTTTGCCGATCCCACCACCTGTTTCGCCAGCCCGATATGGTTGTTAATGCTCTTGGGAGACAGCCCGGCGGCGTCCATCTTCGCTACCAGCGCCTTGAGAGCGCCGTTATGAACATCCGCAAGGGGCATTTCGCCAAGATGCGGGTTTAACCACTTGTCCATGCAGTATCGCCACTCCTGCAACGTCTTTGGCTTAATCGGTCGCCTCTTCCGCTCTGTGGCTTGCTGCATGAACCGCTCCGATTGCTCTTTAAATGTGGTGCCGACCGTCGCTTCCGTGAACTTCTGCGGATCGTTCACGCCGCTCGACATCACAATCTGAAGAGCGCGTCTTCTGCGTTCGGTTCTGTTCAGACTGCCGGGACCGGAGACCGGG